>Ga0209762_100137_pt1 | contig 28681 bp, 23 predicted proteins | sample UppTromiDAQMD021_FD_185834 | JGI IMG/M metagenome (GOLD analysis project Ga0209762, IMG submission 185834) | Upper troposphere microbial communities from Maryland, USA - DAQMD-021 (SPAdes) (version 2) | ecosystem: Environmental > Air > Outdoor Air > Unclassified | place: USA: Maryland, Virginia... | reverse complement strand
CCGGTTCGTCGGCATGGATCCGCTGGCGACCTGGCTCCTGTAGAGTTTGAACGGCGCTACGCGCAAAGCGGCTCATGAGTGTCTACGGAAGTCTGGCCGGTCCACTCTGACCTTCTGGTCCATCGTGCACTGCAATCAGCGTGAACTCGCCTTTGGCGTACTCTCCACGGCGGCGCTCGCCGATTGTGAAGCCGGGATGTCCACCAATCAGTACGTCAATACGGCGCTTACCGTCTACGAACACCCCGGTTTCAAAGTCAGGCCCAGGAGCGTCGGATTGAAAGCGCATGCCAGATTGAGCCTCTGCGCATACGTTGAATCGCTTACTTATGGGGGCCAGCTCCTTAGCGTGGCAGCCCAGCATCATATAAGCGACTAAACTGCACAGTATGGCGGTCCTATTTGCACCCACACCCTTTGATAATTGCCTCATTGCCCGCCTTCAATACGTCTTCTATGTTTTTTTCATTGACGGAGTTCATGTTAATCACCCTGCCCATGATTCCGGTTCCGTAGTCAGGCAATCCCATCAGATGCCCTGCTTCATGAGCGAAGGTGGCTGCGCCCCACTGTCCAGGCAGATACCATACGCCCTCATTCATCCACACCCGATTTACCCAAGACTCATGATCGCCCTGGCGAATCGACACGGCATTGGTTCTGACAGGATCGTACTTGTCCATTTGCATGACAACCGTCGTGACCTGGTATTTCCCGAATCTCCCAGTCCATGCCTTTTCGATTGCACTGGCCATCGCAGCCGCCTGAGCATTGCTTCCATTCTGGAAATTGATTGGCAAAGCGATGCCAACATTGTTTCCTGATTTGGTGCATGCATATGCGATAAGCCCCAGAGGATCGACATTGCTCATGGGATTGCCACCAACATATGCGTAGGTGTTGGTTCCCCCTGCCAATCCAATCGGATCACTCTGCACGTAGCGGCCAATACTCGCGTCATAGTCGCGGAAGCCGTTGTACCAGAGGCCGCTTTCCGCGTCGTAGTACTGGCCCGGAAAGCCAATGTTCAACCCGCCAATCTCATCCTTCTGGACGCTGCGTCCATAGGCGTAGTTGTACGCCTTCCAGACGGTCTGCTGGCTTGGGCTGGTGACGAACTCAGGGCGTCCCAAATGATCGGTATGCACGTAATTGTGCTGCCCGCTTCGCGCCAAGCCCACCAGCTCTCCATCGAACCAGAAGTAATTGGTCCACACACCGTTGTTGAGCTCAGTCATGAGCTGGTTCTGGCCAGCGTAGAAGTAGCGGCTGTTGGTGCTCTGGTTGATCTTGGCAACGCGCTGTCCCTGCGCATTCAGCACGTAGTCGGTCGCTACTCCTCCGATGTTGCTTCGGCTCATGCGATTGAAGGCATCGTATTCGTAGGTACTGATCCGGCTACCCGCAGTCTCGCTGATACGATTTCCCAATGCGTCGTATTGGTACTGGCGGCTGCCGTCCTGATTGGTGTAGTTCAGCACCCGGTTGCTCCCCGGGTCGATGCTGTACTGGGTCAGCTGACTACCGGCCTGATAGCGGTCGTGATTGCCGCCGGCGTCGTAGGAAAGATTGTTGGTGACGCCAAACCGAGTCAGCTGGGTCAGTCGGCTCAGTGAGTCGTATCCGATCATCTGCGTCATGTTCGGGTCGACAGCATCGACGATGGCGATGATTTCTCCATCACCACTGTACTGGTAGTCCCAATAGCTGAGCTTGCTGCTGTTGGGTCCCCAGACCGACATTGCCGTCAGCCGTCCCTCCGGATCGTGGTTATAGCCCCGGCCGAGGCCATTGCCATAAGCCAGCCACCCGCGCGCTCCCGTGGCCTTCCAGCTTGCCTGGGAAATGATCGAACGCTGCGTGCCGTCTACGGTTGCCACCAACGCGCTTGGTTTTCCGTGGGAACCATAGGAGTAGGTTGCCTTGTCACCATTGGGATAGGTGATCTCGCTCAGGCGATTGATGCCGTCGTAGCCATACGTCGTACTGTAATCCGTCTTCTGACCAGACAGATCTGTGAAGTCGCGGCGTATCTGCAGCGATCCATTCGCGGTGTAGGCAAAATGTGTTGCTGTTCCCGGCCCCGAGGTGCCGCACAACAGTCCTTTACCATTGCCACACCAGTCGTAGCTGTAGCCCAACGTCCGGTCCTCCGCACTCGCAGAGGTCATGCGACCCAGGCCGTCATAGTCGAAGGAAACAACGCTTCCGTCCGATCTGGTCGTCGATGTCCGTAGACCTGCAGCGTCGTACTGGTGCTGTGTCGTTCCCGTATCCGGGCTCACCTGCTTCCACATCTGGCCGAAGCCATCAAACTCATAGGTGGTGACCAGATTGCGGGGATCGCTCACTCGGATTGGACGATCTGCATGATCGTACGCAATCTGCGTCTTCCCTCCAGCAGCATCGATTGATTGGATCAAGCGACCGCGAGCGTCGTAGCTCATGCGGGTAACCCGATTCTGCGAGTCGGTGACCTGGGTGACGCGTCCCTCCGCGTCATAGGCATAACGCACGTTCTGTACGCCGTTTCCGCGCTCGACAATCACGCGACCCAGCTCGTCGTACTCATATGTATTGACGGAGACAACAGCGTTCAGCCCGATCAGGGCAAGCGTCAGTGCTGGCATATGGATAGTCCTTTCTTACCGAGGCCGTTCGCACGTGACGCGACCACAGCTTCCCTTGTTGTTCTCTACAGACAATGTCGCCCTCCCCTCCGGGCCCCACGCAGTACCGCCAGAGGCCATCTGCGCCTTGTAGATGAAGGTGACGTTGCCATTGCCGGTGTTCTTCGGACCAACGCTTCTGCTGAAGGTTGCAACTGCTCCAGGAGGCACCGGTCCAGCTAGGCCCATGCTTTCATTGAGCTGAAGAATTCCGAATGCCAGATAGGTGTCACCAGGATTCCACACGACGTTGCCGGTATTTCGGAACTGGAACGTCAGATTCGACGAGCCACCATTGAATATCTGGCGGGGTGATGCCGATGCGCTGACCAGTTCCGCATTTCGGACGACGGCAGGTATGGTGAAGGCTCCTGATCGATTGAGCAGCAGATGAGCCTGGCCCGAGGGCGAGATGCCGTGGACGTAGATGGGCTTTCCGCCATGTGCGTTGCGCATATTGGAATCCAACGTGAAGCCAAACCAATACGCCCCTTGCGATTGGCATGCGGCCTTTACGTCGTCGTTCGGAACCAGCGTGCCGGTAACGCTCCCAAGATACGTACCAGCGCCTGCCGGCCCTCCCGCATAGATGTGTACGGTGGTGGCCGCGTTGACGCCCACGGAGCATGCCCATCCTTGTACGGAGAAGTTCCAGTTCGCGTCGTTCGTAACCCCTGCGACGTCTCCGATGATCGTTGCCGTGGGAATGGCGAAGTTGCCGGAGTTGCCCAGCGCTTGGTTGTGCTGTGCTCCCTTCGGAGATACACCGTAGATGGAGAACTTGCGGCCACCCAGCTGCTGCCTCTGGGCCAGCGATATCGGCAGCTGGTATCTATAGCCATTGCCTGAGGCTTGGCAGGCGGCAGCAACCCCTGGCTCGCTGGCGAGGTTTGCCTGGGTGCTTCCCAGGTAGACGTTGCCTTCGGCGTAGCCATCCACCTGGATGGATCCGGCCGATCCGGTGGAGCAGGCCCAGCCTCGAGCGAACCAGTTCCACTGCCCGTCATGGGTGATTTCGTCAATCATTCCCTTGACTGCCGTATCGATCGGATAGTCGGTCTGTGAAACCTCGGTACGCGTGCGGTTGGAAGCGTTGTTGTAGCTATGACGGGTCCACGCCCACGTACCGTCTCCCAGCGAGCGGACTTCATGCGTCAGGCGGCGTCCTGCATCGTAGCCGTAGCGTACCGTCACGCCATCGGGCTGGGTGAGCGAGGCGATGTCGCCTGCGGAGGTGTAGCCAATGGCTGTGGTCGCCCAGCCGGTTCCCGAGCTGGTTCTGTCGGACACAACGCGGCCACGACCGTCATACGTCAGCTCCCGCACACCACCGTTCGCATTGACGATACGTCCCGGCAATCCCAAGCCGTTGAAGTTGGAATAGCTGATCGTATGACCGAGAGCGTTGGTGGTGCTGGTCAGATCGCCCTGGTTGTTGAAGGTCGAGGTGACGTCATCCTGCGGAAGCGGGCCATCGATTTTGATCGAGGCCTTCAATCCATTGGCGTGATAGCTATAGGTGGTGCGGGTTACCCGCGTCTGGCTGGGCACCCCACGTGCCGTCAGATTGCGCTCAGTCACGCTGGCCACGTTTCCGCGATCGTCATAGGTGTAGGCGACTTCAAGATCACCCACCACCGTTGTCTTGAGCAGCCGGTTACGCGCGGTATCCCACTCCTGCAACGTCGTACGTTCGGCCGTGCTGCCGACCGCTTCCACCCGCTTCAGCAGGTAGCCCTGTGCGCTGTAGTCGAAGTTGGTCAGATTGTCCTGGAAATCATGGACCAGATCAGGGTACCCATTGGCGTCGTAGCTCTGCTCCTTGTAGCTGGCAGGGCAGTTCGGCGACGGATCACCCTTGGTCGACACCATCTTTCCGTCCTTGAACGTGTAGGTGGTGCTGCGGCCAAGAGGGTTGATCACAGTGACATCGATATCGACGGGCCGCGTAAGGCTCGGCGCAGCGGCGGCGGTCATGCCGAGAGCGCTCTCCATCGGCAGCGAATCGACAGGCAGCGAGCGCGGCTGGTAGCAGATGCGTGAGCCTCCGGGGCGCTGTTCGCACCATCCACGCTCTTCGTCGGCGCGGACACCGCCCGGTCGAGCCGGGGCGGGGGGCGGAAGCACCGGTTCGGTGCTGCGCACGGCGTAGCTGAAGCGGAATCGTTCGATGCCGCCATTGTGCTCGGTGCTGATGGCGCGCCGCTCCGCGTCGTAGGCAAACGTGGAATAGCGCACGCCGTCAAAGGACTTGCCGGTCAGGGCACCCGGGAAGCGGGCATCTTCGTAGTGGTAGCTGATCGTCGTTGCAGGTGTGCCTGGTAGCGTCGCACTGGCGAGCCGGCCACGCCCGTTCCCGAACACGTTGGGGGTATAGGTGTAGCGGTAGATGTTGCCGGCCGGGTCGGTCACCTGGGAGACCTGTCCATTGGTCCAGCCAAAGCTGATACTGCGTCCCGAGGAGTGGGTGACCTTCTGCAGGTAGCGATCGGTATAGGAGAACGTCCAGCTCACACCTTGCTCATTGCTGAGCCGGGTGATGTAGCCCTCGGCGTTGTAGATTTCCGTCCCGTTGTTTTCGTTTCGAAGCGTGAACGTGCCGTCTCCGTTCGCGGCGAGATACGCGATGGGCTGGGCCTTGTCCTCGTACCAGCGCCCGCTGGCTGGATCCTTGAGATACTTGATGCGGCGACCGTCGGGCCGTTGTACCCACGCCAGCTGGTTTGCATCGGTGAACGCGAGCGAATAGTCGAAGTTGCTCAGCCAGTGATTGCCGAACAGGCCGGTCGCGCTCCAGTAATGATTGTAGTTGCGCTGCAGGAACAAGCCCATTTCGCCCTGGCTGGCGAAATCGAGTTCCGGCTCGACCTTGTTGCCGCTGTAGAGCACGACAGGATTGCCCTTGCGGCCATTGCAGTCCTTCTCCTTGTCGTCGGTCGGCTGCTCCTTGGCGGTTTCCGTGGGGATTGCGCCACCACCACCACCGTTATCCATCTGTGCTTCGGACAGATGGATTTCACTACCACCACCGAATCCAAAGCCACCCACGCCACCACCGCCAGTTCCAGGCAGCCGCTTCTTGGTGACGTATACGGTTCCCTCAGTGCTTGCTGCAGTCGCCGGGGTCATGGGCAACGAAAGGAATGGCAGCAGAAGGAGTGGGGACTTCAGAATGTTCCGTGTAGCAAAGTGCATCATGCGCTTTTGTAGCTCCTCATCCGAGACCGAGTCATTCAGTCACCGGGAATTCACGTTTGTAAATATTCTAGGTCGGTGTGCCGCCGATGTGCAACGCACACGGTGCGAATCTTCTGTGCCTTCTTGATCTGTGTTGGTCAACTCATGCCGACAATGGCGTCAGAACAAACTGCCCTGCGGTGACTCTTTCTTCGGCGGCAGCGGCTTCAGGAACCGGCTGCAATCCAGCTTCGGCCAATGGCTGTTCTGCGCATTGAAGCCGAGACGCTTTCGCGCCAGCTTGAAGCGGTTGTTCAACAGATCGGCATACACGCCTTGGCCACGCATGCGCGTGCCGAACTGACTGTCGTAGTCCTTGCCGCCGCGCAGCTGCTGGATGGTGCTCATCACGTGTGCAGCGCGATCGGGATGATGCGTATCCAGCCAGTCGCGGAACAGTGGCGCCACTTCCAGTGGCAGGCGCAGCAGCACGTAGCCGGCGGTGCTCGCACCTGCGTCGTGCGCGGCCTCCAGCACGGCTTCCAGCTCGCTGTCGTTGATCCACGGAATCACCGGCGCCACCATCACACCGACCGGAATGCCAGCGTCATGGAGGCGCTTCATCGCGCGCAGCCGTGCATGCGGCGCCGACGCGCGCGGCTCAAGCTTCGCGGAAAGATGCGGGTCCAGCGAGGTCACCGAGAAATGCACGCTGACCAGGTTTTCCGCCGCCAGCGGTGCGAGCAGATCGATGTCACGCTCGACCAGTGCGTTCTTGGTGATCAGCGAGAACGGATGCCTGGTTTCCAGCATCACTTCGATCAGCTGGCGGGTGAGCTTGAACTTGCGTTCGATCGGCTGGTACGCATCGGTGTTGATGCCCAGTGCGATCGGCTGCGGTACGTAGCCCGGCTTCGACAGTTCCTTGCGCAGCAACTGTGGTGCATTGGTCTTGGCGAACAGTTTGGTCTCGAAGTCCAGGCCTGGCGACAGGTTCAGATAGGCGTGCGAGGGGCGCGCGAAGCAGTACGAGCAGCAGCACTATATGTGTTTGAGGAAAAGTGTTCAGCGCATCCCCTATCGAGCTGGAGCTCTGTAAAGGCTAACGCGGCTCAGGATAGAAATTCCCCCCTAACTCAAGGCAATGAAGGGCAGGTTAGGGTCCCGACTAAGGCGGTGAGGACTCGGGGGCACTGAATTGACACCGTCGAGGGTCCGGCGGCCCGTGAGCGGCCGGGCCAAAGCATCGTTTGCTCAGCGTCCGCTTCCGGCCAAAAGCGGTCAGTTGGACGGGTTGAACTGGGGCCGAAAGATTCTGCTCTCAGCCCCAGAAATGGCGATTAGACTGTCACCACGATCTTTCCAATCTGCTGATTGGCCTCAAGGAAACGATGGGCTTCCTGGATGTCACTCAGAGGGAAGGTCTTGGCGATTATCGGGCTCAGTGCTCCAGACTCCAGCCCCTGCAGAATAAACGCCTTGGCACGTTCAAGGACTTCTGGGTCGGCCACAATTTCTGCATAGAGATAGCCCTTGAGGGTTAGGCTTTTGCCCAGCACGGTAAACAGCGGGAATGGCGTCGGTTCCGAGCTGAGTGCACCGTATACCAGCAGAATGCCACCTGGGGCCATGCTCTGCGTGAGGGGCTCGAAGGACCGCCCGCCAACCGGGTCGAACACAACGCGGGCGCCTTGTCCGGCCGTTATCTCCATCACGCGCTCGACGATATCCTCTTCGTCACTCACGATCACATACGCGGCACCAGCATCCAGAAGGGCCTGTTTCTTCGCACGGGTTCGCGTGATTGCAATTGGTGTGGCGCCGACCATGCGTGCTATCTGGAAGGCAGCCAGACCGACACTGCTTGATGCCGCGGTGACAAGGACAAAGTCGTGTTGCCCGAGTTTGGCCTGCTCGATGAGTGCACCCCAGGCGGTGACGTACTGCATCCAGGACGCAGCAGCCTCTTCAAAGGACAACCTCTCGGGGCTCTTCACCACCAGATGAGCAGGTACATTGGCCAGCTCTCCGTAGGTGCCCCAACGGGCGATGTCCAGAGGCGGGATGAGAGCGACTGCATCACCCACCTTGATCCCGGTTACTGCGCTACCCACTGCAACCACGATGCCTGCGGCCTCGTAGCCCAGGCGGCTAGGGAACTCGGCTTCCTGTAGGTATGCGTGATTGCGAAACATCACCTCGGCTCGGTTCAAGCCAATCGCTTTGACGCCAATCTGCACCTCGTTTGCCGCCGGTGCCGATACGTCCAAATTTTCCAGCTTCAGAACACTGGCGTCACCGTATTCATGGATTCTGACAATGCGTGCCATTGCGGATACCTCGTTTTTGAATGGGCTTCGAAGTGCGCAGGAAAGGTCTGCGGCTAATCGAAGAGTGAATAAAATGTAATCATTGGTTGGTAGCGGATAAAGGCCTACTATGACGTAATATTTGAAACAGAGAGTTTTTAATGGATCGCCCGACCCAGATGGCTACGTTCGTCAGAGCTGGGATCATTCAGCCCTGCTGCGGATGACCTCAACCTATCCCCTCAGTTGGTGGGAAAGCAGGTAAAAATGCTCGAACAACACCTGGGGGTTTCCTTGCTGCATCGGACTACGCGCAGGCAAAGCCTCACCGGGAACACAATGGCGGCTATTGGCCGACACCCATCTGATGCAACAAACTCAAACCGGCCAAACGCGGTTATCTGGTAACTACAGAACCAGGGGGCGATTCACACAGCTTTTCACTCGATATAAGCGGGGCCTGACGCCGAAGCGGCAGGCCCTAAGCTCATTAGAATTCCTGCACCGTTGGGCGCAGAACGATCTCGTTAATATCCACTTCAGCAGGCTGCTCAATTGCGAAGGCGATAGCCCGAGCGACGGATTGAGCGGGAATTGCATGCTTGTAGAAGTCCACCACGAAATCGCGGCTCTGTTGGTGGGTGCTGCCGAATTTCAACTCGGAGTCCACAGCACCCGGTTCGATAGTCGTGGTGCGAATGCTGCCACCGACTTCGTGACGCAGTCCTTCGGAAATGGCCCGTACAGCAAACTTGGTGCCGCTGTACACCGTGCCGCCAGGGCTGAATACCTTCAGGCCTGCAACCGATGCGATGTTGATGAAGTGGCCACTGTTTTGTTTCTGGAAGACCGGCAATGCAGCCGCGACTCCGTACAGCAGCCCCTTGATGTTGATGTCGATCATGCGATCCCACTCGTCAGTGCGAGCATCACTGAGCGGTGCAATCGCCATCAGCCCGGCATTGTTGACCAGTACATCAATGCGCCCGTAGGTGTCCACGGTACCTTGAATGAGCGCTTTGACTTCTTCCTGAGAGGTGACATCGGTCTGATACGCGATTGCCTGACCACCTGCATTGGTCAGCTCAGTCACCAATGCGTCGAGTTTATCTTTGCGGCGTGCGGCCAGCACTACGCGCGCGCCAAGCGCAGCAAGGTGGCGTGCAGTCGCTTCACCCAAGCCACTGCTGGCGCCGGTGATAACGACAACTTTTCCAGAAATGTTATTGCTCATGTTGAGAACCTCATCGGCGGGTTTGTATTTCGCCATGGCTGATTAACCTGGCAGTGAACAAATCTTAGCCCCATGATTGATCTCAATAAATGGAAATGATTGGATTAAGCTATTCCTGAATATGGAACAAATAGGAGGGCAACATGCTTAACCGCTCAAAGCCGGCAAGGTGAGCCACACGACGGTCTACCGGTATGCACGCGAGCTCGGCTTGCACTCGCACTTGCGGCAACCGAAGCGGCGTCGCGGTTACGGCCAGCGCCGCACGGGCCGCTTCGCCGACCGCAAGCCGATTCAGGCTCGACCGCCTGAAGTCGCCGAGCGAAGCCGCATTGGCGACTGGGAAGGCGACTCGGTGCGTCCCGCACGCGGCACGGGCGCGGTGATCACATTGGTCGAGCGGCGAAGCGGCGTCGTGCGCCTGACCTGGAGTCCGGACGGCACCGCCGATGCCGTCTCGCAAGCCATCGAGTGCCGCATGGATCGGCTGGCCGACTACATCCACACCATCACCTTCGATCGAGGCAGCGAGTTCGCCGAGGACCGCAGGCTGGAGAAATCACTCAAGGCTGCGATCTACTTCGCCGATCCGCACAGCCCGTGGCAACGCGGCTGCAACGAGAACCTCAACGGCCTGCTGCGACAGTATTTCCCGCGCAGCCGCGACTTCTCGACCATCACCATGGAAGAGCTACAAGCCGCCGAGGATCGTCTCAACGACAGGCCCAGAAAGAGGCTCGGCTACCTAACCCCAAGCGAGGTATTCTTCAACCCCAACCACATTGCACTTCAACGTTGAATTCGCCGGGGGATTACCATTCAACCGGAGGGGTGAGCCACCGAGCCTCAGTGCCCCGCTTTCCAAGGTGTGTGCCCTACAGAGTCTTGCGACGCGTCAGGGCAAAGCTGGCAACGATCCAACGGCGGCCAGCATTTCATCAAATACCGCTCGAACCCTTCCCGGAATTGGGCCACGCTGAGGCCGATAGACGTACAACCCCCATGCCGGAGGTTCTTCGTTCTCCAGCACTTGCACGAGCTTCCCGCTGGCAATGTAGGGGGCGGCCATGTAGTCCGCCAGTTGCGCGAACGCGATCCCGGCCAGCGCCGCTCCCATTTCCATGTCGGCATTGTCGGCGACGAGAGTGGGTGCGGTAGGTGTCCACTGGCGTCCCGCCTTGAAGTGCCAAGGCCAGGGACGGCCGGTATTGATATCCAAGGCCACGGTAACTGGCAGGCTGCTAAGCGCATCGATGTTTTCAGGTACACCCACCTTCTTGATCAGGCGCGGAGCGGCAACGATGGGGAGTCTCATGTCGGCGGCCTTGCGTGCGACGAAGCGGCTATCGCGCATGAATCCGACCCTGATCCCGACGTCAATCCCTTCGTCAACCGTATTGCTGATGCGATCGGACAGGCGCACATCCAGCGTGATGCCGGGATGACGCTCGGCCACGCGCTCCAGTGCCGGTAGCACCGCTCTGGTGCCCAGGCTGTGCGGTGCGGTGATGCGAACCGTACCGGACAGAGAGGCCTGCTGGTCGGAGCCAGGCGTTCGCCACAGATCCTCGAACTGCTCCAATGCGGGGCGCACTCGGTCTAGCAGCCCTTCGCCGAAGGCGGTGATGCGCACCTGGCGCGTGCTTCGATGAAACAACACCTCGCCGTAGTGTTGCTCCAGTTGCTGGATGGCACGGGTTACACCTTGCGGAGAAGTCCCCAGCCGGGCGGCCGCATCGCGAAAACTGCTGCTTTCGGCCGCCACCCGAAAGATACGCAGTAGTTCCATTTCCTTGTTCATGACGCACGCCTCATGGCCGGTTTTGCTGCTCGTTGATTGTTCCAGATTGTGAAATTATAAAATCGAAACAATTCCATATACAAGCGGGGAGCGGTTGCCCAGACTAACAGCACCCCGGAATGCTCCGCTCCGAACAACCCAATAAGGAACGCGAATGAACGCTGCCACTCTCATCACTGCCTACTACGACGCCTTCAACCGCGGCGACCGCGAGGCCATGCTGTCCATGTTGACCGATGACGTCGCGCACGACTTGAACCAGGGCGCTCGTGAGGTCGGTCGCGAAGCCTTCCGCGCCTTCCTGCAGCGCATGGACCGCTGCTATGGCGAGCAACTGCGCGGGATCGTGGTGATGGTCAGCGCCGACGGCCTGCGCGCAGGCGCGGAGTACGTGGTGCATGGCGAATACAAAGTGACGGACGACGGGCTGCCGGAAGCCAAGGGCCAGCGTTACGTGCTGCCGGGTGGCGCGTTCTTCGACATCCGCGATGGCAAGATCGCTCGTGTCACCAACTACTACAACCTCGGCGACTGGATCGCACAGGTTGGAGGGGACGCCTGAGATGACCAGCGACGTGCAGGTGCTGGTTCGTCGTGGTCCGGACATTGCCGAATGGTTCGATGCCGTGGCAGGCCTGCGGGCGAGCGTCTTCCGCAGCTTTCCTTACCTGTACGAGGGCGACACCGAATACGAGAAGCACTACCTCGCTATGTACGCCCGTTCGGCAGACAGCCTGCTGGTACTCGCGCTCGCTGATGACGTGGTCGTGGGTGCGTCCACGGGATTGCCGCTCGGCGATGCGGAGCCGGCCTTCCACGTGCCGTTCGCCGATCGAGGAATCCCGATGGAGACAGTGTTTTACTGCGGCGAATCAGTCCTGCTTCCGGCCTTCCGGGGCCTTGGCCTGGGCCATCGCTTCTTTGACGAACGCGAAGCGCATGCCCGTTCGTTGGGGGGCATGCAGTGGACATCGTTCGCGTCGGTGGATCGAGCAGACGACGATCCCCGGCGTCCTTCCAACTACCGCAGTAATGATCCCTTCTGGACCCGTCGTGGCTACGTGCGGCAGTCGGACATGAAGGTTACGCTGCCCTGGAAACAGGTGGGTGAGCCGAGCGAAACCGAGCAGACGCTCACGATGTGGCTGCGCCCCCTGGAGAACGCGAAATGAAAGTAGCAGTTGCGAAATACGCCGTGGGTCAGCCCACGGACTTCGAGGCATTCGCAGCGCGGCAGCGGCAGGTTCTGGAGGAGGCGAGCCGTGCCGGAGCGGAACTGGCCGTGTTGCCCGAATATCTGTCCCTCGAACTGGCTGCGATGTTCGAGCCTGGCATCCGCCAGGATTTCAACGCCTCGCTGGCCGCGCTGCAGGCCTTGCAGCCTGCGTGGCTGGACCTGTACACCGACCTGGCGCGCGAGCTGCGCATGACCATTCAGGCTGGTACGTTCTTGACCCGGGTTGGACCGGATCGCTATCGCAACCGCGCGTGGTGGTTTGCGCCGGACGGCACGCGTGATTACCAGGACAAATTGCAGTTGACGGGGTTCGAGAAAGACACTGGCGTCATCGAGGGGGGCGACGAACTCAAGGTGTTCGACCTGAATGGCGTGCGTGCCGGCATCGCTGTTTGCTACGACAGTGAGTTTCCATTGCCCGTGCGAGCCCAGCGAGAGGCGGGTGCACGCCTGCTGTTGGTCCCGAGCTGTACGGACACGAGGGCAGGTGCAACCCGGGTTCGTGTGGGCTGCATGGCGCGGGCACTGGAGAACCGGATGTTCGTCGCACAGGCCGTGACGACGGGAGCCGCTGACTGGAGTCCGGCGCTGGACACGAACACTGGCGAGGCCACGATCTATGCACCCATGGATCGTGGATTCCCCGAGGACGGCATTCTCGCGACTACTTGCGGCACGCAGACATGGGCGATCAGTGATCTTGACGTTGAGGCACTGGAACGAAACCAAGAACAGGCCCAGGTTGCGGTCGATCGTGACTGGGACGGACAGATGTTGCCTGCACTGCGGAAAGCTCGCCACTCGGGTCATCAGGTCGCCTAGCGACTCTTGAGCAAGCGCTTGATGCAGGTGCGCAATGCCCTGCAGCTGCTCAGCAGCTTGCGGCCGTTCGTGGAGCAGTCAACGGATGGATGGAAACCGTTCTGGAGAGCTATCTGCGGGAAGAATTTCCCAGTAGCGAAATCAGGAGCGATTCGCAGAACAAGTCCATTGACGAGACCATCTCTATCGTCCGCTCCTATCTGCGATAGAGGCACCAGGGTGCCCTCGATGAGGGCAAATTCAGTTAGGCAGTAAAGGAAGCGACATCATGAAATCACGTGCAGCAGTAGCCTTCGGGCCAGGAAAGCCGCTGGAAATCGTCGAGATCGACGTCGAGCCACCACGCAAGGGCGAGGTGCTCATCAAGATCACGAATACCGGCGTTTGCCATACCGACGCCTTCACCCTGTCGGGCGAGGACCCCGAAGGTATCTTCCCGGTCGTGCTGGGTCATGAAGGTGCGGGTATCGTCGTGGAGGTGGGTGAAGGTGTGACCAGCGTGAAGCCTGGCGATCACGTCATTCCGCTCTACACCGCCGAATGCGGCGAGTGCCTGTTCTGCAAGTCCGGCAAGACCAACCTGTGTGTCGCGGTTCGCGCAACCCAGGGCAAGGGGCTGATGCCCGATGGTACGACTCGCTTCTCGTACAACGGTCAGCCGGTTTACCACTACATGGGCTGCTCGACCTTCAGCGAATACACGGTCGTCGCCGAAGTCTCGCTGGCCAAGATCAACCCGGACGCCAACCACGAGCACGTCTGCCTGCTGGGCTGCGGCGTGACCACCGGCATCGGTGCCGTGCACAACACGGCCAAGGTACAGCCCGGCGACTCGGTGGCCATCTTCGGCCTCGGCGGCATCGGTCTGGCTGCGATTCAAGGTGCACGCCAGGCCAAAGCGGGGCGCATCATCGCCATCGATACCAATCCGGCGAAGTTCGAACTGGCTCGTACCTTCGGCGCGACCGAATGTCTCAACCCGAAGGACTTCGACAAGCCGATTCACGAGGTTCTGATCGAGATGACCGGCTGGGGTGTCGATCACACCTTCGAGTGCATCGGCAACGTCGACGTGATGCGTTCGGCTCTGGAAGCTGCCCACCGCGGCTGGGGCCAGTCGATCGTCATCGGCGTGGCTGGTGCTGGCAAGGAAATTTCGACCCGCCCGTTCCAGTTGGTCACCGGTCGCACCTGGAAGGGTTCGGCGTTCGGTGGGGTCAAGGGCCGCACTCAGCTTCCCGGCATGGTGGAAGACGCAATGAAAGGCGAGATCGATCTCGCCCCGTTCGTCACCCACACCATGGGCCTGGACGACATCAACAAGGCCTTCGACCTGATGCATGAAGGCAAGTCGATTCGCACGGTGATCCACTACTGATCACCCACTATCCATTCAACATCAGCCACCAAGGAAATCAACCATGTCCAATCCTGTCATTTCCGGCGACGGCATCTTCTCGCACGTCTTCGTCGGCGCCGCCGACCTCCAGGAGTCGACCGCGTTCTATGACGCCGCTCTGGGTGCTCTCGGCATCAAGAACCTCGGTCCTTTCGGCAACGGATGGGTGCTTTTCGGTCGCGAAAAGCCGGCTTTCATCATCGCCCGTCCGGGCAATGGTGAAGCGTCTTCCAGCAACGGCGTGACGGTCGGCTTTGCGGCCGCCACTCCCGCCGAAGTGGACGCCTTCCACGCCGCCGGCCTTGCCGCAGGCGGTACCGACGAGGGCCAGCCCGGCCCGCGTGGCCACCTGCCGGGTGCCTATGCGGCCTACCTGCGTGATCCGGCGGGCAACAAGGTCTGCGCGTACACCTTCGTCTGAAAGCCCGGAAGCTGAGGGCGTTCTGAAAAGGCCAGCACAAGCCTCTAGACGGCCAGCCTATTGGACGGACCGTGTAGAGCGGTGCCCGCTCATGAAGATGGCCCGCAGCCATGTGCCAAACGCATGGCTGCGGGCATTTGCTTTGAAGCGTGTTTTTTCACCAAGAAGAAATGAGGTCGTTGTGAAAGAGCCGGCCAACATCAATACGACGACCGTACACCCCACTGCGACCGCCACCGTGTACGGCATGCCGGCCTATACCGATCGTGCTGCCGCCGTGGGTGAAGTGCACGCGCGCCCGCATCTGTTGATTCAGGCCCCCCGCGGCATATTGCAGCTCGCTTTCATGACCGAAGGCGACCAGGCCAGGGATCAGATGGCGATGAGCGAGTTGTCCCATCGCTTCGGCGTTGCCGAACCCGACCATGCTACGCCGCTTCACGGCGTGACATGGGATGAAGGAGACCTGCACTGCGAAAAGCACACCGAGTTCTCGACGTATCTCTGGTGCGCTTCGCTGGATTCCGAGACGGGAGAGCCGTGCGGCGAAAATCCGTTCAAGCATGGATTTGTTCCTCCCGGCCCGGTCGTATCCGGCATCCGTTTGAGACTTCTTCCGTGGACGCAGGAAACGGAGAAGGAGGTCGATCGCTTCGATCCTGCCAGCCTGTGCTACTCGCTGGTGGAGAACGGCTCAGCGTCGCTTTGAGCTGGGTATGGAACCACAGCATCGGCTACCGCGGCTCTCGCATCATCATGCATGCGATTGCCGACAAAGAGCCCACGGCGTTGGACAAATCCGGCTCCCTGGATTGAGGTGCCAACGTTATCGGAACGTCAACTATCACAAATGCCAGGGTGAGGAACTTGGCCGATCTATTCACGACAAAGCCCAAGCCTCCCTTGGCCGAACTCCTGCGGCCCAAGGCGCTGGATGAATTCGTTGGGCAACGGCACTTGCTCGGCCCCGGCAAGCCGCTGCGTCTCGCGTTCGAGGCGGGCAAGTTGCACTCGTTCATCCTCTGGGGGCCGCCAGGCGTGGGCAAGACCACCCTGGGGCGCCTGGCCGCCAGTGCGACCAACAGCCGATTCATCGCCATCTCGGCCGTGCTGGCCGGGGTGAAGGACATCCGGCAAGCCATCGACGAGGCCCAGGCTGAACTGGACAACCATGGTCGATCGACGGTGCTTTTCGTCGATGAGATCCATCGCTTCAACAAGGCGCAGCAGGATGCCCTGCTGCCCCATGTCGAGTCCGGTCTCCTGACCCTGGTGGGGGGGACGACCGAGCATCCGGGGTTGGCGGTCAATTCCGCACTGCTCTCGCGCGCACAGGTCTATACCCTCGAACCGCTGTCCAGCGACGAACTGAACCAGCTCTACGAACGCGCACTGCCGCATCTCCAGGGCGTCACGCTGGACGCGGACGCGCTTGACCTGCTCAAGGGCTTTGCCGATGGCGATGGCAGGCGCTTCCTCAATCTGCTTGAGCAGGTGACGAATGCGGCGTCGGGCGCTGGCAAGACCGTGGTCGATGGCGAGTTTGCCAGGCTGTCCACCAGTCCATCGCTGCGCAGGTTCGACAAGGGCGGTGACGAGTTCTACTGGCAGCTCTCAGCCTTTCACAAGTCGCTACGGAGCTCCGACCCCGATGCGGCCCTGTATTGGCTGGCCCGCATCCTCGACGGCAGCGGCGACGTAAGCCAGGTGACCCGCCGCATGGTGGTGATGGCCAGCGAAGACATCGGCAATGCCGACCCGCAGGCGCTGCAACTGGCACTCAATGCCGCGCTGGCCTACGACAGGCTGGGCTCACCCGAAGGTGAGATACCGCTGGCCCAGGCGGTGACTTACCTCGCACTGGCCCCCAAGTCGAATGCCGCCTATGCGGCCTGGGATCAGGCCAAGGCATTCGTCAAGCGCAGCGGTTCCCAGCCAGTGCCACTCCATCTTCGCAATGCGCCGACGAAGCTGATGAAGCAGATGGGCTATCGCGAAGGCTACCGCTACGCGCATGATGAGCCCAACGGCTATGCCGCTGGGCAAACCTATTTTCCCGAGGGCGTGGCGCGGCCGGGCTGGTACCAGCCAACGGACAGGGCGTCGAGCGAAGGCTGGGAGAAAGGCTTGCTTGGCTGCGCTCGCTCGATGACGCGACGCCGCCAAGCCCGGACGCTTGACCGACATCCCCCCGAAATCGGCCCATTGCTACCTCACGAACTAGAGGATAAGAATATGCCAGACGCTTCTCTCGGTGAATCCTCTGCGAATATCAGACGGAGTCGAGTTGCCCGCTATCTACGCACGGAGTCTGGGGCGGCGGTGCTGCTGGTGATCGTCACGGTTGTGGCGCTGGCGTGGGCGAACTCGCCGCTATCCGATGCCTATTTCGGGTTGTGGCACCTGGACGTCGGGTTCAACTTTGGGCCGCTGGGCCTGCACATGGACCTGCATCACTGGGTCAACGATGGCCTGATGGTCATCTTCTTCTTCCTGATCGGCCTGGAGGTGCGTCAGGAATTCGCCCACGGGTCGCTCAGGGACCCCAGCCGTGCCCGTCTCGCCCTGATCGCGGGGGTCGCGGGTGTTGTGCTTCCCGCGCTGGTGTACGTCCTGCTCGTGGGGCTGGCCGGAGGTCAGGGCCTGCACGGGTGGGGGGCGGTGGTCGGCACCGATACGGCGTTCATGCTGGGCACCCTGGCGATCGTCGGTCCGCGGCTGTCTGGTCAATTGCGTGTGTTCCTGCTCACCCTGACCGTGGTCGATGACTTCCTCGCCGTGTCCATCATCGGCATCGTCTATAGCGAGGAGATCCGCGTCGTCCCGTTGTTGATCGCCCTTGCCAGTCTCGTCGGGTTGTGGTTGCTGGGGCGCACCCGCCAGTGGCGGGCAATGCCGTATGTGCTGATCGTGATCGTGCTGTGGCTCGCAACCGTGTATTCCGGCATCCATGCCTCCCTCGCCGGGATGGCCGCGGGGCTGCTGATCCCCGCCTATGCGACGCAACGTCACGGGGTCGTTGCGGCAAGACAGTTGTTCCGTGACTTCTGGCAGTCTCCGAGTGCCGCATCGGCCCGCGCGGTGGACTACGGGCTGTCCCGGGGTATCTCGGTGAACGAGCGGCTGCACGAGTTCCTGCGGCTGCCGACGGCGCTGCTGATCGTGCCGGTGTTCGCCTTGGCGAACGCCGGGGTGGACCTGCGTGGCGGGCTGCTCGCCGAGGCCTTTGGCTCGCCAGTCACGTGGGGCATCATCGCAGGGCTCGTGCTCGGCAAGCTCCTGGGCATCGGGCTCACCACGCTCGTCGCCATCCGTCTCGGCCTGGGCCGGCTGCCCGAGGGCGTCGGGGTGGGGAGCGTGTTCGGTGGGGCGGCGCTGTCCGGGATCGGCTTTACCGTGTCGCTGCTGATCATCGGGCTCGCGTTCGGCACGACCTCGGACCTGGGCCGCCAGGCGACGGTCGGCGTGCTCGTGTCGATGGTGTTCGCCACGTTGCTCGGGTGGCTCATCTTCAAGGTCGCCGCCCAGCGGTGGGGTGAGAAGACCGCGGACCTGCCGATGGTGCTTGAGCCGCCGGTCGATCCGGAGATCGATCACATCCGCGGGCCGGAGGACGCGCAGCTCACACTCGTCGAGTACGTGGACTTCGAGTGCGAGTACTGTGCGCACGCCACCGGTTCGTGGGACGATCTTCGCGCCCACTTCGGTGACGACCTGCGGTATGTGGTGCGCCATCTTCCGCACCACCCGCACGGGCCGATTGCCGCGCGTGCGTCCGAGGCAGCGGCGAACCAGGGGATGTTCTGGCCGTGGCTGGACTTCGTGTTCACCCGTCAGCACGCGCTGGAGCGCGAGGATCTGATCGGCTACGCCGCAGAGCTTGGGCTCGACGTCGATCGGTTCATCGCCGATCTCGACAGCCCTGCGGTGATCGAGCGTGTCGAGCGCGACCTCGCCAGTGCGGTCGCCAGCGGTGCGCACGCCACGCCGACGTTCTTCGTCGAGGGTCGCCGCCTGCGCGGCAGCTACGACGCCCGCTCTGTCACCGCAGCACTGGAAGCCAGCCGCCGCGGCACCCGAACTCAGGAAGTCCCGTCCTGAGCGGGACGAACTACAAGTCAAGAACATGCCAAACAATTCTTTCGGTGAATCCTCTTGTGCCGCTGCGGCCAGCGGCCTCGTGCAGGTGCGTGGCGCGCGCGAGAACAACCTCAAGGAGGTGGACGTCTCCATCCCGCGTAACGCGCTGGTGGTGTTCTCGGGTGTCTCCGGCTCCGGCAAGTCCTCGCTGGCCTTTGGCACCATCTATGCCGAGGCCCAGCGGCGCTACTTCGAGTCGGTGGCTCCCTATGCGCGGCGACTGATCGACCAGGCCGGCGTGCCGGACGTCGATGCGATCGACGGCCTGCCGCCGGCGGTGGCGCTGCAGCAGCAGCGAGGCTCCAGCAACGCGCGTTCCTCCGTGGGCAGTGTCACCACCCTGTCCAGCCTGGTGCGGATGATGTATTCGCGTGCCGGCGCCTACCCAGCCAACCAGCCGATGCTGTACGCCGAGGATTTTTCGCCCAACACGCCGCAGGGAGCGTGCCCGACCTGCCACGGCCTGGGCCATGTGTACGAGGTGACCGAGGCGAACATGGTGCCCGACCCCTCCCTGAGCATCCGCGAGCGGGCGATCGCCTCCTGGCCCCCCGCCTGGCAAGGCCAGAACCTGCGCGACATCCTGGTCAGCATGGGCTACGACGTTGACCGACCGTGGAAGGACCTGCCGAAGAAGGATCGCGACTGGATTCTGTTCACCGAGGAAACACCGACGGTGCCGGTGTACGCCGGCCTCACGCCGGCCGAGACCCGCGCCGCGCTCAAGCGCAAGATGGAGCCGAGCTACATGGGCACCTTCACCGGCGCCCGACGGTATGTGCTGCAGACCTTTGCCAACACCCAGAGCGCGCTGATGAGAAAGCGCGTGTCCCGGTTCATGGAGGGCAAACCGTGCCCCACCTGCCACGGCAAGCGGCTCAAGCCCGAGGCGCTGTCGGTCACGTTCGCCGGCGTGGACATCGGCGAGTTCATGCAGGTGCCGCTGGACCAGTTGGCGGCCTTGCTCGAACCCATCGCCCAGGGCGATTTCCGCGCCCATGCAGCGGGGGCGGCTACGGACAAGGAAGCGACCCGACGCGACCGTGCCGAACGCGCGGCCTCCGGCCGCGCCGTCCATGCGGTATCGCCCGACGTGCGCCGCACCTCGGCGCTATCGGAAGAAAAGCGCCTCGCCGCGCAGCGCCTGGCCGGTGGCGTGATGGCGCGCCTGCGTCAACTGCGTGGGCTGGGTTTGGGTTACCTGACGCTGGACCGAGCCACGCCGACGCTTTCAGCCGGCGAGTTGCAGCGCCTGCGGCTGGCGACGCAATTGAGTTCCATGCTGTTCGGTGTCGTGTACGTACTCGACGAACCCTCGGCGGGCCTGCACCCCTCCGACAGCCAAGCCCTGTACGACGCGCTCGACCGTCTGCGCGAGGCCGGCAACTCGGTGTTCGTGGTGGAGCACGACTTGGACCTGATGCGCCGTGCACAATGGCTCGTGGATGTCGGGCCGGATGCCGGCGAGCGTGGCGGCCGCGTGCTCTACAGCGGCGAGCCGGATGGCCTGCGCAAGATTGCCGAATCGCGTACTGCACGCTACCTGTTCGATGAGATCCCCGCGCCGGGAAGCCGGGCACGCGAAGCGACCGGCTGGCTGGAGCTGCAGGACATTCACCGCCACAACCTGCATGGCGTGAATGCGCGCATTCCGCTGGGCGTGCTGACGGCCGTCACCGGCATCTCCGGCTCGGGCAAGTCCAGCCTCGTCGCGCAGGCCCTGCCGGAGCTGGTGCTGCTGCACCTGGGCCACGAGCCGGAAGACGATGCGGCCGAAACCGCCACCAGCGAAGGGCCGACAGTGATCGAAGCGACTGGCGGTCGTCTGGCAGGCGACGTGGACGCCATACAGCGAATGGTGCAGGTGGACCAGAAACCGATCGGGCGCACGCCGCGGTCGAACCTGGCCACCTACACCGGCCTGTTCGACCATGTGCGCAAGCTGTTCGCTGCCACGCCCGATGCGCGACGCCGCCGCTATGACGCCGGGCGCTTCTCGTTCAACGTCGCCAAGGGGCGCTGCGAGACCTGCGAGGGCGAGGGCTTCGTCAGCGTGGAACTGCTGTTCATGCCCAGCGTGTACGCGCCGTGCCCGACGTGCCATGGCGCACGCTACAACGAGGCCACGCTGAAGGTGCAATGGAACGGGCGCAACATCGCCGAGGTGCTGCAGATGACCGTGGACGAAGCCAGCGAATTCTTCGCGGGTGAAGACGCTGTGGCAAGGCCACTGCAACTGCTGCGCGATATCGGACTGGGCTACCTGCGCCTGGGGCAACCGGCCACCGAGCTTTCCGGTGGCGAGGCGCAGCGTATCAAGCTGGCGACCGAGCTTCAGCGCAGCCAGCGCGGCCGAAGCCTGTACGTGCTCGACGAGCCGACTACCGGGCTGCATGCGTCGGACGCCGACCGGCTGCTGGTACAGTTGCAGCGCCTGGTCGATGCCGGCAATACCGTAGTGATGATCGAACACGATATGCGCGCGGTGGCCCAGGCCGATTGGGTGATCGACGTGGGGCCTGGTGCAGGCGCTGCCGGCGGCAGCATCGTGGTGGCGGGCTCCCTTCAGCAGGTGGCCCGAACGTCTGGCAGCAGAACCGCTCCGTTCCTTGCACAGGAGTTGGCGCGGGCCGAGTAGCTCAGTTCGCCAAATGTTGCCAATTTTCGCGGGGACTTGATCGTCGCCACACGACGGTGGCGATCAATGCCCGAATCGCGTCATCCTTCCTGAGTCAGAGCAAGATGGGGGTTGTTGGGCGGTATTTCGGCGAGTGCCAAGGACCCATCTTCGAGGAGGTAGCCATGCAGTCGGCGGGACTTCCTCGGGCCCGTGACTTCACAGGTCCAAGTGTTCAGTCCTGGGCTGCTTTCGATGTAGCTGCAGCTTCTCGAAGCTCTTCTGCACCCACTGCCAATCCTGTTGATTCTCCTGCTTGGCGAGTGCGGCCACTTCGGGATGCTCCTGCGCATAGCGTGTGGAACACACCCGGGCTGACCAGGCAGGCCGTGTCATTCACCGTATGCACGAGTACCTTCGCGTCGTTGATGATGAACCGTCGTGAGGCGATTCCCTGCTTCAGCCAAACCATGAACTGTTCCCCGGATGGCTTCGTTGCCGATGGCCCAGGCGTAGGCGCGGGTGCAGGCGATGGAATGGACGTCGCGGCTGTTGCTGGCGCGGGGGTGTGGAGGAACTCCTCGGCATCCTGGCCAACGCCGGCCGAATCACCCAAGCCCACCATCGCGAGCAAATCCTCCATGACGTCGGGTACGGGCTGGGCTGCGGGCGGTGAAACGATGGTGGTGCTGTCGCCCTCCCAAATCGGCCTCGGCACTACCTGAGCCGGAGACGATGTACGAGTTCGGCGGGCGGCGAAGCAAACCGAGGCAACTTATCAATTAAAGATCGTGATGGCGCACAACACTCGGTAGACGCCATCGATTCACAGCTTCGCAAGATCGAAGGGCAGAGCCTTGGGTATAAAGTGGCTCGTTTCTTCGGTCTTCTGGGGCGGTGACTTACGCGACCTGCAGTGTCGGATAGTCTGTATAGCCCTTGGCGCCACCTGCGTAGAACGTGTTGGAGTCAGGCGCGTTCAGCGGTGCCTTGGCCCTGATGCGTGCGGGCAGGTCCGGGTTAGCCAGGAAGGCGGTGCCAAAGGCCACAGCGTCAAGCTTACCTTCGGCAATAGCTGCCTCTGCCTCATCAGCGCTGTAACCCATATTGCCCACCAACACACCCTTGTACTTTTCACGCGCTACGGGCATGACATCGGCCTTCTGCACGCCGAAGAAATCGGCGCGCATCACGTGCAGGTAGGCTAGCTTGAAGGCATTGAGCCTATCGGCCACGAAGCCGATGAGGGCCAGCGGGTCGCTGTCTTTCATGCTGTTGAAGCTGTTGAGGGGCGACAGGCGCAGACCCACACGTTCGGAACCGATCGCCTGGGTCACGGCAGTGAGTACCTCGAACAGCAAACGTGCACGGTTTTCCGGCGATCCGCCGTAAGCATCGGTGCGCTGGTTGGGCGTGTCGCGCAGAAACTGGTCAATCAGGTAGCCGTTGGCGCCGTGTACTTCCACACCATCAAAGCCGGCGGAAATGGCGTTGCGTGCGCCTTGAGCAAACGCAGCCACGATGCCGGGAATCTCTTCGACGGCCAGGGGGCGGGGCACCGCGTGCGGCACCTTGCCTTGGGGCGTGTGGATCTCACCCTCAATAGCGGTGGCGCTGCTGGAGACAATGGGGGCGCCATCGGCAGCGCCAGGGTAGGCTGCGCGGCCAGCGTGCCAGATCTGCATGAAGATGCGTCCGCCCTTGGCGTGCACCGCGTCGGTCACCTGCCTCCAGGCTGCAATCTGCGCGTCGTTGTAGATGCCAGGCTCATTGACGAAGGCCGATGTACCGGGCGCCACCATGGTGCATTCGGAAATCAGCAGGCCGCCGGTGGCTCGCTGGCTGTAGTACTCGGCCATCAGCGCGTTGGGCATGTGGCCAGCGTCGGCACGGGCGCGTGTCAGTGGTGCCAGAAGGATGCGGTTGGGCAGGTTGAGAGAACCTACTTGAAGTGGATTGAATAGCATGTGGATGAAAACCCAGATTAGTGAACAGAAAACAGTGGTAAAGCTAACAGTATTCCCAATACTCTGACCTTTGAAAGGTCACTGAAAACTATTTTGGCACGGCTGGTGCTTTCGCACCCAACGCACGATGTAGTAGACGCAAGTGGGTAGGCCTTTGCTTCGGACAGTTTCCCGGCGGTCTCCAGCCGTACATACACCAAACGCCTCTGGTCATCCACCGCGTCGCAACTCCCTGACACCCCGGCCCAGCTTACGGCGCAACAGGGCCCGCAGGGTCACCCCATCCGAGTACCCGACCTGTGCGGCGACCTGGTCGACGCTCGCGTTTCCGGTGCGCAGGAGATGCACGGCATGTTCCACGCGCAGGTCCTGGAAATACGACAGCGGTGTCTTGCCCAAAACGCTTTGCAGCCGCCGCGCCAAGGTACGCTCGCTTGTGCCCGCGGCGCTGGCCGCCTCGGCGAGCGAGAACCCCTTCGCGAGCCGACGTCTGGCCCAGCACTCGAAGCGCTCCACCATCGGGTCGGCATGCGCAAGGTGGTCGGGAATCACGAACTCGGCTTGCGAACTGCGTGTCTCGACCAGCAGATAGCGTGCCACCAGGGCCGCCAGCGCCGGACTGCGCTCCCGGATGATGCGCAAGGCCAGGTCGACGTGGGCCAAAGCGGCACCCGCGGTGGTGAAGCGTGTCGAGTTCACGATCATGCGTGACTCGTCCAGCGTGACGTTCGGATAGCGCTGCCGAAACATCGGCCCCAGCCACCATGACGTCGTCGCACGATGCCCATCAAGCAGGCCACTCTCTGCAAGCAAGAAACTACCGGAGCAAGCGGCACCTAGGTGCGCGCCAGCGGTGGACCACTGCTGTAGCGCCGCGACCGCGTCGGGCACGTCGGGGCGTGTGAGCCGAGCCGAGAGCGTGTCAGGCATCTTGTCACCAAACGCGGGCACAAGCACGACGTCTGGTTCCGGCATACCACGCGCAGTGACCACGGGGACCGTCAAGCCTTGCGCAGTTCGGATGCGACGCCGCACGCCCACCAGCGTGAGCTCTATGTGCGCGGGAGCCTGTGGCAGCGAGCCCGCCATCGCATTGGCCAAGCCCACTGTGTCAGTGAGCGCCGCAAGCCCCAGATCAAACACGCCATCACAAACAAGGATGTGGAGTTTCATGGCAACAATGATATCAAAGTTGTCATTATTGCCTATAGAGATGGTTGTTATGAGGATTTAGATTGCAGGCTCGTTGATCCATTCACCTAACCCATTTACCCAAAGGAATACATCATGACCAAGCTCGCTCTGTTTGTTCGCCTCGAAGCCAAACCCGGCCAGGAGGCTGCGCTTGCCGACTTCCTGGCCAGCGCACTGCCGCTCGCCAACGCCGAGTCCGGCACCACGGCCTGGTTCGCATTGAAGTTTGGCCCTTCGACGTTTGGTGTGTTCGATGCCTTTGCCGATGAGGCAGGTCGCCAGGCGCATCTGAACGGCCAGATCGCCGCGGCCTTGATGGCCAACGCCGCGACCTTGCTCAGTTCTCCGCCCAATATCGAGAAGGTCGAACTGCTTGCAGCCAAACTGCCTGCATGACAACTCGGCCTTGACCCAATCAGCTCACGCTGCAGGATGGGGGTCACACAGCCCTACGTGCGACCCCTCACTCGTGTGATGACGAATGAGTTTCTCAATAGCCTCGGGTGGGACTTTCGTATGGTAGCTGTGCGCACGATACGCCTGGGAGTTCTTCCCAGCGCGGAGGCCCTCCTGTCTTGACCGCAGTTCCTTGGACCCGGTGTAGCGTAAGCCTGAATCGCCCCGGGATTCCCGGAGGCTCGTTGGCGTGAGTCACGTCTCCGTGACGTGCTGTCGCTGTTGATAGTAGTTCGCTTCGGCTTCGGCGGGTAGGATGTAGCCGATCGATCCGAGTAGTCGCCGGTGGTTGTACCAATCCACCCAGCGCAGCGTGGCCAGTTCCAGCTCTTCGCGACTGCGCCAGGAACGACGATGCACGACCTCGGCCTTGTACAACCCATTGATCGTTTCGGCCAGCGCGTTGTCGTAGCTGTCTCCGACGCTTCCGACAGACGGCTCGATGCCGGCTTCGGCCAGGCGCTCGGTGTAGCGAATCGACACATATTGCGATCCGCGGTCGCTGTGATGCACCAGCGCGTCGCCCGGACGCCGCGCGTGAAGCGCCTGTTCGAGCGCATCGAGCACGAATTGGGTCTGTTGGCTCGACGACAGCTTCCAGCCGACGATTCGCCGTGCGTAGACGTCGATGATGAAGGCGACGTAGGCAAATCCCTGCCAAGTCGAAACAAAGGTGTAGTCGCTGACCCACAGTTGGTCCGGACGGTCCGCTTTGAACGTGCGATGCACCAGGTCCAGCGGACAGGGTCGGGCCGGATCCGGATGCGTCGTCCGAACCGACTTTCCGCGCACAACCCCGGCAATCCCGAGTTTTCGCATCAAGCGTTCGACCGTGCATCGCGCCACCTCAATCGCCTCGCGGTTCATCTGGCGCCACGTCTTGTCGGCCCCGTAGACCTCGTGGTTCTCCGTCCAGACACGCTGAATCTCCGGCATGAGCGCAAGGTCGCGCCGGACGCGCGGCGGCGCCCGGAGCGTGTCCCGGCGCCGCGCAGCATGCTCCCGGTACGACGACGGAGCGATCTGCAGAACGCGGCAGATCGGCTCGACTCCGTAGACGTCGCGGTGCTCGTCGACGAACGAGCGCATCACTTGGTGCGGCGGTCGAGCTCCGCCTGGGCAAAATACGCCGACGCCTTGCGCAGGATCTCGTTCGCCTGGCGCAGTTCGCGGTTCTCGCGCTCGAGCTGCTTCAATCGCTCCAGATCCGACGTCGTCGGCCCGGCACGCATGCCTTGGTCACGCTCGGCCTGCCGAACCCAACGACGAAGGGTCTCGGCCGTGCAGCCGATCTTGCCGCTGATCGAACCGATCGCGGCCCACTGCGAGTCGTGGTCCTTCTGGTGCTCCAGCACCATCCGGACGGCCCGCTCCTGTACCTCGGGGGAAACTTCGACTTTCTCATGGCTCCATCCTCTCAAGTGATGGAGGCTCCGGGGAAGCCGGGGCGATTCATACAGTCAAACGAGTGACTTGTTCAGACCTTCCCTAAGGCAAAGCCGGCAACGACCCAATAGCTGTCTGCAATTCATCGAACACGACCCGGACTCTCGCTGGCACAGGGGCGCGCTGAGGCCGATAGACATACAAGCCCCAAGCCGGCGGCTCTTCCTTCTGCAGAACCCGCACCAGTTTTCCACTGGCGATATAGGGGGCCGCCATGTAGTCCGCCAATTGAGCAAACGCAATTCCGGCCAATGCGGCGCCCATTTCCATGTCGGCGTTGTCCGCGATGAAGGCTGGCGACACAGGCGTCCACTGGCGTCCTGCACTGAAGTGCCAGGACCACGGTCGCCCGGTATTGATGTCGATGGCCGCTGTCACCGGAGAACCGGCCAGTTCATCGACTCCATCCGGTGTTCCCACCTTCTTGGTCAGACGCGGAGCTGCAACGATTGTAAGGCGCATATCGGCAGCCTTGCGCGCGACGAAACGACTGTCGCGCATGAACCCGACCCTGACCCCGACATCGATCTTGTCGTCGACCGCATTGCTGATGCGATCAGACAAGCGCACATCCAACATGATATCGGGATGACGTTTGACAAAGCCCATCTCTCCGGCAAGGTTGCGGCGGCCTTGATGGCAAAGGCCGGGGAATTATTCTCCGAGCCGCCGACCATCGAGAAGGTAGAGGTGCTTGCGGCAAAGCTGCCCGGCTAGGCAACTCGGCAGGCGTAGACAGCCGAAACCGCCTTCGGGCGGTTTCAATGGCTGCTGGCTCGAAAACAGGGGCCAGTGCAAATAAAACCACCCCTTCGATGGGCGGCTCGACAGAATTGCAGAGGCGCACGACACATCGTCCGCTTTGGGTCGAGAGCAGACGTTAGCACTGGGCGAGCGGCCGAGTGCTCCTAACGTCTGCTTCCGGCCAGAAGCAGACGTTATGTTGTGCTGCAGAGGCGCGCCTGATTGACCTGGCGGCGTTACCGTGGCAGGGCCCAGGTCGTCATGGCAGCCAGCAACACAACCAAGATCGGCGGTGTACGCGCGAGGGCCAGTAGCCCGAACGCAACCAGCGCCATCGCGGCATCCCATCGGTCATGGATCGCACTCGTCCACACCGGGTTGTACAACGCAGCCAGCAGAATCCCGACCACCCCGGTGTTGACGCCAGCAATCGAAGCTTGCAAAGCCTTTCGGTGGCGCAGGGCCTCCCAGAACGGCAGCGCCCCCACGAGCACAAGAAAGGCTGGCAGGAAAATGACTGCCAACAGCACAAGGCCTCCAAGCCAGCCACCCAGCGGCCCCTTGGCCAGGGCTCCCAAGTACGCCGCGAAAGTGAAGAGAGGGCCTGGCACCGCCTGCGCCGCACCGTACCCAGCGAGCAGATCCGCAGTGGTCACCGTGCCGCTTTGGACAACCGCGGTCTGCAGCAACGGCAGTACGACATGGCCGCCGCCAAAGACCAAGGCACCAGCACGGTACGTCCCCTCCAACAGCACAGCCAACGGGGAGCCACTAGCCACCACCCACACAGGCAGCAGAACAAGCGGCAGCACCAACAGCATCAGCGCTACCGAGCCCGTTCTTCGCGAGACGGGATAGCTGCAAGCTAACTGGCCCTGGGCAGGCTCGATTTTCAGCGCCCAGCGACCGAGCAGGCCGCTGCAGATGATCACCACCATCTGGCCGAAGACCGAGGGCAGTGCTAGCGTCAATACGGCGGCGACAAGCGCCATCCCTGCCCGCAGGCGGTCCGGGCATAGGGTCCGGGCCATTCCCCATACAGCCTGCC
>Ga0209762_100131_pt1 | contig 30331 bp, 29 predicted proteins | sample UppTromiDAQMD021_FD_185834 | JGI IMG/M metagenome (GOLD analysis project Ga0209762, IMG submission 185834) | Upper troposphere microbial communities from Maryland, USA - DAQMD-021 (SPAdes) (version 2) | ecosystem: Environmental > Air > Outdoor Air > Unclassified | place: USA: Maryland, Virginia... | reverse complement strand
CGACGGCTTCCTGCACGTCACCGACGGGACCTACGCCCTGTTCGCCGACGAGTACCACCTGCCGCTGATCCCGCCGATGATCGCCGCGCACCTGGCCGCCTACGCCGAGCACCTGTTCTCGATCCTGCTCGTGCTCGGCCTGTTCACGCGGCTGTCGGCCCTGGCCTTCCTGGGCATGACCGCCGTGATCGAGATCTTCGTCTATCCGGACGCCTGGCCCACGCACCTGAGCTGGGCGGGACTGCTGCTCTATCTGATCGGGCGCGGCGGCGGCGCGTTCAGCCTCGACCGCCGGCTGGGGCTTGCCTGATCCGGCCCGCCGGTCCCGTTCAGAGCGCCTTGAGGGCGGCGGCCAGCCGGTCGACGTCGTCGGCGCTGGTGAAGATGGCCGGGGTCACGCGCACGCAGGCGCCGCTGGCCAGCCCGGCGCGATGGACGGTGAACACGCCGAAGCGGTCGAACAGCTCGCGCGCCAGGGCCTGGTTGTCGGCGTCGGAGACGCGGCCCTTGCGGCGGAAGGCGGTGATGCCGCAGCTCAGCCGGGGATCGGCGGGGGTGAGGATTTCGTAGCGCCCCAGGGCCAGGGCCGGCTCGACCCAACGGGCGCGCAGGGCGCGCAGCCGCGCCTCGACCGCCGGGCCGCCTATCGCCTCGCGGAAATCGAGGGCGTCGGGAACCGCCAGGAAGGCGGCCATGTTGGTGGTGCCCGAATGGACGCGGGCGCTGACGTCGTCGGCGCCGAGCGCCTCGCTTCCCATGAACGGGTCGATGTCGCCCACGCGGCCCCGGCGGATGTACATCACCCCGACGCCGAGCGGGGCGCCGATCCACTTGTGGCCGTTGAGCCCGACGAAATCGAGGCCGAGGTCGCCGAGCCGGAAATCCATCTGCCCCCAGGCATGGGCGGCGTCGACGACGGCGTCGACCCCGCGCGCCCTGGCCATGGCGGCGATCTCCTTGACCGGCAGGACGAGGCCGGTGCGGTGGCTGACCTGGGTGAGCAGGATCAGCCGCACGCGGGGATCGGCCTTCAGGGCGGCCTCGTAGGCGTCGATCAGGCCCTGGTGGCTGGCCGGCTCCGGCAGCGCGATGCGGACGACGTCGACGCCCCGGCGCGCCTTCAACCAGCCCATCGCCGACTGCATGCTGTCATAGTCGAGATCGGCGAACAGCACGGCGTCGCCCGCCCGCAGGCGGTTATAGCCGCCGATCAGCGCCTGCAGCGCCTCGGTGGCCCCGCGGGTGAAGGCGATCTCGTCCGCCTCGACGCCCAGCATGGCGGCGACCCGGGCGCGGACCTTGGCGAGGTCGCCGCCGAACTGGCGGCGGCTGTAGAACGAGGTCCGGCGGTTGACCATGTCCAAGTGCTGTTCATAAGCGGCCATCACCGGCCGCGCGGCCATGCCCCAGTTGCCGTTCTCGAGCTGGACGAAATCGCGCGGCGCGTCGAACTGGGCCGCGACCTTGGCCCAGTAGGCCTCGTCCCGCGCGACCGCCGAAGGGGCCGCGCCGGCGGGTGCGGCCCCGACCGCCCCCGCCGCGACTCCCGCCGCCGCCAGCACGCCCCGCCGCGTCAACGCCTCGCTCATCGCGTCCCCCTGGTCCCGGTCTGCGGGCGGCCGGTCAGAACCGCGCGTCGATCCTCACATAGTACTGCCCGCCGTTGACGTCGTAAGGCGAGTTGCGGGAGTAGACGAGCCCGCGGCTGGCCTGGAAGGTGGCCTTGTCGGGATAGGTGTCGAACAGGTTCTCGGCCCCCAGCCGCACCGAGACGCGGTCCGACACCGCATAGGTGGCCGAGGCGTCGAAATAGGTGACGCCGCCGAACTGCTGGAAGATCTCGCCGCCGGTGACGCCGGTCGAGTCCGTCCACGAACCGTAGTAGCGCGCGCGGCCCAGCAGGGTCAGCTTGCCCATCGTGTAGGTGGCCGAGGCCGAGGCGTTGTGCTGGGGGATGCCCTCCTCGAACAACCGCCGCTGGGTGGGATTGGTGGTCAGCGAGCCGTTGGTGACCTCGGTCTCGTTGTAGCTGTAGCTGGCGGTCAGGTTCAGCCGGCCCGGGCCGAGCGTGCGGACATAGCCGCCGACCAGATCGATCCCGCGGGTGCGGGTGTCGAAGTCGTTGGTGTAAAAGTTGACCTGGGTGAAGTCGCCGCCGCCGGCGATGCCCTGGGCGATCAGCGCCGCCCGGATCTGCGGCGTGACGACGACGGTCGACGAGACGCTGAAGCGCTTGGCGACGTCGACCTGATAGAGGTCCACCGAGCCGGTGAAGCCGAAGTCGGTCCGCCACACCAACCCGCCCGTCAGGGTCTCGGAGGTCTCAGGCCGCAGCGGCTTGGCGCCCAGGAAGGCGGCCACGGGGTTCAGCGGCGACAGCCGCCCGTTGGTGAACACCTGCAAGGTCACCGTGTCGAGGCCCTGCGAGGTGCTGGTCGAGAACAGCTGGCCCGGCGTCGGGGCGCGGAAGCCGGTGGAGTAGGCGGCGCGCACCGCGATCTGCGGCGTCACGGCGTAGCGCATGGCGATCTTGCCGTTGGTGGTGTCGCCGAACTGGTCGAAGTGCTCGGTGCGCAGCGCGAGGTCGACGCTCCACTTGGCGGTCAGGTTGGTCTGGGCGTCGACATAGCCGGCGAAGCTCTCCTGGTCCCACTTGCCCGCCTGCTGCGGGTTGTAGCCGGGGAAGCCGTTGGACTGGGGCGCCAGGCCGGCGGCCGCGCCCGGGCCCACCGCGTAGGAGGCCGGGTCGCCCGTCTCGATCTGGTAGGTCTCCAGCCGCCGCTCGGCGCCGAAGGCGATGTTGATCGGCTCGGGCAGGGGCGACAGCGACAGGCGATAGACCGCGTCGGCGTTGAGGTTGAACTCGGTCTGGGTCAAGCGGCCCAGGTTGAACGAGGTCGGGCTGTTCGGCCCCAGCGAGGCGTTGATCGAATTGTTCAGGAAGAAGCGGCTGCTGTTCTCGCCGTAGGAGGCGCTGAGGTCCCAGGTGAACCGCTCCGAGCCGCCCCGGCGCACGCCGCCGACCACCTGGTAGTCCGTCGCCCGGATGCCCTCGCGCGGGGTGAAGCCGGTCGGGTAGATCTTGTTGAGGTCGAAGCCTGGGAACACCGGGGTGATCTTGTAGACGCTGGTGTTGGTGGCGGGGTTGCGCCAGTTGATGTCGTTGAGGCCGTCGCTCTTGACGTAGGTGCCGAAGCCGTAGGCTTCGATCCCGCCGCCCAGCGGCTTGGCCGCGTCGAAGGCGAAGCGCGTCGCCGTCAGCTCGGGGTCGCCCCAGCGCTGCACCGGATTGGGGATGGTCAGCGTCGGGTTGGCGGCCTGGAAAGCGATGGCGTCCGGCCGCTGGTTCGAGCGCGAGGTGGGGTCGCCGTGCGAATACTCCACGGTGGCGACCAGATGGCCGTCGCCGCCCAGCGCGGTCCCGCCGCGCACGCCGACCTGATAGCCGGCGCCGTCGCCGAGATAGCGCTTGGAGGCCTGGGCGTAGGCCGAAAGGCCGGGCTTTGTGTCGAGGATGATGTTGATGACGCCGGCGATGGCGTCGGCGCCGTACTGGGCCGAGGCCCCGTCGCGCAGCACCTCGACGTGGCCGATGGCGTAGTTCGGGATCTGGGCGAGGTCGGCGGCCTGCGAGCCGTTGACGCCGATGAAGGCCGAGCGGTGGAAGCGCTTGCCGTTCACCAGCACCAGGGTCATGTCCGGCGACAGGTTGTTCAGCGAGGCTGGGCGGATGAACTGCAGGCCGTCAGAGGTCGGCAGCCGCTTGACGTCGAACGACGGGATCAGCTGGGCCAGGCTCTCGGCGAGCTGGTTGGTGGCCCCCGATTGGATGGCCGACTTCGACAGCACGTCGACCGGCGACAGGGCCGTGAACTGGGTCTGGGCGGCCTCACGCGTGCCGGTGACGATGACCTCGTCCACCGCGGAGACCGCCTCCTCCTGGGCCAGCGCCGCGCCGGGCGCGCCGAGGATCAGGCACGACATGGCCGCGCCGGCGAACAGAACTACTCGAAACATGCACCACCCCCGTCATTTGACGGGCCTTGCAGCTAGTCGTGCAGCGCGACGGATAGATGACGGTGGAGTGAAGTTTCCAACTCAACCGGCGAAGGCGGCACGGCCGCGCAACCCCAGGTCCGCGCACGGCTACCGGGGGCTGAATTCCGCAGGCGTCGAGGCGAGCCAGCGCCAGCCAGCCAGGGCGCCGTAGACGAGGATCTGGGCGACCAGGGCGGTCAGCTCCGGCGCGACCTCGCCCAGGCTCGCCCCCATCTGGTTCAGCTTGACCATGGCCTCGATGCCCGGCGTCGAGGGGATGATCCAGGCGGCGGCGGCCAGCGGGGCCGGCATGGCCGACAGCGGCCACGACAGGCCGCTGAGGAAGAACAGCGGCGCCGAGATCGAGGCCAGGATCTGGGTCGACCGCTCCGGCCGGTCGAAGAAGCCGCCGACGAACAGGGCCATCAGCACGATCGCCGGGACGTAGAGCAGCGCGCAGACCAGCATGCCGAGGAAGTTCCCGCCCCGGGGATAGTCCTGGAACCAGAAGACGAAGCCGACATAGAACAGGGTCGAGGCCATCCCCAGCAGCGAGAAGGCGGCGACCGTCCCGGCGAAGGCCGCCGGCGTGCGCGGGCCCCGCCTCTCCTGGCGCCAGCCGGCCGCCAGCATCACCACGCCGAACAGCAAGGTCTGGTGGACGATGAGGATCGCCACGCCCGAGACCGCATAGCTGCCGTAGCCCTCGCGGGTGTTGAACATCGGCCTTTGCACCACGCGCGCCGGCGTCAGGCTCTGCAGGCCGATCGCCCTGGCCGGCGGCCCCAGCGCCTCTTCCATCGCCCCGGCCAGCACCGACCGCAGGGCCGCCCCCGCCGCGCTGGCCCGCACGAGGTAGGCGCCGTTGACGAAGATGGCGAGGCCGCCCGGCGTCGCGCCGGTCAGCACGCCGCGCTCCAGGTCGGGCGGGATGTAGACCACGGCGTCGACCTCGCGCCGCTCCAGCAGGTCGCGGGCTTCGCTGAAGTTCCCGCCCACCTGGGCCACCCGCACGCCGCGGGCGGCCGAGATGTCGCGGATCAGGGCGCGGCTGACCGCCGAACCGTCCATGTCGACCACCGCCAGCGGAATCTGGGTCGCCGTCTGATGCTGATAGGCCAGCGGGTAGTAGAAGGCGTAGGCGAACACCGCCAGGATCAGGATCGAGAACACCGCCCGCCGGGCCATGATCTCGCGCCAGACGGCGGCGAAGGCCTGGGCGAACGCCGTCATCGGCCGGCCTCCGCGGCGCGGGCGTCCATCGCCGGCGCCGCGCCCCGTTCGCCGGCGCGCCGGACGACCAGCAGCGACGCCAGGGCGAAAGCCCCGACCGCGAAGGCGGCGAGCGTCCCCAAGGCGGCGAACGAGGCCGAGGCCGGCGAGCCCATGAACATCTGCTCCATCTGCACCTCGACATAGGCGGTGTAGGGCAGCGCTCGGCTCCAGACCTGGGTGAACAGCGGCGCGTCGATGGTCGGCAGGGTGGCGTTGGAGAAGGTGATGGCCGGACCGCCGTAGACCGCCGCCGCCGAAAGCGCCGTCGCCACGTCGCGGACCAGCAGGGTGACGGCGGCGGCGATGGCGGCGTAGGCGGCGTAGAGCAGCAGCTGGGCCAGGGCCAGCACCGCCACGCTTCCGTGCACGCCCCAGCCGCGCACGCCGCACAGCCAGCCGACGCCGATCAGGTTCCAGGCCGTGAACACCAGCACATAGGGGGCGAGCTTGCCGGCCAGGGCCGGAACGGCCTCGGCCGGCCGCCCAGGCCAGGCCAGAACCCGCCCTCGGAACTCGCGCCCGACCGCCGCGACCACCGCGCAGCTCATCATCAGGTGCAGCACGCCCGGCTGCAGCAGCGCCTCCAGGAACCACTCGTAGCTGAGCTGCGGATTGAACAGGATGGTCGACTGCACCTTGGGGGCCGTGACGCGGGCGAAGGGGATGTTGCGCGTCCGGGCGATCTCGGGGGTCATGTGCGCGGCCGCCCCCTGCACCGCCGCGTCCGCGCCCATCGAGGCCAGGGCGCCGAGCGAGTAGAAGGCGGCGTTCTGATAGACGAACACCGTCGCCTGCCGGCCGGCCAGGATCTCGCGCTCGGCATGGTCGGGCACATAGACCACCGCCCAGACCCGGCCGGCGCGCAACCCGTCCCAGGCGGCCTGGAGGTCGGCCGGCGCGCTGGCGACGCGGATCTGCGAGGCGGCGTCGAGGTTGCGCCCGACCTGCCGGCTGAAGGCCGAGCGGTCCTGGTCGACGAAGGCCACCGGCAGCCGCTGGGCGACGCTGCCGACGAACATCCAGCCCAGCACGACCAGCGTGACCAGCGGCCCGACGACGATCAGCCCCAGGTCCCACGGGCTGCGGCGCAGCCAGGCCGCCTCGCGCCGGAACGCCTTGAGGAAGGCCCCCGCCATCCTACTGCGGCCAGGCGAACAGGACGCTCATTCCCGGCCGCAGCCCGGCCGTCGGCTCGACCGGCCGCGCCCGCACCTCGAAGGCGCGGATGTCGTAGCCGCGCGACTGGCGGGTGGCCCGCCAGGTGGCGAAGTCGCCCTGGGGGCTGATGTAGTCGACCTTGAAGCGCACGCCCTTGCGGTCGAGGGCCGGGACGTCGCCGGTCAGCACCTGCCCCATGCGCAGGCCGTGGAACTGGTCCTCGCGCACGTTCAGGGTCACCCACTGCTCGTGCAGGTCGACCAGGGTGAAGATCGGGAAGGCCAGGGGCGCCAGCTCGCCGCCATTGACCATCCGCTTGGCGATCTCGCCGTCGCGCGGGGCGGTCAGCTGGGTCTCGCCGCGCAGCGAGGCGGCCTCCTGCACGCCGGCCTTGGCGATCTGCACCTGGGCGGCGGCGACCGCCTTCTCCTCGGCCGTCGCCCCGCGCACCGCCTTCTCGTACTGCTGGCGGGAGGCCTCGGCGTTGCGGGCGCTGGCGTCGCGGGCGGCCAGGGCCTCGTCGCGCCGCTGGGCGGGGACGACGCCCTCGCGATAGAGGTTGTTGGTCCGCTCGTAGGTCTTGCCCGCCAGGTCGGCGGCGGCGACGGCGGCCTGCCAGACGGCGCGCAGGCTGGCGACGTCCTCGACCCGCGCGCCCTTCTCGGCCTTGGTCTGCACGGCCTGGGCCCCGGACAACGCCCCCTGGGCCTGCTCGGTCTTGGCGTCGAGCTCCGGGCTGGACAGCACCACCAGCGGCTGGCCCGCCCTCACCGCCTCCCCTTCGTGGACCAGCAGGCGCTCGACCCGCGACAGCGGCAGCTTGGTGGCGATGGTCAGGGTCTCGGCCTCCATCACCCCCTGGATCTGGTCCGGCGGCGCGCGATAGGCCAGCCACAGGCCGACGACGATGATCACGACGACGGCGCCCGCCCCGACGATCAGCGCCAGCCGCCGGCCGCCGCCGGAACGGGCCGGCGCCGGCCCGGAGGGCGGGGGCGCGGGCGGCCGAGGAGCGGATGGCGCGGGGCTGGCGGCGTCGCTCATGGTCCCACCTTGTCGGCTGTCTTGATGTAGTCGGCGTAGTCGGCCAGCCGGCCGCTGGCGGCCAGCAGCTGGGCCAGCGCCAGGTCGTATTCGTAGGCCGCCGCCGCCCGCTGGGTTTCGGCGACGCTGAGCGCCACGCGGGCGTCCACCACCTCGGCGGCCGTCGCCTGCCCTTCGCGGAACGCCAGGTCGTTGACCCGCACGCTCTCGCGCGCCGCCTCGATGTTCACGGCCAGCAGCCCGTACTGGCGGCGGGCGGTCTCGGCCTGGCCCCGGGCGCGGACGACGGCCGTCTCCAGCGCGGCGCGGGCGGCGTCGACGGCCGAGTCGGCCTGGCGCACGCGCTGGCGGGCGGCGCTGACCGCCTTGCCCCGGTTGAGGCCGGAGAACAGGGTGTAGTGCACGCCGAGCCCGACGATCCAGTCCGGCTCGACCAGCAGGGCGTCGCCGCGGTTGAGGTTGTATTCGGCGAAGCCGTAGACGCTCGGCCGCTGGGCGGCCTGGGCGGCGCGCACGCCCTGCCGGGCCTGGTCGCGCACCGCGTCGAGCTTGCGCAGCAGCGGCTGGCCGGCCAGGGCGGCGTCGACGAACTCGCGCTCGGGACCGATCGGCCGGGCGTTGACGAACATCGGCGTCGCCGGGGCCACCCCCGCCGGCTCGCGCAGCAGGATGGCCAGGCTCGACCGGGCGGTGGCGTACTGGTCGACGGCCCGCTCGTACTGCCGCGCCGCCGCGTCGCGGGCGACCTGGACCTGCAGCCGCTGGGCCTTGCTGATGAAACCCTCGCGCTCCAGCTTCTCGGCGTTGCGCAGGTGCAGGTCGAAGCCGTCGCGCGTCTCGGTCGACACCCGCAGCACCTGGGCGGCGAGCTGCTGGCCGAAATAGGCCTGGACCAGCAGCAGCAGCGCTTCGTCGCCGGCGATCGTCAGCTCGGCGTCGGCCTGCCGCACGCCGGCCTTGGCCGCGTCGCGCGTCGCGTCGATCAGGCCGCCGGTGTAGAGCGGCGCCAGGGCCGCGACGGTGGGTCGGAACAGCGTCTCCTCGGTCTGCAGCCGCGCCGAGCCGGGCAGCGCCCCCAGCGCGCCCGAAACCTGCTGGTCGATCCCGGCCCCGATCTGGCCCAGCAGCCCCGGCGGCGCGCTGGGGAACTTGTCGGGCAGGGCCGCCAGGAAGCCGTCGACCGACGACTGCACCAGCTGCTTGGCCGGGTCGAGCGACAGGTCGAGGGTCTTGCGGTAGCGCAGCACCTGGGCGTCGAGGAACACCGACGGCGCGCCCAGGAGCTTGACCGCGTCGGCCTGGTCCTGGCTGGCGCGCAGTCCGGAACGGGCGGCCGCGAGGCTGTCGGAGCGGGAGAACAACCGCTCGCGCGCGGCGTCGAAGCTCAGGGACGGCCCGTCGGGCGACGGCGCGGGCGAGGGCGCGGATGAAGGCGGCGGCGGCGTGGGCGGGTCGGCCGAGGCGTCCCCGCCGGCCGCGGCCAGGGCCATCGTCGCGACGGCGATCGCCGCCGTGCGTGCATCCAACCTCAACGCCATCTCGCCTCCGTCGCCGGGGGAGCCCTTGGGCCGATCCTGGGAGGGTGCGCCGCGTCGCCGATTCCATGCAAGCCGGCGATGGCGATTGAGGCGAAGCCGCCGCGGCGGCGTCTTGGATTCAGAAGGCGCCGCTCAGCCTTCCAGATCGAGAGCTTGCGATGTTCACTCTCCTCGCCGGGGCGCTGGACTGGCTGCCCACCTTTCTCCAGGACCCGCTCCTGTTCGTGGTCATGACCGTGATCGCCTGCACCGTGCGCCCGATCTGGGCGGCGGCGATCTATGTCGCGGCCTGCGCCGTGGCGACCAGCCTGATCGTCTCGATCCTGGGGCCGGCCGCCCACGCCGACGTCTACGACCAGTTCACGCCGACCATCGTGCTCGGCCGCTTCATGGCCGGCATGCTGCTGCTGGTGCTGATGAAGGGCGTGATCCGGGTGCTGCGCCCGCAGCCGGCCCCGGTGAGCGAACGCGTCAGGCGTCCGGTCGGTCGATAAGCTCGGCGAGGCGACGCCGCGCCCGATAGAGGCGCATCTCCACCGCCTTGGCGCTGACGCCGAGGACGCCGGCCGCCTCTTCGTGCGACAGGCCGCCGGCCGTGGTCAGCAGCAGAGGCTCCTTGTACATCGGCGGCAGTCGGGCGACGGCCCGGTCCAGGCGCGCCAGCCGCCCCTCCCCCTCCGCATCGAACTCCGAAGCCGGAAGATGGGCCTGCTCGGCCGCGAAGGCGCCGTGGGCCAACCGCCGGACCAGCGCGCGGCGGCCATGGTCGCGGCACTTGTTGAGGGCGATCGCCCGCAGCCAGACGCCGAAGCGGCGCGACGGATCGTAGCGGCCGATGGCCCGCCAGGCGGCGACGAAGCTTTCCTGCACCACGTCGTAGGCGTCGTCCCTGTCGCCGACATAGCGCCGCACGAACGCGTAGAGGCCGGCCTTCTCCGAGCGGATCAGGGCCTCAAACGCGGCGCGGTCGCCGCCCCGCGCGCGGGCGGCGACGTCGTCGGCGACGGCGCTCACCTCGGGTCCGAGGCCAACGCTTCGGAGATCGTCTTGTCGAACCGGGCCGCCTGCTCCGGCGTCAGCACCGCGCGCATGGCCAGGACATGCTCGATGGTCGCCTCCTGCAGCTGTCCCATGGCGGCGTGGAAGCGGTCGATGGCCTTCCGGGCCTCGGGGCCGTAGGCGTGCCGCTCGCGCAGGGCGGCGGCCAGGTCGCGGTTGGCGGCCTCCATCTCGGCCTCAAGGGCCCGCCGCCGGCCGGCGAAGTCCCGCTCCAGCGTCTCGATGCGGGCGTTCTGGTCGGGCGCGAGTTTCAGCTCATGATGCAGCGCCGCGTCCAGGCCCGGATGCGGCGCGGCCTGGCGCAGGCCGTACTGCACGCCGATCCAGCCGCCGACGCCGCCGGCCGCGGCGGTCAGCAGGATCGCCGCCAGAGCCAGGGGGGCGAAGCGGCTCAAAGCCCCGACCCGATCAGGCGGCTGGACGGCGCCAGGGCGGCGTGGGGTGAGAACACGCCAAGCTCGGCGACTTCGCGCTGCCCATGGCGGGCGCTGATCCCGCCTGCCGCCAGGCCGGCGAGCAGCGCGACGAGGGCCAGGCAGGCCTGCGCCGACGCCGTCGCGCGCAGGCGGCGGTCGCCGGCCTCGCGCGTCGCCACGCCGCGCCAGACGTCCGCCTCCAGCCCGTCGAGCGGCCGGTCGGGGCCCCGGCGGAGAAGGTCCTCCAGATCGTCTTGGGCCATGTCGTTCTCCAATCCGATAGACTGTACGCGGGCCGCTCCCGCGCCCCTCGCCGCGAGGGGCGCGAGGGGGCGCCGCGTATAGGACGCGCTGCAAAACCCGATCGGAGTCTTCCATGAGTTTTCCTCGCTGGCGAGCCGCCGGCCTCGCCCTGACCGTCTTGGCCGCCGCGCCGGCGGCGGCGCTGGCCCATCCCCGGCTGGTCTCGTCCACCCCCGCCGCCCAGTCGCGGACGCCGCCGGTGGCGGCCGTCGAGTTGCGCTTCAGCGAGGCGCTGGAGCCGCGCTTCTCGACCCTGACCATCGCGCGCGAAGCCGCTGGCGGCCCGGTCGCGATCGAAGCCGCGACGGCCACGGCGGCGTCCGACCCCAAGACCCTGGTCGCGCGGCCCAAGGCGCCCTTGGCCCCCGGGGCCTATCGCGTGCATTGGCGGGTCACCTCCGTCGACACCCATCATATCGAGGGCGACTTCGCCTTCACGGTGAAGTAGTCGGCCGGTGACGGCGGTCGACGCCGCCCGCGCGGCCCAGCATCTGGTCCTCCTGCCCCTGTTCGGCCTGATCGCCGCGCGGCTCTATGACGGCCGGCCCGGCCCCTCGCCGCGAGCCGGCCTGGTCGGCCTGACCGTCCTGGCCATGGCGGCGAGCGCGACCTTCCTGGCGGCGACGGCGGCGGCCATGGCCGGCGATCCCGGCGCGGCCCTGTCCCCGTCGATCCTGGCCATGACCGTCGGCGACACCCAGGCCGGCCACGCCTTCGCCGCGCGGATCGCGGCCCTGGCCGCCCTGATCGCGGCCGTGACCCTGAACGCCCCGCGCGTGGCGACGGCGACGCTGGCGGGCGCGGCCTTGGCCAGCCTGGCCTGGAGCGGCCATGGCGGCGCCGACGCCGGGCTGAAGGGCGGCCTGCACGTCAGCGTCGACATCCTGCATCTGCTGGCCGCCGGGCTCTGGACCGGCGCGCTGGCGCGCCTTCTCGGCCTTATCCTCAAACCCGGCGGCGAAGCCGAGGCGGCCCGCGCCCTCGCCCGCTTCTCCGGCGCCGGATCGCTGGCCGTCGCCGTGCTGGCCGTCACCGGCGCCGCCAACCTCGCCCTCCTCGTCGCGCCAGGCGACTGGGCGGCGATCCCCGCTTCCGGCTGGGGCCGCCTGCTGCTGCTCAAGCTCTGCGCCTTCGCGGGAATGCTGGCCGCCGCCGCCGCCAACCGCTTCGCGCTGACGCCGCGCCTGGCCGGCGACCTGGCCGCCAGCGCGCCGACCGGCGGGACGATCAGGCGGTTGAGGGCCAGCCTGGGCCTGGAGACGGCGCTGGCCGTCGTCGCCGTGGCCCTGGCCGCCTGGCTGGGCGGACTGGCGCCGCCCGGCGCGGGCTGACGCCGTCAGAGATATTTGGTCAGGCTGAGCGAGGACAGCTTGGCGATGGTCGAATAGAGCGCCTCGATCTGGGTCTGGTACTGCGACACCAGCACGGCGGCCTGGCTGAGGTCGGCCCCCGTCAGGTCGGCGCCGATCTTGTTCAGCGCGTCGATCTTGGCCGAGTTCTGGGTGACGAGGTCGTTCAGCGAGGTCGTGCTCGCCGACAGGGTCTGCTGCATGAGGCCCAGGCCCGCGACGGACTGGCCGACGAGATCGTAGGCCTGTTGCAGTGTCGCGGTCGTGGTCGGGGCCGCCGCGAACAGCGACACCGCCCGGAACAACTGCTCGAAGGCCGGGGCGTCCGCCGTCGGGGCCAGCGTCACCCGCCGACCGTCCGAGCCGACATAGCTGAGCGGCGTGGTCGAGCCCTTGAAATAGGTGGTGTCGGGCGTGGCCGGCGCCGGGGTCGGGTCGTAGCCGGGGCTGGAGAGGTCCACCGCCGGCGCGTCGGTGGCCTGGCCCGAGAACAGATGAACCCCGCCGGAGGTCTGGTTGGCCATGGCCGCGAGGTCGGCCAGCCAGTTCGTCGCCTGCTGCTGGCGGCTGGCCACGTCGGTCGCCCCGCCCGCGACGCTCATCATCGAGGCGAGCTGGCTCTCGATCGTCGTCGCCAGACTGGCCATGTCGCCCACCGTCGAATAGGCGGCCTGGAGCTGGTTCATCGCCGCGTTGGCGTTCTTGCTGTCGGCGGTCAGGCGCGAGACCTGTCCCTGCACGTCGAGGGCCTGGGCGGCGTCGCCGGCGATGCCGCCAAAGGTCTCGGCCTTGCGGCCCGACGATTCCTGGACCTGGACGTCGGCCAGCTTGGACTGGATGGCCATGTCCGCCCGCATCAGCCAGGCGCCCTGCACGAAGGTGGCGACGCGGCCGATCATGCCGACTGCATCATGGTCAGCAGGACCTGGAACAGGTCCTTGGCGGCGGCGATCAGCTGGGCGTTGGCGGCGTACTGGTTCTGGAGCTGGACGAGGAAGGTGTTCTCCTCGTCGAGGTTCACCGCCGTCTCGTTCTGCAGGCTGGACTTGGCGTAGTCGGCCGCGTTCTTCGAGGTCGTCGCCGTGCTCGAGGCGTCGGAGGCGAGCTGGGCGGCCGACGACACCACCTTGGCGGCGTAGGCCTGCAAGGTGGCGGTCTGGGCCGGAAACCCGCCGGCGGCGGCGAACGGGACCTGGGCGGTGAGGGCCGCGCCCAGGTTCTGCACTGTGGTCGCGTCGCCGGACGCCAGGCCCCTGGCCCCGACGGCGAGGCCGGCGCTGGCGTCCAGCGCGCCGGTGGGCAGGGTGGTCGCCGTGGCGGCCGCCTTGATGTCGCCGGCCCCCGTCCCCGAGAACAGGTCGTTGAAGCCGAACCAGGCCGGCAGGCTGGCCCCGCCGGAGCCGACGCTGGAATTCAGCGGCGCGAGGGCGACGCCGCTGGTGGGGTTGGTCGCGCCGAGCTGCAGCCGGCCGCTCGCGGTGATCGAGGCCGACAGGCCCGGGACCCCGTTCAACGCCGCCATCAGGCCCGACACCGTGGTGAAGGCGGAAAGGTCGATGTCCTGCACCGCCGACACCGAGCCGTCGGCGCCGAGCACGGCGACGCGCACCTTGCCGGTCCCGGAGAACGGGTCGCCCGCCGTAACCGCGACGTCGCTGGTCAGGACGTTGGGCGGCGGGTAGGCCGCGCCCTTGGCGGCGACGGCGTTGGTCTGGCCGATCATGACGTCGGCGAACTGGTCGAGCTTGGCCTGTTCGCCGACCAGGGCGCCGTCGCGCAGGCTGATCAGCCCGCCCAGCGAGCCGGAGCGGATGGCGCCGGTGACGTCCTTGCCGTCCAGCATGATCCCGCCGATCTGGCCGGGATAGGTCGCCGTCGCCGACAGGCTGCTGGAGGGGGTGTAGGACAGATTGGCCGCCCGCGATCCGAGCAGCAGGTCGCCGCCCTCGTCATAGACCACCAGCCGGTTGTCGGCGGTGACATAGCTGGACACGCCGATCATCGAGGACAGGTCGGTCAGGGCGGCGTCGCGCTGGTCCTCCAGGTCGGACACGTCGCCGCCGGCCGAGGCGGTCCGCACGATCTGGTCGTTCAGCGACGCCAGCTTGCCGAGGTCGCCGTTGACGCCGGCGGTCACCTGGCCGATCTGCTGGTCGGCCTGGGTGCGCAGCGCCTGCACCTGTCCCGACAGGCCGCTGAGCCCCGTGGCCAGGGCGGCGGCGGCGTTCAGGGCCTGGGTCTTGGCCGAGGCGCTGTCGGGCGAGGCCGCCAGGGCGCTCAGGGCCGACTGGAGACCGCCGGTCAGGCTGGAGAGGTCGCCGGTCCCGCCCACCGAGCCCAGCGCCGTGTCGTACTGGCCGAGATACTGGCCGATCACCGCGTCGCGGCCCGACGCGGCCGTCGACTGCGCCACGGTCCTGGCCAGGTAGGCGTTGGCCGCCCGCGTCACCTGTCCCTGCGAGAGGGCGCTGACCTGGGTGACGTAGCTGGTCGACGCGTAGGTCTTGCGCGAATAGGTCGGGTCGCTGGCGTTGGCGACGTTGGCGTTGGTGACCGCGATCTGGAACTGGGTGTCGGCGAGCCCGACGCCGGCCGTGGTGAGGATCGAGGCGAGCGACATGGCGGCGGCCTAGCGCCGGCCGCGCGGCGGCGGGGCCGCCCGTCCCGCCGCGTCGTAGAGGCCGCAGGCCCGCAGGTTGCGTCCCATGGCCTGCAGCCGCTCGCGGTCGGCGCTCATCTCGTCGTCCAGATGACGGATGCGGGCCTTCAGCGCCTCGTGCAGGTCGGCGAGGTTCGAGAACAGCAGCAGCTTCTGGTCGTCGGACAGGCCGGCGATCTCGCCCGCCAGGCGGCTGGCCAGGGCGCGGGCCTCCTCGGGCGTGGCGACCACCGGCTGGGCCGCCCCGCCCCGGCGCCGGCGTCCCAGCCTGGCGATGTAGGGCTCCAGCTCGTCCATCGCCGTCACTTCATCGACTGCATCAGGGTGGTGAACATGCTGTTGACGGTGTTCACCACCTGGGCGGCGGCCGAATAGGCCTGCTGGGCCATGATCATCTTGTTGAACTCGGTGGCCGTGTCGGTGGTCGACCCCTCCAGGGCGTCGGCGACGATGGCGCCGGCGCCGCCCTGGTTGGGCAGGGTGACCGTGGCCGCCCCGGCGTCCTGGTCGTTGCCGTAGATGGTGCCCGACAGGTGGGCCAGGCCCGAGACGTTCGGGAAGGTCGCCACCGGGATCTGGTAGATCGGCTGGCTGAGCCCGTTGTCGAAGGCGGCGGTGACCAGGCCGGCGGCGTTCACCGACACCCCCGTCAGCTTGCCGTAGCGGACCCCGTCCTGCTTGACCGTCAGTCCCTCCAGGGACGGCGTCGAGCTGGTCGACGCGTACTGCGTCAGGCCGCTGGTCGATCCGGCGGCGCCGAGGTTGAGGGTGATCGCGCTGTTGTTGGCCCCCGAGGTGAAGCCGCTGATCGACAGGGTCGACGGGCTGGGGCTGGTCGAGGACAGCACGCCCTGGCCGTCGAAGGTCACGGTCATCGTGCTGGGGCTGATCACGCCGCTCGGGGCGCCCGGGCTGCCGGTGACATAGGGGTTGGCGAGGCTCAGGCTCCAGGTGTTGGCCGCCGTCTTGGTCCAGGTTTGGTCGATCGTGTGGCTGACGCCCAGGGAGTCGATGATCTCCATGCTGGCGTTGTAGGTCGCGCCCAGCGCCGCGTCGGCCGGCAGGTTGGCAGACATCGACACCGCCGACGTGGCCTTGGCCGTGCCGGCGATGGCGCTGGTGCTGATCGGCTCCAGCCCGCTCATGTTGGAGTTGGCCGAGGCCGTCACCGCCCCGGCGGCGTCGGTCGGATAGCCGTAGAGATAATAGCCCTGGCTGTTGACCAGATAGCCCTGGGCGTTGGTCGTGAAGCTGCCGTCGCGGGTGTAGACGTACTGGGCCGGCTTGGCGGTCGAGGAATCGGCGACGATGAAAAAGCCGCCGCCCTGGATGGCGACGTTGGTGGCCACCCCGGTCGAGGAGACCAGCCCCTGGACCAGCATCGCCTGCTTGGACATGGCGATGACGCCGCTGGTCGAATTGTCGGAGGTCGAGCCGCCGGTGACCAGGGCCTCGAAATCGGTCTGCTTGGTCTTGTAGGCGGTGGTCGAGGCGTTGGCGATGTTCTCGGAGATGCTGGAGATGGCCAGGCTCTGGGCCGACAGGCCCGAGACGGCCGACGACAGCGCGGCTGAAAGGCTCATGACGCGTCTCCTCCTCAGGCCGTGGTCTGGGAAGAGGCGCCGTTCAGGAACAGCGAGGTCGCCGACGACAGGAGCGAGGTGATCTTGTCGAGCTTGGCGTTGGTGTTGATCTGCTGCTCCAGCGACGAATAGCCGGTGAGCTGGGTCACGAACTGGTTGACGTCGGTCGGGCTCAGCGGGTTCTGGTGCTCCAGCTCCGTCATCAGGATCTGCAGGAACTGATTGCTGTTGAGCGAGCCCGGCGAAGCCGCCGCGGGGGCCGCGCCCGAGGTCGCCGCCCCGCCGTTCGAAGCTGCCGTCACTGTCATCTGACCCTCCCGGATCGTCGGCTGTCTGTCTGACCGGCGACCACGCAGGGCCGTCGATTGACCCTTGGACGGAGGGGGATCGGAAAATGGGGCGCGGAATCGTCGTCGGCGTCCGCGAAATTTTTCGCGCCCCATTTCGGCGGGCGCCGCCGTTTCAACCCATCGAGGCGGCGCGGCCCAGAACGGGGCGCGGCGTCTTCCGGCGGCCGGACGTTCCGGCGGCCGGAGCTCCCAAGCCTGAGAAGCGGAGTTAGAAAATGCCTGTTATCTCGACCAACACGGCCGCGAACACCGCTTTGCGCTACCTGAACCTCAATTCAGCGGCGGAAAGCGACTCGTTGGCGAAGCTGTCCAGCGGCTCCCGGATCACGAGCGCGAAGGACGATGCGTCCGGCCTGGCCATCGCAACGACCATGAACGCCGACATCTCGGTGCTGCAGCAAGCCTCGACCAATGCTCAGAACGGCCAGTCCGTCCTGAACACCGCCGATGGGGCCCTGTCGAACATCAGCGACATCCTGACGCGTATGGAGTCCCTGACCGCCCAGTCTCAATCGGGCACGGTCAGCGCCACCGACCGCGGCTATATCGACGCTGAATATCAGCAGCTCTCGACCGAAATCGACAACATCGCTACCACGACCAAGTTCAACGGGGTCGCGTTGCTCGATGGCGCCAGCGCCTATAGCGGCACCGGCGTCAATTTCCTGGTCGGGACCGCCAGCACGGACACCATCAACGTCACGCTCGCCGGCGCCGACACGACCACCCTGGGCGTGAACGCGACCAATGTGACGACGGCGGCCAACGCGGCCACGGCTATGAGCGCCATCAGTACGGCGATCGACACGATCTCGAAAGACCGGGCCAATGTCGGCGCGACCCTGTCGCGCTTCAGCTATCGCGGCGACGTGATCAACACATCGCTGACGAACCTGCAGGCGGCCCAATCGTCGATCAAGGACGTCGACATCGCCGCGGAGCAGTCGAAGTTCACCAGCGAACAGACGATGACCAGCGCGGCGATCGCGGCCCTCGGGCAGGCGAACTCCATGACCCAGTCGCTTCTGAAGCTGATGCAATAGGCCGCTCCACGCCGACCGGCGCCCGCCCCGGCGGGCGCCCACGGCCGGCGGGGAGGGCCTTTCGGCCCTTCCCGCCGCTTTCTGAACCTTCGTCCGACGGGCCCAGACCATGACCACGACCAGCGCCCCGACCTCGACAGGCTCCGTCGCCACATCCGGCTCGACGACCTACATCCAGTCGTCCGCCTCGGGGCTCGACACCAATTCGCTGATCGACGCGGCGGTCGCGCAGAAGACGGCGCGGGCCGACACCCTCGACGCCGAGGTCACCGCCAACAAGGCCAAGATCAGCGCCTATCAGACGCTCCAGGGCCTGCTGAACCAGGTCTCGACCTCGATGACCGCCCTGGCGGGCTCGACCTACACCAGCTCGACCACCGCCTCGGGCAACGACTTCGACGCCAAGCAGGCGACCGTCGCGGCCAGCGACGGCGGGTCCGCCGCCTCGATCCTGGCCGCCAGCGCCCAGGCCAACGCCCAGCCGGGCGTCTACAGCATCCAGGTGCAGCAGTTGGCCAAGGCGATGAAGGTCGCGGCGACCGCCCAGCCGCCCTCGACCGCCCTCGGCCTTTCCGGAACCTTCACCGTGGGGACCGCCGGCGGCCAGAGCGCGACCGTCGCCGTCACCGCCGGCATGACGCTGAGCGACGTCGCCGCGGCGATCTCGGCCCAGTCGGCGACCACCGGCGTCAACGCCACGCTGATCAACCTCGGCTCGGGCCAGTCCCAGCTGGTGCTGTCGGGCGCGCAGACCGCCGCGACCATCCAGGCCTCGGCCGCTTCGGGCGACGACGTGCTGCGGAGCCTCGGCCTGACCGCCGCCGACGGGTCGTTCAAGTCGGTGATCCAGCAGCCGCAGAGCGCCATCGTCTCCATCGACGGCGCGCAGGTGGTCTCGCCGACCAACGAGCTGGACAACGCCATCCCCGGGGTCAGCATGTCCTTGCTGAACGCCACCGCCCCGGGCGCCGCGCTGACCCTGACGGTCCAGACCAACTACAGCCAGGTCAAGACCTCGATCACCGACTTCGTCGCCGCCTACAACAATCTGCGCGACTTCCTGTCGACCCAGGAGACCGTCAACGCCGACGGCAGCGTGCCCAGCACCTCGGTGCTGTTCGCCGACACCCTGCTGCGCAACCTCGGCGGCCTGATGTCGGGCGCGCTCACCGGCGCCAGCGGCTCGGCCTCGGGCGCGATCGGCCGGCTGAGCGACCTCGGGGTCACCTTCGACAGCAACAACAAGTTGACCGTCTCGGACGAGACCGCGCTGGACAACGCCCTGCTCAGCGACACCGCCAGCGTGCAGAGCTTCTTCGAGACCTCGTTCACCACCTCGAACAGCGCCCTGAAGCTGCTGCAGAACACCAGCACCAGTTCGCTGAGCTTCACCATGGACGTCGCGGTCGACGCCTCGGGCGCCATCACCGGCGTGACGGTCGGCGGCCAGAGCGGGCTGTTCACCGTGTCGGGCGCACGCATCGTCGGCGCGCCGAACACGCCCTACGCCGGCCTGTCCTTCGCCCTGGTCGCCAGCGCCAGCACCTCGATCGCGGTGAACCTGCGACAGGGCTTCGCCAACCAGATGGCCAACCTGGCGACCCAGTTCGGCGACGCCAACACCGGCCTCGTCCAAAGCCAGATCAACAACCTCGGCTCGCTCGACAAGGACCTGTCGAGCCAGTCGTCCGACATCCGCACGGCGGCCGACGCCTACCGGACACAGCTGATCGACAAGTACTCGAAGATGGAGACCGAAGTGCAGGCGTCCAAACTTCTGCAGCAGCAGATCCAGGCCATCCTCGGCGCGAGCACGTCGTCCAATGGCTGATCAGCGCGCCGCCTACGCCGGGGCCGTGTCGGCCTATCGCGCCTCCGCCCTGCTGACCCGCGATCCGGTCGACGTCCTGCTGCTCCTGCACGAGGAGCTGGGCCGCACGTTGCTGGCGGCAAAAACTGCCTATGAAGCGCGAACGCTGGATCAGATGTGCCGATGCAACGAACGCAGCGTGCGCATCCTGGCGGCGCTGCGGGCGGCCATGGACTTCAAGGCCGCCGGTCCGGACGGCGCGGCGCTGGAACGGCTCTATTTGAGAATTTCCAGCGATGTCATGCGCGTATTGAATGACGACAACGCTACCGAAACATATCAGTCCGCGATAGAAACGTTACAGTCAATGTGTCGCGACCTGCAACAAAGGAGGAGATTGGCAATGAGATAAATAGTGGCGAAATATAATTCGCCTCTGAAATCTTCCGAATTGCTGGCGCCACGCTTGCATTAACCAGTCGCATATCCGCCCAACAGCGACCGTGCGACATGGACAACGCCGACACCTTCTACTCGACAGACGATCTGGTTACGCCGCTCGTCACCGACGAAGACCTTGTCCGACGCACGCGGGACGGCGATCAGGCCGCCTTCCGGCAGTTGATGGACCGTCATCTGCGGATGGTGCGCCGCCTCGCCCTCAACGTGCTGTACGACGCCGACGAGGCGGAAGATGTTGCCCAGGAGACCTTTGTTGCGATCTGGAAGAACTCGGATAAATGGGAGTCAGGGTCGTCGCGCTTCACCACGTGGCTGCATCGGGTGGCCGTCAACAAGGCCATCGACGCCCGCCGCCGCCGCCGCGCGACGCCGCAGCCGGTCGAGGTCATCGTCAGCGCGGCCGACGCCGCCATCCAGGAGACAACGCCGAACCAGATCGTCCACCTGGAGCAGCAGCAGGCCTCGGCGGCCCTGAAGCGATCGGTCGACCGCCTGCCCGTCGGGCAGCGGACGGCGATCCGGCTCTACTACTTCGAGGAACACGGCGTCGACGACGTGGCGGCGACCATGAACCTCTCGGAACAAGCGGTGCGGGCGCTCCTCAAAAGAGGCAGGCTCGCGCTGAGGCAAACCATCACCAGGCAGAAGAATCTCTGTTGGCATGACCCTTCCGGAACTCAAAGACGGCCTTGAAACCTACGGCGCCGACCTGAAGCGGTGGCCCGCCGCCCTGGCCGAGGCGGCGCTCGACCTCCTGGCCGCCTCGCCGGAGGCGCAGGACCTGTTCGCCGCCGCCACGGCCGAGGACATGGCGCTGTTTCCCAAGAACGACGGCGAGGCCGTGTCGCGGCTGACCGAACGGACGCTGGACGCCGTCGCCCCCGCGCGCCGCCGCCCCAAGCCCTGACCGGGCCTCAGGCGGCCTCCGCCGCCCCCGCCTCGCCGCCCGGCAACGGCAGCCGGACGGTGGCCACCAGGCCCGCCTCGCCGTTGGCCAGGGCGACGTCGCCGCCGTGCGCGCGGGCGATCGAGCGGGCCACGGCCAAGCCCAGGCCCATGCCGCCCGTCTCGCGGCTGCGGGATCGCTCGACGCGGTAGAACGGGTCGAACACCCGGTCCAGTTCATGGTCGGGCAGGCCGCCGCCGCCGTCGACGACGCGGACCACGGCCGAGCCGTCTTCGCGCGACAGGCTGACCCAGGCGCGGTCGCCGTATTTCACGGCGTTGTCGATCAGGTTCGAGAACAGCCGTTGCAGCGCCAGGCTGTCGGCCTCGACCACCAGGCTGTCGACCTCGGCGGCCACCTCGATGTCGGCGCCGGTCAGGCGGGTCTCCTCGACGACGTATTCCAGCACCGACAGCAGGTCGAGCGGCGCCCGCTCGCCCGGGCGGCTGGCGTCGCGCACGAAGGCCAGCACCTCGTCGATCATGCTTTCCATCTGGTCGAGATCGGACAGGACGGCGGCGCGCAGCGAGGCGGGCGCCCGCTCCAGCTTGAAGCGCACCCGCGTCAGCGGCGTGCGCAGGTCGTGCGAGATCGCGCCGATCATGTTGGTGCGGTCGTCGATATAGCGGCGCAGGCGCACCTGCATCTGATTGAAGGCCGCCGCCGCCGCGCCGATCTCCGCCGGACCGCGCAGGGTCAGGGCCGGCGCGGTCGGGTCGCGCCCCAGCCGCTCGGCCGCGCCGGCGAACCGGCGCAGCGACGCCGTCAGCCGGTGGGCGAACACGTAGCCGGCCGGCGCCAGCAGCAGCAGACAGGCGACGAACCACAGGATCACCCGCAGCTGCCATTCGTTGGGAAAGGGCTCCGCCGTCGATTCCACCGTCAGCCACAGGCCGGACGGATCGCGCACGGCGGCGATGAAGTCGCCGACGATCGGCCGCACCGCCTCCAGGTGGTCGCGCCGGCCGAACCGCCGGACGGCCGCCTCAGGTCCGGGGGCCGATCCGGGTGCGGGCGGGCCGAGGAACCGCTCGTCCCTGGCCCATTCGCGCCGGAACCACGGGCGCGGCCTGCGCGCGAACCACGGCGGCCGCTCGACGAACAGGCGGACGGCCGCCTCGTCGACATTGAGCCGGCGCGCCAGCTCGGCCCGCACCAGGCGCTCGTGCTCCTGGAAGCCCCGGTCGGCCGGCGGCGGGCCGGCGCTCACCCGCCGGCGCAGCGGCGGGCCGTCGCGGACGTGCAGCGGGCCGCCCTGCAAGGCGGCGACGATCTCGCCGACGTGATAGACCGGCGGGCGCGGCGGCGGCGTGAACAGGACCACGGCCAACGTCACCGCCTGGCCGATCAGCAGCCCCCCGACCAGCAGGGCGATGATCTGGATGGTCAGCGGCGGCGCGGCGGCGCGCCCGAGCCAGTCGCGCAGCCGGCTCATACGCGCTTGACGGCGACGTCCAGCATGTAGCCGAAACTGCGATAGGTGCGGATGATCTCCCGGCTCTTGCCGCCGCTGAGCTTGCGTCGCAGCCGGCTGATCTGCACGTCGACCGAACGGTCGTACACCTCCGACGTCGGCCCGTGGGCCAGCTCGACCAGATGGTCGCGGGTCAGGATCTCGCCGGGGTGTTCGAGGAAGACCGTCATCAGGGCGAACTCGGCCGGGGTGACCAGCGAGATCACGCCGGTCGGGCTGCGCAGCCGCCGGCGGACGGTGTCGAGGAAGAAACCTCCGAACTCGTAGCCGCTATGGGCGTCGAAGTCGGGCGGCGCCTCTTCCTGCATTCCGCGCCGCCTCAGCATGGCCCGCACGCGGGCGAGCAGTTCGCGGGGGTTGCAGGGCTTGGCCAGATAGTCGTCGGCGCCGATCTCCAGGCCGACGATGCGGTCGATGTCCGACCCCATGGCGCTCAGCATGATGATCGCCGGACCGGCCCCGCGCGACAGGCGCCGGCAGATCGACAGCCCGTCCTCGCCGGGCAGCATGACGTCGAGGACCACCACCGGATAGGCCTGGGCCGACATGGCCGCGTCCATGGAGTCGGCGTCGCCGGCGGTGTCCACCGTGAAGCCGTTGCGCTCCAGATAGCCGGCCACTTCGTCGCGCACCCCCTTGTCGTCGTCGACGAGGAGGATCTTGGTCGGCGCGACATCGGACGAAAGATTCATGAGGCGAACATTGCGCAGCGGTTTTGCAAACATATCACCGCGCCGACACACGTCGCGCCGAAATCTCGACGGACGTGCGACCAAACGGCTCAGGCCGCCTCAGCAGCACATGGTAACAATCAAGACAAACTCGAAATACATTCGGCGAAGCATCGGGTAAAAACGGCCGATAGAAGGGAAATTCCGGCGCCGCGGACGCCGGAATTTCTAGCGGCACACACGAACAGGCCGATAAACGTACTCGCCGTACCAGTTGTAGTAGCCCTGGTTCTCAATATAGCAGCGCGGCGCGTAATAGACCGGCGGCGGATACCCGTAATAGCCGCGCCAGCGCCAGCGATCGCGGTCGCGATCACGCCAGCGCTCCCACCGTTCGTGTTCGCGCCATTCGTGTTCGCGCCAGCCGCGGTCGCGCCAGCCGTCGTGGCCGCCCCAGCCGGGGTCGGCCGAGGCGGTCATCGGCGCCGCCAGGGTCAGGAGGGCCGCCCCTCCCAGGATGATTGATCTCACGCCCATGGCTCTTCACTCCGTTCGCCCGTCGCCGATCCGAAGACGACCGGGCGACGAAGGGAGCATGGCGCCGGGCGCATGAACCGACATGAGGCCGTCCGTTCAATCTGCGTTCATCGGCGCTCGCCCCCCCGGCCGGCGAGGGCCACCTTGGCCGGCGAGGCCCCGCCGCCGGCCGCCGTCGCGCAGACGCCCGGATCGATCATGGCGTGACGGCCAACGCAGAACACGTCCTCGTAGTTCGGTCCGGCGCTGGCCAGGCATTGCAGGTAGTCGTGCTTGGCCAGCCGCACGCACAGGCCGCTGTTGGCCTCGCCGGCCAGGGCCGCCGGCGTCGGCCGGCCCAGCGTCTCCAGGGCGGCCAGGGCCAGCCCGCGGGCCAGAACCGGCGTCATCACCGGCGCGGCCGCCGCCGCCGGCTGCAACGACCGGCGCAGGCCCGCCGCGTCGTCGTCGGCCGGCCGATAGCCGGCGTCCGAGATCAGCTTGACCTCGGCCAGCCGCCCCTTGGGATCGGACGACGCCGCCTTGGCCCAGCCCTGGCGCTGGAGCGTGTAGGCGGCCTGGCGCACCGCCTCGCCCCGACCGCTGAGGCTCTCGCCCTGGCGGCGAAGCGCCGCGCCCGCCCGCGCCAGGGCGGCGGCGCTGCCGGGCAGGTCCGCCACCGCCTCGGGCCGGGCCGACAGGCGCTGGGCCAGACCCGGATCGCGCCGGGCGGCGGCCCGCACGCCGGCCACGAAGCCCGGCTCCTGCAACGCCGCCACGGCGGCGTAGGCGATCATGCCCGCCTCCAGTTGCCTGGGGTCGTAGCCGGCGGCGGTCCGCACCGCCTCGGCGACGCTGTCCGGCCCGGAAAAGCCCGGATCGATGCGCGCGGCGCGGCGCATGAACGCCTCGAACGGCGCGGCCCGCTGGGCCAGCCGGTCGGTGTCCACCGCCTTGGCGCGGTCGGGTCGCGGCCCATGGCTCGTGCAGGCGGCCAGCGCGGCCCCGGCCAGGACGGCCAGCGCGGCGCGGGTCGAGAAACGGCGCGTATTCATGTTCGGCCCCTCTTCGCGAAAGGCCCCCCGCGGACGGCCTCCTCGGCGCCGCGCCCGCTTTCACCATCGGCCGGACATGGTGGATAAAGAGTTACCGAACGCGCGTGCGGTATTCCTGGCGCGCCTCAACGCAACCCGCCGCGCATGAGACGTCTACAGGATCGGGAAATTCGGAATTTCCGCCCGAAAATACCGCGCGCCGCTCCCAGATAAACGAAATACATCTTTCAAAATCAGAACCAATACGGACATCGCAATATATTGTTGAAATCTTCAAAAATCCGACAAGCCCAATCCCTAGTGAACCCGAAGGAGTTTCTTCCAGGCTGTTTTCGGGGATTCGCATGTCGTCGTCACTTCGGACCACGCTGCTCACAGCGTGCGCCTTCAGCGTGTTCGCGTTCACCGGCGCCGCCGTCGCGGCCGAGGGCGCCGCCGCCTCGCCGGCCGCGGCGACCGCCGCCGCAGCCGCCACGGGCGACGCCGGCGAGGTGGAGGAGGTGATGATCACCCTGTCCAAGACCACCCGCTCGTCGGTCTCGCTCAGCGGCTCGGAGATGCAGAAGCTGCTGCCCGGCGTGAACCCGCTGAAGGCCATCCAGACCCTGCCCGGCGTCTCGTACCAGACCGCCGATCCGTGGGGGAACAACGAGCAGAACGTGTCGCTGTTCGTGCACGGCTTCAGCACCCAGCAGCTCGGCTTCACCATGGACGGCGTGCCGCTGGGCGACCAGCAATACGGCAACTATAACGGCCTCAGCCCCCAGCGCGCGATCACCAGCGAAAACGTCGCCAAGACCATCCTGTCGTCCGGCGCCGGCGACCTGGGCGTGGCTTCGACCAGCAACCTCGGCGGCGCCATCGAGATCTTCTCGAGCGACCCGCTGACCACGCGCGGCGGCCAGATCCAGCAGACCCTGGGCAGCTACGCCGCCACCCGCAGCTTCGTGCGCCTGGACAGCGGCGACTTCGCCGGCGGCAACCGCGCCTACATCTCGTTCCTGCACCAGGACCAGCGCGCCTGGGACTTCCGCGGCCACCAGCGCGGCAACCAGATCAACGCCAAGTACGTCCACGAGGACGACCGCGGCCGGCTGACCGCCTATCTGAACCTGTCGGACAAGGTCGAGCCGAACGAGGACGCCATCGTCCACGTCGGTACGGCGGCGACGCCCTACACCCGGCCGTTCCTCTATCCGGACCTGGCGGCCGCCCTCGCCTACCTGTCGGCCGGCGGCGCGCCGCCGGCCGCCGACGGCCCCAACTTCCGCAACTACCACTCGGCCGCCCAGCGCACCGACGGGCTGGCCTATGTGAAGTACGACTACAAGATCAATCCCGACCTGACCTGGTCCAGCCAGGCCTATTTCCATCATGACGAAGGCCGCGGCGTCGTGGCCGGCCCGATCAACCAGGCCGGCCTGCCCGGGCTGTTCGCAACTTACTTCCCCGGCCAGGACCTGAAGACCGTGTTCGGCGGCACCGGCTACGCCGTGCGCACCACCGAGTACCTGATCAATCGCGGCGGCCTGATCTCGAACCTCAACTGGAACGTCGGCAACCACCAGGTCGAGGCCGGCGTCTGGTACGAGAACAACCGCTCGGCCACCCACCGGGCCTGGTACCCGTTCTCGGCCGCCTCGTCGGACCTGACGCCCTACGACATCCCGACCCACGCCAACTTCATCCAGTACTACAGCCAGATCAAAACCGACGTGGTCCAACTGCACCTGCAAGACCAGTGGCGCATCCGGCCCGACCTGCTGCTGCAGGCCGGCTTCAAGTCGAGCCTGCAGTTCACCTCGGGCACGGTGCCGATCCAGCAGAAGAACGCGCCGAACGCCACCAACCCGACCCTGCTGCCCACCGGCGAGATCGACAGCCGCGAGTGGTTCCTGCCGCAGATCGGCGCGATCTGGGACTTCACGTCCAACGAACAGGCCTTCGTCAACGTCCAGAAGAACCTGCGCCAGTTCGTCACCTACGGCGCCGGCGGCCTGTCGCCGTGGAGCTTGGGCAGCCAGGGCGCCTTCGACCAGTTCAAGCGCACCGCCAATCCTGAGACGGCCTGGACCTATGAGATCGGCCTGCGCACCCGGCGCGACCTGTCCCTCGGCCCGATCACCGCCTTCGAGGGCCAGGCCAGCTACTATCACGTCGACTTCTCGGACCGCCTGCTGCAGATCAGCCCGACGCCGATCATCTCGTCCCTGGTCGGCGGGGCGGCGATCCTGGCCAACGTCGGCGGCGTCAAGACCGACGGCGTCGACGTGGCCGGCACCCTCCACTTCGGCCCGCACTTCTCGTTCTACGACGCGGTGTCCTACAACCGCTCGACCTATCAGGACGACTACACCAGCGGCACGACCCTGGTGCGCACCTCCGGCAAGCAGGTGCCGGGCAGCCCGGACTGGCTGAACAAGTTCGTGGCCAGCGTCAATTACGGGCCGTTCGAGGGCCAGCTGGTCGGCGACTATGTCGGCAAGCGCTACGCCACCTACACCAACGACCTGTCGGTGAAGAGCTACTTCCTGCTGGGCCTGCAGGGCTCGTACCGGTTCCAGGTTCCGGACCGCTACATCCTGAAGGACCCGAAGATCAGCGTGAACGTCACCAACCTGGCCGACGAGAAGGGCGACTTCGAGGTCGTGGTCGGGGCCGCCTCCGGCACCTACAACACCTACCCGATCCCGCCCCGGCAGGTGTTCGTCACCCTGTCGGCCGCGTTCTAGTCCGAACGCCGGGTCCCGCCGTCGTCCGCCCGAGGGCGGCGGCGGGATCGTCTAGGGCTACTCCGCCGCCAGCCGCGGGCGGGCCGCGAACCACGGCGTCAGCCGCCGCAGCGCCTCCTCGATCTCGGGCGTCGAGACCGCGAAGCTGAACCGCACGAAACGCCGCCCCTCGACCGGGTCGAAATCGATCCCCGGCGCGGTGGCGACCCCGGTGTCGCGCAAGAGCTGCTTGCAGAACGACAGGCTGTCGTCGGTCAGATGGCCGACGTCGGCGTAGATGTAGAACGCCCCGTCGGGCGGGGCGATGGCCCCCAGGCCCAGCGCCGGCAGCGCCTCCAGCAGCAAGGCGCGGTTGCGCCGATAGACGGCGACATGCCCCTCCAGCTCCTCGCGGCTGTCCATGGCCGCCAGCCCGGCGTGCTGGCTGAGCGACGGCGCGGTCAGGAACAGGTTGCCGACCAGGGCCCGCGCCCGCGCCAGCCGGTCCGGCGGCGCCAGCAGCCAGCCCAGCCGCCAGCCGACCATGCTGAAGTATTTCGAGAAGCTGTTGACCACCAGCGCCGAGGGCTCGAACTCCAGCATCGAGCGGGCCGGCTCGACATAGCTGAGGCCGTGATAGATCTCGTCCGAGACGATGCGGATGTCGCGCGCGCGGCAGACCTCGGCGATGGCGGCCAGTTCGGCGGCGGCGATGATCGAGCCGGTGGGGTTGGCGGGGCTGGCGATGATCACCCCGGCCGGGGCGGGATCGAGCGCGGCCAGGGCGGCGGCCGACAGCTGGAACCGGCTGTCCGCCCCGCAGGCGATCTCCACCGGCGTCATGTGCAGCGCCTTGAGGGTGTTGCGGTAGGCGACATAGCCCGGCCGGGCCAGGGCGACGCGGTCGCCGGCGGCGAAGCTGGAAGACAGGGCCAGCACCAGGGCCGGCGAGGCGCCGCAGGTCAGGATCACCTGCTCGGGCTCGACCGCGACGCCGTAGGTTTCGTCATAGTGGCGGGCGATGCGCGCCTTCAGGGCCGGGCTTTCCCAATAGCCCATGCTGTCGGCGTCCAGCACCCGGTGCGCCTCGGCCACGGCGGCGCGCGGCGCGCCGGTCGAGGGCTGGCCGAACTCCATGTGGATGACCGAGCGCCCCTCGGCCTTGAGCTGGTGGGCCAGGCGGCTGACCCCGATGGCGTAGAACGGGTCGATCTCTGCGGACATGGCGCGGGCGTTTCCAGACGAAGGATTTCCAGGCGAAGAACGGGCCGGTCCGCTTTCCTAGCGGCGATCCCAGGCGCGCGCCACACCTCGTCTTGCCGGCGGCCAGGCGCTGGGCTAGGCGCTCAACCCCGTCCCCGGAGGCCCCATGCCCGAACCTTTCGACCTTCTTCGGCACAACGCCGCCGCCTGGGACCGTCAAGCCCTCGCCGACAGCCCGTGGTCGCGGCCGGTGGACGCCGAGACCGTGGCCGCCGCCAAGCGGGGCGACTGGCGCGTGCACCTGACCCCCAGCCCCCTGCCCGCCGACTGGCTGGGCGACGTCGCCGGCCGGCGCGTGCTGTGCCTGGCCTCGGCCGGCGGCCAGCAGGCGCCCGTGCTCGCCGCCGCCGGCGCCGAGGTGACGGTGTTCGACCTGTCCGGCGAACAGCTGGCTAAGGACGCCCAGACCGCCGCCCGCGACGGCCTGACCCTGCGCCTGGAGCAGGGCGACATGCGCGACCTTCGCCGGTTCGCCGACGCGGCGTTCGACATCATCCTGCACCCGGTCTCCAACCAGTACGTGCCCGACCTGCGTCCGGTCTGGAGCGAGTGCGCGCGGGTGCTGCGGCGGGGCGGCGTGCTGGCCTCCAGCTTCTTCAATCCGGTGGTGTTCGTCGCCGACCGCGATCCCGCCTTCGCCGCCCAGGGGCTGATCAAGCCGCGTTTCGCCCTGCCCTATTCGGACCTCGACGACCTGACCCCCGCCGAGCTGGCCGCCAAGCGCGAGCGCGGCGAGCCGATGATCTTCGGCCACAGCCTGGCCGACCAGATCGGCGGCCAGCTGGCTGCCGGCTTCGTGCTGGCCGGCTATATCGAGGAGATGCACCCAGCGCCGCGCTTCGAAATCGAGAAATACGCGCCCAGCTTCATCGCCACCCGCGCGCTGAGAACCTGAGGGGCCGGGGCGGGGTCAGTGCCTTGGCGGATCGCGGCGGCGGCGGAAGCGGCGCTGCTGCGGCGTCTCGAACAGGATGTCGCGAAACAGCAGCGCGAACCCCGCCGCCAGCGACGCGCTGGACGCGCCCGCGGCGAACAACGCCAGCACGGATTGCACTTCGGCGCCGGTCACGACCGATTTCTGAGCCCCCGATGCTCTTCCCAGCCGCGATCGATACAACCGTAACGTTAGCAACTGGTGTTCCAGGGTCGCCCCTGCCGGCCGCTCTGCAAAGCAATTTGGCGGTCTTAACCACGACGCCGCGACGAGTGCGGCCCTAGCGCAACACCAAGCCGGCGGCGACCCAGCCCGGACCGCGTCTCGACAGGCCCCAGGCCTCGCGGCCGTCGACCTGGCCGCCCCAGGCCGAGCCGTCGGCGGGGCTCAGGCGAATCACCTCCGGCGCCAGGCGCCAGCCCTGGCCGGCGGCTTTCGCCGCCGCCTCGCCCACGCACCAGGCTTCGAGGTCGGCCAGGGCGGCGGCGTCCTCGACCGCCTCGACATCGACCCCTACCGGCCGGTCGCAGACCGCCACGGCCGCGAACGGTCCCGATCCCGACACCGAGGCGAACAACGGCCGCGGCCCGGCCACGAAAGGCGCCCCCGCCGCGTCGCGGCCCAGCCGGACGGCTTCCGGCGGTGCCCCCAGCCTCGCCGCCGCCAGGGACCGC
>Ga0209762_100126_pt1 | contig 31514 bp, 29 predicted proteins | sample UppTromiDAQMD021_FD_185834 | JGI IMG/M metagenome (GOLD analysis project Ga0209762, IMG submission 185834) | Upper troposphere microbial communities from Maryland, USA - DAQMD-021 (SPAdes) (version 2) | ecosystem: Environmental > Air > Outdoor Air > Unclassified | place: USA: Maryland, Virginia... | reverse complement strand
GAGTGTCGCCACCAGTCCCGGAACCGGCTCGAAAGGCTCCCGATAGGCTACCGGGCGCAACTGTCGAAGACAGCGGTGGGCTTGTTCAACGGTGTACAAGGCCTCCGCAGGATGATGCCTGGAACTGCCTTTGAGGTTGGCGTAGCCTGCTTCTTCCTCAAGCAGCTGAGCCGAGTCGGGCAGCAGTATTCCGCACAGGTCGCGGGTTGCCGGGGTACACCATACCGGACCTCGATATCCCGACTCGACCAGGCGGGGCAGGTAGCCACTGTGGTCCAGGTGCGCATGCGTAAGTATTACCGCGTCGATCGATCCCGGTTCAACCGGAAACGGGGCCCGGTTCCTCAGGCGTAGCGCCTTGTATCCCTGGAAAAGCCCGCAGTCGACCAGAACCCTGCAGGAGCCCGCCTCGACCAGATAGCGCGACCCGGTCACGGTTCCCGCGGCCCCCAGGAACGTGAGGCGGAACCGTGACGACGTGGCCTTGGAAGGACTGGTGTGCATGTCGCGTATCCCGAGTTGGAGCCAGACCAAGGTGGGAGTTGTTCCGGAAGGCGCTTCCCGCCCGCAATGGCGCGGCGTTCCTGGCGCCATCAGTGAGAGTAGAGGACGGGCAGCGTCGCTTCGAACAACAACTCACGCGTGACGCCACCGAACGCCCATTCACGGAACCGTGAATGGCCAAATCCGCCCACGACCAGGATGTCTGCGCCGACGCGAGCTGCATGCTCGAGAAGCAGGGCCGCCGTCCTGGCGCCTTCCTTTTTCTGGATCTTCGCCTGCACCTTCACTCCGTGACGGTCCAGGTGCGCGGCGATCTCTGTCATGCCACGTTCCTCGACTTCCCCATTACCGTCTTCCACCACCACGATCAGGTGCACTGACCGGGCTGCCTGCAGCATCGGTAGTGCATCGTGCAGTGCCCTGGATGATTCCCGCGTGGGTGTCCAGGCCACCAGCACGGTGGCTGGTGGCAGCGCTGCGCTGGAGTCCTCGGGAATGACAAGCACCGGACGCCCGGAGGCCGTCAGCAGGCTCCCGAAATAGGAGCGGCCAAGATCTCCCTCGGCCGTATCGCCTGCAACCCCGGAAATCACTGAAATGTCCGCATGCACGGCCTGCTGGGCAGCAACCTGCGCAGGCGCACCGTAGAATGCCTGTACCAGGCGCACCTCGTGGGAAATGTGCTCTCCACGCAGACGGGCGTTCAACGTCGCCACATTGGCTTCACCCTGCGCCTGCAACTGCAGATACAGGTCCCCGATGGCGAAGTCGGCAGACGGTCCCCAGGCGCTGACCATCGGATAGGGAAGACTGATCAGTTCCAGTACCGTCAGATGACTCTGAACTGCTCGCGCCAGCCTCACTGCGGCAACCAGCGCTTCGTCGTCGCTGCTTGAACCGGTCCGCGGAACGATGATGTCTTTGAACATTGCGACACTCCTTGGATGGTGCAGACGCCAGGTGCGTTCACTTCTGAGTGCATCGGCCTGCAAAACGAGGATGCAGCGGTGGCCAGCTAGTGCGAAAGCAGCACCGGAAGCGTGCTTGATCTCAACAGCGTTCGCGTCACGCCGCCAAAGATGTACTCGGACGCCCTGGACCTGCCATAGCCTCCGGCCACGATCATGTCCGCGCCGGATTCCTGCGCGTAGCCCAGGATCACTGGCGCAGTTCCGCCATCCATGTGTTCTCTATGCACAAGATTCGCGTTCACCGAATGCTGTTGGAGATGGGCCAGTAGAGGTCCAGCCGCATCGTTGTCATTGCGTCCTGCTCCCGCTTTGGATGACACATACAGAACGTCAACGTGCTCGGCCAGTTTCAGGATGGGAAGCGCGTCGTGTACCGCACGGATGGCCTCCCGCGTATTTTTCCATGCAACCAGGACACGTCTGGGTGGGATCCGCGCGCCGTCTCCAGGCACGAAGATGATCGGGATCCCGGCTTCCATCAACAGCGAGTTGGCAAATGCCACTTCCGTTCCGTGATCCTGTCGATGCAACCCGACGATGGCCAGATCTGCCGTGCGTGCATGTGGCAATGTCTGGTAGGTTGCGCTCTCCCAGACGTTCTCGTTGGAGCGGACCTCCCACGCGGCCGTTTCTCTGGCAAGGCGCTCATCCACCCGCATGGAGAGTGCTCGAACCGTCTTCTTGGCCGGCTCATGCAGGGCTGCATACTCCGATGGGTAGTACATCCAGCCAGTCGCGATGGGTACGGCGATGCTTGCCCCTATGAATGCCACCACTCTCGCGTTCGAATGCCGTGCGAGTACAACGGCATATTCCAGGGCACCCTCGTGTACGCGACCCAGGGCGAAAGGGAGCAGGATATCTTTGTACATGGCGGACTCCGGTTCTCTGTAGATCTGTAAGTGCAGCTAACGCTTGCTGGCACTGTGACGGCCATCGCGCAACTGGATGTTGATCCATATCAACGTCGTGGGCGTTCGTGCCGAGGATGCGTGGCTCTTTGGGAAGAACCTGCTGACAACAAGGACATGATGGGCAGGCGCTGGCCAGCGGATGTTGACCAGGATCAATCGAATGGAGGTTGCCGGCGTGATTGACATTGATCATTTGCATCAATCGGCAGATTTGTTGATCTGGATCAGGTTGACGCGACAGCAGCGGGCGAGAATCCAGCTCGACCATTCGTGTCGAAGTGCTATGTGGTGAACAGGATGTAATGCATCGCCCTCGCAGGATCCGCGCCGAGCCCGTTCCTGCATGCCGCAGTCGCGTCGGAACGAGATCTCCGGTACCACCTGAGCTTCAGCTCGAAGGCCTGCACGGCAGTGCACTTGGGCCGGGTGGTTGAGGAGACAGTGACCTGCGACGACGGCGCCCCATGACGGCACTGATCGCCGCCAAGGGCTTCGGCATCACAGTCGGATCAATATTCCCGAATGGTCGTCATCGATGGTGGAAACAGCGGACCCGTCCACATAACCCCAATCGCTACTGGAGAACTCTCATGGCACTACCTACCCGCTGGAACGCGTTCGGTCAGAACAGTCGCTTTGATCTGCTTCCCGACCTGGAAGATCTTGCGCGGAGCATCGGCCTGCGTGGCCCATTGGCGCGCCAGTATGAGCATATGCTCGAGATGCGCATGGACGTGACGGAGGACAGCCAGGGCTACCACGTCCGTCTGGACGTGCCTGGCGTAAAGAAAGAGGACATCGACATCTCGATCGATGGCAACCAGGTTACCGTAACCGCCGAAGCCAAGCGCGAAAGGACACATGAACAGGAAAAGGAGTTGTACAGTGAGCGGTATGAGGGGCAGGTGCATCGCTCCTTCAACCTGCCCGCCGATATCGACGGCGCCAAGGCGCAGGCCCATTACGATGGAGGTGTTCTGAGGCTTGACCTGCCCAGGAAGTCGGGCAGCGGCTCGCGAAAGTTGCCGGTGAACTGAGCCGACGCGGCGCTTCCATCGACGAAGAGGGGAGCGCCGACCACCTCGCACCGGACGGCCAGGCGGATGTGGCGATCAGTCGCCCGTACGGTCGTTCAACGCGGCGCACAGCCGTTCCGATCAGAGGCCTGCAGCGGCGTAGCAGATCCCAGGCCTAAGACGGCATCATTGATCTGCGCATCGAAGTAGGGCTGGATGGCGATACCCAGCCTGGCCCTTGCCACGTGGATATCGTTTCCCAAGGCATCGCACCCTCTCTGCACATCGATCGCGAGAGGCTCAATCGCGTCCGTGACGTCATTGGCGAAGCGGGCCAGTTCGGGATGATGCGCCAGGGCGGTGATCCGCGAGTGCCGAACCCCGTTGCGCATCGCTTCGAGCACAACGGATCCAGGCATCACGCCATTGCGCGGAAATGCAGGTCGCTGGTCCAGCGATTCACGACCCATCAATTGCCCGCGTTCCTGCGCCAGGTCAACGTTTACGCGAAAGCATCCCTCAGCCAGCAGGCTGGCCGCCGCTACGGCAAACTGGCGCGCCCGCTCAGTGCCGAACGGCGTGCCCAACCGGTGCAGCGCGTCTGCCATTCCGATGAAGCCGATGCGCAGGCTCTGATCGGCACATGCCCCGTAGCGAAGCAGGGCGTTGTCGAGAAGGCGGACCGCGAGGCCAGCGGTTGCGACCAATCGCTGGCAGTCCAGACTCGCCGCGCCCACGGGTTGCGGGCGGATGAAGGCCGCGAGATTGAGGACGGCAGCAAGTCCTGGCAGCGTTCCAATGGGTTGGCCGGTGCCTGCCAATGCCAGCAAGCGCTCGTCGGGGAGCAATTCCCAGCGACTGAACACGCTGATGAACCGCTGCATCCACAGTGGGGCCATGGGACCTTCAACACTGGCAAGCGCCTCGGCCACGCGTCGCCAGGTCAGGTCGACCGTCGTGTCGTGCAGCTTTCCGCCGTCCCGCCAGCGGAAGCGTGAGTCCCAGACTTCAACGGCTGTCAGCGACGTGAACCGGGTAGTGGGTACCACGTGATCGCCCCTTCGTGCCTTCCCGCGTACATTGCAGGCGCGCACCGAAGCACTTGTTGATCCACGTCAATCCCATTGCACTTTTTCACTGGTGCCCAAGGCTGCGTCGCAGTGCGGTGGCCAGTTCCTCGCGGGTGTAGGGCTTGCGCAGCAGTTCAAACTGACGGGACTGATCGACGTCGAAGGCAGGGCTGTCCTCATAGCCCGACGTCAGCAGGATGGCGAGGTGTGGATGGGTTGCACGTGCGGAGAGGGCGAGCTCGACCCCATTCATGCCACTGCCGAGCATGACGTCGCTGAACAACGCACCGGCTTCATCGTGCGCGGCCAGATACTCGATGGCCTCAAGTGCAGATCCAAATGCCTGAGCGTGATACCCCAAGGATCTGAGGAATGCGACGGCGATGTTGCGTACGGCGGGCTCATCTTCCACCACGACTACGCACTCGCTGGGTGCGTTGACCACGCTGGCCGGTGCTGGCTTCGCGTCGGGGGTGCTGGCGATGGCGACGGGTAGCGACAGTCTCACCCGGGTGCCATAGCCAAGTCTGCTGTCGATGTGGAAATGGCCTCCGCTCTGCTCGACAAAACCGTAGGCCATGCTCAGACCCAAGCCGCTGCCGCGTCCGGCCTGCTTGGTGGTGAAGAAGGGCTCGACTGCGAGCGCCAGCGTTTCCGGCGACATGCCGTGGCCTGTGTCGCTTACGGTGAACACAATGCTGGCGCCGTCCTCTTCCGATACCACTGCTTCGGCGCTCAGACGGATCTCTCCGCCGTTTGGCATGGCGTCGCGTGCATTGAGAATCAGGTTCAGAAGGGCCGAGTCGAGTTGGGACGCGTCGGCGTAGACAGCAGGGGCGTCCGCTGGGCATTCGACCACCAGCTGTATGGTATCGCCCAGGGTGCGGCGCAACATCTTCTCCAGATCCTCCAGCAGACGCGCTGGAGACACCGCAGTCGGGCTGAGGCGCTGTCGCCTCGCAAAGGCCAGCAGCTTTCGGGTAAGTTCGGCACCGCGGCAGGCAGAGCGCAGCGCACTTGCTATCAGTTCCGCACTGTCAGGATCTTCCGAACAGCGTTCCTCCAGCAGTTGCAGGCTTCCAGACATCACGGTCAGCAGATTGTTGAAATCATGGGCGATGCCGCCCGTCAACTGACCGATGGCTTCCAGCCGCTGTGAATGGGCCAGCAGCTCCTCGGTACGCCTGCGCTGGATCATCGCGGCAACAAGATTGGCTACCGATTGCAGGAGATGCATGGCGTCGTGGTCGAACGCCCCGCGCTGCGGCGAGTGGACTACCACGACGCCCATCGTGTGGCCGCGATCGAGCAGAGGGACCATGGCACCGCTACCCGTTGTGCCTCCCAGCAGCGGCAGGGGACGCGAACTTCCTTCCAGATCGTCGAGCACCAGCGGGTGGCTACTGCTCACATACTGCCAATGATCGGTGTTGAGAAGTCCATCGAATGGCCAGGGTGTACCGATCGATGCCCTGACCTCCATCAAGGGTTCTTCTTTGAGGAAGGCGATCATGACCGCATCAGCGCGCAGCGTGATCGAAAGCAGTTCGGGCACGCGGTTGATCAGTGCATCTTCGTCGGTAAGCTCGATGGCTTCCTGGCCAATGCGCGCGACAAGCGCGTCGTAGCGGGCGCGGACCAAGGACTGTCGAGCACGCTGGGTTTCGGAAATGTCTCGTATTGATGCAAGGAAGTGGAGGCCTTCATCCATCATCAGGGGACTCAACGCGATCTCGACTGGAAACTGCGCTCCGTCACGACGCTGCCCCACCAGTGCCATGCCGGCACCTCCCATGGGCCGTATACGGGGTGACTGCATATACCGCGCGCGATGGTTGCGGTGGCGCGCGCGGGCATCCTCGGGGATCAGCTGTTCGATGGACAGGCCGGAAAGCCCACCTGCTGTGTAACCGAACAGCCGTTCGGCCTGGTGGTTTGCCAGCGCGATCCTTCCGGTTTCGTCCACTACAACCAGCGCGTCGGGAACCGACTCGAACAGTTGCGGGAACACGCCGACCATATCTAGAAAGGATGTGTCTGGGCGGCGAACAGATAGCCTGCGCCACGGACGGATTTGATGATCTGCGGTTGACCGGCGGCGTTCATCTTGCGACGCAGACGGCCGACCTGCATGTCGATGGCGCGATCGAACGGCCCCGCTTGGCGGCCGTGGACCGCGGTCATCAACTGATCGCGGCTCAGCACATGGTTGGGTCTGCGCAACAGCGCGACCAGCAGATCGAACTCGCCGGTGGTCAGCTCGATATCACAACCATCCCGGCCGATCAGACGCCGCGAGAAGAGTTCCAGTCGCAGGCCGGCGAACTCGAAGCCCGTAGAGGCGGCAGAAGATGGGGGCGGCGACGCCGGCACTCTCCTCAACACGGACCGGATACGTGCAAGCAACTCCCGTAGATCAAAGGGCTTGCTCACGTAGTCGTCCGCACCCAGTTCCAGCCCCACCACCTGGTCGACGGACTCGCCTCGACCACTTACGATGATCAAGGAGCCTTGCCAGCGACTGCGCAGCTCGCGCAACAGGTTTAGGCCATCCTCGCCGGGCAACCCCAGGTCCAGCAGGATCGCATCGATCGTAGACTTGTCCATCACCGCCCGCAGCGCGTTGCCATCTGCAGCGATGCTGACCTTGAATCCATGCTCTCCCAGATACCGCGAAAGCAGCCAGGCAACCTCTGGGTCATCATCGACCACCAGCACGTGGGGTGCCGTGGCGGACGCACTATCGCGGCAAGAAGGGCGCTCTGGCATCGGGCAGCCAAGCAGTCAAGGGACCATGCGCGGATGTTTACTCCAATATCACGTGCCGAGCAAGCGAGCGGAGCTGGGAGCCCTGACAGGAGCCCGGCACCGGCCGGCTCGACGGTGCAACGGCATCGGGGTCAGGAACAGGCCAGAATCGATCGCAGCCGGGCCTCGTCACGGATTTGGATCTCACGCCGGTTCACGACAATTACGCCAGCCGCATCAAGATGGGAGAGCGCTCGGGTGACGGTCTCCAGCTGCAGGGCCAGGAAACTGCCCAGATCGGCGCGGGTCATGCGCAACAGGAGATGCTGTGCGCTGTAGCCGAGGGTCTGCAGGCGTGCGGCCAGATCCAGCAGGAACGCCACCACCCGCTGTTCGGCGCTCAAGGTGCCCAATGCAAGCATCCAACGCCAATCCCGGCGTATCTCGGCTGCCAGCATGCCGGTAATGCACGGCAACAGGTCGCCCCGCTCACCCCTCAGCCACGACAACGGCAGTTCCCAGACTTCACACGTGTCCAGCGCTATCGCATCGCAGGCATAGGTTGGCATGTCGAATGAATCAATGCCCAGCAGCTCGCCGCGCAGATGAAAGCCGGTGACCCTTTCCCGGCCATCCTCGCTGAGCACGCAGGTCTTGAACAGGCCTGCGTGGACCATGAACAAGGCATGGCAGGGTTGGCCGGCACGAAAAAGGAATTCCCTCGGCTGCAGCCGGCGGCGTTGCACCGGCATGTTCTGCAACAGTGCCATGATGCCCTGCGGGCCGGTGCCGGGCGGTTCCTGGGCAAGCTCTGGAGCCACAAGCTGCAGGGATGAATCAGGAAGAAGCTGACCGAGCAACATAGCCGCGTTCCTCGTAGGGTATGGGAGGAACTTTACGGGCCGGGCTTCACTGGCAGACAACGAATGGAACACGGTCTGTAACGATGTGTAACAGACTGGGCCCTGGTGCTGGGGGTTCCCGATGGAATCAGGCAGCCCCTGCCGGCCCCTGCAGAGGCGGCCGTGCTCCCCCAGGTCGTTGGCTGCCTGGATAGTTGATCCAGGTCAAGGTTCGGGTTGCACGGTGCCCTAGCATGGGGCCGTCCTGAATCGAGGCATCTGCTCATGACAAGCTCGCCCGCTACCCAGACCACCACTACCGAAAAACCGTGGTTCGAAACGCTGCGCGATGGCAGCGATGTGCTGATCCGCGCCGTCCGCCCGCAGGATCGGGAGGCCGAACGCGCTTTCATCGAGGGGCTCTCCAGCCAGGCGCGCCACTACCGCTTTCTTGGCGGTCTTTGTCATCCCAGCGAAGCACTTCTGTCGCGCCTGACTGTGATCGATCCTGTCAGAGAGGCCGCCTTCGTTGCGCTCGACACGGGCGAGGTCAACGGCAGCATCCTTGGTGTCAGCCGTTTCAGTGCCGACAGCAAGGGTGAGCGCTGTGAGTGTGCGGTCACCGTATCCGACCAATGGCAGAGCAGGGGCCTGGGTACCGCACTCATGCGCCATCTCATCAATGTCGCGCGATCACGTGGCATGCGGACGATGTATTCCGTGGATCTTGCCAGCAACGCCGCGATGAACGACCTGGCACGTCATCTTGGTTTCAGTTGCCGGACCGACCCCGACGATCCCCGCCAGGTGGTCCACGAACTGCAACTGTAACCGGCTGATCGCCACCAAGGCTGATCTGTGAAAGCAGATCGACGGGTCCTGCTAAAGACAACGCCACCGGCACCGAAGGCCGCAGTCCAGCGGTGCCGATGCAAATGAGCGGTACCGCTGGGAAATGTGACTGTAGGGCTGCGACCTGCGACCTCAATGAGCGAAGAGCACCGGCAGATGCGTGGCATGCAGCAGTTCGCGGGTGACCTCGCCCAACAGCCATTCGCGCGTCCGCCAATGTCCATAACCTCCGGCTACGATGAGCTGCGCCCCCGATGCTCGAGCATGTGCCAGTAGACTCTGCGCGATGGACCCGCCCACGGGCGGCCTGGAGACAACGTTGACCTCGATGCCATGACGGGCCAGATGGATCCCGATATTCAGGCCGATCCGCTCCCGTTCTTTCCGCTTTCCTTCCTTTGCGGCGGTCATGAAGGGAAGCGCGTCGTTCAGGGCGCGGCTCGCCTCCTCGGCGGGATGCCAGGCGATGACGATGTGACTGGGTGGGGCGTGCACGACGGCGCGGGCCGGCACAGCCAGCACCGGTCGCCCCGATTCGAAAAGCAGCGCGTGGAAGTACTCATGCATCAGGCCCCTGTCGCCATTTCCCTGGGGCGGGGCCGCGACGCATGCCACATCGCTGAACCGCGCGTGCAGCGCTGCGACATGGGCCGGGTCTTCCAGCAATGCTTCCTCCAGCCGGACCTCCCAGGAAATCCCCTGCGTCTCCAGGTATGACCGTAGTCTCGACGCGTTCTGCTGGCCGGCCTTTCGGAGCACTTCATGCACGGCAAGCACACTGGGTTCGGGTGGGAACCCCCAGGGATTGGCCGAGGTGATCGGCAGGTTCACCATTTCAAGCACGGCAAGATGCGCGTTGAACCCCGAGGCCAGCTGGACGGCAGCCGCAAGCGTGGGCTCGTCACCAGGCGTTCCGGTCATGGCAAGAAACAGATCCTTGATCACGACGAATCTCCGTGGGAGGGCGGAACTGACGATCCCACGTTATCTGCAGGCGCAGATTGACCTGGATCAACGGGCTCACCGCCCACTGGACGACGCGGCCATTGGTGAGCAAGGCGCGGGAGCCACCTTTGCCGCAGCCATTCGGCACTGCCCAGAAGAAGGGGTGGTAGCACCAGTGCGACGGCCAGCAACGAGAGGGGAGGGCGCTCAAAACCGAACCAGCGTGACGGCCCCGCAAGGAAAGTGACCGAGGCCAGCAGCAACAGCGCGGACGCCACGATGATCCAGAACACTGGATTGCGCCGGCGCCACCACGCCTCTCGCTCGGCGCCGATGCGGTTGGTCACGATGAGCGAGAGATTGCAGATGACCAGTGCGACAAACGGCAGTGTGCCGGTCTGTTGCGCAGGCAAGGCCAGGCTGCGTCCCAGTAGATAGACGACGATGACCGCCGCGAACGCGAGCCCCCCTTGTCCCAAGCTCTCCAGCACAAGCGGCGCATTGAGCATGCGATGCTGGGGGCTGCGCGGTGGGCGCTGCATGATGTCCGGTGCGCCGCCTTCGCGCTCGAACACCAGCGTGGACGCAGGATCGATGATCAGCTCCAGGCACACCACATGCAATGGAAGCAGTACAAGCGGCTCCCCGAGCAGCAGCGGCAGCAGTGCCAAACCGGTGATTGGCACATGCACGGCAAGGATGTAGCGCACCGCGCGGACGATGTTGTCGTAGATGATGCGCCCGCGTCGGATGGCGTGCACGATCGTTACGAAGTTGTCATCCAGCAGCACGATGGACGACGCTTCGCGGGCGACATCGGTGCCGCGCGCGCCCATCGCCACGCCGACATGCGCCGCCATGAGGGCTGGCGCATCGTTGACGCCATCCCCGGTCATCGCTACCACCTGGCCAGACGCCTGCAGCGCTTGGACCAGCGCCAGTTTCAGTTCGGGCTTGATCCGCGCGAACACGTGTGTATCACGAAGCTTGCGAGCGATCTCCTCCCTGTCGTGGCTGAAGATGGCCTCACCCACTGCCACAGTGTCCCCGGGAATACCCGCCTGCGTGGCTATCGCGCGAGCTGTTTCCGGGTGATCGCCTGTCAGCATGAGGACGCGGATACCTGCGGCGGTCGCTTCGCGAACCGCCTCGGGAACGCCAGCCCGCAGTGGATCGGCGAATCCCACAAGGCCACGCCATTGCAGCGGGCAATCTCCCAGGCTGGCCGGAGGCGAGCACAGGCCAGCGCCTGCGGGACTGGTGGCCACCGCGAGCACGCGCAATCCGCGCCTGCCCATCGCGGCGACGTCGCCGAGCACGGCTGCTCGCTGTCCTTCCGGCAGTCCGCACAGGAGGGCGACAGCTTCCGGTGCTCCCTTGCAGAAAACGCCGATGTCAGCGCGACCAGGCAGGCGCCAGGCATGCCCCACTGCGAGCAGCGCACGTGTCAGGGGATACTCGGCGACCCGTTGCGCACCAGGCGGGCGCATCACCGATGGCCTGCCACGCAGTGCTGTCCGCAACGCGCTCTCCATCGGGTCGACGGCATCATCTGCTGAGGCGGCGTCAGCGGATTCCAGCAGATTTCGAAGGTCGGGGGAGAGGTGGCCCGGCAAGCCCGAGCGATCTCCATCCGTGACCAGTTCGACGACGGCCATCCGGTTCTCGGTGAGCGTGCCGGTCTTGTCCACGCAGAGGACCGTCACGGCCCCCAATGCCTCGATCGCAGGCGGGCGCCGGATCAATGCCTGGTGCCGGGCCATGCGCCATGCACCGAGCGCCAGAAAGACGCTGAGTACGACCGGAAACTCTTCGGGAACATTGGCCATTGCCAGGGTGACGCCCGCCAAGGCGGCCTGCAGCCAGTCTCGGTGAAGGAGGAAGTGAAGGACGGCCACCAGCGTGCTCGCCGCGAGGGCAAGCGCCGAGAAGACGAGGACGGCGCGCCGGATCTGCCGCTGCATCGGCGTCGGCGGTGTACGCAGGTGTTGCATTGACGTGCCGATTCGGCCGATGGCGGTGTCAGCACCGGTGGCCGTCACTTCGGCAGTCGCGTGCCCGCTCACGACCAATGTACCGGCGTGTACGCGGTCCTGCGCGGCCATTCCGGAAGCTCGCCGCACCGCTACCGATTCACCGGTCAGCAGTGATTCGTCCAGCTGCAGCGCCTGGTCGCCGGCCGTTGCGCCGTCGGTGAGCAGCCGCGCATCGGCAGGCACCCGGTCGCCTTCTGACAGAAGCAGGACATCGCCCGGCACGATGTCCCGGCTCGGCAGCGACTGAATCCGGCCGTCACGTCGTACCCGGGCCATCGGATTCCCCAGCTCCCTGAGCGCTTTCAGCGCCCGCTCGGAGCGGTATTCCTGGTAGAACGTCAAGCCGACCACGAGGAGTACCGATACGCCCAGTATGGCTGCGTCAGCGGGATCGCCCAGCAGTAGATGAATTGTCGATGCGCCGACGAGCAGCAACAGCATCGGTTCGGCGAGCACGCTGCGAATGATGCGCAGGCCGCTGCGACCGTCGGACTGGGGCAGCACGTTGGGGCCCTGTGATGCCAGGCGACGCAAGGCCTCGGCAGAGGAGAGGCCCTGCACCCGACCGGCTTCCGGCAGAGGAGGCTGCGATGCCATGGTAGAGATGACGACTGGCACGGGAACGTGTCACCTTTTGGGAGGCTTCATCCTGAGCCAATCCCGGTCACGGTCTTTGATCCACATCAAGAACCGGCGCCTTGGCCCAGCCAGCGGGGGAGGCCTGCAGCCCCCTCGACTGGTTCCACTGCAGACGTTGCTGCGCGGGTCATCGGCGCAGGTGGCGGATCGGTGCGCGGCGCTAGCGCGCCGTATAGCCACCGTCTATGACCAGTTCGGTGCCGGTGACGAAGCGGGCCTCATCGGAAGCCAGATAGACCACACCCCACGCGATGTCATCCGCCTCCCCAACGTGTCCCAGTGGATGCAATCTGCCAAGTTCGGACAGGGCAACGTCAAGATCGGTGGCGCCGCTGTCGCGCAGGTGATGCTCCACCAGTGGGGTGTGGATGTAACCCGGATGCACGGAGTTCACCCGGATGTTGTCAGTTGCGTAGAACAGGGCATCGGTCTTGCTCATCAGGCGCACGGCCCCCTTTGAGGCATGGTAGGGGGGCAGGTCGGCTGCACCCACCAGGCCATAGATCGAGGACAGGTTGATGATGCTGCCGGCACCGGCCCGGCGCATGTGGGCAATGACGTGCTTGGTGCCAAAGAACACGCCCTTGACGTTGACGGCCTGGACCCGGTCCCATTCTACTTCGGTAAGTTCATGGGTCGGCTTGTTCGCACCGGCAATGCCGGCATTATTGACGAGGACGTCAACGCTTCCGAAGGCGGCAGCTACTGCGTCGATCGCACTGCTGATGTCCGACTCACGCGCGACGTCCACATGCCAGTAGCGCGCAGAACCCCCTGCTGCGCGCAGTTCCGCGGCCAGCGCTTCCCCTTCCACATCCAGCAGGTCGAACAAGGCGACGGTGCCGCCCTCCTGCGCCATACGCCGGGCGCACGCCTGACCAATGCCAAGTGCTGCCCCGGTGACGATACATACCTTGTTCTGCAGTCGGTTCATGACCATTCCAGACGGCACGACGCTTTATCGGCCTCTGCAGCAATGTTGTGCCAACCAAGGGCGAGCAGCTTGATCTGGATCAACAATCCGGGTTTCCATGCCAGCACGTACGTCTACCGACGCGGGCCTTTACGCTGAATCGGCAGCGTAAAGGCGCGCCATTCCACGAAGGCAGCGTCGATCGCCCCGCGGCCAACCTCGAACCAATCAGCCTGCAGATGGCGATGGGTGGGGCGGAGCAGCGCAATCAGGGGGCAGCGAGCACGCCAAACCAGGCGCCTATTCCGTAAGTGGCTGCCATTGCTATTGCCCCCCAGACCACGACCCGCAGAGTGCCGCGCAATGGCGACGCTCCACCAAGCCGGGCCGCGACCGCGCCGAGGGCGGCCAGAAGGCACAGCGTGGTGGCCACGACCGCTGCTGCCAGGTTGCTGCGTTCCAAGGCTGCAACCAGAAGAACGGGGGGCAGTGCACCCACGATGAACGAAGCTGCAGAAGCGACCGCCGCCTGCAGTGGCCTTGCCTTGAGTACCTCGTGAATCCCAAGCTCGTCGCGCAGGTGGGCTGAAAGCGCGTCATGTGCGGTCAGTTCGCGGGCAACCTGCTCTGCCAGCGCTCGCGTCAGTCCTCTTTTCTCGTAGATGCCCGTCAGCTCAAGCAGCTCCGCTTCCGGCTGGTTCACCAGCTCACCGCGCTCCTTCTTTTCGTCAGCATTCTCGGCATCGGCCTGTGAGCTGACCGAAACATATTCGCCAGCCGCCATCGACAGTGCACCGGCGATAAGGCCGGAGAGGCCAGTGACAAGAATGGTCTGGGTGACCGCTCCGGCACCAACCATGGCAACGACCAGGCTGCTGGTCGATATGAGTCCATCATTTGCACCCAGGACGCCAGCGCGCAACCAGCCGCCGCACTGACTACGATGGAATTCTCCGTGGCTCATGTCGTGTCCTATGAGAAGAAGGGAGCGCAGGCAAAGCGTACTCCCAATTCTCCACGTGATGGCGCCACCTGGCCGGGCCGAAGGTGCGGGAGGCGAGCCGCAGGCCTGGCATCTGCAACCACAGGCTGAAGCGCGCAACGTCGCCCAACAATATCCTGTCGAATCACTAACATTCATCTAACAACGGCCTAATCCTGCCTTAATCGCATGGGCTGACGATCCCGTCCCATGGACACGATCCCACAGCCGATTCCCCTGGCCCCTCATCCGGGTCGGTTTGCCGAAGCCTCGCTGATCGGCCCCGACCATCCCGATCGAAGAACGGTCGAAGCGTTCATTGCCAGGATCTACGCAGAGCGCTTTGGTGCCGACGTACGCACGTTCATGCCGCACTTGCTGGCCTATCGGGACACCCAGGGCGAGCTGGTTGCGGCGGTGGGCATGCGGCGAGCCAGCGAGGGCGCGCTGTTCGTCGAGCACTACCTGGACGCGCCCGTCGAGACGGTGCTGGCAGGGCGAGTTCCTGCACCCCCCGGGCGTCCGCAGATCGCAGAGGTCGGTCATTTCGCTGCCTCCACCCCCGGCGTTGCCCGTGAGCTCATCGTGCAACTGGCATGGGTGCTGGGTGCTGCCCAGGTGGACTGGGTCCTGTTCGTTGCAACACAACAGCTGCGCAACGCCTTCGTGCGCCTGCATCTGTCACCGATCGAGCTGGCCGTGGCGCGCGCAGAGAGGATGGGGCGAGGCGCCGCTGATTGGGGGCGCTATTACCAGTCGCAGCCGCGCGTGATGTGCGGGGACATCCGCGAAGGCAACGCCTTTCTTCGAGGCTTGGCCTGCCCTGTAGCGCTTCCGGCGAGTGCCTGTGGAGCGGGAGATGCACGATGAGCAATAGCTCCGATACGTTCCAGGCGTTGCTCGATTCGCACCGGCAGCCGATCCTGGCAGGCCAGGCCCACATTGATGCGCCGGGGCTGCGCGCCCGGGTGGATCGACTGGCAGGCAGCCTGGAACAGACTGGACAGAAGCGCGTCGCCAGTCGCCTGGACAACGGGTTGGACTGGCTGGTGCTGGACTTGGCCCTGCGCGTGGTCGGCGGCGTCCATGTTCCGCTGCCCACGTTCTTCTCCGAAGAACAGCTGCGCCATGCGCTGCACACCAGCGGCGCCCAGCTGTTGGCCACGTCGGCGGCAGCACCGCCGCCGGGGCCTGCAGGCAGCCCAGCGCCACCGCTTCCCGGCATCGACGCCAAGGGCTGGAGATTGGACCTCGGCACTGGCGGGATGCTGCCAGAGGGAACCGCGTGCGTGACCTACACCTCTGGCAGTACCGGGCGCCCGCGCGGTGTGTGTCTGTCGGCGGACACGCTGCTGACTGTCGCCTCGTCTCTCGCTGGCGCGGCGCGGGCAGTGTCGCCGCGCCGACACCTGTGCCTCATGCCGTTGTCGACACTACTGGAGAACGTGGCGGGCCTCTACGCGACACTGCTGGCGGGTGCGGAAATCGCGTTGCCGTCATTGCAGGAAATCGGCTACACGGGCGCGTCCGGACTGGATGTCCCCACGCTGCTGCGCTGCCTGCACAGATATCAACCGGAGAGCATCATCCTCGTGCCCCAGCTGCTGCTTGCGCTGGTGATGGCAGCCGAGCAGGGCGCCGCTCTTCCTGCATCGCTGCGCTATCTGGCCGTGGGCGGCGGAAGGGTGGCCACGACCCTGCTTGCACGTGCGAAGGTGCTGAACCTGCCGGTGTTCGAGGGCTATGGCCTGACCGAATGTGCGTCGGTGGTCTGCCTCAATCGACCCGATGCAAGGCGCGAGGGCAGTGTCGGCCAGCCCTTGCCGCATGCGCGGGTGCAGATTGTAGACGGCGAGATCCTGGTGGCCGGCGCACGTGCACTTGGCTATCTCGGGGGTGATCCGATGCCGGAAGGTCCTGTTCGCACCGGGGACCTGGGGTATATCGACGACGAAGGTTTCGTCCACGTCACCGGCCGCCGGAAGAGCCTTTTCATTACGGCATTCGGCCGCAATGTCTCACCGGAATGGGTGGAGAGCGAATTGATGTCGCATCCAAGCATCGCCCAGGCCCTGGTCTGGGGAGAGGCGCAGGCGGACAACGTTGCTGTGCTGGTGCCGCGGCGTCCGGACATGGAGGCCAGCGTGCTGCAGGGCGCCCTCGACGAGATAAATGCCGGCCTGCCTGACTACGCGCGCGTCGCCCGCTACGTCCGTGCATCGCCATTCACCGCCCTGGCAGGGTTGCTCACCGCCAATGGTCGCCCCAGGCGTGAGGCGATCCTCGCCCATTACCAGGCTGAGATCGACGCGGCGTACCGCCGGCCTGCCTTCACCGCTTCAGGAGAAAACGCATGAATTTCCACGACGAGCTGCTCGCGCAGACCACGCAGGAGCGTCAATCGCTGTTGCAGATCCCCATCATTGGCGACGCGCTGTCCGGAAACATCGACCGCGCCGACTACCTGGCCTTCCTGCAGCAGGCGTACCACCATGTGCGGCATACCGTCCCGTTGCTGATGGCCTGCGGGTCGCGTCTGCCTGCCAGGCTTGAGTGGCTGCGTACGGCTATCGGCGAGTACATCGAGGAAGAGATGGGCCACCAGGAGTGGGTCCTTGATGACATCGCAGGTGCCGGTGGAGATCGCCAACTGGCCGCATCCTCCGAGCCGGCGCTGGCCACCGAGCTGATGGTCAGCTACGCCTACGACACCATCCAGCGCGGCAACCCGGTCGGCTTCTTCGGCATGGTGCTGGTACTGGAAGGCACCAGCGTGGCCCTGGCCACCCAGGCTGCCAACTGCCTGCAGGCATCACTGGATCTGCCCCGCAACGCCTTCAGCTACCTGCTGTCGCATGGTGATCTGGATATCGAGCACGTGGGCTTCTTCAGGTCGCTGATGGACAAGCTGGACGACCCCAGCGACCAGCAGGCCGTGATCCACGCGGCACGCCGTTTCTACGTACTGTATGGCGATATCTTCCGTACCCTGCGCAGGGGTGGTGCGCGCCTGGCGGAGGCAGCCTGATGGACCTGCGCGGACGAACGGTCATCGTGACCGGGGCCAGCGGTGGGATTGGCCGCCAGTTGTGCGCAGGCCTGGTGGGCGAGGGCGCCCAGATCGTGGCGGTGGGGCGAGATGCCCGGCGCCTTGCCGAACTGGCCGACGGTCTGCCGGCAGGCAGCGTTGCTCCCGTTGTCTCGGATATCGGCACAGCTGACGGTCGTCGGTTCCTGGTCGAGCAGGTGGCCGCGCTGCCTGTCCCGCCCTCTGTGCTGGTGGTGGGCCATGCCAGTGCGGCGTTCGGTCTGTTTGCCGAGCAATCTCCCCGCACATTGGAACAGCTGATGCAGGTCAACCTGGTTGGCTCGATGATGCTGATCCACGCCTTGCTGCCGTTGCTGCAGCGACAACCCCAGGCCACGGTCGCGGTACTGGGTTCGACCTTCGGGAGCCTCGCCTACCCCGGTTTCGCGGCATACAGCGCCAGCAAGTTCGGGCTGCGCGGGTTGGTGGAAGGCCTTGCTCGCGAGTACGCCGGCAGCAACGTCCGCTTCCAGTATCTATCGCCGCGCGCCACCCGCACCGACTTCAATACTGCCTCGGTGGATGCGATGAACGCCGAGCTGGGCGTGGCCAGCGATTCTGCCCACCACGTCGCCACCGCCCTGGTGCAGGCGCTGCGCTCTGGCAATCCGCGCTTGCAGTTGGGTTGGCCCGAACGCCTGTTCGCCCGCCTGAATGGCCTGTTCCCGGAGCTGGTCGATCGCAGCCTGCGCAAGCAGCTCCCAATCATCAGGCGACACGCCGCCTGCAGCTCTTCCACCCCATCCCCAACGTCAACACGCAACGAGGATTCCTCCCATGAAGCGCAAGCAGGGTAAGGCCATGTTCTATCTCATTGTCATCGCTGCACTGGTGCTGGTCGGTGTTGCCGTGGCCTCAGAGCCGTCTGTCCCCGTAAACCAGGTACGCGACCGATGGGCACAGATCAGCTACCAGACTCCCAAGGCGCAGCGCGAGGCGGCATTGGTCGCGCTTTCCAGGCAGGCCGCGCAGACTCGCCAGGCAGCGCCCCGGGATGCTGGAGCACTGATCTGGGAGGGTATCGTACTTTCCAGCCTTGCCGGCGAGAAGGGTGGAATGGGGGCCTTGAGCCTGGTCAAGCAGGCGCGCGCCGATTTCGAGACGGCACTGAAGCTGGATCCGCGGGCGCTCGATGGTGCGGCTTACACCAGTCTCGGCGCGCTCTACTATCAGGTGCCCGGGTGGCCGCTGGGTTTTGGTGACGATGACAAGGCGCGGCAGATGCTGCAGAAGGGCCTGGAGATCGATCCCGATGGCATCGATGCCAACTATTTCTACGGCGACTTCCTGCGTGACCAGAAGGAATGGCCAGCGGCCCGCATCGCGCTGCAGAAAGCGCTGGCAGCTCCCGCCCGGCCGGGGCGTGAGGTGGCGGACGCCGGGCGGCGGCACGAGGCGGAGTCAAAGCTGAAGGACGTCATGGGTCATATTGCAAAGTAGGCAGGACGAAAGGACACTGCGACCATGCGCATCCTCCTCGTGGAAGACGACCTGTCACTGGGCGAAGGCATCCGCACTGCGTTGCGCCGCGGCGCGTTTGCCGTCGATTGGGTCCAGGACGGCAACGCAGCCGTGCTCGCAGCCGAAGACGGCGAGTTCGACCTGATGGTGCTGGACCTCGGGTTGCCGCGCGTGGATGGCATTGAGGTGATCCGCCGCGTGCGTGCCGCCGGCAACACGGTGCCCATTCTGGTGCTGAGCGCCCGTGAACGGGCGACCGACCGCACGCTGGGACTGGACGTCGGCGCCGACGACTATCTGGGCAAGCCCTTCGATACACCGGAACTACTGGCGCGCGTGCGCGCCCTGGTCAGGCGCAGCAGTGGCCGTGCCCAGCCCGCCCTGGATGCAGGAGGCCTGCACCTTGATCCGGCCACCCTCGAGGCCCGGTGGAAGGGTCGTCCTCTTGACCTGACCCGCCGCGAGTTCGCGCTGCTTCGGCTGCTGATGGAGCAGAACGGCCGTCCCATGGCGCGCGATACGATCCAGAAGCACCTCTATGGATGGGATGAGGACGTCGCCAGCAACGCCGTGGACGTGCATGTCCATCAGTTGCGGCGCAAAGTCCACGCAAGCATCGTCCGTACTGTCCGCGGTATCGGCTACGCCCTCGGCAGTGCTTCGGAGACCAGCGAGTGACCTCGATGCGCCGGACACTGCTGGTCGTGTTGCTGAGCACGCTCGCGCTCCTGATGGGAGTCGCTGGATTCTTCAGCTATCGGGCAGGCTTACAGGAAGCCGGGGAGATGTTCGATGCCCGGCTGGTACAGTCAACACGGGTGCTGATCGGGCTGGTCGATGAACCCCTGAGTGACCTGACCGCATTTCCGGGCGACCCCATCGTCCTGCGAGGCTGGCACGGCCAGGCGAGAGGCGTTGGTGAGGAGCTTGCTTTCAAGGAGGGGCATGCTTACGAGAGCAAGCTGGCCTTCCAGGTCTGGGACCGGGACCATCGGCTGCTGCTGCGTTCGGACAGTGCGCCATACTCTCCGCTGGCGGCTCTGCAACCGGGCTACGCCAGCCCGATAATTGGTGGCGAGCAATGGCGTACATTCACCATGCGTACCAAGGAGGGGCGGTGGTTCCAGTCTGGCGAACGCTCTGACATCCGCGAAGAACTGGCCGAGGACATTGCCGGTGGCACACTGCTGCCACTGCTGCTTGCGTTGCCCTTGATGGCGCTGGTGATCTGGTGGAGCGTCAGCCACGTGACCCGTTCCCTGCGGCAGGTCTCCGACCAGATCGGCCAACGTGACCCGGAACGCATGTCGCCGCTGGATCTGGGGGACGTTCCCCGTGAAGCGCACGGTCTGGTCCACGCAGTAAATGGACTGTTGACGCGCCTGAATGACGCCCTTTCACGTGAGCGCCGCTTTGTTGCCGATGCTGCACACGAGTTGCGTACGCCGATCAGTGCACTGAAGGTCCACGCAGGAAACGTCCGGCAATCGCCGGATGAGGCGGGCAGGGCACAAGCACAGGATCTTCTGGATGATTCCGTAGGCCGCCTGGAACGGCTCGTAGCGCAACTGCTCACGCTCAGCCGCGCTGAAGCGCTGTCGCGCGTATCGCCAGCACGCTTGAGTCTGGACGCCATCGTTGCGACGGAAATAGATGCACTGCGCACATTCTTCGACCTCAACCGGCAATATCTGGCGCTTGAACTGGAGAGCGTGGAGGTCAAGGGAAACGAGGCGGCCCTGAGCGCCTTGATCCGCAATGTCCTGGAGAACGCGATCCGCTACACGCCGGCAAAGGGCAGCATTTTCGTCTGCGTCCGTCGCGAGGGAAACACGGCGACATTGATCGTGGCCGACAGTGGTCCGGGCATCGCGGTGGAGGAGCGCGAGCACGTCTTCGACAGGTTCTACCGCACGCTCGGCAGCGGCGTTCCGGGCAGTGGATTGGGCCTGTCCATTGTCAGGGAGGTTGCCGACGCGCATGGTGCCTCGGTGAGGCTTGGCACGTCTGCCCGGCTCGGCGGCCTGGAGGTGCGTGTGGAATGGCCAGCGTACATCGCTCATTGACCTGTGGCTGGCGTGAAGACGTCAATCGCACGAACGTGCTGAAGTCCCCGTTCGATCATCTCCAAAGCGTTGCCAGCATGGCCAACACAGTGAGGCCCATGGCCCCGGTGGCGATCCATCCCATCACGCACAGGCGCCGCCCGATCGTGTGGCCGCGCATGGTGGCGGTGCGCGAGGCGAGCAGCATGATGATCACCATGATCGGCACGGCCACCACGCCATTGAGCACCGCGCACCAGAACAGCTCCTTGACCGGGTCCCACGGCATGAAACAGAGGCCCACCCCTCCAAGCGTTGCGGCGGCGATGATGCCGTAGAAGCCACGCCCTTCGCCACGATCCAGGCGCGCGCTCAGCGTTCCACGCCATCCGGCGGCTTCGGCCACCGCATACCCGGCCGAACCGGCCAGCACCGGGATCGCCAGCATGCCAGTGCCGATGATTCCGATACCGAACAGCAGAAAGGCAAATTCGCCGGCGACCGGACGCAGCGCCTGGGCAGCCTGGGTGGACGTCTGGATATCGGTGATGCCGGACATGTGCAACGTCGCTCCGGTGCTGAGAATGATGAAGAACGCCACCAGATTCGAGAACGTCATCCCGATCAGCGTATCGACCTTGATCCTGCGCAGGTGCTGGCGCACCTCCTGCTCCCGCTTGGGGCGCTCGTCGCGGGCCTCCTCCATTTCCTGTGCGGCTTGCCAGAAGAACAGGTAGGGGCTGATGGTGGTCCCAAAGATCGCCACCACCATCAACAGCGTCTCCTTGGTGAGGGCGATGGATGGCAACACCGCATCGTGCAGCACCGATATCCAGTCCAGCTTTACCGAGAAGGCAACGGCAACATAGGCCAGCAGGGCCAGGGTGAACCACTTCAGGGTGCGGACGTACGCGCGGTACGGTACGAAGATCTGCAGCAGGAGGCAGGTCGTACCAAAGGTCACCGCGTAGACATGCGCCGACCCGCCGAGCAGTATGCGCAGCGCCCCGGCCATTGCTGCTATATCGGCTGCGATATTCAGCGTGTTGGCCGTGACCAGCAGCCCAACTACACACAGCAGCACCCAGCGTGGGTAAGCCTCGCGGATGTTGGCTGCGACCCCGCGTCGGCTCACGTAGCCGATGCGGGCGCTCACGGTCTGGATGGCGACCATCAGTGGCAAGGTGATCACAACCGTCCACAACATCCCGAACCCAAACTGGGCACCGGCCTGGGAGTAGGTCGCAATGCCGCTGGGGTCGTCGTCCGCAGCCCCTGTGATCAGGCCAGGGCCCAGCTTTCTCAGTGCGCGGCGAAGGGCAAGCGTCCGACTGGTCACGTTTGCTCGCGTGGAGCCCTTCGGACACAAGGGAGGTTGAGGGGCCGTTGCCACAGTCGACGTTCTTGACGAAGGCGACGCGACACCATGACTGCCGGTTTCGTGTGCATGCTTACGCCGATGCCCCGTGATGGTGATGTGTAGATGGGATGCCAATCCATCGTTCCGCTGGAAATCCGTCGCTGGAACAAAACCCCGCCGGCATCTCTGTCGGGCGTCTTTACAGGATCGTCACTTAACCTAAGAGTGAATGGAAGAGTAATCAGGTGGGCGCGAGCGCTTATTAATGCCGTCTGTAAGCACCCAAACTGCGGTGGGAGCGAAATTTGCGGTATGGAGAGTCGCGATATGGGCGTGCTCATCGAATCCATCGACCACGGCTCAGCCGGCTCCCACGTCGCGGCGGATCCCAAGGTTCTGATACATGAGAAGTGCCGGTCGCCAGTCCCGGTCGCCCTCATTCCCGTCAGATCATCAGCCTGCCCTGAAGGACGCGTAAGGGCAATTCTGTCCGGCGGAAGTTTTGACGGACAGGATCTGTTGATCTCCAGAATGGAGCTCCACACCGGAATCGTGATCCGATCCGGAGAGGTCTACGTCCGTCGCAAGAACGCCACCAATTCCCTGGCGGGATCGGAGTTGCCGTCATTCACGGCAGCTGCAAACCAGCAGTCCGCCACGTAGGCCACAGGATGGTCAGGACCGGCATGGATGCGCTACTTCCTTGTGGCCAGGACAATGACGCCTGCCAGCACCAGGCCGATTCCAGCCCATTCACGGGGCGCTGGTCGTTCTCCCAGCAACAGGAATGCCAGGCCAACCGCCAACACCACACTCAGCTTGTCAACCACCGCAACCTTGGCCAGCTCGCCTACCTGCAACGCGCGAAAATAGAAGAGCCACGAGGCCCCGGTGGCCAAGGCGGAGAGGACAAGGAACAGTTGTGTTCGGCCTGGAAGAAGCAGCGGATTGGACCATTTGCCTGTTGCCACCACCAAGGGCAGGATCACCGCGGCAACCACGAGGGTGCGGAGGGACATTGCCAGGTCCGGGTCGACGCCTTTTACTCCCATTTTGGCAAACAGTGCTGTCAGCGCAGCGAATATCGCGGACAATCCAGCCCAGAACAGCCACTGCGGAATACTCTGCATTTGTCCTGCTCCTCGTTGAGAGTCTCGGCGGCGAAGCCTTGCATATCTGCTGCAGGTAATACTCCTGGATCGCGCCCGTTTCCACTGCTGGCGTTATCCGGGACAGGATGGACGCGGGCTTCCGCCCGGACGCCATCTCACGTACCGCTCCCATTCTGCAGAAGGCCCACTGATGCTCGGCATCCACCGCAAGGCGCTGGAAACGTCGTCTGCCGGGCTGCTGCGTCTCCGGTCCAGCGATGTATCCGTCCTGCTGATGCTCGTGGTGACATCGGCGCCTGCGCAGGAGCGGGCACCCACTATCCGGTCACGGATTGCCCGTGTGGAACAGGGTCTTTCCAGTCGTAATGCAGCTGTTTTCGGAGTCAAGGACCCGGTTCTTCATGACCGCACAGGACATGACGGTCGAGTTCCAGCAGACAGGCGGCGGCAAGCCGGGCAGCTTATTGCTGAAGCGCGGTAGCAGCACTTATGTCGCCACGCCGGCACACGAGCCGCCGCGTCGGTAGCCGCGGTATGCCCGCTTCTGGCTGAGACATGCATATATATATCCTCCATGCATTGGTCATATGCACCCCCGCGCTTCTTCCAGGATGGCCCGGAGGGTAGATTTCCCTGACAATCTGTCACGGAGTGACCCATGCAGACTCGTACGCGCCTTCGCACTCTGGTGCCCAGCTTCCCCTCCACACTGCTCTGGATAGCGGTTTCCCTCTGCGCCACGACCGCCATGGCCAACGAGCCACTGCAGATCGATTCGCAAGGCAGCTTCCTCGCTGGGGGCACGACCAAGAAGGAGTCTGGCACGTTCGATCCGTTGAAGCCCTCCAATCCGGATGGCCAGAGCTATCACGGCGATCACGTCTATGCCTTCTACCAGAAGCCGGTGAACGCGCGCACGTTGCCCATCGTGATGTGGCACGGTGCGGGCCAGTCTTCGAAGAGCTGGGAGACGACGGCCGATGGGCGTGAGGGCTTCCAGAACCTGTTCCTGCGTCGTCGTTTCGCTACCTACCTGATCGATCAGCCACGGCGCGGCAAGGCCGGCCGAAGCATGGTCGAGGCGACGCTGAAGCCCGTGGCAGACGATCAGATGTGGTTCAACCAGTTCCGGATCGGCCTCTGGCCGAACTACTTCGCTGGCGGCCAGTTTCCGAAAGGGGAGGCCGCGCTTGACCAGTTCTTCCGCTCGGTCACGCCCAACACCGGCCCCTTCGACCTCGGCATAGTCTCGGACGGGGTAGCCGCCGTGCTGCAGAAGACAGGGCCTGCGATCCTGTTTACCCATTCGCAGGCGGGTGGTCCTGGCTGGATGACGGCCATAAAAAGCCCCAACGTCCGCGCAATCGTCGCGTTCGAGCCTGGCAGCAGCTTCGTGTTCGCAAAGAACGATGCGCCGGCACCCATTCCCAGCGCGTTCGATACCGTCGCCCCGGCGCTGGTTTCGCCCGCGGAATTCAAGGCGCTGACCCGAATCCCGATTCTGGTGCTGTATGGCGACAACATCCCTGACAGGCCCGTTGACCTGCCGGCGCAGGACAGTTGGCGGGCCCGGTTGGAAATGGCCCACGCCTGGCGTGATGCCGTCAATCGGCAGGGCGGTGATGTCAGCCTGATCCATCTGCCGGAGATGGGAATCCGTGGCAACAGCCACTTCCTGTTCTCGGACCTCAACAACGTCCAGATCGCCGATCTGGTGAGTGAGTTCCTGCGGAAGAAGCACCTGGATCGTTGATCCGGACCGTCCCGTGCATCATTCATATCATGCATGCATGAGTGATATCCAGCTCATACCCTGTTTCCATGAGTGCACGGGCGTTAGGTTTACTCCTGCCCCCCCCATGTCGGCCCGCAACTCGCGCCGGCAGGGGTACCGTACAAACCCGGAGCACTTGAATGAAGCACATCGTGCGCGCCACGCTGTTGGCGATGTCTCTCGGATTGGCAGCAGGCAACGCGTCCGCTGCCGACTACACGCTCAACCCCTTCAAACTGGCCTACGAAGGTGCGATCACGCGCAATGTGCCCAGTGAGGTCAACATTCACTCGGTGTCCTACCCGCTGAATGGAATCGAGATCGCGGCAAACTTCTACACGCCCGCCAATTTTGATGCCTCGCGGAAGTACCCGACCATCGTGGTTGCCCACCCCAATGGCGGGGTCAAAGAGCAGGTGGCCGGCCTGTACGCGCAACGCCTGGCCCAGCAGGGCTACATCGCCATTACCGCCGATGCGGCCTATCAGGGGGCAAGTGGTGGCCAGCCGCGCAGCGTGGACATGCCTTCCCACCGCATCGAAGACATCCACGGCATGGCGGATTTCATCAGTCGATTCCCCTGGGTAGACACCTCGCGCCTGGGCTTGCTCGGTATCTGTGGTGGCGGCGGCTACTCGCTGGCGGCCGCGCAGACCGACAAGCGCTTCAAGGCCGTCGCCACGATCAGCATGTTCAACTCTGGCCGAGTGCGCCGCAACGGTTATGCCGACTCGCAGCTGGACACCGTCCAGCAGCGCCTGCAGCAGGCTTCGCAGGCGCGCGCACAGCAGGCCGCCGGCGGCGAAGTGCTGTACTCCGGCGATGCCAACCTCAGCGACGAGCAGATCGCCAAGCTCCCCTTCGATCTGTATCGGCAGGGCTATGAGTACTACTGGAAGACCCATGCCCATCCCAATTCCACCTTCCGCTACACGACCAGCAGCCTGCTGGACCTGATGCGCTGGGATGCCACCAACCAGATCGAGCTGATCAACCAACCGCTGCTGATGATTGCCGGCAGCAAGGCGGACAGCCTTTACATGACCCAGGATGCCTTCGCCAAAGCAACCGGTACCATCGACAAGCAGTTGGTGCTGCTGGAGGGGGCCACGCACATCGAGACCTACTGGGTGCCGAAGTACGTGGATGCTGCCGTCGCCTCGCTCACCACGTTCTACGCCCGGACGCTTGCACCATGACCACGCCTCGTAAATCACCGGCGCAGACGGCGCTGCTGGGCGCTGCATTTAGCGTGGTGGCACCGTTCGCCGGCGCCGGCGAAATGCCCATGCAGCAGATCACCAGGTCGGGAACACAATCGTCCGTTGCCGGTCCAGCAGAGACCTTCGTTGGCAACGTGCGCGTGGATCCGCTGTTCCCAGCGGACAAGGACGTGCAGGTCTCATCCGCATACGTCAGCTTCGAGCCGGGCGCGCGTTCGGCCTGGCACACCCATCCCGCCGGGCAGCGATTGGTGGTTACCTCCGGGGTTGGGCTGACCCAGGAATGGGGCAAGCCGGTGCAGCAGATACACGCCGGGGATGTGGTGGTGTGTCCGGCCGGGGTCAAGCATTGGCACGGCGCCGCGCCGCACAGCGCGATGACCCATCTCGCGGTAACCGGTGTGGCAGAGGGAAAATCGGTGGCCTGGCTGGAGCAGGTGAGTGATGACCAGTACCGCCAAGCGTCAGCAGGCATCGAGGCGCCCGTTGCCGGGCCGCTTTCGCCCAGGCAGCAGGCGATCCCGCTGATTGCGGCCGCCGCAGCCAGCAGTGACATGCCCCAGCTCAACACCGCGTTGGTCCGGGGGCTTGATGCCGGCCTGACCGTGAGCGAGGCAAAGGAAGTGCTCGTGCAGCTGTATGCCTATGCGGGATTCCCAAAGAGCCTCAACGCCCTGGGCGAACTGATGAACGTGGTGCGCAAACGCGAGGAGCAGGGTATCGCCACCGCACCCGGGAAGCCGCCCGCCGGGAAGGCCCCGGTAGGCGATGCACTGCGCGCCGTGGGTACCGCAAACCAGACGCGGATCTCCGGTGCCCCGGTGGCTGGCCCGGTCATGGACTTCGCGCCCATCATCAACCAGTTCCTGCAGACACATCTGTTCGGCGACATCTTCGAGCGCGACAACCTGGACTGGCAGAGCCGTGAACTTGCAACGGTTGGCGCGCTGGCGGCCATGCCTGGCGTGGAGGCGCAGTTGCGCTCGCACATGGCGGCCAGCCAGCGCGTGGGCCTCAGCCGCGCACAGTTGCAGCATCTGGCCCAGCTGCTGGCACATAGCGGATATGCGGCCGCATCTGCCCGCGCGGTGCAGGCACTGGAACAGACCCCGGCACCGTCGCCATGACCGCGCCGCCGTTCAATCCCGATAGCGCAACGCATCACGCAGCACGGTGAACGCAGGCGATGACTGCCTGCGGCTGGGGTAATACAGGTGGTAGCCGGGGAAGGAGGGGCACCAGTCCTGCAGCACGTGGACCAGGGTGCCTGCCTGCACATGGGGCCGCACCAGATCCTCGGGCATGTACGCCAGCCCCAGGCCTTCCAGCGCAGCGCCCAGCCGCAGGGCGATGTTGTTGAACACCAACTGGCCTTCCACGCGTACTTTCAGCTCCTGGCCTTTCTTCTCGAACTCCCACGCGAAAATGCCACCGTGGGTCGGCAGGCGGATGGTGATGCAGTTGTGCCGGGTCAGGTCGTGCGGTGATTTCGGCTTCGGATGGCGCTGGAAATAGGCGGGCGATCCGACCACGGCCATGCGCAGGTCGGGCCCAACACGCACGGCAATCATGTCCTTGGCCACCTGCTCACCCATGCGGATACCGGCGTCGAAGCCCTCGGCCACGATGTCGGTCAGCCCGTAGTCGACAATCACCTCTATGTTCAGGTCAGGATTGGCCGGCAGCAGCTTGCCCAGTACCGGCTGCATCACGGTCAGCGCAGCGTGTTCACCTGCGGTGATGCGAAGGCGGCCGGCCGGTTTGTCGCGGTACGCGTTGAGCTGGGCAAGCTCACTATCGATCTCCTCGAAGCGCGGTGCAATCACCCGCAGCAACTGCTCTCCGGCCTCGGTCGGCGAAACGCTGCGGGTGGTCCGCGCAAGCAAGCGTACGCCCAGGCGTTCTTCCAGCTGACGCATCGATCGGCTGAGGGCGGGTTGGGACATACCCAGCTGGGCAGCAGCCCGGGTAAAACTGCGTTCCCGCGCCACCAGCGCGAACATGGCCAGCTGATCGTAGTTCTCGACGCTAATTGATGCGCACCGGATATAAGCGATATCCGATTATGCCTCTGCACGAATGTGTTTTGGGGGCGTAGATTGGCGCCATGACGATTCCAACCCCCAATCCTGGTCGCCGGGCAGTCGTCGCTGCCTTGGCATCACTCCCGCTGGGATGTTCGGCCGCAGCGCCGCAGGAAGGCACGGCCGCTGGTCGATCAGGCGCACTGACAGTGGTTGCCTGCTTCTCACGTTCGGGCAACACCCGGGTGGTTGCCGGGCTCATTCATCGCAGCATGCCCAGCGACCTGTTCCAGGTAGAGCCTGCCATCGACTACCCGGCGGACTATCTTGAAACGGTAGCCAAGGCGCGACAGGAGCGCGACGACGGGGTAGAGCCAGCACTGCGCACCCGCATTGCCGACATTGATTGCTACGACACCGTGTACCTGGGCTTTCCAATCTGGGGCGAGACCGCGCCGCCGATCATTCGATCGCTGTTGTCGCAGCACGACATGAGTGGCAAGACCATCGTGCCGTTCATCACCCATGGCGGCTACGGCGTGGGCAGCAGCCTGCGCGTGCTCGCCCACCATGCGCCCAACGCACGCATCCTGGAGGCATTCGTGATGCAGGCCGACCAGGAGCGCAGAACCATGGAGAGCGTCAACGCCTGGTTGGCCACTCCGCACACTGCCCGATGAGGATTCAACCATGAGGTTCCGTACCCTTGGACAAGGCCTTGAAGTTTCCGCCCTCGGCCTGGGCTGCATGGGCATGAGTTCGGCATATGGCCCGGCCGCCGACAAGCAGGAAATGATCGCGCTGATCCGCACAGCGGTGGAGCGCGGCATCACCCACTTCGACACCGCCGAAGCCTACGGCCCCTTTGCCAACGAAGAACTGGTGGGCGCGGCACTGGCGCCCGTTCGAGACCAGGTGGTGATCGCCACCAAGTTCGGCTTCGACATCGACCCGGTCACCGGTGCCCGCGGGGCAGGCACCAACAGCCAGCCTGCACACATCCGGGCAGCTGTCGAAGCCAGCCTGAAGCGGCTGCGCACCGAGCGCATCGACCTGCTGTACCAGCACCGTGTTGACCCGGCGGTACCCATCGAAGAGGTTGCCGATACCGTGAAGGCGCTCATTGCAGAGGGCAAGGTCGCGCATTTCGGCCTGTCCGAAGCGGGTGCGCAGACAATCCGCAGGGCGCATGCAGTGCAGCCGCTGACGGCTGTGCAGAGCGAGTACTCACTGTTCTGGCGCGAGCCCGAAGCAGAGCTGCTTCCCCTGCTTGAGGAGCTGGGCATTGGCTTCGTACCCTTCAGCCCGCTGGGCGCTGGCTTCCTGACTGGAAAGATCGACGAGCACACGCAGTTCGATGCAACGGATTTCCGCAATGCGGTTCCGCGCTTCTCCGCCGAATCACGCCGGGCCAACATGGCGTTGGTGGAGGTGGTGAAGGCGATGGCTGCAGGGAAGGGTGTGACGCCGGCGCAGGTCGCCCTGGCCTGGCTGCTTGCCCAGCACCCGTGGATCTCGCCGATCCCGGGTACGACCAAGCTTCATCGGTTGGATGAAAATCTGGGTGCAGTGGATCTGGTGTTGGACGAGGCCGACTTGGCACGCATCAGCAAGGACGTTGCACAGATCCGGGTCAGTGGCGCTCGGCTGCCGGAGGCTGCGTTGAAGATGACCGGCAAGTAGTCGGGGCTCGCCACTTTTCTGGTTTGACGGATTCCCGCTTTTGGCCGGAAGCGGACATCGCCTCCCGCATTAACCCAACCCTAGAACTTCAGCCTCACACCACCATTCACCACAAACCCTTCCAGCGGCGCCCATGCATCCACGGTCCACTGGCCATCGTCGGCACGGCGAGGCCGCAACATCGGGTTGTAGCCGCTCTGGCGGACGTTGAGGATGTTTTCCAGGTTGAGGAACAGGCTGACTCTTCCCAGCACAATCTCCCCCAGTGCACCCACTTCCAGATACGGCCGGCTGCGTCGACGCCAGGGATTTTCGTCAAGCGCCTGGATGCCGGTGTAGTAGGCTTCCAGGCCCACGCGACCACGGTCATGCTGCTCCCACATGGCAACCAGTCCTGCGCTGTGCCGGGGTGTGAGGGAGACCGGGCGGCGGCCAGCGCCCTCCGCGCCGGGCTCTCGCGCGTCGGTGTAGACATAGCTGCCGGTCACCGTGATGTCCTGCCAGCGGTAGCGCAACAGCAGTTCACTGCCACGGGTGCGGGTGACACCCGCCACATTGATCAGCTGCACACGTTCACCCGGGGCGGTTACAGACTCCACCAGGCGCACCGCATGGTCGATGTCGGATGCGAACACGCTGAGGTTCAGCTCCCAGGGGCCATGCACGTAGCCTGCATCGATGGACCCCGTGGTAGCGATCTCCGCACGAAGGCCACTCAGCGGCTCCAGGCGTGACAGGCCAGCGGCCTCGATCTGTTCGACGAAGGGCGTAGGAGCATAGAAGCCTCTGCCGATCGACGCGCGCAGGGTCCAGTCGTCAGGGCGGAACAATAGTGACACGCGGGGGCTGAAATGCCCCCCATAGGTGCTGTGGTCATCCCAGCGCGCACTGCCGGAAAGCGTAAGGTCATCGCGCAGCGCCTGCTCGGCCTGCACGAACAGGGCGGGCACGGTGTAGCGGTAATCAAACTGCGCGTATCGGGCGGAACGGAACCGGTCCTGCTGCGCGGCAATGCCCGCCAGCCAGCTGGTGGCGCCTACGCCGGACGCATAGCTGACCTCCGCAAAGCCGGTCTGATGGGTGTCGTTGTCCTGCTCAGAGCCATACCCGTGGTCGTGATCGGTGGACATGGCCGATGCGCGCACCTGCAGGCGGTCGCTCTCGCGCACCGGAACATCGACCACCGCGCCGGCATCAATGCGCTCCGTGCGCTGCGTGAGAGCGAAGGGCTGCCCGTCGGGCGCCCGTTGACCGGGCAGGGTCCCGCCCAGCCGACTCTCGCGCATTGCGCCTGCCGTCAGCAGCGCACGCC
>Ga0209762_100109_pt1 | contig 39659 bp, 33 predicted proteins | sample UppTromiDAQMD021_FD_185834 | JGI IMG/M metagenome (GOLD analysis project Ga0209762, IMG submission 185834) | Upper troposphere microbial communities from Maryland, USA - DAQMD-021 (SPAdes) (version 2) | ecosystem: Environmental > Air > Outdoor Air > Unclassified | place: USA: Maryland, Virginia... | reverse complement strand
GAGGATCCGACGACGTCGGCGATCCTCAAGCGATGACGCCGGCCTGTCCGTGGCGCCGGCCCGCCGCCGCGCGCCGGACGTCCTGCACGCCGAGGCCGCCAGCCTGCTCGACGGCCTCGCCGACGCCGTGGCCGGGGCCCCCGGGGTCGGCCGCATACACCAGAGGTTGGCCCGATCCGGCGGCTGCGGCGAGGACGGCGCCGATCTGATCCGCCGCGCCCTGGTGCTGCTGGCCGACCACGAGCTCAACGCCTCGACCTTCGCGGCGCGGGTGGCCGCCTCGACCGGCGCCTCGCTGGCCGCCGCCGCCCTGGCGGGACTGGCCGCCCTGTCCGGCCCGCTGCATGGCGGCATGGCGGCCAGGGTCCAGGCCTTCATGGACGAGGTCAGCCGCCGCGGCCCCCATCGCGCCATCGCCGCGCGCCAGGACCAAGCCCTGCCGATCCCCGGCTTCGGCCATCCGCTCTATCCCGAAGGCGATCCGCGCGCCCGCGCCCTGCTCGACGCCTTCGCGCCGCCGCCGCTGTTCGCCGAGACCGAGGCCGCCGTCGCCGCCCTGACCGGCGAGCCCCCCAACATCGATTTCGCGCTGACCGCCCTCGCCGAACGGCTGGACCTGCCGCCCGAGGCGCCCTTCCTGCTGTTCGCGACCGGCCGCTGCGCCGGCTGGCTGGCCCACGCCCTGGAGCAGGTCGCCGCCGGACGCCTGATCCGCCCCCGCGCCCGCTACGTCGGACCGGCGCCCGACTCGGCGGCGTAGAAGGCGTTGCGGGCGGCCATCATCGCCCCGACCATCTCCCGCTCGGCCTCCGACAGATAAGGGTTCCATACGTCGAAGATCAGGATGACGCGGGTCTCGTCGGCGTCGTTCCAGGCTTCGTGCTCGATGGTGTCGTCGAACACCCAAGCCTCGCCCATGCGCCAGGGACGCTCGTCGTTGCCGACCCGGAAGCGGGCCGGCCCCGGCAGGATCAGCGGCAGGTGGGTCAACAGCCGCGCGTTGGTCGAGCCCGTATGGGCCGGAATATGCGTGCGCGGCTGCAGGGCGGAAAACACCGCCGTGGGCGCGAAGCCGGGCTGGTCCGCCATCGGCAGGCTTTCCAACAGCGCCGCCGTACCGGGACACAGGTCGCAGATCTCGTCCTGCCGCGCGCCGTCCCGCCACAGCCAGAGCGAGCTCCATTTGCGGGAGTGGTTGAGCTCCTCCCACTGGTTGACCGGCGCGCCCGGCGGATAGGCGATATAGGGCGCGAACCGGTCCATGCCCCCGGTCGAGACCAGGGCGGCCAGCTCGTCGCGGATCATGTCCGTGGCCGCCTCCAACCGGGGCAGCCAAGGGAACAGCTCCCGGTCGAAGAACTGCACCACCGGCAGGCCTGGAAAATGCATCAGCAGGGGCTGGGGCTGGTACACGCGCTTGCGGCCGGCGAACAGGTCGAGCGCCTCGTCGAAACGGCGCTGCGCCGCATGCGCGTGCCTGGAACGCACCGCGTCCACCTGCCCGGCCATGAACGCCCGCAACGCCTCGGCGTTCTCGGCCACCACCTGACGCGCCCGCGCCAACGGCTGCGCCAGCCCCGGCGGCGTCTTGTCCGGCGACGGCGCGATGGTCAGCGCGTCCTTGTAGATCGACGCCGCCGCGCGGATCAGCCCCATCCGCTCGAGGATCGCGCCTTTCGAAAGCAGCGCGATGAACAGGTAGGGCTCGATCTCCAGGGCGGCGTCCAGCGCGGCCAGAGCCGCCGGCAGATCGCCGCGCAGGCGCAAGGCCAGGGCGATATTGAGGCGGACATTCACGTCGCGGGGCGCGGCGCGCTCGGCTCGCCGCAGGATGTCGAGCGCCGCGTCCGCGTCCCGCCGCGCCAAGGCCGCATTCGCCCGGCTCAGCAACTCCTCGACGTCGACCACGTCGGCAATCATCGTACGGTCCCCGGCGGCGCGCCCCACGCCGCATGTGTTCAGCGAATCTAGATCGGCGGGGGCGGCGGCGCGACGGCGCTGATTACAGTTTCGTAATGCTGCGACAGGATGCCGCGTCCCTGTGCTTCGATGCGCCCGGCGCCCATTTCGCCGGCGCCGCGGGCTGGCGCCGGCGGGCGGCTCGCCTAAGCTCGCCGGCAGCGACGTCTCGCGGAGCCCGTTCGAATGCGCCTTGAAACCACGCCCCTCTGGCTGATCGCGCTGGTCATGACCCTGGTCCTCCTGGCGGCGGAGGAGCTGGGCTATCGCTGCCATAGCCTGTTCGGACGGTTCACCGACCGGGACGACGGCAAGGACGAGGCCGGCGTCGGCTACCTTCTGTCGGCGACCCTCGCCCTGCTGGGCCTGCTGATCGCCTTCACCGTGTCGATGTCGGCCGACCGCTACAACGCCCGTCGCCATCTGGTCGTCGCGGAAGCCAACGCGATCTCGACCGCCTATCTGCGGGCCCAGCTGCTGGACGAGCCCGCCCGGGGGCGGCTGAGCGGCCTGTTCGGCAGCTACATCAAGGCCCGCGAGGACTTCTTCACCGCCGGCGAAAACAAGGCCGCCATCGCCGACGCCGACGCCCGCACCGGCACCTTGCAGGCCAGGATATGGGCCGAGACGGCCCGCGCGGTGCGGGCCGCGCCGGCCGCGACGATCAACCCGTCGCGGCTCCAGGCCATGAACGAGGCCTTCGACATCGCCTCGGCCCGACGCGCCGCCCTGGACGCGCGGGTGCCCGCCGCCATCCTGCGCACCCTGGCGGCCTACGCCGTGGTCGCCGCCGCGCTGATGGGCTACGGCCTGGCGCGGGCGCGGCGGCGGCATTTCGTCGCCTCGACCACGCTGTTCGTGCTGCTGGCCCTGTCGATCACCCTGATCATCGACCTCGACCAGCCGCGGTCGGGCCTGGTGACCATCTCGCAGACGCCGATGAGCCGCACGGCCGAGAGCATCCGGCAGATGGAGGGCGCCAAGGCGGTGGAACAGCCGCCGTCCGACCCGTCGCCGAACTAGGGCGTTCCGTCCAGCCCGTTCAGCGCGGCGAACAGCCGGGCGACGTCGATCGGCTTGCCGACATGGTCGTCCATGCCGGCGGCGGCCATCTGGTCGACCTGATGGGGCAGGATGTTGGCGGTCAGGCCGATCACCGGCGTGCGCCGCAGCCCTGCCGCCGTCTCGCGGGCCCGGATCGCCCGGGTGGCGGCCAGCCCGTCCATCACCGGCATCTGAAGATCCATCAGCACCACGTCCCAGCCCTGTCGCGCCCAGGCCTCGACCACCTGGGCCCCGTCGTCGACGATCAGCGGCTCGATCCCGACCTGCCGCAGCAGGGTGCGCAGCACCAGCTGGTTGACCGGATTGTCCTCGGCCGCCAGCACCCGCAGCGCCCCGGGCAAGGGGACGGCCGGTCCGGACGAAGCCGGCGGTGGCGAGGCGATCCGCGCCAGGGGCAGGACCAGGCGGAAGGTCGAGCCGGTTCCGGGCCGGCTGTCGGCGACGATCTCGCCGCCCATCAGGGCGCAGAGGCGCCGGCAGATGGCGAGGCCCAGCCCCAGGCCGCCGTGACGGCGCGTGCTCGACGCGTCGAGCTGGACGAAGGGCGCGAACAGGCGGTCGATCTCTTCAACCGGCACGCCCGGCCCGGTGTCGGCGACGGCGATCTCCAGGCCGCCAGCCAGGCGGGCGCGCACGTCGATGCGGCCGGCCTCGGTGAACCGGACGGCGTTGGACGCCAAGTGCCGGATCATCTGGGTCAGGCGGCGGACGTCGCCGCGATAGACCCCCTTGGCCTCGCCGGCGATCGTTACGGCGAAGGCCACGCCCTTGGCCTCGGCCTGGGCCGCGAACGGCGCGCAGGCGGCTTCGACCGCCGTCTCCAGGTCGAAGGGCGCGGCGGCGATCTCCAGCCGGCCGGCGTCCATATTGGCCAGGTCGAGCACCTCGTCCAGCATGCCGGTCAGGGTCTCGCCCGACCGCCGGATCACCGCCAGCCGCTCGCGCTGGACGCCGGACAGCTCGTCCGCCTCCATGGCCTGGGTCATGCCGAACACGCCGTTGAGCGGGGTGCGGATCTCATGGGTCATGGTCGCCAGGAAGATGCTCTTGGCGGCCTGGGCGGCCTCGGCCTGCGCCTCCTTGCGGGCGGCCTCGCCCAGCGCCTCGCGCATGCGCCGGTCGCTGCTGACGCGCGCCGCCCCGTAGTGGGCGACATAGGCGAAGAAGGCGGCGACGGCGAGGACCGCCAGGAGGGCATGGGGAAGAGGCGAGCCGGCCAGGGCCAGCACGGCGGCGACGGCCGTCGCCGCGAAGGTCGCCGCCAGGCAGGCGCCGCCGATCAGACGCGATATGACGAACTCGCCCGTGCAGCTGATGGCCACGCAGCCGAACATCGCCATGCCGCCGAGCATGGCGGTCCGATCCCCACGGACCACCAGGGCCAGGGGCAGCAGGCAGTAGAGACCGGTATAGGCGAAGCTGAACAGGGCCAGCGCCCGTTCGCCCCCCCGACCGGTCAGCTTGAACGCCTCTATGGCCCAGCAGAGGCACTGGCTGACGCCGATCAGGGCCAGGGCCAGGACCAACCAGGCAATCGCATAGGAAGGGCTAAGCCAGATCCCTGCGCCGAACGCGGCGACGATGGTCAATGGAACAATAATTAGCGCGTCACGTCGGCGAAAGCGGACGATATTCGTCCACGACATTGAAGCGTCACTCTGAACCAACCGCATTACTCCACCGGTTGGCGAAACTTGCTGGCCATGACTTAACCGCGAATAAATGCAGCCGTCGCCAGACGCGAAAAATGGCTCAAAAGGACAATTTCAGCGCGAGGGGGCGCCGGCGCGACGACCGGCGCCCCCTCGCCGCCGTCAGGCGCGTTCGGGAACCGGGCCCTCGACCGCCAGCGGGTGGCTGAGCCGACCGACCATCTCCTTGGGGCACACCTGCCAGAAGAACGCCCGCGTCCGGTCCCAGTCGCGCAGCAGGTCGGCGGCGAACGACGAGCCGGTCTCGCGGGCGTGCTCGCCGATCAGTGAACGGAGCATGCCCTCCCAGTAGGGCGAGCGCAGCCGGTCGACCAGGACGCTGTCGCGGTTGACCCGGGTCTCGAACCGGCCGTGCATGTCGAGCACGAAGGCCATGCCGCCGGTCATGCCGGCGGCGAAGTTGTCGCCGGTGGGGCCCAGGATCACCGCCATGCCGCCGGTCATGTATTCGCAGCCGTTGGCGCCGCAGCCCTCGACCACCGTCACCGCGCCCGAGTTGCGCACGGCGAAACGCTCGGCCGCCTGGCCGGCGGCGAACAGCCGGCCCGACGTCGCCCCGTAGAGGCAGGTGTTGCCGAGGATGGCGTTGGCCTGCGACATCGCCAGATAAGGCGCCGGCCGGACGGCTATGGTCGCCCCCGACAGCCCCTTGCCGACATAGTCGTTGGCCTCGCCGGTCAGCTCGATGCGCAGGCCCTGCACGGCGAAGGCGCCCAGGCTCTGGCCGGCCGAGCCATTGAGCTGCACGGTCAGGTGGCCCGACGGCAGGCCGCGCAGATTGTACTTGCGCACGATGTGGCTGGAGATGCGCGAGCCGATGGCCCGAGCGGTGTTCCGCACGGTGTAGGTCAGCTGCATCTTCTCGCCGCGCTCGAGCAGGGGCGCGGCGTCGCGGACGATCTGGGCGTCGAGGGTGTCGGGCACCTCGTTGCGGCCCTCGATCGTGCAGTAGGGCGCGTTCGCCCCCGGGTCGGCCTTGACCAGCAGCGGGTTGAGGTCGAGGTCGTCGAGGTGTTCGGCGCCCCGGCTGACCTGGGCCAGCAGGTCGGTGCGGCCGACGATGTCCTGCAGCCGCCTGAAGCCCAGCGAAGCCAGGATCTCGCGCACCTCTTCGGCGATGAAGCTGAACAGGTTGATGACCTTCTCCGGCGAGCCGGTGAACTTGGCCCGCAGGGCCTCGTCCTGGGTGCAGACCCCCACCGGGCAGGTGTTGGAATGGCACTGGCGGACCATGATGCAGCCCATGGCGATCAGGCTGGCCGTGCCGATGCCGAACTCCTCGGCGCCCAGCATGGCGGCGATCACCACGTCGCGGCCGGTGCGGATGCCCCCGTCCGTCCGTAAGCGAACGAAATGGCGCAGGTTGTTGAGCGTCAGCACCTGGTTGGCTTCCGACAGGCCCATCTCCCAGGGACCGCCGGCGTACTTGATCGAGGTCTGCGGCGAGGCGCCCGTGCCGCCGACATGGCCCGAGATCAGAATGACGTCCGCCTTGGCCTTGGCCACGCCCGCGGCGATGGCGCCGATGCCGGTCATCGACACCAGCTTCACCGTCACCCGCGCGTCGGGATTGATCTGCTTGAGGTCGTAGATGAGCTGGGCCAGGTCCTCGATCGAATAGATGTCGTGGTGCGGCGGCGGGCTGATCAGCATCACGCCGGGGGTGGCGTGGCGCAGCCGGGCGATCATCTCGGTGACCTTGAAGCCGGGCAGCTGGCCGCCCTCGCCGGGCTTGGCGCCCTGGGCGACCTTGATCTCCAGCTCGCGGCACTGGTTCAGATATTCGGCGGTGACGCCGAACCGGCCCGAGGCCACCTGCTTGATGGCCGAGTTGGGGTTGTCGCCGTTGGGCAGCGGCTTGTAGCGCGCCGAGTCCTCGCCGCCTTCGCCCGAGACCGACTTGGCCCCGATGCGGTTCATGGCGATGTTGAGCACCCCGTGCGCTTCCGGCCCCAGCGCCCCCAGGCTCATGCCTGGGGTGACGAAGCGCTTGCGGATCTCATTGACGCTCTCGACGTCGTCCAGCGGCACCTCGCCGTGGGCCGGGCTCCAGTCGAGCAGGTCGCGGATCTGGATCGGCCCCTGGCCGCGCATGCCCTCGGACCAGCGCTTGTAGACGGCGTAGTCGCCGCTGTCGCAGGCGTGCTGCAGCGTGTGGATCAGCCGCGCCTCGAAGGCGTGGGCCTCGCCCGAACGGCGCGCCTTGTAGAAGCCGCCCACCGGCAGGCTGATCGCCGCCGCGTCCCAGGCCTTGCGGTGGACCTCGACCGCCTTCTTCTCCAGGCCGGCCAGGCCGATGCCCGAGATGCGCGAGGGCATGCCGGGGAAGAACTCGGCGACCAGGGCGCGCGACAGGCCGAGCGCCTCGAAGTTATGGCCGCCGCGATAGGACGAGATGACGCTGATGCCCATCTTGGAGATGATCTTCAAAAGGCCGCCCTCGACGGCGGTCTTGAAGTTGATGCACACGTCGCGGAGGGTCAGGTCGCCGCACAGGCCGCGCTCCAGACGGTCCTGGAAACCCTCCTGGGCCAGATAGGCGTTGACCGCCGTCGCCCCGACGCCGACCAGCACCGCGAAATAGTGCGTATCCAGACATTCGGCCGAACGGACGATGATCGAGATGTACGAACGCAGGCCCTTCTGCACCAGCCAGCTGTGCCCCCCGCCGGTGGCGAGGATCATCGGCAGGCCGACGCGGTCGGGGCCCGAGCCTTCGTCGGTGAGGACGATGGTGGCGCAGCCGCGCAGCACGGCGTCCTCGGCCTCGGCGCGGATGCGGTCGAGATTGGCGCGCAGGGCGTCGCCGGGGCGGGCCTCCGGCGCCGGGATCGGCATGGTGCAGTCGATGACCGCCAGGTTCTTGGCGCCGATATAGCCCTGGATGCGCTCGTACATCCCGGTGGTCAGCACCGGGCTTTCCAGCACGTAGACATCGGTCTGGGCCTCGTCCTGGGCCAGGATGTTGCCGAGGTTCTTGAACCGGGTCTTCAGGCTCATGACGCCGGTCTCCCGCAAGGGGTCGATCGGCGGGTTGGTCACCTGGCTGAAGTTCTGACGGAAGAAGTGGCTGAGCGGCCGGTACTTTTCCGACAGCACCGCCAGCGGCGCGTCGTCGCCCATCGAGCCGATGGCCTCCTTGCCGTCCTCGACCATCGGCGCGAGCACCAGCTCCAGGTCCTCCAGGCTCATGCCGGCGGCCACCTGGCGGCGGATCAGCTCCTCGCGGCCGAAACGGCGCGGCTCGGGCCCCGGCCCGATCTCGGCCTCCAGGTCGACCATGTTGCCGAGCCAGTCCGTATAGGGATGGCGGTCGGCCAGTTCGTCGATGATCTCCTCCTCGCCGTAGAGGCGGCCCTCGACCAGGTCGACGGCGATCATCCGGCCGGCGGAGATGTGGGTCTTGGCGGTGATGCGCTCGTCGGCGACGCCGCACATGCCGGCCTCCGAGCCCATGATCACCAGGCCGTCGTCGGTATAGGCCACGCGCAGCGGGCGCAGGCCGTTGCGGTCCTTGCCGGCCACCACCCAGCGGCCGTCGGTGGCGCACACCGCCGCCGGGCCGTCCCACGGCTCCATCACGGCGTTGGAGTAGGAATAGAGCGCCTTGTGCGAGGCCTTCATCTCGCTCTTGCCGTTCCAGGCCTCGGGCATCAGCAGGGTCTTGGCCATCGGCGCGTCGCGGCCGGCGCGGACCAGCACCTCGAAGGTGTTGTCGAGCGCGGCCGAGTCCGAGCCACCCGGCTGGATCACCGGCTTCACGTCGTCCCCGAAATCGCCGAAGGCGTCGGCCGCCATCTTGATCTCGTGGCTCTTCATCCAGTTGACGTTGCCCTTCAGCGTGTTGATCTCGCCGTTGTGGGCCAGCATCCGGAACGGCTGGGCCAGCCGCCATTCGGGGAAGGTGTTGGTCGAGTAACGCTGGTGGAAGATCGCCACCGCCGCCGCGAAACGGGCGTCGCGCAGGTCGGGATAGAACTCGTCGATATGCTCGGCGAGGAACATGCCCTTGTAGATCAGCGAGCGCGCCGACAGCGAGCAGACATAGAAGCCGCCGGCCAGATTGGCCTGGGCGACGCGCTTTTCGATGCGCTTGCGGCACAGGAACAGGGCCCGCTCCAGCGCCTCGCCGTCGAGGCCGGCCGGCGGGGCCAGCATGATCTGCTCGATCTCGGGCCGGGCGGCGTTAGCCTTCTCGCCGATCACCGAGGTGTCGACCGGCACCTGGCGCCAGCCATAGATATAGAAGCCGAAGCGCAGCACCTCGCTTTCGACGATGGTCCGGGCCATTTCCTGGGCGCCCAGGTCGGTGCGCGGCAGGAAGATCTGGCCGACGGCGACCGGGCCGGGGCGCAGTTCGTGGCCGGTGCGCCGGACCTGGTCGGCGAAGAAGTCCTGCGGCACCGAGACCAGGATGCCGGCCCCGTCGCCGGTCTTGCCGTCGGCGTCGACCGCGCCGCGGTGCCAGACCGCCTTCAGCGCCTTGATCGCCAATTCGACCACTTCGCGGCGGGGGGCGCCGTCGATGGCGCAGACCAGGCCGACGCCGCAGGCGTCGTGCTGGGCGGTGATGTCATAGCCGCCATTGGCCTCGATCAGGCGTTGACGGTCGGCGTGGTAGCGCGCGGTCGCGCTCAAGCTTTCGGGACGCGCGGTCGCGCTCGGGGTGCGGTCGGTCATGATCAGGACCTCAGTCGGGTCGGCCAGCCCACGCGGACCAGCGTCTCATCGGGATCGGAGAGCGAGAATTCGTACATGCCCCAGGGCTTGGCCTCGGGGCCGGCCGGTTCGAGGGTCTCACCGACGAAGCGGGCGGCCAGGCCGTCGACGTCCTCGACATAGAGATAGAGGCCGAAGGGGTTGCGGCCCGGGACCAGCCAGCCCTCGACCGCGCGGGTCAGGTGCAGGCCCGCCCCGCGGCCGTCGGCCAGCATGCGGTAGTCGTCGTCCGCGCCCTTTTCGGCCTGCGGCCGGACAAAGCCCAGGCGGCCGTAGAAGGCCTCGCTGGCGTCGAGGTCGTTGCACGGCAGGATCGCGGTCAGGGCGTGGGCGGGCGCGCTCATTCGGCGGCCTCCGCCAGGGTCGCCCGCGCCTGGATGTGGCGGTCGATGGCGTCGGCGGCGTCGCGGCCGTCGCGGATGGCCCAGACCACCAGCGAGGCGCCGCGGACGATGTCGCCGGCGGCGAACACCCCGTCGAGCGAGGTCATCTGGGTCTTGAAGTCGGCCCGCACCGTGCCCCAGCGCGAGACCTTCAGGTCTTCGGCCCCGAACAGGGTCGGCAGGTCCTCCGGATCGAAACCCAGGGCCTTGACGACCAGTTGGGCCGGCAGGTCGAAATCGCCGCCCTCGATCTCCTCCGGGGTCTGGCGGCCGGAGCTGTCGGGCGGGCCCAGGCGCATGCGGACGGCGCGCACGCCGGTGACGCCTGCGGCGTCGCCCAGCACCGCGCGCGGCGCGGCCAGCCATTCGAACACCACGCCCTCCTCCTCGGCGTTGGCGACCTCGCGCATCGAGCCGGGCATGTTGGCCTTGTCGCGGCGATAGAGGCAGGTGACCGAGCGCGCGCCCTGGCGGACGGCGGTGCGCACGCAGTCCATGGCGGTGTCGCCGCCGCCGACCACCACCACGTCCTTGCCTTCGGCGTAGAGCGCCGGGTCGGCGGCCCCGTCGCCGAGGCCGGCCCGGTTGGAGGCGATAAGATAGTCGAGCGCGGCCACCACGCCGGCGGAGCCGACGCCGGGCGCGGACAGGTCGCGGGCCTTGTAAACCCCCGTGGCGATCAGCACGGCGTCGTGCCGGGCCCGCAGGTCGGCGAGCCCGGCGTCGCGGCCGACCTCGAAGCCCAGGCGGAACTGCACGCCGCCCTCGGCCAGGCGCGCGGTGCGGCGCTCGACCACGTCCTTCTCCAGCTTGAAGCCGGGAATGCCGTAGATCAGCAGGCCGCCGGCGCGGTCGTGGCGGTCGTAGACGGTGACCTGATAGCCGCGCTCGCGCAGCCGCTCGGCGGCGGCCAGGCCGGCGGGGCCGGCGCCGACGATCCCCACGGATTGCGGGCGCTCGGCGCCGGCGCGCAGGGGCTGCACCCAGCCCTCCTCCCAGGCCCGGTCGGTCAGGTAGCGTTCGACCGCGCCGATGGTCACGGTGCCGTGGCCCGACTGCTCGATGACGCAGGACCCCTCGCACAGGCGGTCCTGCGGGCAGATGCGGCCGCAGATCTCGGGCATGGAGTTGGTCGCCTGCGAGATGTCGTAGGCTTCCTGCAGCCGGCCGGCGGCGGTCAGCCGCAGCCAGTCGGGGATGTTGTTGTGCAGCGGACAGTGGGTCTGACAGAACGGCACGCCGCATTGCGAGCAGCGCGAGGCCTGTTCGGCCGCCTTGGCGTCGATGTAGTCGGCGTAGATCTCGTGGAAGTCGCGATTGCGCGTCTCCGCCTCACGCTTCTGCGGCGTGGCGCGGTCGACGGTGGTGAACTTCAACATGCGCTCGGCCATGGCCGGGGCCTTCCTTCGACGACTTGAGGGAAATTCTTTGCGGCGACGGGCTATTATGGAGGCCGTTTGGCAATGAAAACCCTTTAGTCCCATTATTAGACCACTTTTCAGGCAAATCCGCGTGAAGCCGCCCTGGGCCGGGCGAACCACGCGGGGATATGGTCTACTTTATGGATAAACTTCTCATTTACCGTAACGGGCGCACTCGGGCGAGGCGGCGTGGAGAGCACAGATGAACGACTGGCTGATTGCGGTGATCCTGGGCCTGATCGAGGGCCTGACGGAGTTCATCCCGGTCTCCTCGACCGGCCACCTGATCCTGGCCAAGGACGCCCTCGGCCTCACCGACGCCGGCTGGGACACCTTCATCGTGCTGATCCAGCTCGGGGCCATCCTGGCCGTGGTGCTGCTCTATTTCCAAAGGCTGTGGCTGGTGGCGACCCGCCTGGGCCACGATCCGCGCGCCCGGCATTTCGTGCTGAGCGTGCTGGTCGCCTTCCTGCCCGCCGTGGTCCTGGGCGTCGCCCTGCACGACATCATCAAGGGCGTGTTCTTCGAAAGCCCCAAGCTGATCTGCTGGTCGCTGATCCTCGGCGGCCTGGTCCTGCTGGCGCTCGACCGCTGGCCGCCCAAGCCCACGCACGACGACGCCATGCGCTATCCGCTGCTGACCTCGCTGGGCATCGGCTTCTTCCAGTGCCTGGCGATGATCCCCGGCGTGTCGCGCTCGGGCGCGACCATCGTCGGGGCGCTGCTGCTCAAGGCCGACAAGCGCTCGGCGGCGGAGTTCAGCTTCTTCCTGGCCATGCCGACCATGGCCGGCGCCTTCGCCTACGACCTGTTCAAGAACCGCCACAACCTCGACCTGCACCACGGCGGGCTGATCGCCGTCGGCTTCGTGGTGGCGTTCCTGTCAGGGCTGGTGGTGGTGCGGGCCCTGCTCGACTTCGTCGCCAAGCGCGGCTTCGCCCCGTTCGCCTGGTGGCGCATCGTCATCGGCGCCGGCGGCCTGATCGCCCTGGCCCTGACCGGGCGCTAGCGCCAGCGCATACGGCCGCGGTCGACATGAAAAAAGCCCGCTGGGATCGCTTCCGGCGGGCTCTTGCATTTCCAGCTTGGCGAAGGCCGCTCAGGCTTCGGCGGCGATGGCCTCGGCGAACTGGCCGCCCTTGCGGTAACGATAGAGATAGGTCGGCAGGATCGGCTCGACGGCGGTCGCCTGCACGCCCAACTCGGCCAGCCCGGCCGCGCCGGCCGAGACGACGTTGTCGGTCTTGAGCAGCTCGACCTGGTCGGCGGTCAGGGGCGGCGCGATCAGCACGCCGGCCAGTTCGACCACCGATCCGAGGAGGCTCGCCGCCGGGAACGGCAGCGGCAGCAGCACGCGGTCGCGATGGGTCTCCTTGAGCACCAGTTCGAGGATTTCGCGGAAGCTGTAGACCGCCGGGCCGCCGAGCTCATAGACCCGGCCGGCGGTCTGCGGGTCGACCACGCAGCGGGCCACCGCCGCCGCCACGTCGCCGACGAACACCGGCTGGAAGCGCGTCTCGCCCCCGCCGATCAGCGGCAGCGCCGGCGCCATCGCCGCCATCGCGGCGAAGCGGTTGAAGAAGCCGTCGCCCTGGCCGAACACCACCGAGGGACGGACCATCGTCGCCGTGGGCACGAGGGCGCGCACCACCGATTCGGCGGCGGCCTTGGTGCGGGCGTATTTCGAGGCGGACTCGGCGTCCGCCCCCAGGGCCGAGACCTGGACGAAGCGGGCGATCCCGCGCTCGGCCGCCGCCTCGGCGATGTTGCGCGCGCCCATGACGTGGACGCTCTGGAACTTCTGGCGGCCGGCCTCGTGCAGCACGCCGACAAGGTTGACCACCGCCTCGGCCCCTTCCAGCGCGCGGCGGATGGAGCCCGGAACGCGGATGTTGGCCTGGACCACCTCGATCTGGCCGACGTCGCCGAGCATGCGCAGCTTGTAGCCCCGGCCGGGCTGGCGGACGGCGACGCGGATGCGCAGCCCCTGCTTGGCCAGAGCGCGGACAACCTGGCTTCCGATGAAGCCGGATCCGCCGAAAACCGTAACCAGCCCTTGCATGGCGTCCTCGCAGTCTCAGGCCAGGGTCGGGATCGGGCCGGCGGAGGAAGGCGTTTCCATCGCGCCGGCAAGGCCCTGGCGAACAGGCCAGGGGGATAGACGACCACGCCCGTCTTCGCAATCGGCGGAAAGTCGTCACATCCTTGTTGACTGCCGGGAAGCGGCGCCCTAATCAGCGCGCCTCGCCGATCCGGCAAGACGGATTGGGCCCAGGTGGCGGAATTGGTAGACGCGCTGGCTTCAGGTGCCAGTGGCTTAACGGCCGTGGAGGTTCGAGTCCTCTCCTGGGCACCACCCCTTACCAAGGTGGTGCAATTGCGGGCCTCGCGAGGCCTTGCGGCTTCTCATCGACCTTAAGAACGTCGCACCGGGCCGGGGCCGCCTTCGGGCCCGCTCGCGGTCGGACGCTCGCCGTCCCGCCTATCGCGTCTTCTCTTCATCGCGTCTTCGCTTCGTTGAGCGCGGCGGCGGCGCGGATGAGGGCGATGAACGCCGCCTCGTCCATCCTGTCGCCCTGGCGGATGTCGATGGCCCGCCTCACGCCGCCTTCCAGGCTGGCGTTGAACAGGCCCGACGGGTCCTCCAGCGCCGCCCCCTTGGGGAAGGTCAGCTTCACGGCGCTCTTGTAGGCCTCGCCGGTGCAGATCAGCCCGTCGCGGGACCACACCGGCACGCTCCACTTCCACTCCTCGACCACGTCCGGGACCGCCTGGGCGATCAAGGCGCGGACATGGGCGAGCGCCTCGCCCCGCCAGTCGCCCAGCTCGGCGATCCTGGCGTCGATCAGCCGGGACGGGGCCTCGTCTCCGGACGCTGCGCTCTTCTTCAATGCAGGCCTCCATGCCTTCTCTTCCGGCCCCGTCGGAACCCCCGCGGCCGGGCTGGTCGCCCGATCTGGCGCCGCCCGGGCAAGGAGCCCCAAAACCCGCGAGCCATCAAGACGGTGTGGCTGCGGCGCAGCAGGCTCGCCTCGCCGAACCGGCTACGGCCGCCGCCCTGTTGTCGCCCCAGAGCAGAGCGACTAAATAAGCGCCCGACGCAGCCCCCTGAGAGCACCTCCGGGGACTGCGCAAGACACACGCCAGGCCGAAAAGCCTCAACGAAATCAATTGGTCGCCAGGATGGACCCGGTCCTTCCCTGGTCGCCGCCCTCCTTCGACGACAGGCCGAAACCGCGATGGCGGAAGGCCGGAATCGGTGACAGCATGGGCGGCCGCCGCTAACTCTGGAGCCTCGTTTGGCGATCCACCTGCACAAAGGCGACCTTCCCGACGGTCTGGACCTGGGCCCGACCGTGGCGATCGATTCCGAGACCATGGGCCTGCGCCTGGGCCGCGACCCGCTGTGCGTGGTCCAGTTGTCGAGCGGCGACGGCGACGCCCACGTGGTCCAGCTCGACCGGCCGGCCTACGACGCCCCGAACCTCAAGCGCCTGCTGACCGATCCGAAGGTGCTGAAGATCTTCCACTTCGGCCGCTTCGACATCGCCATGTTCGCCCTGCACCTGGGCGTGACCACCGCGCCGGTCTACTGCACCAAGATCGCCTCGAAGCTGGCGCGCACCTACACCGACCGCCACGGCCTCAAGGACGTGACCAAGGAGTTGCTCGGCGTCGACATGTCCAAGGCCCAGCAGAGTTCGGACTGGGGCCAGGCCGCGCTCAGCCCCGAACAATTGACCTACGCCGCCTCGGACGTGCTGAACCTGCACGCCCTCAAGGCCAGGCTCGACGCCATGCTGGCCCGCGAGGGCCGCACGGACCTGGCCCAGGCCTGCTTCGACTTCCTGCCCTGGCGCGCCAAGCTCGACCTGGCGGGCTGGGAGGACGTCGACATCTTCGCTCATTCCTGAGGTCCGGTCCCATGACCGCCGCCCCATCCGCTCAAGCCCTGCCCCCCGACGCCGCGCGTCGACGCCGCGGCATGGCCCGCTGGCGGGCCCGCTCGACGATGATCCACGTCTTCCGGGTGCTGCTGCCGGTGGTGATCCTGGCCATCCTGGCGGCGCTGGGGGGCTGGGTGCTGTACAAGTCCACCGTCGGCCGGCCGGTCGAGGCCCCCAGCGGTCCGGTGGCGCTGCGCATGCTGACGCCGCTGTTCTACGGCCGCAACACCAGCGGCCAGCCCTATGTGATGGGGGCCCGCGCGGCGGTGCGCGACGAGCACGACCTGCAACGGATCGCGCTCGACCACCCGACCATGAACATGAACATAAACGCCCCGAACCAGACCAGGATCACCGCCGATCACGGCATCTACCGTGAGGACGACAAGATCATGCACCTGGACACCAACGTCGTGTTCGTCCACGCCGACGGCACCACCTTCAAGACCGAGAAGGCCACCGTCGACACCAACACCGGCATCATCACCGGCGACGCGCCGATCGCCGGCGACGGCCCGCGCGGCCAGATCCAGGGCGACACCTACACCGTGTACGACAAGGGCGACCGCATCATCTTTCGCGGCAATGTTCACGGCGTTATCAAACGAGACTAAGAAGGACTTGGCGCGCGAGACCGCGCCGTGCCGAAGGACCCCGAGCGAATGAAGCGCGTAGCCGCCACCTTGACCCTTGCAGGACTGTTGAGCGCGACCAGCCTGCTGGGCGAGACCGCCTGGGCGCAGCTCCAGCCTTCGAGCAAGTCCCCCGTGCATGTCACCGGCGACGAGACCGAGGCGGCCCAGAGCCAGTGCCTGAACATTTGGCGCGGCGCGGTCGAGGCGGTGCAGGACCAGAGCCGCCTGCGCTCGGCCGTGCTCAAGGTCTATTTCAAGAAGGGTCCGCCGACCAAGCCGGGCCCGAACGGCCAGCCGGGCCAGCAGCAGTGCGGCGACCTCGACCGCATGGAGGCCGACGGCGACGTCTATTACGTCACGCCCGAACGCCGGGTGCGCGGCGACCACGCCGTCTACACCGCCGACAACGACCAGATCGTCATGACCGGCGGCGTCGTCGCCGTGCAGGACCAGAACGTGGTCAAGGGCGACCGCATGGTCATCCACGTCAAGGACGGCAGCGGCACCATGGACGCCGCGGCCAAGGGCCGGGGCAAGCCCAACCGGGTGAGCGGCGTCTTCTACCCCAAGGACGACAACGCCTCGGGCAAGCCCGCCGCCAAGCCGACCGACAAGCCGGCGAGCAAGCCGCAATGATCCTCGCGGGCGCCGGCGCGCCGCGCCGGGCCGCCCTGTTCTTTTCCGTCGCGTCGGAGACCTGACGTTGCAGTTCATGAATTTCGGGACGCAGGCCGACGTCGGCGCCGGCCTGGTGGTCGAATCCATCGGCAAGTCGTTCCGCGGGCGGGCCGTCGTCAACAATGTCAGCCTGCGCCTGGAGCGCGGCGAGGTCGCCGGCCTGCTGGGGCCGAACGGCGCGGGCAAGACCACCTGCTTCTACATGGTCACCGGCCTGATCCCCGTCGATTACGGCGCGATCTACCTGGACGGCGAGAACATCACCGCCCAGCCGATGTACCAGCGCGCCCGCATGGGCGTCGGCTACCTGCCGCAGGAGGCCTCGATCTTCCGCGGCATGACCGTCGAGCAGAACGTCATGGCTGTGGTCGAGATGCGCGAGCGCGACCGCCGCAAGGCCCGGGCCACCGTCACCGAACTGCTTGAGGAACTGCGCATCGAGCACCTGCGCAAGGCGCCCGCCGTGTCGCTGTCCGGCGGCGAGCGGCGGCGCGTCGAGATCGCCCGCGCCCTGGCCAGCGAACCGTCGTTCATGCTGCTGGACGAGCCCTTCGCCGGCATCGACCCCCTCGCCATCAACGACATCCGCGAGGTGGTGGCCTATCTCAAGGGGCGGGGCATCGGCATCCTGATCACCGACCACAACGTCCGCGAGACCCTCGACATCATCGACCGCGCCTCGATCATCCACGCGGGCGAGGTGCTGTTCGAGGGCCGCCCCGACGAGATCCTCGCCGACCCGGAAGTGCGCCGCGTCTATCTGGGCGACCGCTTCAGCTAGACCCCGACGGCCACGACCTCGATCTCCCGCCCGGCCAGAGCGGCGACATCGCCGACGGCCTTGCCCAGCAGGGCCTGGGCCAGGGGCGAGACGTAGGACACCGCGCCCTTGGCCGGATCGGCCTCGTCCTCGCCGACGATGCGGAAGGTCTGCCGCCGCCCGTCCTCGCGGTCGAAGGTGACCGTTCCGCCGAACTGCACCGCCTGGACGCTCTCATCCAGCTCGACCCGCTGCGCGCTGGCCCGCCGGGCCGCGTAATAGCGAAGGTCCCGCGTCGCCCGCGCCATCGCCGTGCGGTCGGCCTGCACGTCGCCGGCCTGCGCCGCGGCGTAGGCCGCCCGCGCCTCGGCCAGGGCGGCGTCCAGCGCCGCCAGCCCGTTCGGCGTGACGAGATTGGGGTGCGGCGATATCGGCCGGTCCGGCAGGTCGGCGGCGGCCGCTTCGCTGTCCTGTTCCTTGGTGAAGGCGACGCTCATCCCCATCACCTAGTCGGTCGGACGGGGTCGTTCAACGCAGGACGGCCCGCCGCGCCCCGTCCCGAACCGCCGCCGGGGATTCCTGAGCGCCCGTTAACCATTCGGTGGCATTGACGGCCTTAGGCTGACAAGCAAGTTTCAGGCCAGGGGTGCGCATTGGCGCTCAGTCCGCGATTAGAGCTCCGGCAGGGCCAGGGCCTTGTCATCACGCCGCAGCTGCAGCAGGCGATCAAGCTTCTGCAGCTGTCGAACCTCGAGCTGGAGGCCTATGTCGAGGCCGAGCTCGAGCGCAATCCCCTGCTCCAACGCGACGAACGCGACCATGAACCCGACGCCGAGGGCGCCCGCCCCGCCGAGGCCGCGGAGGCCGCCGCCGACCGGATCGACGAGGCCGGCGCGGCCGCCGACCTCGACGCCCGCCACGACGACGTCTACGCCGACGCCTCGCCCGGCGACCGGGCCACCGGCGACGCCGGCGAAGGCGCCCAGCAGGCCGGCGGCCAGCTCGACTGGTCGCGCGCCGGGCGCGGCGGCTCGTTCGACACCGACGGCGAGGGCCTGGACGCCCAGATGGCGCGCGAGAAGACCCTGGCCGAGCACCTGCACGACCAGCTGGCCGTCGCCGGCCTGCCCGAGACCCAGCGGGCCATCGCCGCCGTGCTGATCGACGCCGTCGACGAGGGCGGCTACCTGCGCTGCGACCTGGAGGAGACCGCCGAGCGGCTGGGCTGCGCCCTGGCGGCGGTCGAGACGGTGCTGGCCTGCCTGCAAGGCTTCGAGCCCACCGGCGTGGCGGCGCGCGACGTGCGCGAATGCCTGGCCCTGCAGCTCAGGGAGCGCGACCGGCTCGATCCGGCCATGGCCGCCCTGCTCGACAACCTCGACCTGCTGGCCCGGCGCGACATGGCCGCCCTGCGCCGCGCCTGCGGCGTCGACGAGGACGACCTGAAGGACATGATCGCCGAACTGCGCGGCCTGACCCCGCGTCCCGGCGCGGCCTTCGGCGGCGAGCCCGCCGCGCCGGTGATCCCCGACGTGTTCGTGCGCGAGGCGCCAGGCGGGCTGTGGCACGTCGAGCTGAACGCCGACACCCTGCCGCGCCTGCTGGTCGACCAGCGCTACCACGCCCGCATCGCCGGCGGCGCGCGCAGCGAGGCCGACCGCACCTTCGTCTCCGAATGCCTGGCCGACGCCAACTGGCTGATGCGCAGCCTCGACCAGCGGGCCAAGACCATCCTCAAGGTCGCCAGCGAGATCGTGCGCCAGCAGGACGGCTTCCTGGCCTTCGGGGTCGAGCACCTGCGGCCGCTGAACCTCAAGACCGTCGCCGACGCCATCGGCATGCACGAATCGACCGTCAGCCGGGTGACCTCGAACAAGCACTTGGCCACGCCGCGCGGCGTGTTCGAGATGAAGTTCTTCTTCACCGCCGCCATCCAGTCGAGCGTCGGCGGGGAAGCGCTGTCGGCCGAGAGCGTGCGCCACCGCATCCGCGGCCTGATCGACGCCGAACGGGCCGCCGAGGGCGTGCTGTCCGACGACCGCATCGTCGAGATCCTCAAGGAGGCCGGCGTCGACATCGCCCGGCGCACCGTGGCGAAATACCGCGAGGCCATGCGGATTCCGTCGTCGGTGGAGCGCCGGCGCATTCTGCGCGAGGCGTCCTAGTTCCATCCCGGGCGTTCAAGAAAGCGTGCGTGGACTCCTGATTCATCCGGCTTGACACCGGGGTCGCCCGGGTCTGCACTGGCCTCATGCAAGTCCAAGTCTCCGGCAAGCATGTCGACGTCGGGGAGGCCCTGCGAATGCGGGTCGCCGACGAAATCTCCACAAGCATCGGCAAGTATTTCGAACGCGGCGGCGACGCCGACGTCGTGGTCAGCCGCGAAGGCTACGCCTTCCGGGTCGATTGCTCGGTCAAGCTCGCCTCGGGCCAGCAGCTGCAAAGCCACGGCCTCGGCGGCGACGCGCATGGCGCCTTCGACGCCGCGCTGGCCAAGATCGAGACGCGCGTCCGGCGCTACAAGCAGCGGCTCAAGAGCCATTCCTCCGCCGCGACGGCCAAGGCGGCCGAGACGGCGGCCTTCTACGTGCTGCGCGCGCCCGAGGACGTCTCCGCCGAGGATTGGGACACGGACGAGGAACACCCCTCGACTCCGCCCGCGGCGGTGGTCATCGCCGAGACCGAGGCCGAGCTGAAGACCATGACCGTTTCGATGGCGGTGATGGAGCTGGACTTGACTGAAACCCCGGCGATCGTGTTTAGGAACGCCGCCCACGGGGGCTTGTCGGTTGTGTACCGCCGAACCGACGGAAATATCGGCTGGATCGATCCCGAACGCACAAAATCGTCAAACGGGCGCGATAAGGGCTGAGCCGCCGCCGCCTCACCGAGTTGTTGGGAGGCTGGCGGGTTGTTGGAGCACGACTGAGCGTATGGACATCGGGGATTTGCTGGATCGCGGCGCTATCTCGCCGCGCGTGAGCGCATCGTCGAAGCGCCAGGCCCTGGCGGTGATCGCCGAGATCGCCGCCCGCAGCTTCGACTTGAAGCCCGCCGAGATTCTCGACGCGCTCATCGAACGCGAGGAGGCCGGCTCGACGGGGGTGGGCTTCGGCGTGGCCGTGCCGCACGCCCGCCTGCCGGGCCTGGACCGCATGCGGGCCGTGTTCGTGCGGCTGGAGGCGCCGGTCGCCTTCGATTCGATGGACGACCAGCCCGTCGACCTGCTGCTGGCCCTGTTCGCGCCGGAGCAATCGGGCTCGGAGCATCTGCGCGCCCTGGCGCGCGTCTCGCGCCTGCTGCGCAAACCCGAGATCCGGGAGCAGCTGCGTCAGGCCGGGGCCGTCGACGCCATCCACGCCCTGCTGGCGCGCGAGGCCCAGCCCTCGGCCGCCTGACCGCGGCCGGGGCCTGGCGCCCCCTTCTTCGCCTCAGTGGACCGAGACGGGCGCCAGTTCGTGGGCGATGGCCGCGGCCATGGCCGAATCACGGTCTTCCATCACCGCCAGGCGTTCGCCGTCGGCGCGGTGGACCGCGTAAAGAATCTGATCCGGATCCAGATCGACGCCCAGGGCCGTGATCTCGGCGGCCGTGACGGGCCGCACATAGACCAGGTCGGGCGCGCCCAGGGCGGCGAAGGCTTCGTTTGTCAGGTGCGGCGTCATCATGACCACCTCCTCTGAGAAATTGAACGCCTCAACGGACCGCTTGTTGCAGCCGGTCGCGGGGCGTCGGAAGACGGACGGGGAAGGATGCGGGGCCGCCGTCTCGATCGGCCCCTGGGGCGTCGGCGAGGACCTCAGCCCGCCGTGCGGATGGCGATGCGGCGGACCTGCTTCTCGGGTTCGGGCCGCACCACGTCGACATGCAGCAGGCCGTGCTCAAGGGTGGCGCTCTCCACGTCCATGCCGTCGGCCAGGACGAAGGTGCGCAGGAAGCCGCGCGCGGCGATGCCGCGATGCAGATAGGCCTTGTCGCCGCCGTTGGCGGCCTCTGGCTCGCGCCGGCCGGCGACGGTGAGCTGGTTGTCCTCGATGGTCACGTGCAGCTGGTCGGGCGCGAACCCGGCCACCGCCAGGGTGATCCGCACGCGGTTCTCGCCGACGTCCTCGACATTGTAGGGGGGATAGCTCTCGGAGGCGGCCTTGGCCGCCCGCTCGATCAGCGAGCGAGTGTGCTCGAACCCCAGCAGAAAAGGGCTGTCGAACAGGATCGTACGGGTCATAGGCGAAGCCCTCGTGCGTGAAGCGACTTCGTTCGACGAGACCAGCCCTTTCAGGCGCCGGCCTCATCGACACGCGACGTATTTGGCGACGCCTCCATGTCGTTTCAAGCGGCTCCTGGTCCAAGGATCGGGGAAAACCCCAAGCCAGCCGTCCGGGGCGGACTGGAAGCCGTCGATCCGCCGGGGCTCGGAGAACGGGCCCGGCGGCCGCCCCTGCCTTTCCCCTTGCCGTTGTCGCTGGCTTACGAGGCTGAGGCCTCCCGTGGTTCCGCCGCCACGGCGAGCGGCCGTGCGGGCGTCGTCTTCAGCGCCCGCGCGACCGGGCGCTCAAAGACCCTGTGGGAGAGGACGCCGCCCAGGATCGCCAGCGCGAGGGCCGCGACGCCGGATTTCCATAAGGAAAGACCCCCGCCGTTTTACGGCGAGGGTCCTATGGTGGAGCTAAGCGGAGTCGAACCGCTGACCTCTTGAATGCCATTCAAGCGCTCTACCAACTGAGCTATAGCCCCGAGGTCTTCGGGTCCCGGCCGGAGGGGTCTTGTGGAACCCCCCGGCGAGGCGGCGGAACCTATGCTGAGCGTTTCCGCCTTGCAAGCCCGCCCCGAAGATTTTTTTCGGGTGACGCGGAGTTTTTTCAGCGCTCCTCGTCGTCGGCGTTCGGAAGCCCCTCGATGTCCTCGCCGCCGAACTCGTCTTCGTCCTCGTCCTCAAGGAACGGCACGTCTTCGCTGTCCTCTTCCAGGCCGTCTTCCTCGGCGAAGTCGACGCCCAGGTCGTCGCCGGAGGCGGGCGCGCCCGGATCGGCGTCGCCGTCGTCGTCGCCGGCGTCGCCGGCGTCGGCCTCGGCGGCCTCGTCGATCTCGGGGGTCTCGTCGGCCTCGTCCTCAAAGCCGTCGGTGTCGACGACCTTGTTTTCCTTCTCCTCCTCCGCCTCGTAGTCAGGCGTGACGGAGCGAGCGCGGACGCGGCGGCTGCGCAGCGCCTCTTCCGGATCGAACTCGGTTCCACATTTGGGGCAGACGGCCGGGCGCTTGCCCAGGTCGTAGAACTTGGCGGAGCAGCTGGGGCAAATCTGTTTCGCGCCCAATTCGGGATTGGCCAAGGGCAGATATCCTCTGGATTTCCGTGGCGAAAGCGGCGGCTCCCTTGCCACGGCGCAAAGCCGCTGTCAAAAGCAAAGCCCCCAAACTTCCGCCGGTTCCAGAGAACCTATCAGGCAAGGCTCGATTCCGACATGGCCAGCGCCAACCTCACGGCCCGCCCGGGGTCGCCATTGAGAGGGCGCGTGCGCGCGCCCGGCGACAAGTCGATATCCCACCGCTCGATGATCCTGGGCGCGCTGGCCACCGGCACAACCACGGTCGAGGGCCTGCTCGAAGGGGATGACGTCCTGCGCACCGCCGCGGCCATGCGCGCCTTCGGCGCCCGGGTCGAGCAGCTTGGCGACGGCCGCTGGCGGATCGAGGGCCAGGGCGGCTTCTCCGAGCCCGAGGACGTCATCGACTGCGGCAACGCCGGCACCGGCGTGCGCCTGATCATGGGGGCGGCGGCGGGTTTCCCGATCTGCGCCACCTTCACCGGCGACCTTTCGCTGCGCTCGCGGCCGATGGGCCGGGTGCTGGAGCCGCTGGCGCGGATGGGGGCCTATTGGGTGGGCCGCGACAAGGGCCGCCTGCCCCTGACGATGAAGGGCGGCAACCTGCACGGCCTGACCTACCGCCTGCCGGTGGCCTCGGCCCAGGTGAAGTCGGCGGTGCTGCTGGCCGGGCTGCACGCCGACAGCGGCGTCGAGGTGTTCGAGCCCGAACCGACCCGCGACCACACCGAACGCATGCTGCGCGCCTTCGGGGCCGAGGTCGACGTCGCCGACCAGGGCGGCGTGCGCCGCATCCACCTGGGCTACGGCCAGAAGCTGCACGGGACGCACGTGCGCGTGCCGGGCGATCCGTCCTCGGCCGCCTTCCCGCTGGTCGCGGCGCTGATCGTCCCCGGCTCCGAGGTCACGGTCGAGGGCGTGCTGCTCAACCCCCTGCGCACCGGCCTGTTCGACACCCTGCGCGAGATGGGCGCGGACCTGACCATCGCCAACGAGCGCCAGGAAGGCGGCGAGACCGTCGGCGACGTCACCGCCCGCCACTCGGCGCTGAAGGGCGTCGTAGCGCCGCCCGAGCGGGCGCCGTCGATGATCGACGAATATCCGATCCTGGCCGTGGCCGCCGCCTTCGCCGAGGGCGAGACGGTGATGCGCGGCGTCGGCGAGATGCGGGTCAAGGAAAGCGACCGTATCGCCCTGATGGCGGCGGGCCTCGCCGCCTGCGGCGTCGCCGTCGAGGAAGAGCCGGAAGGCTTCATCGTCACGGGCGCGGGAAAGGTGAAGGGCGGCGGCCTCGTCCGCACCCAGGGCGACCACCGCATCGCCATGTCGCACCTCGTCCTGGGCCTGGCCGCGCAGACGCCGGTCACGGTCGACGAACCCGGCATGATCGCCACCAGCTTCCCGACATTCCGCAGCCTGATGACCGGGCTGGGCGGCGAGATCGCCGAGGCCTGACCGCATGGGCTTCGTCATCGCCGTCGACGGCCCGGCCGCCTCGGGCAAGGGCACCATCGCCCAGCAGCTGGCCCGGGCCTACGGCCTTCCCTGCCTCGACAGCGGCCTGTTGTATCGCGCCGTCGGCGTGACCTTGCAACGCGCCGGCGGCGACCTCGACGACGCGGCCCAGGCCGAGGCCGCGGCGCGCGCCTTCGACGCCGGCGCCCTCGACGACGACGCCTTGCGCACCCGCGCCGCCGGCGAAGCCGCCAGCCGGGTGGCCGTCCATCCCGGCGTCCGGCGGGCCTTGCGCGATTTCCAGATGCGCTTCGCCGAGCAGGAGCCCGGCGCGGTGATCGACGGCCGCGACATCGGCACGGTCATCGCTCCCGGCGCCCCGGCCAAGCTGTTCGTCACCGCCAGCCCCGAGGTCCGGGCCGAGCGGCGCTGGCTGCAGCTGACCGCCAAGGGCGAGGCGGCGAGCTATGACGACATTCTCGCCGACATCCGCCTCCGCGACGCCCGCGACAGCGGCCGGGCGGATTCGCCGCTGGCCGCCGCGATCGACGCCGTCTTGCTGGACACGACGGAAATGAGTATATCCCAGGCCGCCGATGCGGCCCGCCGCATCATCGAGACGGCGCGCGCCCGCTGGGAGAAATCCCTCAAGGGCTAATCCACCCGCGCCATTCTCTCGTCAGCCGCGGGCGAAACTCAGCGCAGGATCTTGTTCTGCGCTCTTCGGTTCAACCCCTAACCGAACGCGGACCCGAGGTCCGACCGCCGTGCGGCGATCTTTTCGCGTTCAACACTGAGAAGAGTCATATGGCTGACGATATGAGCATGAGCCCCTCGCGCGACGATTTCGCCGCGCTTCTCGACCAGAGCATGGGCGGCGGCAGCGACTTCGCTGAAGGCACCGTCGTCAAGGGCAAGGTCGTCGGGATCGAAAAGGATTTCGCGATCGTCGACGTCGGTCTGAAGACCGAAGGTCGCATCGCCACCAAGGAATTCGGCGTCGGCGCCGACGGCAAGGCGACCATCAAGGTCGGCGACACCGTCGAGGTCTACCTCGAGCGCGTCGAGAACGCCCTCGGCGAAGCGGTGATCAGCCGCGACAAGGCCCGCCGCGAGGAAGCCTGGACCCGCCTGGAAGGCGTCTACGCCAAGAACGAGCCGGTCATGGGCTCGATCGTCGGCCGCGTGAAGGGCGGCTTCACGGTCGACCTGGGCGGCGCCTCGGCCTTCCTGCCCGGTTCGCAAGTCGACATCCGCCCCGTGCGCGACGTCGGCCCGCTGATGGGCAAGGAGCAGCCCTTCGCCATCCTCAAGATGGACCGTCCGCGCGGCAATATCGTCGTCTCGCGCCGCGCCATCCTGGAAGAAGCCCGCGCCGAGCAGCGCACCGAGCTGGTCTCGCAGCTGCAGGAAGGCGAAATCCGCGAAGGCGTGGTCAAGAACATCACCGACTACGGCGCGTTCGTGGACCTGGGCGGCATCGACGGCCTGCTGCACGTCACCGACATGAGCTGGAAGCGCGTTTCGCACCCGAGCCAGGTCCTGGCCGTCGGCGACACCGTCAAGGTCCAGATCGTCAAGATCAACCCCGACACCCAGCGCATCAGCCTCGGCATGAAGCAGCTGCAGTCGGATCCGTGGGACGGCGTCGAAGCCAAGTACCCGGTCGGCGCCAAGTTCGTCGGCCGCATCACCAACATCACCGACTACGGCGCCTTCGTGGAGCTGGAAGCCGGCGTTGAAGGCCTGGTGCACGTCTCGGAAATGTCCTGGACCAAGAAGAACGTCCATCCCGGCAAGATCGTCTCCACCAGCCAAGAAGTGGAAGTGGTCGTGCTGGACGTCGATCCGTCCAAGCGCCGCGTCAGCCTGGGCCTCAAGCAGGCCATGGCCAATCCGTGGGAAGCCTTCCTGGCGGCCCATCCGGTCGGCTCGACCGTCGAAGGCGAAGTCAAGAACGCGACCGAGTTCGGTCTGTTCGTCGGCCTCGACAACGACATCGACGGCATGGTCCACCTGTCGGACATCGACTGGTCGGCCCCCGGCGAGGAAGCCATCGCCCGCTACAAGAAGGGCGATGTCGTCAAGGCCAAGGTGCTGGACGTCGACGTCGAGAAGGAGCGCATCTCGCTCGGCATCAAGCAGCTGGGCGGCGATCCGCTGGCCAACGACACCTTCCGCAAGGGCCAGACGGTGACCGCCACGGTCGTCGAAGTGACCTCGGGCGGCATCGAGGTGAAGTTCGGCGAGGAAGACGCGCCGATGAGCGCCTTCATCCGCAAGTCGGACCTGTCGCGCGACCGCCAGGAGCAGCGCCCGGAACGCTTCGCCGTCGGCGATCGTCTGGACGCCCAGGTCACCAACATCGACAAGGCCGCGCGCCGCGTGTCGCTGTCGGTCAAGGCCCTGGAGATGGCCGAGGACAAGGAAGCGATCGAGAAGTTCGGCTCGTCCGACTCCGGCGCCTCGCTCGGCGACATCCTCGGCGCGGCCCTTCGCGAGAAGGCCGGCGGCAAGGAATAAGCCCACGGCTTAGGAACGCCTCCTGACGGAGCGATCCGAGGGCGGCCCGAGCGATCGGGCCGCCCTTTTTCATGCGCCCCAGGCCGGTTGAGCGGGAAAATGCGCCGCCAGGCGGCGAGGCGATCCTGTTAACGATTGCAACCCCTTGAAATGGTTTTGAGAGTCGCACATGGTCCGCGCCGGTAAGGGGTTGGGGGCGAGAGCCATGATCAAGTCGGAGCTGATCGCGAAACTCGCGAACGAAAATCCGCATCTGACTCAGAAGGACGTCGAGCGCGTCGTCAGCGTGATCTTCGAGCGGATGATCCAGGCGCTGGAAGCCAGCGGCCGGGTCGAGCTGCGCGGTTTCGGCGCCTTTTCGGTGCGCTCGCGGCCGGCCCGCGCCGGCCGCAACCCGCGCACCGGCGAGCCGGTCGAGGTGAAGGCCAAGCACGTGCCGTTCTTCAAGAGCGGCAAGGAGCTGCGCGAGCGCCTGAACGTCGACGCCTGAAGCCCGGCCGGCGGCGAGGCTCGGGGCGGCGGCTTGACGGAACCTTCCGCCGCGCGAAACCTTTCTCTCAGCGATTTAAGGCCAGCGCCCGGGAGGGATCATGAGCATCTTCAAGGAATTCCGTGAGTTCATCGCTCGCGGCAACGTCATCGATCTCGCCGTCGGCGTGATCATCGGCGCCGCGTTCAACAAGATCGTCGGCAGCCTGGTCGATCAGGTGATCATGCCGCCGATCGGCCTGGCGCTCGGGCGGGTGGATTTCGCCCAGCTCAAATGGGTGCTGCAGCCGGCGGGCCTCGACGCCAAGCTCCACCCCGAGGTCGCCATCCAGTACGGCGCCTTCGTCAACACCCTGATCCAGTTCGTCATCGTCGCCTTCGTGGTGTTCCTGCTGGTCAAGCTGGTCAACAGCCTGCGCCGCGAGGAGGCCGCCGAGCCGGCGGCGCCGGCGGCGCCGACCCCGAGCGAGGCCCTGCTCACCGAAATCCGCGACCTGTTGCAGGCCAAGCCCAAGTCCTGACCGACGCCCGCCGCGCTCAGCCCTGCCTGGGCGCGGTCCAGCGGTCCAGCCAGACCTCCGAGACGATGCGGCCGCCGGCCTGGAGGCTGGCGCGCAGATCGACCACCTTGGCGCTCCCCGGCGCCAGTTCGAACGCCAGCCGCAGGCCGCCGGCCTCGGGGTTGGGGTGCAGCACGATGTTGCGCGCCTCGCCGGCGCTGACCTGCACGGCCGCCTTCAGGTCGGTCGGCAGGCCGACCGGGAAATCGAAGTCGACGACATAGCGGCGCAGGCCGCGCGAGGCGGCGTCGGAAGCATCGGCCCAGCCCTTGCCGCCGCCGGCCCCCGAGCGGGTCTGGACGACGCGGCACAGCCCCGCCGCCTCGCCCAGGCGCGCGCCCCACGACAGCCGATAGGCGAAGGCCCGTGGAACCAGGGCGGGAAGCGGCGCCGCCGGCCGCCAGAAGGCGGCGATGTTGTCGTCGGTCTCCTGGCGGGTGGCGATCTCCAGCAGGTAGACCCCGCCCGGACCCCAGTCGCCCCTGGGCTCGACCCACAGGCTGGGACGGCGATGATAGAGCGCCTCCAGGTCCTCATAGGCGGCGAAGCGCCGCTCGCGCTGGACCAGGCCGAAACCCCGCACGCCCGGGTCGTCGAACCGGCTGCCCTGCGTCGAGGCCGGGTTGTCGAGCACCCGCCACAGGTGCTCGCCCACGCCGTTGGCCATGGCCAGGCCGTCGGAATCGTGTACGCCGGGGCGATAGTCGTCCTCGACATCGGCCGGGGCGCCCGACCGGTCGGGGCCGAACAGGAACATGCTGCTCATCGGCGCGACGCCCAGCCCCGCGATCGCCTTGCGCGGGTGCAGCTCGAAATCCACCTCGAATACGGCGGCCTCGCCGGGGGTGATGACGAAGCGGTGGGCTCCGACGCCGCTGGGGCTGTCACTCAGGGCGTGGACGGTCACCGAGGCGGCCCCCGCCGCCGGCCGCTCCAGCCAGAAGGCGCGGAAGTCGGGGAACTCCTCGGGGGTCTGCTCGCCGGTGTCGATGGAGAAGCCGCGCGCCGACAGGCCGTAGATCTGCCCCTTGCCCAAGGCCCGGAAATAGGCCGCGCCCTGGAAGACGCAGACCTCGTCGAAATAGTCGGGCCTGTTCACCGGCGCGTGGATGCGAAAGCCGTTGAAGCCGATGTCCCCCGGCGCGGCCGGCGGCTTGGGGCCGTCGAAGCTGTAGAGCGCCGGGTCGTAGCGGATCGGGCGGATCGCCCCGTCGACCACCTCGAAGATGTCCACCCGGTTGGGGGCCCGGCCGGCGCGATGGAAGAACTGGACCTGGAACGGCAATCCCTCGGCGCGCCACAGCGCCTTGTCCGGGCGGAAGCGGATGTCGCGGTACTGGTCGTAGCTGAGATCGCGCAGCGCGGCGGGCAGGGCTACGTCGACCGGCTCGAACGGCCGGCGGGCCCGCTCGGCGGCCATCCGGCGCACCTGGGCGAAGACGTCGGCCGCCGGCTCCTGCGCCCGCGCCTCCGTCGCTCCCGTCGCGGCCGCCGCCGCCATCGCCACGCCCCCGGTCATCACGTCCCTGCGCCGCATGCGAACTCCGACATTCGATTCTTCTCTCGCCTTATTGTCGGACCAGGGCCTATGACAACGCCCAAACGCCGGTTCGGGCTGCGGAGACCATGACGAAAGCCAAGATTTGCGGTCTGTCGACGCCCGAGGCGGTGCGCGCGGCCCTGGACGGCGGCGCGGCCTTCCTCGGCTTCATGTTCTTCGCCAAGAGCCCGCGCAACGTCACGGCCGAGGCCGCCGCGCGCCTGGCCGAGCCGGCCCGCGGCCACGCCCAGGTCTGCGCCGTGGTCGTCGATCCGGACGACGCGACGCTGGAAGCCATCAACACCGTCCTGCGGCCCGACCTCTTCCAGCTGCACGGCGAGGAAACGCCCGCCCGCGCCGCCGAGATCGCCCGCCGCACCGGCGCCGGGATCATCAAGGTCCTGCCCGTTGCGACCGCCGAGGACCTCGCGCCCGCCGCCGACTATGAAGACGTCGCCGAGCACCTGATGTTCGACACCAAGCCGCCCAAGGACGCCGACCGGCCGGGCGGCCTGGGCGCGTCCTTCGACTGGACCCTGCTGAAGGGACGGCGCTTCAAGCGGCCGCACCTGCTCGCCGGCGGCCTCGATCCGTGGAACGTGGCCGAGGCCGTGCGCCTGTCCGGCGCGCCCCTGGTCGACGTTTCCTCTGGCGTGGAGCGCGGCGCGGGGCTAAAGGACCCCAGCCTTATTTCGGCCTTCCTGGAGGCCGTCCGCCGCAGCTGAGCTTGCGGCCCGAGTTTCGCGCCTGCCGGGGATCGCCTTGAACGCGCCGTCCAAACCCAACGACTATTCCGCCTATCCCGACGCCGAGGGCCGATTCGGCGACTATGGCGGCCGCTATGTCCCCGAGACCCTGATGCCGCTGGTCCACGAACTGGACCGCGCCTATGCCGAGGCCAAGGCCGACCCGGCCTTCCACGCCGAGCTGAACGGCTATCTCAAGCACTTCGTCGGGCGGCCGAACCCGCTCTATTTCGCCGAGCGCCTGACCGCGCACTTCGGCGGACCGAAGATCTATTTCAAGCGCGAGGAGCTGAACCACACCGGCGCGCACAAGATCAACAACTGCATGGGCCAGATCCTACTGGCCAAGCGCATGGGCCGCACCCGCATCATCGCCGAGACCGGCGCGGGCCAGCACGGCGTCGCCACCGCCACGGTGTGCGCCCGCTTCGGCCTGCCCTGCGTGGTCTATATGGGCGCCACCGACGTCGAGCGGCAAAAGCCCAACGTGTTCCGCATGAACCTGCTGGGCGCCGAGGTGCGGCCGGTGACCTCGGGCGCGGCGACCCTGAAGGACGCCATGAACGAGGCCCTGCGCGACTGGGTCACCAACGTCCACGACACCTATTACCTGATCGGCACCGCCGCCGGCATGCACCCCTATCCGGCCATGGTCCGCGACTTCCAGGCGGTGATCGGCGAGGAGACCAAGCGGCAGGTTCTCGAGATCGAGGGCCGCCTGCCCGACGCCGTGGTCGCCTGCGTCGGCGGCGGCTCGAACGCCATCGGCATGTTCCACCCCTTCCTGGCCGACGAGGGCGTGCGCCTCTACGGCGTCGAGGCGGCCGGCCACGGCCTGGACACCGACAAGCACGCCGCCTCGCTGACTGGCGGCCGCCCCGGCGTGCTGCACGGCAACAAGACCTATCTGCTGCAGGACGACGACGGCCAGATCCAGGAAGCCCACTCGATCTCGGCCGGCCTCGACTATCCCGGCATCGGCCCCGAGCACGCCTGGCTGCACGACATCGGCCGGGCCTCCTACCTGACCTGCACCGACCAGGAGGCGCTGGACGCGTTCCGGCTCTGCGCCGAACTGGAAGGCATCATTCCCGCCCTGGAATCCTCGCACGCCATCGCCAAGCTGGGCGAGGTGGCCAAGGACGTCGGCAAGGACGGCGTCGTCGTGCTGTGCCTGTCGGGCCGTGGCGACAAGGACATCTTCACCGTCGCCGACGCCATCGGCCGGACGATCTGAGAGACATGACCAAGCAACGCATCGACGCCCGATTCGCGGCGCTGAAGGCCGAAGGCCGCGCCGCCTTCGTCGCCTATGTGATGGCGGGCGATCCCGATCCGGACACCGCCTTCGAGATTCTCAAGGGCCTGCCGGACGCCGGCGCCGACCTGATCGAACTGGGCTTTCCGTTCTCCGACCCGATGGCCGAGGGGCCGCCGATCCAGCGCGCCGCCCAGCGCGCCCTGGCCGCCGGCATGACCCTGCGCGGCGTGCTCGCCCTGGTCCGCCGCTTCCGCGAGACCGACGGGGACACGCCGATCATCCTGATGGGCTATCTCAATCCCCTGGTGAGCTACGGCTTCGCGGCCTTCGCCCACGACGCGGCCGAGGCCGGCGTCGACGGCCTGATCGTGGTCGACTGCCCGCCGGAAGAGGCCGACCCCCTGGCCGACGCGCTCGACACGGCCGGCGTGTCGCTGATTCGCCTGGCCACCCCGACCACCGACGACGACCGCCTGAAGGTGGTGGTCCGCCGCACCTCCGGCTTCGTCTACTACGTGTCGGTGGCCGGCGTGACCGGCGTCAAGGAAGCCGACGCCGACGCCGTCGCCCCGGCCGTGGCCCGGGTGCGCGCCGCCTCCGGCCTGCCGGTGGCGGTGGGATTCGGCATCAAGACCCCCGAACGCGCCGCCGAGGTGGCCCGGGTCGCCGACGCCGCCGTGGTCGGCTCGGCCCTGGTCGATCAAATTGCCGCGAGCTTGGCCGGAAACCAGCCGCCGGCGCCGAAAGTTCTGGAATCCGTCGCCGCGCTGGCTAAGGCTGTGCGGATGGCGCGAGCAAACACGGCCCCGGCCGCCGGGGTCCAGGCATGAGCATGACTGAAGCAAAGACGCCGTCCGGGCCTCAGTCCCAATCGCCTTCCGGCGAGCGCAAGCGCGGCGGCTGGCTGGCCAAGATCGCTCCCGGGGTGCGCGGGGCCTTCGCCCGGCGCGAGACGCCCGAGAACCTCTGGGTCAAGTGCCCCGACACCGGCGAGATGATCTACCGCTCGGACCTGGAGGCCGCCCAGTGGGTGACGCCGGCCGGCCGGCACATGCGGATCGGGCCGGAGCTGCGCTTCGCCTACACCTTCGACGGCGGCGTCCATGACGAGCTCGAGCCGCCGCGCGTCAAGGAAGACCCGCTGAAGTTCTTCGAGGGGCGGCCCTATGGCGAGCGCCTGGCCGCCGCCCGCAAGGCCACCGGCGAGCAGGACGCCATCGCCGCCGCCGTCGGCGAGATCAAGGGCGTGCCGGCCACGGTGCTGGTCCAGGACTTCGCCTTCATGGGCGGCTCGCTGGGCATGGCCGCCGGCGAAGCCTTCATCGCCGCCGCCCGCGAGGCGCTGAAGCGCGAGACCCCGCTGGTCGCCTACACCGCCGCCGGCGGCGCGCGGATGCAGGAAGGGACGCTGTCCCTGATGCAGATGGCCCGCACCACCCTGGCCATCCAGGAGCTCAAGCAGGCCAAGCTGCCCTACGTCGTGGTGCTGACCGACCCCACCACCGGCGGCGTCACCGCCTCCTACGCCATGCTCGGCGACATCCATCTGGCCGAGCCCGGCGCCCTGATCGGCTTCGCCGGTCCGCGGGTGATCGAGCAGACCATCCGCGAGACCCTGCCCGCCGGCTTCCAGCGTTCGGAATACCTGCTCGAAAAGGGCATGGTCGACCGCGTGGTTCCGCGCAAGGAGCTGCCGAACGTGCTCGGCTCGGTCCTTCGCACCCTGATGATGGGCCGCGGGCGCGCCGCCGCCTGAGGCCAGGCCGTCTCGGCCGGGGATCGGGGCTTGCCCCCGCCCCCGCCGGTGCTATCCCGTCCCCGCGCCCCGGCGGCCCCAAGGGCCCTCCGGGGGAGGATGGACCGCATGACCGATCAGCTTCGCCCGCACGACGCCGCGCTGGAGCGCCTGCGCGCCCTGCACCCCAACCGCATCGACCTGTCGCTGGGCCGCATGCGCCGGCTGTGCGCGGCCCTGGGCCATCCCGAACGCCGGTTGCCGCCGGTGGTCCATGTGGCCGGCACCAACGGCAAGGGCTCGACCGTCGCCTATCTGCGCGCCATCGGCGAGGCCGCCGGGCTCAAGGTGCATGTGTTCACCTCGCCGCACCTCGTGCGGTTCGCCGAGCGCATCCGCCTGGCCGGCAGGCTGATCGACGAGGACCGCCTGGCCGACGTCCTGGAGCGGGTCGAGGCGGCCAACGCCGGCGAGCCGATCACCTTCTTCGAGATCACCACGGCGGCGGCGTTCCAGGCCTTCGCCGAGACCCCCGCCGACCTGTGCCTGCTGGAGGTCGGCCTGGGCGGCGTGCTGGACGCCACCAACGTCGTCGACCGGCCGGCCGTCAGCGTCGTCACCCCGGTCGACATCGATCACCGCGAGTTCCTGGGCGACACCCTGACCGCCATCGCCGGCGAAAAGGCCGGCATCATCAAGGCCGGCGCGCCGGCCGTGGTCGCGCGCCAGCACGACGAGGCCATGGCGGTGATCGAGGCCCGCGCCGAGGCGCTGGGCGCGCCGCTGACGGTGATCGGCCGCGAGATCGACGCCTGGAGCGAGCGCGGCCGGCTGATGGTGCAAACGCCCGACCGCCTGCTCGACCTGCCCGCGCCCAGCCTGTTCGGCCCGCATCAGTTCGACAACGCCGGCCTGGCCGTGGCCGCCGCCCTGGCCCTGGAGGAAGCGCGGATCGACGAGACCGCCATCGCCCGGGGCGTCGCCGGCGCCGTTTGGCCGGCGCGGTTCCAACGCCTGACCCAGGGACCGCTGGCGGCCATGGCCGCCGAGCGCGGCGCCGACCTCTGGCTCGACGGCGGCCACAACCCCCACGCCGGCCGGGCCCTGGCTCAGGCCCTCGCCGCACTGCAGGCGCGGGACGGCCGTCCCACCGTGCTGATCTGCGGTCTGTTGGCGCGCAAGGACGCCCGCGGCTTCTTCGCGCCGCTGGCCGAGGTGTCGCCGATGGTGCTGACCACCGCCTTCGAGGCCGAGGCCGCCGCCTCGCCCGACGACCTGGCGCTGGCCGCCGGCGAGGCCGGGCTGGTCGCCGATCCCTGCGACGGCGTCCACGACGCAATGCGGCGCGCCCTCGCCGTGGAGGGCGCGCCGCCGCGCATCGTCATCTGCGGATCGCTGCACCTGGCGGGCGAGGTCCTGGCGCTCAGCCCGGAGACCTGGCCCGTCTGATCCTCGCCGCCCTCCGGCGCGCCCGCGCGGGGCCGGCCGGGAGGGCCAAGGACGTCAGGCGGCCGCCTGGACGCCGACTTCGTTCAGCCAGTCGAGGATCTTCTGCTTGGGCATGGCGCCGACCTTCATCGACGCCATCTGGCCGCCGCGGAACAGCATCATGGTCGGAATGCCGCGCACGCCGTAGCGCGACGGGGTGGTCGGGCTTTCCTCGATGTTCAGCTTGGCGACGGTGACCACGTCGGCCAGCTCCTCGCCGATCTGCTCCAGCGCCGGGGCGATCTGCTTGCACGGGCCGCACCACTCGGCCCAGAAGTCCACCAGGACCGGCTTTTCAGCTTTCAGCACGTCGCGTTCGAACGTTTCGTCCGTGACCTTAACGGTGCTCATGAACAGGCTCCTGCTGCGCGCCGGACTCACCTCGCCGCGCGCTTCGATGGTCCGATGTAGGGCCGAGCCGGGCCGCGATCAACTGCGGCCTGACAGCCCGGCCAAGGTGTTCACGATGATGTTTTCTGGCACCGGCATCAGTTTCGGTCCATCGGTCCAGACCAGGGCCGCCTCGATCCGCCGCCCGGGAAACACCGCGCGCAGCACCGCCGAATAGACCGCCATCTGCACCAGATAGGCCGGGTCGGCGTCCTCGATGCGGGCGGGCGAGGGCCGGTTGGTCTTGAAATCGACCACCAGGACGCGGTCGACCTCCACCACCAGCCGGTCGACGCGGCCCGACACCGCCAGCCCGGGCGGCAGCTCCGGCGCGGCGCCGGCGACGGCCACCTCGGCGCGCGAGCCCGGGCCGAACACCGCCGCGAAACGCGGATCGTCCAGCACCCCCAGGGCGGCGGCGGCCATCTCGTCGCGCTGGGCGTCGGAAAGGTCGCGCTCGCGCTCCAGCAGCCGGACCGCCGCGGCGGCCCGCTCGGCCGGCGGCAGGTCCGGCAACGCCTGCAGCAGCCGGTGGACCAGTTCGCCGCGACGATAACGCCCAAGCCCGCCCAGCACGGCGGTCGGCGACGGCGACGGCCCCCGGCCGCTCTCGGCCAGGGTCGACGGGGCGGCGTAGCGCGCGCCGGCCGCCTCGGCCGGGGCCAGGCGGCGCGCCCAGTCCGGCATGGAGGCCGTCGCGGCGACTGTCGCGGCGGCGGCCGGCAGGGTGTCGGGATCGGCGCCGTAGCGATCGACCTGCATGTCGCCGACCGCGACCTTGCGCAGGCCCGCCTGCACGACCGGCGTGGCCAGGGCGCGGCTGACGACGTCGTGCCAGCTGCCCCGGTAGAAGCGGTCCTGGACGGCCACGCCGCAGACGACCAGCCGGTCGCGGGCGCGGGTCAGGGCGACATAGAGCAGGCGCAAGCTCTCGTTCCTGGCCGCGTCCTCGCGCCGCGCCCGCGCCGCCGCCGACGGCGCGCAGTCGTCGGCCTTGCGCGGCGCCCACAGGAAACCGCCGCCCTCGGCGTCGAGCAGCGGCCCGCCCAGGGCCAGGGCGCGGCTGGTGGTGTCGGGCAGGAAGACCACCGGCGCCTCCAGACCCTTGGCGCCGTGGGCGGTCATCACCCGCACCTCGCCCTTGCCGTCCTCCTGCTCGCGTTTGACGTCGATCTCGGCCGAGGCCATGTCGGCGACGAAGGCCTCCAGGGCGTGGACGCCCCGCGCCTCGGCCGCCAGGGCCTGGGCCAGGAAGGCGTCGAGGGCGTCCTCGGCCTCGGGGCCCAGCCGGGTGAGAATGCGGGCGCGCATCGAGCGGCCGTCCCGGTCCAGCCGGGTCAGCATGCGGGCGTAGAAGTCGAACGGCGCGCGGGCCTGGGCCTCGGCCTTGGCCCAGCCCAGGAAGGCGCGGGCGTCGGCCCAGCCTTCGCGCTCGTCGCCGCGCCGGGCCAGGGCCGACCAGACCGAGCCCTCGCGCGGCTGGACGAGGTCGTAGAGGTCCTGCTCGGAAACGTCGCAGAACGGGCTGCGCAGCAGAGCGGCCAGGGTCAGATCGTCCTTGGGGAACAGGGCGAACTGGGCGAGGCCGATCAGGTCCTTGAACACCACGTGGTCCGACAGCTTCAGCCGGTCGGCCCCGCCCACCGGCGCGCCCTCGCGCTTCAACGCCCGGATGATCTCGTGGAACAGGGCCTTGCGCCGGCGCACCAGGATCAGGAAGTCGCCGTAGCCCGCCGGCCGCCAGGCCCGCGTCTCCTTGTCGAACACCGCCTCGCCCCGATTGACGGCCGCCTTGATCTCGCGGGCGATGCGCCGGGCCAGCTTCTTGTTCGCCCCTTCGGGCGGCTCGGCGTCGACCGGCGTCCACGGATCGGGGTCGTCCTCGGGCTCGGTCCGCTCCAGCGGCCACAGGTCGACCGTCCCGCCGCCCGGCGGCCGGTTGGCGATATGGACCACCGGCTCCTCGGCGGTCAGGGCGTCCGGGCGCAGGCCGGCGCGGGCCTCGGGATCGGCGAACACGGCGTCGACGAAGGCCAGCACCTCCGGCGTCGAGCGCCAGCTCTCCAGCAGGTCGACGCGGCGGAAGGGCCGCCCGGCCGCCTCGACCAGGCTCTGATAGGCGCGCGTCTCGGCCAGGAACCGCTCCGGCGCGGCCCCCTGGAACGAGTAGATCGACTGCTTCTCGTCGCCGACGGCGAAGATCGTCCGCGCGCGCGCGTCGGCCCCGGCGCCGGCGAAGAACTCACCCGTCAGCACCTCCAGGATGTCCCACTGGTCGGGGGCGGTGTCCTGGGCCTCGTCCAGCAGCACATGGTCAACGCCGCCGTCCAGCTTGTAGAGCACCCAGGCGGCGTCGGCGCGCACGGTCAGGAGGTCGTGGGTGCGGGCGATGAGGTCGCCGAAGTCCAGCCCCCCCTTGGCCGTCTTGGAGGCGTCGTAGAGGCTGGCGTAGGCGCGGGCCAGGGTCAGGGCGTAGACGCTGTCACGGGCGATCCGGGCGGCCTTGGCCCGCTCGACGGCCTCGACCAGCCGGGCCTGCTCCCCGATCAGCCATTCGCGGGCGGCGGGATCGACCCCGCTGGTGCCCAGCCGCGCCTTGGGCTTGCCGGCCTGGGTGCGGAACACCGACCAGATCGCCGCGAAGTCCGGATCGGCGGCGGCGGCCCGCATCTCCGCCGCCAGCGGCTGGTCGGTCGCCGCCGTGCCGCGAGCCAGGGCCTCGGCGGCGCGCGTCCAGGCCGCCCAGTCGACGCCGGCGGCGGCCTCGGCCTCGACGGCTTCCGGCTCGATCGGTTCGGAAAAGCCGCAGCGGGCCCAGACGTCCTCGGACGCGCCGCCTTCGCAGGCGTCGACATAGGCCTCGATCGCCAGCCGCCGCGCCTCGAAGGCGGCGAACATGTCGTTGAAGCGGCCGTAGTCCAGCTCGACCGAGAAGTGGGCGTAGGCCCTGCCCAGCGGCCCGTCGCCGTCCGCCAGGGCGAAGCGGGCCAGGTCGTCGCGGGCCCGGGCCGAGACCTCGGCCGCCGCTGCGTCCTCCAGCACGCCGAAGCCCGGCGAGACGCCGGCCTCCAGCGGAAAGCGCCGCAGCAGCTTTTCGCAGAAGGCGTGGATGGTCTGGATCTTCAGCCCGCCAGGCGTCTCCAGGGCGCGGGCGAACAGGGCCCGGGCCCGCGACAGGTCGCGCGGCTGCTCGTCGATCTTCTCCAGCGCCTTGATCAGCGCCTCGTCGGCCATCACCGCCCAGCCGCCGAGGTCCTGATAGAGCCGGCGCTGCATCTCGGCGGCGGCGGCCTTGGTGTAGGTGACGCAGAGGATCGTCTCGGGCGAGGCCCCGCGCAGCAGCAGGCGGGCCACGCGGCTGACCAGGGTCGAGGTCTTGCCCGAGCCGGCGTTGGCGGTGACCGAGACCGAGCAGTCGGGGTCCGAGGCGAGGATCTGCGGGTTGAGGGCGGGCCGGATCATTCGCCGCCCTCCCCGGCGTCGCCCTCGCCGATGACGTGCCATTCCCACAGGCGGGCCAGATGGTCGTAGTCGCCGCCATAGCGGTCGATGAACTGCGGCGTCGCCCAGGAGACATAGGGCGTGGACGGATCGTCGAAGAAGGCGGCGCGGGCCTGCAGCCCCTCCAGCGCCCGCGCGGCCAGGTCGGCGCTCTCGCCGGCGGCGGCGCGGACGATCTCCTCGCCCGGTTTGCGCCCGCCGGACACCCGCACATAGATCAAGTCCCCCGGCGTCGCGCGGCCGGCCTCGGCGAAGCCGCCGCCTTGCAGGATCGCCGCCGTCAGGGTGAGCTGCGGCGCCAGCCCGCTCTCGATCTGCGGCTGGCTGGGCGGCATGCCGGTCTTGAAGTCGAGCACGTCGGCGACGGCGCCGCGCAGCTCGATGCGGTCGGCCTTGGCGGTGACGGTGAACGGCCCGCCCGGCGCGGCGAAGGTCAGCGCGCCCTCCTGCTCGATCAGCAGCCGGGCGCCGTCGCGGCGGCGGCGCTCGAACCCGGCCGCCCAGGGGGCGGCGTTGGCGGCCAGGGCCCGCTCGCGGGTCATGCGCGCCATCGGCATGCCGGCGGCGATCAGGCTGTCGATCAGGATCGCCTCGAACGCCGCAGCGTCGCCGTCCCCCGACAAGGTCGCGTGCTCCTTGGCGAACCGCTCGAAGGCGGCGTGGATCGCCGTGCCGCGCGCCATCGCCTCCACCGGGGCGTCGGGCCGGTCGAGCGGACGCAGACGCAGGATGCGGCGGGCGTAGGTGGCGTAGGGATCGCGCACCCACTGCTCGACCCCGGTGACCGGCAGCTCGCGCGGCCGCGCCTCGACGGGCGGCCGGGGTCGGGGTCGGGGGGCGGGGCGGAAGGCGTCCGCCGCATCGAGGGCGCGGGCCCAGGCCAGCACCTCCGGCCGCTCGGGCAGCGCCAGGTCCGCGCCGCGCGCCAGGGTCTCCAGCCGCCACAGCCAGCGCGACTTCACCGCCGGCGCATCGCCGCGCCGCTCGGCGTGCAGCAGCACCACCTCGGGCGCGCAGGCGGCCTGGGCGAAGTCGTGGGCGGCCAGGCCGACCCGGCGCTCCGGCGGCGGCAGGCCCAGGCGGGCCCGCATCGGTCGCGACAGGAACGGGTCGATCGGCGGGGCCTTGGGCCAGACGCCCTCTTCCAGCCCGGCGACGATCAGCCGGTCGGCGCGCACCAGGCGGGCCTCGATCGCCCCCAGGATGCGGATGCGCGGATGGGTGGCCCCGCCGGTGCGCACCGTCTCGCCGGAGACCAGGGCCTCCAGCAGGTCGGCGAAGTCCTCGGCGGCGGCGGCCGGCAGCCCGTCGCCCTCGCCGATCAGGGCGGCCAGCAGCGCGCCGGCCGCCTCGCCGGCCGGGCCGGCCCAC
>Ga0209762_100106_pt1 | contig 41237 bp, 34 predicted proteins | sample UppTromiDAQMD021_FD_185834 | JGI IMG/M metagenome (GOLD analysis project Ga0209762, IMG submission 185834) | Upper troposphere microbial communities from Maryland, USA - DAQMD-021 (SPAdes) (version 2) | ecosystem: Environmental > Air > Outdoor Air > Unclassified | place: USA: Maryland, Virginia... | reverse complement strand
GGCGGCCATGTCGAGGCCCGCGGCCGAGCCGGCCTCGCGCCGCGCCTGGGCGACAGAAAGCGCGCGCGCGGCGCGCGCGTCGGCGGCCTGGGCCTCGGCTTCCGCCTCGGCGGCGGCCTGCAGGCCGATGACGCCGGCGCGCATCTCGCCCCAGCCCTGCACCACCGCCTTGCGATAGGCGAGATCGGCCTGGTCGGCGTCGGCCGACGCCCCGCGGATGCGCGCCTTGGCCGCGCCCCCGTCGATCAGGTTGTGGCTGATGTTGGCCCCGATCACCCAGGCCAGCGACTTGGTGTCGAGCAGGTTCAGCAACTCGGCCTCGGCCGAGCCGAGGGCGGCGCCGATGGTGAAGCGCGGGCGCGAGGCCGCCACGGTCTCGGCCCGCTTGGCGTCGGCCGCCTGCAGGCGTTGCAGGGCGGCGGCGACGTCGGGACGCGCCGAGACCCGGTCGGACGACACCTCGAAGCCGACGGCCGGCGCGGCCGCCAGCGGCGCCGGCTTCGGCTCGGCGAGCGGCTCGGTGCGGCCCAGCAGGGCCCCGAGGCGGATGCGCTGTTCGTCGATGGCGCGCTGGGCGGCGCGGACCTGGGCCTGTTGGGTGGCGACGGCGGCGCGGCGGGTCTCCACCTCGGTCGGCAGGACGCCGCCCTCCCGCGCCTGAAGGCCGACCAGATCGGCGGCGCGGACCGCCAGGGCCAGGCGCTGTTCGGCGGACGCCTTCTGGGTCTGGGCCAGGCGCAGGGCGACATAGGCCCGGGCGGTCTCGGCCCCGACCAGCAGGCGGGCGGCGCGGACGTCCTGGTCGGCGGCGCGTTCCTCGGCCAGGGCGGCGGCGCGGGCCTTGGCCAGCCGCCCCCACAGGTCGACCTCGTAGATCGCGCTCACCGGCGGAACCATGCCGGAGGTGGACGACGAGAAGTCGCGGCCGCCGACCGCGCCCTCGACGCCGACCGTCACCTGCGGCGTGCGGCCCGACTTGGCCAGCTTGACGTCGGCCGCCGCATGTTCGAGGCGGGCCATGGCGATCTTGACGTCGAGCGAGGCCAGGTCGGCCTGACGCAGGAGGTCGGCCAGCACGGGGTCGCCGAAATCCTCGCGCCACACCGGCTCGCCCTGGGGGACCAGCCGCTCGATGGCGGGCGTCCGCTTGGCGGCGGAACCGTTGTTCAGGGAGGCGCACCCGCCCGGCAGGATCGACAGGGCCAGCAGCGCCGGGATCAGACGGTGGCGGAGCCTCACGGTTCGAACCTCACCAGCACCCGTTGCCCCAGGCGCAGGCCGTCGGCCGGCTCGACCTCGAGCACCACCGACAGCACCCGCGCGTCGGCGCGCGAGCCGGGCTCGTCGTTGAGGGCGGCGGCGCCGAACATCTCGGAGACGCGCAGGACCTTGGCCTTGTAGGTGCGACGCTCGTTGAACTCGCGGGTGACCGAGGCCGCCATGCCCGGCTTGACCCGGTCGGCGAAGGCCTCGTCCAGCTCGGCCCGGATGATGCGCGGCGCATCGGGGGCGATGGCGAACAGCGGCGTGGGCGTCGAGGTCGACACCGAGGCGCCGGCGGAGACGAAACGGCGCAGCACCACCCCGGCGGCCGGCGCGCGCACGGTGCGGGCCTCCAGGTCGAGGGCGGCCAGCTTGCGGCGCACCTCGGCGGCCTTGACCGCCTCGGCGGCCTGGTCGCGCTCGCCGGCGGCGATCTTGGCGGCGGTCTGGGCCTGGTCGGCGTCCTGGCGGGTGGCGGCGTCGGCCTTGGACAGGCGGGCCAGCCGGGCGGCCTCGCGGGCGGCGGCGGCGGCCTTGGTCTCGGCGATCGCCGCCTGGGCGCGCTTGTCGCCCTCTTCGGCGGCGGCGGCGTCCGCGTTCAGCCGGGCCTGGGCCTCGTCGAGAACGGCCAGAACCGCCCCCTTGGCCACGGTGTCGCCCTCATGGACCTTGACCTGGCCCACCACGCCGTCGCGCGGCGCGGTGATGCGGATCAGGCCGCCCTCGACGTCGACCACGCCCTTGGCGACGGCCTGGACGGCGGCGGCGGCAGGGGCCGCGGACCGGGGCTGGCTCCGTTCGCAACCGGCCAGGGCGACGGTCGACAGGCCCGCGACCAGAGCGGCGCGAAGGACGATCGACCGGGGAGAAGGCGCGCGCATGAGCGTTTCCAGGATCACAGAAGGAGGGAGGCGGGATCGGCCTGGGCCACGCGCCGAAGCGCGAAGACGCCGGAGAGCAGAGCCACCAGGATGACGAGCACCGCCGCCGTGGCCATCATGGCCGGCGACAGCACGATGGGCACGGCCTGCGACCCGGCCAGGCCGATCAGGCCGACGGTGAGCAGCGCCGCGACGCCGACGCCGGCCACGCCGATCCACAGGGTCTGGCCCAGGACGATCGAGCGCAGCGCGCCCATCGAGAAGCCGAGGGCGCGCAGGGCGGCGTAGTCCTTGAGCGAGGCGGCCACGGCGGCGGCCAGGGTCTGGCTGGTGATGACCACCGCCACCAGGATGGCGACCACGCTGCCGAACACGAAGGCGACGCCGGCGCCGGACTCGGCCAGCCAGTAGCGCGTGGTCCGGTCGGCGAAACGCTTGGCGGTCATCGCCTCGAAGCCGCGCCGCTTGCCCACGGCGTTGAGTTCGTCGGCGACCGCGGCGGCGCGGCGGGGATCGTCGACCTGGGCGACGAAATAGGCCACGTCGTCGCCCGGCCCAGCGTTGGGGTCCAGCCGGCGGGCGTTGGCCAGCGAGGTGATGACGTTGACGCCGCCCAGGCCGCGCAGGCCGCGGGTGGAGCCGACGACCTTGACCTGCCGGCCGTTGATCTCGACCACGTCGCCGACCTTGACGCCCAGCTTGCGGAAATCGGCGGTGTCGGCCAGCACCACGTCCGGCTGCAGCAGAAGGCGGCGCTGTTCAGGCGACAGGGCGTCGGCCAGGACCATGGCGTCGGGATGGGTGTCGATGCCGACGATGTAGACGTTGACCATGCCGCGCGAGCCGGTGCGCCATTCGCCCGAGCCCCACACGAACGGCTCGACCCGTTTGACGTGCGGGTCCATCCGCAGGAACAGCTCGGCGGTGCCGGCGATCGGCCGACCGAGGTCGATGCTCTGCACGCCGGGGAAGCCCACCCAGAGGTCGGCGCTCGACCGGGTGACGTAGAGGCTGGACAGCGAGAAGATGCCGAGGATCACCGCCGCCTGCAGCAGGACCAGCAGGCCCGAGAAGCCGACCGCGATCACGGCCGGGGCGAAGCGGCGCCACTCATAGGTCAGGGTCTTGAGAGCGATCGACATCAGGTTCGCACCCGTCGCGCGACGGCGCGCCGCAGGCCCAGCCTAACGCCGCGCGGGCGGTCGGGCCGCCGGAAAATGTCTTGGCGCATGATCGGTCCGCGCTTCAGGAGGCCAGGTCGGGCGAGCGCGCCCCAGGGTGCGGCGCGCGCCGGCATGGTGAAGGGCGTTCGCGGGATTCGCCATGGGTGCGCATGGATGGACAGGTCACCATTTTCACAAGGCCGCTGCGACGCGACACCGCTCGCCCCCGGAGATAGAGACGCCGCGGCGGGCCATGCGCCTCAAGCGTTTCTTGAACAATCTCCGCCCCCAGCCGTCAAGCGACGTATCCGCGCATCGCCCCTCAGCCTTTGCGCGCGGCGAGCCATGTTTCAAATTCGAAATGAATCCAAAGGCGTTGAGGCCCCTCCCCAGACCTGCGTCTTAACCCTGAAAGGCGACGCGCGGCGACGCCCGAGCGAGGATTGAGATGATGCGGACAGCACGAACAGGCCTGAACCGGCGGTGGTTCGCCGCGGGCGCCCTGGCCGCGGCGGTCGGGGTCGGCGGCGCGGCGGGCGTCGCCGCGACCACCCAGCCGGACGCCACGGCCATCGTCGGCGCCACGGTGTTCGACGCCGCCGGCAACGCGCCGCGGATCGCCACCGTGGTCATCAAGAACGGGCGCATCGCCGCCGTCGGCCCGAACGTCAAGCCGCCGCGCGGGGCCAGGATCATCCGCGCCGACGGCGAAGCCCTGTTGCCGGGGCTGATCGACGTCCACACCCACTGGACCCCCGCCGGCGACCCGCGCCTGACCCCGGACATCGCCGCCGCCTATCTGGCCGCCGGCGTCACCACGGTGAACGACTTCAACGCCGCGCCGGAATCCTACGAGCCGCGCCGCCGCTGGCTGGCCGCGCTCGACACGCCCCACGTCAACTTCGCCGCCCGCATCAGCACCCCGGGCGGCCACGGCGCCGACTGGGCCGACACCGCCACCACCAAGTGGGTCAATACGCCGGAAGCCGCCCGGGCGGCGGTCCGCGCCGTGGCCGCCTACAAGCCCGACGTCATCAAGGCCTTCACCGACGGCTGGCGCTACGGCTCGGCGCCGGACAACACCAGCATGGACGCCTGGACCCTGGCCGCCCTGGTCGACGAGGCCCACAAGCACGACCTCAAGGTCCTGACCCACACCGTCACCATCGACAAGGGCAAGGAGGCCGCCCAGGCCAAGGTCGACGTCATCGCCCACAGCCTGCAGAACCGCGAGGTCGACCAGGAGGTCGTCGAGCGGATGAAGGCGAACGGCACCTTCTACGCCCCCACCCTGGCGGTGTACGAGCCGGGCAAGGGCGGCAAGGCCGGCGATCCCGCCGACCCCAAGGTCCGCCAGGCCCTGCGCAAGTTCGACTACGCCCTGCACAACGTGAAGACGCTGCACGACGCCGGTGTCGTCGTGGCGCTCGGCACCGACGCGGGCATGCCCGACACCCCGCACGGGACCTCGACCCTGCGCGAGCTGGAGCTGCTGGTGCGGGCGGGGCTGACGCCGACCGAGGCCCTGACGGCGGGCTCCGCCGGCAGCGCCAAGGCCCTCGGCCAGTTCGGCGACCGCGGCTCGATCGAGGTCGGCAAGCGCGCCGACCTGGTGCTGGTCAAGGGCAGGCCCTGGGAGAGCATCGGCGACATCCGCAAGACCGACCGCGTGTTCGTCGACGGCCGGCTGGTGTTCGGCCCCGGGGCCGTGCGCCGCGCCGCCGACGCCGCCAAGGCCATGCCCGCCCTGCCGGCCAAGGCCAGGATCGACGACTTCGAGCGGGCCGACGGCCGCACCAACCTCGACACCCTGCGCACCGACAACGCAGACGGCGGCCTGGACCGCACCGTGCAGATCAGCACGGTGATCCCCCGCGGCCCCGCCGACCACGCCCTCAGCGTCGCCGCGCGTATGGCCTACAAGAACAACGCCTACGCCGGGGTGATCCTGCCGCTCAGCCGCGGCTCGATCGAGCCGGTCGACGCCCGCGCCTTCCACGGCCTGCGCTTCGACATCCGCGGCGACGGCGCCTACACGGTCGGCGTCAACAGCCTGACCGGCCTGTGGACGGCCGAGGTCTCGGGCGGGCCGGCCTGGAAGACGGTCGAGATCCCGTTCACGGCGCTGAAGAAGGAGGCGGGCTTCCGCCAGCTTCCCGGCCCCTGGACCGCCGACGACCTCGTCGAGATCCAGTTCGGCGGCGGCCGCGCCCCGGGCCAGAAGATGTGGTTCGAGATCGACAACGTCGAATTCTACTGACCGAAATTCTACTGACCGGCGAATTTCAGGGCGGCGCTACCGACACGCTTCTGTGGCGCCGCGGCGACACCTGATCGCGCATGCGCCCGGCCCGGCTTCCTTTCGATGAGGGGGCCGGGCCGGCTTCCGTCTTACCCCCGAACAGCCGGACGGCTCTTTCAGCCGCGGCTCAACCATCTGAGGGGGTAGACCTTTATGAACAACAGGGCTCGACTTCGAGCGGCCATGCTGGCGACCTCGGCGCTGTGCGCCGGGGCGGCGGCCGGCCAGGCCTGGGCGCAGGGCGCGGCGACCGGCGGCGGCGCCGACGCGCCCGTCGCCATCGAGGAGATCGTCGTCACAGGCACCCGCATCGAAGGCGCCAAGGTCACGGCCGCCCTGCCGGTGACCGTCGTCGACCAGAAGCAGATGGACGCCGTCGCCGCCGTGTCGGGCGACGACCTGTTCCGCTCGATCCCGCAGATGGGCGACGTCACCTTCAACAGCGGCTACCTGGCCAACAGCTCGAACAGCGCCCGCGGCGACGTCGGCTCGGTCAACCTGCGCAACCTCGGCGTCGGCAACACCCTGGTGCTGCTCAACGGCCGCCGGGTCGTCGCCCACCCGACCAGCCAGGCCAACGAGTTCCTGGTGCCGGTCGTCACCTACAACACCAACGCCATCCCGACCTTCGGCCTCAAGCGGATCGAAGTGCTGCGCGACGGCGCGGCGGCCATCTACGGCGCCGACGCCGTGGCCGGCGTGGTCAACACCGTGACCCGCGACAACTTCAACGGCGTGACGCTGGAGGCCCAGTACGGCGGGGCCGAGGGCACCCACCTGAAGGAGTTCGAGTTCAACGCCCAGCTGGGCCACAACTTCTCGGACGGCCGCGGCAACATCTCGGCGCAGTTCAACTATGACGACCGCACCGGCCTGCGCGCGTCAGACCAGGACTACACCGCCTCGGCGGACAAGCGTCCGCTGTTCGCCGGCACGGCGTTCGACGGCGCCGGCGGGGTCGACGGCCGCAACACCACCACTCCGTGGGCCAACCTGACCACCCAGGGCAGCGTAAACGTCACCCGCAACGGCGTGTCGCTGACCAACAAGGGCCAGTTGCACATCCAGCCCTCGAGCGCGGCCGGCTGCGCCGCCGACCTGGGCGGCGGCATCTGCATCAACCCGTCGGCCGCCGCCTATTCCGGCGTCGACCGCTACCTGCGCTACGACTCGTCGGGCGACGGCACCTATGTCATGCCGGCGATCACCCGCGAGAACCTGTTCCTGACCGGCCACTACGACGTCACGGACGAGGTCACCGCCTATGGCGAGGTCGGCTACTACCACGCCAAGAGCCACTCGGTTCAGACCCCGGTCTACATGACCACCGCCCAGGGGATCACCGTGCCGGGCTCCAACTACTGGAACCCCTTCGGCGCGACCGGCAGCCCCAACCGCCTGTCGGGCGTCAACGCCCCGGCCGGCGGCCTGAACCTGACCATGACCGGCTACGCCTTCGCCGACGCCGGCCCGCAGAGCATCGACGTCGAGAACAGCCAGTACCGCGTCCTCGCCGGCCTCAAGGGCAAGAAGTGGGGCTTCAACTGGGACAGCGGCCTGCTCTATTCGGAAGCCGAGGTCGAGGACGTCTCCGACGGCATCAGCGCCACGGCCCTGCAGAAGCAGCTCGCCCTGTCGACCCCCGATGCCTACAACCCCTTCAACGGCGGCGACCCCAACCGGCCCAGCTTCGGCGACACCACGCCGAGCAGCGCGGCGGCGATCAACGCCATCCGCGTCAAGGCCGTGCGCAAGAGCACCAGCACCCTGGCCATGTGGGACTTCAAGGTCTCGCGCCCTGACCTCTACCGCCTGCCCGCGGGCGACCTGGGCGTGGCCGCCGGCGTCGAGTATCGCCGCGAGACCCAGAAGGACGACCGCGACGCCCGCGTCGACGGCACGATCACCTTCACCAACCCGATCACCGGCGTGAACTACGGTTCGGACCTGATCGGCGTCAGCCCGAGCCCCGACACCAAGGGTTCGCGCAACGTCAGCTCGGCCTATGTCGAGTTCGCCGTGCCGCTGGTCTCGCCGGAGATGAACATCCCGTTCGTCCATAACCTGGAAGCCCAGGTGGCCGGCCGCTACGAGAGCTACAGCGACGTCGGCGACGTGGCCAAGCCCAAGATCGCCCTGGCCTGGGACATCATCGAGGGCGTGCGCCTGCGCGGCTCGTGGGCCCAGGGCTTCCGTCCGCCGAACCTGGAGCAGATCAACGCCACCCTGGTGACGCGCTCGAACACCCGGACCGACTGGATCTACTGCCAGGCGGACCTGAACTCGGGCCGGATCAAGAGCTTCGCCGACTGTACGCGCCGCGGCGCCACCCAGGCCCAGCGCGCCGGCAACCCCGACCTGAAGCCCGAGGAATCGGAATCCTTCGGCGGCGGCCTGGTGCTCGAACCGCGCTTCATCCCGTCGGAGTACGGCCGGTTCACCTTCACGCTCGACTACTGGCGCATCAAGCAGGAAGGCATCATCGGCATCTTCGGCGAGGGCAACGCCCTGACGCTGGACTACCTGCTGCGGATGCAGGGCCAGACCAACCCGAACGTGATCCGCGCCGCGCCGACGCCGGCCGACATCGCCGCCTTCGCCGGCACCGGCATCGCGCCGGTCGGTCAGGTGCAGTACGTCAAGGACCAGTACGTCAACCTGCAGCCGCAGGAAGCGCGCGGCCTCGACATCGGCGTCATGTGGCGCCTACACGGCACCCGCTATGGCGACTTCGACTTCAACTTCAACGCCGCCCACCTGCTGAAGTTCTACCAGCAGCCCTCGGCCGGCATCGCCGCCCTGCTGGCCGCCCGCGCGTCGGGCGTCATCAATCCGGGCACCACCATCACCGGCAACGGCGACCTGATCCGTCAGGGCGGCAAGCCGGAATGGAAGTGGTCGGCGGCGGCGACCTGGCGCTACAAGCAGGTCACGGTCGGCGCGTTCACCCAGTACATCGGCGACGTCGACGAGAACACGCTGCTCGACGCCAACGGCAACCCCTGGCTGATCGACTCCCAGCTCACCGCCAACCTCTATGCGGACTACGAGTTCGTGGACGGCGGCTGGTGGACCGACAAGACCCGGGTGCGCGTGGGCGTGAAGAACGTCACCGACGAGAAGCCGCCGCTGTCCTACAGCTCGGGCAACGGCTATCTGGGCACGCTTTATCAGCCCTATTCGCGCTACTGGTACGTCAGCGTCCGCAAGAGCTTCTGACGTCCCTTCCCTTCCTTCCCGGCGTCCCAGGACGCCGGGAGCCGGAACCGACGAAAGGCCAGCCCGCGAGGGCTGGCCTTTCTGTTTGCGGCATGATCCGTTGCGCCCCTTCCAAGCCAGACGAGCCGGCGGCATGACCCCTCCCCACGACCCCATCGGCCAGGCCCGCGCCTGGCTGGAACGTTATGAATCGTTCGGCGGCAAGACCTCGGGCGGCGAGGGCGACCTGGCGTGCGGCGCGTGGCTGGAGGAGGTGCTGCGGGGTCTCGGCTACGCCGTGCGCCGCCAGCTTATCGAGACCCCCTGGTTCGAGACCGCCGACGCCAGCCTGGCGATCGAGGGCCGCGCCGCCGAGGTGCTGGTCCAGGCTCCGGCGGTGCAGACCAGCCGCGCCGGCCTGACCGCGCCCCTGCGCCTGTTCGACGCCGACCGTCCCGCCAACGTCGCCGGGGCCATCGCCCTGATCGTCCTGCCGCACGGCCGCTGGTCGTCGGTCGAGCAGCCGGCGGTCGCCGGTCCTCTGGCCGCCGCAGCCGCCGCCGGCGCGCGCGGCGCTGTGCTGGTCACCGTCGGCCCGTCGGGCGAGGCCCTGGCGCTGAACGCGCCGTCCTCGGCGGCCGCCGCCCTGCCGACCGCCATCCTGGCCCCGCGCGAGGCGGCCCCGTTCATCAGCGCGGCGCGACGCGGGGCGAGCGCGGCCCTGACCCTGCTGGGGCGCGGCGGGCGACGGCAAAGCTTCAACCTGATCGGCCGCATGGGACCGGGCGGCGAGCGCAGCCTGGTGGTGTCGACGCCGAGGTCGGGCTGGTTCGGCTGCATGGGCGAGCGCGGGCCAGGACTGGCGGTGTGGCTGTCGCTGGCCGAACGGCTGGCCGAGCGCCCGCCGGCCATCGACGTCGCCTTCGTCTGCACCAGCGGCCACGAGTACGAGAGCGCCGGCGGCAAGGCGTTCCTGCGCGACGGCGCGCCGCGCCCGGCCGAGACCGCCCTGTGGCTGCACCTCGGGGCCAATGTCGCGGCCCGCGACTGGCACGAAGCCGGCGGAAACCTCGCGCCGCTGCCCAGCGCCGACCCGCAGCGGTTTCTGGTCGCGACCGAGGGACTGGTCCCCCTGGCGCGCGCGGCCTTCGCCGGGCTGGCCGGGCTCGAGGCGGCCTACCCGGCGGCGGCGGGGGCGGCCGGCGAGGCGGCCGACATCCTGGCGGCGGGCTATGCGCGGACGGCGGGGATCTTCGGCGCCCACCGGCTGCACCACGCCCGCGGCGACGACGGCCGCTGCGTCGAGCCGGCCCTGGCCGTGCAGGTCGCCGACGCGGCCGAGCGGTTCATCCGCGGCGCCCTCGCCTGAGGCCGGCCGGAAGGGTCAGAAGCGCCGCACGAAGCCGACGGAGGCGGTCATGACGTTGCGGGTCTGCAGCAGCGGGCTGCGCCATTCCCGGCCGAGGATGCGATCCCCGCTCAGCACCCCGACCAGGGCCACGCCCTTGGCCAGTTCGCGCGCGGCGTCCAGCTCGGCCCCGGCGCTGTAATAGTCGTCGGCCTGGAACCGGGGCAGGTCCTCGCGCCGCGCCGCCGCCCGGCGCAGGCCGAAATACTCCTGGGAGAAGCGGTCGTCGGCCCAGGACACCCGCATCTCGCCGCCCAGCTTGAGCTTGGGCGCGACCTGGCCGCCGGTGTCGAACGACAGATCGCCCGACCAGCCGTCGTAGCCGGTCTCGGCCTTGCGCAGGCGGGTCTCGATCTCGCCGACCGGCGTGCGCAGCTTGGCGAAGCCGCCGATCTCGACCGCGTCGTTCATGCGGAAGGCGCCGCGCGGCAGGCCGTCGTTGAAGGATTGCCGGAACTCCGCCACCGGGCCGGCGCTGAAGGGGCCGTCCCGGAAAGCCGCCCACCTGGCGCCGTCGTCGAGGCTGAGGGCCACGGCGTCGCCCCACCGGGCGTTGACCACCGGCAGGGCGTCGACGCGGTAGCGCGGCGAGCCGAGGTGCAGCGGCCGAGCGCGGCCGACCACGCCGAGATCGACGGTCCATTCGTCCGGGGCGGCCGCCTCCTGCGCCCAGGCCGGGGCGGCGCAGGCCAGGGCGGCCAGGGCAAGCCAAGCCCCGCGCCTCACGACGGGTCGCCCTTGCGGCCGATCAGCCAGACGCCGGCCAGTATGGCCGCGCCGCCCAGCACCTGCAGGGCGTCGCCCGTCTCGTGGAACAGCGTCCAGCTGGCGACGATGACCAGCACGTAGCTGATCGCCGACAGGGGGAAGGCCTCGCTCAGCTTGACCTCGCTCAGCACCACCATCCAGGCGGCGAAGGCGGCCAGCTCGAACCCGATCAGCGCCCGCCCCCAGGGCAGGGCCAGGGCGGCGGCCAGCCAGTGCAGGCCCATGGGAACCCCGCTCAGGGCCTCGGCCGTCTGCTTGGCGGCGATCTGGTAGCCGAGGCTGAGCAGCGGCACGGCCACCCACAGCAGCCGGATCGCCCAGCGCCGGCGCGGCGTGGGCTCGATGACGGACTGGGCGGTCACGCGGCCTTCTCCAGGGTCGGGTCGGCGGCGAACAGCGGCGCGACCCAATGCAGGACGCCGTTCAGCACCGGGTTGCGATGGCGGACGTACATGGTGGTGCGGGTCAGGCGGCTGCCGAGGCGCAGCTTGTTGGCGTAGGCCGCCTGGCCGCTCTGATAGCGCGCGAGGCCATGCTCGACGCACCAGCGGACATTGGTGAACCAGCTCAGGAAATAGAGGTTGTAGGCCCTTCCCTGGGCGGTCATGCAGAAGAACTTGTCGAGCAGGACCTCGTCGTCCTGCAGCAGCAGGTTGGCGGCCAGCAGCTCGTCGCCGGCGTAATAGAGCGTGCAGAACGCCCCCTCGCCCATCCGTTCCAGCACGCCGGTGAAGAAGGCCGGGGTCAGCTCCTCGAAGGTCATCTCGGCGCGCTCCAGCGTGGCGCGATAGAGCTCGACCACCCGGTCCAGCACCCCGTCCAGGTCGCGGCGGGTCTCGATGCGGATCTCGCCGAGGGCGCGCAGCTTGCGGCGCATGTCCTTGCGGGTGCCCGACGACAGGCCGGCCAGATAGGTCTCGACGCTGTCGAAGGCGATGTCGAGATGGGCGACCGGCAGGCCGGCCACGCCGTGATAGCCGGCCGGCTTGAGGGCCTGCTCCCAGAGCGGGCGCGCCGCCTCGGGCACGTCCTTGACGGCCAGCAGGGCGCAGCGCTCGTCCCGGGCCGCCCGCTCGAAGGCGCCGACGACGGCGCGCAGCAGGAAGGCCCGCTGGTCGGCCGTCATGTCCGGGGCGAAACCGACCTGGGCGGACTCGGTGCAGGGCGAACCGAAACAGGCCATGCGCAGGGTCAGGAGCCCGGGGGCCAGCTTGCGCACCGCAGCCGCCGCCCGCTTGCCGGCGCCGGTCAGAGTGGTGTCGAGGGCGTATTCGGTCAGGAAGGCCGGGGCCGCCGCCAGCAGCCGTCCCTCGTCCTCGGCGATCAGGTACAGCCAGCGAAAGCCGGCCAGGCCCGCCTGTTCGGTCGCGAGCAGATAGTCGAACCGCTCCAGCTCGCCCGGGAACAGCGCATCCCACCGCTCGCGGCCGATCTCGGCGATCGAGGCGACGGTGCGGACGTCAGACATAGGCCGGCTTGAGCGCGCCGGGCGCCGCCTCGGACGCGCGGCCGGACGCGGCGGCGGGGGCCGGGCGGGCGTGCTCGAAGAAGCGCGCGGTCCAGTCGGCGACGAGGTCGCGCTCCTTGTCGACGTGGATCATGTGGTAGCAGTCCTCCAGCACGCCGACCTCGACCGGGCCGCCCAGGGCGTCGCGCAGGCGGTAGGCGTTGCGCAGGTGGCTCATGTCGTCCTCCCGCGCATGCAGGATCAGGGTGGGCGTGCGGATGTCCTTGCCGATGCGCTCGACGTGCCGGCACAGGCGGTACATCTGGTAGAGCGAGCCCATCGGCATGCGGTCGAGCGCGCCCTCGATGAACGATTGCGGCGCGGTGGCGACCCGCTCGCGCAGGCGCTCGTCCTTGAGCCCGAACGGATAAGGCTCCTCGAAGCTCATGTTCCGGACCAGGGGCAGGTTGGCCACCGTCTGGATCACCGGCGCGGCCACCGCGATGCGGGGCATGTTCCAGCCGTCGTATTCGAAGGTCATCGAATAGACCGCGGCGGCGCGGATCTCGGGCCGCTCGGCGGCCAGCTCCAGGCCCAGGGCCCCGCCGACGCAGATGCCGGCGACATAGACCTCGTCGACCTCGCGGCTGAAGGATTCGTAGGCCTCGCGCAGGGAATCCAGCCAGTCGCGCCAGGTGGTGTGCAGCAGCGATTCCTGGTCGGCGCCGTGACCGGCCAGCTGCGGCCCATAGACCGCGTAGCCCTGCTTGTGCAGCTTCTTGGCCAGGTACTTCATCTCGCCCGGCGCGCCGGTCAGGCCGTGGACGAGAAGAGCGCCCTTGCCGGTCTTGCCGGCGACGCGGAAACTGTGGTCGCTCACGCTTGGCTCCTGGCCGCGGCGGCGGCCTTGCGGTTCGATCGGGCCAGGAAGCCCAGGGCGTGCGGGGTGCCGATCACGTGCACCCCCTTGGCGCGCTGTTCTTCCTCGATGGCGCGGCGCATGGCCGGCAGGCGGGTCCAGTGCACGGCCGGACGGTAGTGGTGCTCGGCGTGGTGGCCGTTGTTGAACCAGGTCAGGTTATAGATCGGCGCATAGGTGGAGACGCCCCAGGCGATCGGCTCGTCGGGATCGCCGTTGAGGTGCTCGTAATAGCCGTTGAGGTTCGAGAGGCACTCGCCGAAGTAATAGAACGGAACCATGCACAGCACGGCCTTCCAGTTCACCACCACCATGGCGATGAAGAACAGCGCCACGGCGGCGATCTCGACCCGGCCCCACTCGGCGTCGAACGGCCGGCGTTCCTTCAGCGCCTTGTAGATGCTGCCGCCGCCGTCGCGGAAGAAGCTCTTGAACACATAGCCCCAGACGTTCTCGGGCTGGCCGTCCTTGCCGTGCCGGTAGATCGACAGCCAGTCGCGGGTCTCGCCGTCCGGGCCGGGGCGGTCGCTGTTGCCTTCATGGTGGCGCAGGTGGACCCAGGTGTAGAAGGTCTGCGAGAAGCCGATGGCCACCGATTCCAGCAGCGAGAAGGCGTAGTTGAGCGGCTTCCAGCGGAAGAACGGCGTGTGCAGGAAGTTGTGCGAGACGCCGTTGATGTTCCAGCTGATGCCGATCGAATAGAGGCACAGGCAGATCAGGTTGCCCCACCATGGCCGGGCGCTGAAGCCGGCGACCAGCCAGATGACGAAGGCGAGGTGGCCGAAGGCGGCCAGCACCGAGACGATGTCCCAGTTCGACCAGGCGAACAGGCCGCTTTTCTTCTTTGGAAGACGGAAGTCGATCTTGCTCATGACAGTCGCGCCTTGTTCAAAGTCCGGACAGGCCGATGCAGACGACGCCCGCCGCCACCAGGGCGGCGCCGGCGATCTGGCTGCGGCTCAGCCGCTCACGCAATAATATCACCCCGGCCAGCGGCACGGCGGCGTAGTTCAGGGTCATCACCGGATAGGCCAGGCTGAGCGGCGCGCGTTGCAGCACCAGCACCCAGACCACCGCCTCGACCGACCAGATGACGATGCCCAGCCAGACCAGCGGCTGCACCGCCACCCCGACCAGCGGGCCGCCGTCGCGGCCGGCCCGGCCGGCGCCCAGCTTGAAGGACACCTGGTAGGCGATCTCGGCCAGGATGCAGAACACCAGCAGGCCGATCACCGCCGGATGCAGCAGCGCGTTCATGCCGCCGCCTCGGCGAACAGGTCGTAGAGCCGCAGGTTGACCGCCTCGTTCAGCCGCCGCGCGGCGGCCGCGTCGGGCCGGCGCCAGGGCTGGTCGAGCAGGGCCTCGCCGCGCTTGAGCAGGGCCGCCAGCGGGCCGCCGCCCAGGACCTGGGGCGACCAGTCGCCGACCACGTCGGCGCCGATCAGGCGGTGGCGCGAGGCCGCGCCGCGCACCATGGCCGACAGGAAGTCCAGGCTGGTGCGGCCCTGGTCCCAGTTGGTGACGGCGTCCTCGGCCCGCAGCACGTCCTTGTCGATGGTGACATAGACGGCCTCGGTCTCGATCCGGCTGGCCAGCAGGTCGGCGAAGGCCGCCTCGCCGACGCTCTCGATGGTCGGCCATTCGCGGCCGCAGACCCGCACGGCGTCGGCGCCGGTCGGTTCGCGATAGGCGTAGAGCTCGACCCGGCCCTCCTCGACCAGGGACAGGTCCGCCCCCTTGCTGCGCGGACGGTCGATGTCGCCGCTGCACACCCCGACCGTGACCACCCGGGCCACGCCCGGCAGGCGGGCGGCGCGGCCGACCCACGAGCCGCAGTGCATGCCGTTGTCGAACTTCACCCAGTCGGGGTGGTTGTCGAAATGCAGCACCGTCACCGGGCCGCCGCCGGCCGCCTCGACGGCGCGCTCGAGCAGCAGCGGCGTGACGTGATGGAAGTCGCCCGAGCCGGCGAACACCAGCTCCGGCCCCGCGGCCGGCGCCTGGTCGCGCAGGCGCCCGCGCAGGGCGTCCAGCGCCTTGGGCCGGCTCCACAGCCGCATGGCTGGCCCGATCCCCCCGACCTCCAGCCGGCGCGCGCCGTCGGCCAGCCCGCGCTCGATCAGAGCGGGCTGGGACGCCAGCGCATCGTCCAGATGCAGGAACAGGGGCCGCATGGCGACAAGCCTTAGCCGACGCAGCGCCGCAGCAGGGCGTCGATCAGCTTCAGGCCGAGGTCGATCTCGTCCTTGCTGATCTCCAGCGACGGCGCCAGCGTGATGACGTTCTTGTAGTAGCCGCCGACGTCGAGGATCAGGCCGTACTTCCTGCCGTCGATGTCGATGTCGGCCTTCATGCCTTCCTCGGCCATCTGGTCGAGCAGGGCCTTGTTCGGCGTGAAGCCGTCGGCCTCGCAGATCTCGGCGCGCAGGGCCAGGCCCAGGCCGTCGACGTCGCCGATCTGCGGCCAGCGCTTCTGCAGCTCCTTCAGGCCTTCGAGGAAGTAGGCGCCCTTCTCGGCCACCGACTTCTCGTAGTCGTTCTCGGCCATCATCTTCATGGCTTCGAGCGCGATGGCGGTGCCCATCGGGTTGGAGTTGAAGGTCGAGTGGGTCGAGCCCGGCGGGAAGACGGTCGGGTTGATCAGCTCCTCGCGCGCCCACAGGCCCGACAGCGGGTTGAGGCCGTTGGTCAGCGCCTTGCCGAACACCAGCACGTCCGGCTGCACGCCGAAGTGCTCGATCGACCACAGCTTGCCGGTCCGGTAGAAGCCCATCTGGATTTCGTCGACGACCAGCAGGATGCCGTACTTGTCGAGGACCTTCTTCAGTTCGATGAAGAAGTTCGGCGGCGGCACCACGTAGCCGCCCGTGCCCTGGATCGGCTCGACATAGAAGGCGGCGTATTCGGCCTGGCCGGTCTTGGTGTCGAGGACGCCGTTGTATTCGGTCTCGAACAGGCGGGCGAACTTCTGCACGCAGTGGTGGCCGTACTCTTCCTTGCTCATGCCCTTGGGGCCGCGGAAGTGGTACGGGAACTCGACGAACTGGGCGCGCTCGCCGAAATGGCCGTAGCGGCGGCGATAGCGGTAGGACGAGGTGATCGCCGAAGCGCCCAGGGTGCGGCCGTGATAGCCGCCCTCGAAGGCGAACATCAGGCTTTTGCCGTTGCAGGCGTTGCGGACGATCTTCAGCGAGTCCTCGACCGCCTGGGCGCCGCCGACGTTGAAGTGGACGCGGCCCTTGTGGCCGAACTTGGTCTGGGCGTCCTGGGCGATCATCGCGGCCAGTTCGACCTTCTCGCGGTGCAGGTACTGCGAGGCGACCTGCGGCAGGCGGTCCAGCTGACGGTGGGCGGCGTCGTTCAGGCGCTTGTTGCGGTAGCCGAAATTGACGGCCGAGTACCACATCTGCAGGTCGAGGAATTCACGGCCCTCGGCGTCGTACATGAATGAGCCTTCGCAGGTCTCGAAGAACTTGGGGTCCGGCAGATAGTGGACCGTGTCGCCGTAGGAGCAGTATTCGGCTTCCAGGCGGCGCAGTTCCGCCTCGTCGAGCGCCTCGACGGGGGTCTTGTCAGCATCGTACATAGGTTAGAGTCTCCGGAGAGCTTAGCCCGCGGCGCGGCGTGCAGCGCCGGCATGGAGGGCCGAAAGGGTGGCCTTGATGTCGTTGAAGTCGGCGAAGACGTGGTGCGACATGCCGCGCGAGCGGGCGTAGTCGGCCAGCTTGTCCTTGGCGAACAGCATGTCGGCCCGGCCTGAGACGCAGAAGTCCGAACGGCCGTCGCCGATGAACACCATGGTCTCGGCCTCGGCGCGGGGAACGGCGACCTGGCACTTGCAGACGCCCGAGCCGGCGGCGCAGCCGACGCGCGACCAGGGCTGGGCCAGAGCGCGGGCGCCGGCGTCGTCGGTCGCCAGCTGGTTGGAGATCACCTCCAGGCCGTCGACGCCGTGGCGCGAGAGAATGCGGCGGATGAAGTAGTCGACGCCGTCGCTGACCACGACCAGCGGCACGGCGTTGGCTTCGCACCATTCGGCGAAATCGATGAAGCCGGGGGTCAGCTCGACCGAATCGAGCACCGCGTCGAGGTCGGCGTCGTCGCCGCCGATCAGGGCGATCTGCGCGCGCATGCACTCGGCGGCCGTGATCTCGCCCGCCACCCAGCGGGCCTCCAGCGCCTCCCATTCGGGCGCGGCCAGACGGGTGAGGACCAGGTCGGTGGTGTCGACCTTGGAGATCGTCCCGTCGAAATCACAATAAACGCGCATACACCATAGCTCCCGCGACAGGATGGCGGTGTAGCGCCCCAAGCTGACGCCAAGCTGATGGAACCTGGGCTCAATCAGGGCTTTCCACCGCCTCGGCGCGCGGCAGGCTGACCTTGGCCTCCAGGCCCGGCCGGCCGTCGGCGCGCTCGCCCAGCGTCACCACCGCGCCGAGCACGCGGGCGGCCTCGCCGACGATGGCCAGCCCCAGGCCGGCGCCGCGCCCCTGGGCGCCCGGCCCGCGATAGAATCGCTCGAACACCTTCTGGCGTTCGGCCTCCGGCACGCCCGGCCCCAAGTCCGAGACCGCGACGATGCTGACGCCCTCGCCTTCCGACAGGCGGATGTCGATCTCGCTGTCGGGCGGGGCGTGGTTGACGGCGTTCTCCAGCAGGTTGGACAGGATCAGCCGGATCGCCGTGGCGTCGCCGCGCACCGGCGGGGCCGCGCCCTCCAGCGCCAGCCGCACGTCGCGGGAGGCGGCGACCAGGGCGCAGTCGGCGATCGCCGCCGCGCACTCGGCGCGCAGGTCCACCTCGCCGGCGGCCCCGGCGTCGGCGTCCAGCCGGGCCAGGGTCAGAAGCTGCTCCATCAGGGCGATGGCGCGGTCGACGCCCTCGCGCAGCTGCTCCACCTGGGCCTCGCGCTCGGCCGGGTCGTCCTCGCGCAGGATAAGCTGCGCCTGCAGCCGCAGGGCCGCCAGCGGCGTGCGCAGCTGGTGGGCGGCGTGCTCGACGAAGCGGCGCTCCTGCTGGAAGGCCCGGTCCAGGCGGGTGAACAGCAGGTTGATCGAGCGCACCAGCGGCTGCAGGTCGGTGGGCCAGTTGTCCACCGGCACGGGGGTCAGGTCGCGCTGGCCCCGCCGGCTGATCTCGCGCACCAGATTGCGCAGGGCCCGCAGGCCGTCGGTCAGCGACAGCCAGATCAGCGCCAGGCTGCCCGGAATCAGCAGCAGCAGCGGCACCGCCAGCTCCAGGGCGATCTTCTGGATGAGCACGTTGCGGATGCTGAGCCGCTCGCCGACCTGGATGACCACGTCCTCGCTCGGCAGCGGCAGGGTGTAGACCCGCCAGGCCTGGCCTTCGTAGATCACCGTCTGGAACGCCTCGGTGGCCTTGGACGGGGTCTTGACCGACGGGCCGGTGTCCGAACCCAGCACCAGCTCCGAGCCGCTCCAGATGCGGAACATCCGCCAGTCGGCGTAGGCGTCGAAGGCCTCGCGGTCGTCGGCGCTGAGCAGGGGCGTGTCGTCGACCTCGACGCGGCGGCCGGCCCGCCGCTCGGTGTCGAACACCTGCAGCTCCTCGCGCATCAGGGCGTGCAGGACGCTGGCCCCGATGATCAACTGCGAATCGTAGACGTCGTTGATCTGGTCCTTGGCGGTCCAGAACGCCATGGCCCCGACCACCAGGGTGATGGCGGCGAGCAGGCCGGTGACCTGACGAAACAGCGTGCCGATCAGCGAGGACCGGCGGATAAGATTCTTCATTGGCTCGTTTCGGGGCTCATCTCGGCGTCATGTAGCCGAGGCCGCGGGCGGTGACGATGACCGAGGCGCCGAGCTTCTTGCGCAGGGCGTAGACAGCCACCTCGATGGTGTTGCTCTCGACGCCGGCGGCGTCGTCATAGAGGGCGTTCTCCAGCTCGTCCTTGCTGACGAACTGGCCGGCGCGGCGCATCAACACGGTCAGCACCCGCAATTCCTTGGCGGTGACGCCCACCACCTTGTCGCCCTTGCGCAGCACCCGCGCGCCGAGGTCGAGGCTGACGTCCTGCACGGTCAGCACGTCGCTGACCCGGCCCTCGCTGCGGCGGATCTGGGCGCGGATGCGGGCCAAGAGCTCGTCGAGGTCGAACGGCTTGACCAGATAGTCGTCGGCGCCGGCGTCCAGGCCCTCGATCTTCTGGTCGCCCCGCCCGCTGGCGGTGACGATGATCACCGGCGTGGCGTCGCGGCGGTCGCGGATGGCCTTCAGCACCTCGATGCCGCCGATCTCGGGCAGGGACAGGTCGAGCAGGGCCGTGGCGTAGGTCTGGGCCGCGAACGCGGCCAGGGCCTCGTCGCCGGAATGCGCCCAGTCGACGGCGTAGCCGGCCTTCTCCAAGGCCCGCTTCATGCCGCCGCCCAGCATGGCGTCGTCCTCAACCAGCAGAACCCGCATGACGCCGTCGGCCGCCTCCGTCTCGCACCGCCCTAGATAGCGTCTTCGCGGCGCGGACGGGAGTGGCGGCTCACCAGGTGTCGATCGAGGGCCGCTTCTTGCCGGCGCGCGGCCTGGGCGCCGGCGTGGCCCGCAGGCCCCGGACGATCCAGGCGCGGGTGTCGCGCGGGTCGATCACCGAATCGAGCTCCAGCAGCGAGGCGACGTTCAGCGCCTTGCCGCGCTCGTAGGACTGGGCGACCAGCCGGTCGAACAGGGCCTTCTGCGCCGCCGGGTCGGTCTCGGCCTCCAGTTCGCGGCGGAAGCCCAGGCGCACGGCCCCCTCCAGCCCCATCGGCCCCAGCTCGCCGGTGGGCCAGGAGACCGAGAAGAACGGCTCGTGCAGGCTGCCGGCCGCCATGGCCTGGGCCCCGAGGCCGTAGGCCTTGCGCAGCACCACGAAGAACACCGGCACGGTCATGCCGGCGGCGGTGACGAACATGCGGCTGACCCGCCGCACCTGGGCCGTGCGCTCGACCTCGGGGCCGACCATGAAGCCGGGCGTGTCGCACAGCGACAGGATCGGCAGGTCGAAGGCGTCGCACAGCTGCATGAACCGCGAGGCCTTGTCGGCCGCCGGCGCGTCGATGGCCCCGCCCAGGTGGGCGGGATTGTTGGCGATCAGGCCGAAGGGCCGCCCCTCGATGCGGATCAGGGCCGTGACCATCCCGGCCCCGTAGTCCCGGCGCAGCTCCATCGTCGAGCCGGCGTCGGCCAGGGCGGCGATGACGGCGCGGATGTCGTAGACCCGCAGGCGGTTCTCGGGGATCAGCGTGCGCAGGCGCCGCTGGTCGGCGCAGGTCCAGTCGCGCGTCGCCCCCTGGAAATAGGACAGGTAGCGGCGGGCGGCGTCGACGGCCTCGACCTCGTCCTCGACCAGCAGGTCGATCACGCCGTTGGCGGCCTGTTCGGCCGCCGGGCCGATCTCGGTCGGCTTGAAGACGCCCAGGCCGCCGCCCTCGATCATCGCCGGGCCGCCCATGCCGATGTTCGAGTTGCGGGTGGCGATGACCACGTCCGAGCAGCCCAGGAAGGCGGCGTTGCCGGCGAAGCAGAAGCCGGAATTGATCCCGACCACCGGCGCCAGCCCGCTGAGCCGCGCATAGCTGGCGAAGCTGGGCACGGCCAGGCCCGAGCCGCTGATGGCGTCGACGTCGCCAGGACGGCCGCCGCCGCCCTCGGTGAACATCACCACCGGCGCGCGCCAGGTCTCGGCCAGGCCCAGCATCCGGTCGGTCTTGTGATGGTTGAAATAGCCCTGGGTGCCGGCCATCACCGTATAGTCGTAGGCCATGGCGACGCAGCGGCCGGCCTCCTCGCCGAACTGGTCGCCGTTGACCTGGCCGACGCCGGCGATCAGGCCGTCGGCCGGGCTGATCGCCTCCAGCTCCTCGCGGCTGCGCCGCCGGCGCTGGGCGGCGACGGCGAACTCGCCGTACTCCAGGAAGTCGCCGCCGTCGAACAGCTGGCCCAGGTTCTCGCGCGCCGTGCGCTGGCCGGTCTTGCGGCGGCGGGCCACCGCCTCGGGGCGGCCCTCGTCACGGACGGCGCGCCGGCGCGCCAGCACGGCGGCGAGGTCGCCGCGGACGTGGTCGGGATCGGCGTCGGCCGTCGTCGTCTCGGCCGCCGCCTCGACGTCGGCGGGCTCGACGAACATCAGCGGATCGCCGTCATAGACCGTGTCGCCGACGGAGACGGCCGCCGCGCGGACGAGGCCCGACAGCGGCGCGACCACCACGTGCTCCATCTTCATCGCCTCCAGCACCGCCACGGGCCCGCCCGCCCGCACCGCGGAGCCGGGAGCCGCCTCCAGCGAGACCACCCGCCCCGACAGGGGCGCGCGCACCGGCTCGGCCCCCGCCGGCGCGAACGGCCCGGACGCGGACGCCATGGCCGGGGCCGCCGCCGGGCCGGCCGCCGCCATGTCGGCGGCCTCGGCGACCAGGGCGGCGGCGTGGGCCTCGACGAAGCGGGTGTCGACGCGCCCCTCGGCCAGCTCCGGCCGTCGCAGCAGGGCGGCGAGGAAGGCCGCGTTGGTGTGCAGCCCTTCGATGCGGAACTCGCGCAACGCCCGTCCGGCCAGGGCCAGGGCGCGCGACAGGTCGTCGGCCGGCGAATGCACGATCACCTTGGCCAGCAGGGAATCGAAGTCGGGACTGGTGCGATAGCCGCCATAGCCGAAGGTGTCGACGCGCACGCCCGGGCCGGTCGGCGGCTCGAACGCCGTCAGGGTTCCGCCGGACGGGCGCGCCTCGCCCTCGGCGGTCATGGTCTCCATGTTGACCCGCAGCTGCACCGCCACGCCGCGCGGCGGCGGAACGTCGGCCTGGGCCAGGCCGACCTCGGCCAAGGTCTCGCCGCGGGCGACGCGCAGCTGCGCGACGACGAGGTCCACCCCGGTCACCGCCTCGGTGACGGCGTGCTCGACCTGCAGGCGCGGATTGGCCTCCATGAACGCGAAGGACTCGTCAGCCCCCGCGTCGAGATCGATCAGGTATTCGAAGGTGCAGAGGCTCTCGCAGCCGGCGGCGGCGGCCAGGCGCGACGTCGCCTCGAGCAGGCGCCGGCGCAGCCGCGGATCGAGCCCCGGCGCCGGGGCGATCTCGATCAGCTTCTGGCGGCGGCGCTGGACCGTGCAGTCGCGCTCCCACAGGTGCGAGACCGCGCCCGTCGCGTCGCCGATCGTCTGGACCTCGACATGGCGCGCGCGCCGCACCAGCCGCTCGACATAGACCTCGTCGCGGCCGAAGGCGGCCTTGGCCTCCGACCGGCAGCGGGCGTAGGCCTCCTCGACCTCGTCCATCCGCTCGACGACGCGCATGCCCCGGCCGCCGCCGCCGGCCAGCGCCTTGATCATCATCGCCCCGCCCGCCCCCTGGGCGGCCAGGAAGGCCCTGGCCTCGTCCAGCGAAGCCGGAGCCTCGCCGCCGGCCAGCACCGGCACGCCCAGCTCCCGCGCCAGCCGGCGGGCGCGCGCCTTGTCGCCGAGCAGGTCCAGGGCCTCGGGCGAGGGCCCGACGAAGACCAGCCCCCGCGACCGGCACAGCCGGGCGAAGGCCGCGCTCTCGCTGAGGAAGCCATAGCCGGGATGGACGGCGTCCGCGCCGGCGGCCAGGGCGGCGGCGGCCACGGCCTCCATGTCCAGGTAGGGCGCCGCGCCGTCTCCTGGAACGGCGACCGCCTCGTCCGCCAGCCGGACGTGCAGGGCGTCGGCGTCGGCGGCCGCGAACATCGCCACGGTCGGCAGGTCCAGCGTCGCGGCGGCGCGGAGGATGCGGACGGCGATTTCGCCGCGATTGGCGATGAACAGCTTGCGGAAGGCCATATCCATACCTGCGACGGCGACGAGCCCCGGACGATGCTCATACAGCCGTTTGAAATCAATGACCGATAGGTCGAGCGCAGCCCGCGCCGTCGCCGATCCTGGCGCTGATCGATGGACAGCAGGTCGTCGCGCCATTTCAGTTGGTTAATTTACAGGCCAAAGACAATCCATTCCCGGCCACAGCTTATTCTCAATCGGTCAAGTCACCATGTGAAACTTACCCGTGCGTCCAACGCATGGATCGGCAGGTGGAAATTCGGATGAGCTTAGGCCCAATACTGATGTGATGGTTAATTCACTCAAGTGGCGATCTGGATTTCCCCCAGGAGGCGAAGTCGACCGCTGTTAATAAAAAAAACTTCGCCGATTAACTATCAAATCACTTCCTGTTCCCCAAAGTTGGGGATGTTTAACCCGGCTTTAACCGGCTTATTCCCGGCCCATCGGGGCAGGCGGATGATCCTTCGGGACGGCGCAGGCCCCTCAGACAGGGGGTTGGGGAAAATGATCGGCCGGCTTGAGTTGCGCCCTTCGAGCGTCCGCTACGGCATCCTCGGGGCCGTCGCCCTGAGCGCGGTCCTGGCGTCGCAGGCGCAGGCCGCCGACACCGTCAGCCTGACGCTGCAGGGGACCATCCCCGCCGACTGCGCGATGACCGCGCCGAACAGCTCGCTGCAGCTCGGCGACATCACCCGCAACGGCCAGCAGGCCCTGTCGCTGAACGTCAATTGCAACGCGCCCTTCGCCTATTCGCTGGTTTCGACCAACGGCGGCCTCAAACTCCAGGGCGCGGCTTCGGTGGTGGGCGGCGCCTTCGCGTCCAGCCAGCCCTATTCGGTCACCACCAGCTTCCAGACCGACCAGGGGTCGTTCGGCGACGGCGCGCTGCCCAGCGGCAGCCTCACCCTCGCCAACGCCGCCCCGTGCCTGGCGGCCAGCTACGGGGCCTCCTGCCCCTTCGCCAATTCCGGCGCCGGCGTCGCGATCAATCGCACGGCGAGCCTGATCATCGGCTGGGCCGCGCCCACGGCGCCGCTGCTGGCCGGAACCTATTCCGACGTCCTGACCGTCACGGTCCGGGCGATGTGAAGCAGTCCGGGCCGGATCGGGCGCGTCCCGGCCGGCCCCGAGTTCCCGGGAGACCGGGCTGAAACGGCGGCGGGATCTCCCCCCGCCAATTGTAAGGAAGCGCGGGATCGCCCCGCGTTATGAATGGAGACAGTGCTATGAAGAAGCTCGTTCTGCTGGCGGCTGGCGCCGCCCTCCTCGCCGGCCCGGCCTTCGCGGCTCCCTCGGCCAGCAACGACATCACCATCAACGGCACCGCGCCGCAGGTCTGCACGCTGGGCAACCCGAACACCACGGGCTCGGCCACCAACGCGACCTTCGCCGGCACCACCGTTTCGGTGACCGCCCTGGCCAGCGCCACGGACGCCTCGCTGAACCAAACCAGCGTCACCCTGCGTTACGCCGGCATGTGCAACTACGCCCATAACGTCGGCCTGAAGTCGGCCAACGGCGGCCTGGTGAACGCCTCGGGCGCCGCCAACGCCCCGGTCGCCGGCAGCGGCACCTTCATCCAGCGCGTCGGCTACACCGCCACCGCCAACTGGGCCGGCGCCAACGACGTCCTGGCCACCTCGAACAGCACCACCTCCTACGTCGCCCCCGGCGTCGTGAAGGCGAACTGGTCGGTGGCCGGCGCCAACCAAGGCAACCTCGACGTCAACGTCGCGATCGCCTCGTCCTCGACCCCGGTGGTCGCCGGCACCTACGGCGACACCCTGACGGTCGGCATCGGCGCGGCCCTCTAAGCAGGACCGTTGTTGCGAGGAGATTGACGTGAAACGCTTGGCTCTGACGACCGGCCTGATCGTGGCCGCGGCCTGCCCCGCCTGGGCGGACGACTCCGCGATCAAGGAGCAAACGCTTGGGGGCGTCGTCCCCAATGTCTGCCGCCTCGGCGCCGTGTCCCAGAGTTCGGGCGACAACGCCAGCTTCGCCGTCGGCGGGGCGTCCTCGACGGTGACGGTGACGACGTTCGCCGATCCCAACACGGCCCAGGCCCGGGCCGCCTCGATCAATCTGGGGATCCAGGGGGTGTGCAATCGCTCGCACACCATCCGTCTCCTGAGCGAGCGCGGCGGCCTCACCCTGGACCAGCCGCCGGCCGGCGCCACGCCCGGGTTCGCCCGTCGCGTGGACTACACCGCCGTCGCCGGCTGGCCTGGGGCCCAGACGACCCTGACCACCGCCGGCGCCGCCGGCGCCGCGGCCACGGTCGACGTCAGCGGCCCCAGCTCCGGCGACCTGCTGCTCAGCATCGCGATTCCCTCGGGAAGCACGGCGCTGGTGGCGGGCGACTACCGGGATCGGCTGACCGTCGAGCTCCTCGCCAACATGTAGACGGGCGCAAGCCCGGGAGGTTCAGAATGAAAACTTTGCTAATCGCCGCCGCCGCCGCGCTGGCCTTCGGGGCTCCGGCCCTGGCCGCGTCCAGCCCGGCTCCGAACAGCAACGCGCTGAGCGGCGTCGCTCCGACCGTCTGCGTCATGTCAGCGCCGACGATCAACAACGCCGACGCCACCCTGGTCTCGGCCACGGCCAACGCCAGCGCCGTGCAGTTCAGCAACTTCGCCAGCCCGGCGAACGCGCAGCTGACGCCCAACCAGGACTTCACTCTGACGGTCCAGGCCACGTGCAACTACGCGCACAGCTTCGGCCTGAAGAGCCAGAACGGCGGCCTGAAGAACACCACGACCTCGGTGGTCGGCGGCTCGTTCATCCAGAGCGTCAACTACACGGTCGGCGGCCTCTGGGGCCTGCATCCGATCGCGCTGCAGACCTTCGGCCTGCCGAACACCAAGTCGTTCGGCTTCGGCGACGTCGACGGGGCCAACCGCGGCAGCGTCGTCCTGGCGGTTTCGCTGAACAACCCGTTGTTCAACCGTCCGCTGGTCGCCGGCGCGTTCACCGACGTGCTGACCCTGCAACTGGGCGCGCCGCTCTAAGCGGCCGCCCGACAGGGCGTTTTACTTTTTGATTTGGGGGAGTGGGGGGCGTCGTCATGAAAGCGCGTAACCTGTTGGCCGCTGCGCTAGCGGCGTCTGTTTTCATGGCGGCGCCCGCCGCCTTCAGCATGAGCGTGTCGCCCATCCTGGTCGACCTGAAGCCGGCGGGTTCGCAAGGCTCCAGCCAGATCAAGGTGGTCAACACCCTGGCCAACGACCTGCCGGTCGAGCTGACCCCGCTGGTCGCCACCGTCGACGAGAAGGGCGAGGTCAAGACCGCGCCCGCCGGCGACGAGCTGCTGATCTTCCCGCCCCAGGCGATCATCAAGCCGGGCGCCACCCAGGTCTTCCGCGTGCAATGGGTCGGCGAGCCCGACATCAAGCAGAGCAAGACCTATCTGGTGTCCGTGGCCCAGCAGCCGGTGCAGCTGCCGCAGGGCTCTTCGGGCATTCAGCTGCTTTACGATTTCCAGGTGGTGGTCAATGTCGGTCCGCTGACCGGCAAGCCCAACCTGAAGCTGGTCAAGACCGAGCTGGTCAAGGACGACAAGGGCGCCCGCCGCGCCGCCATCACCCTCACCGACGACTCCGACGTCCACGCCTATCTGAGCGCGACCAAGCTGCGGCTCGAACTGAGCGACGACGCCGGCAAGACCGTCTGGAGCAAGAGCTGGGCCCCCGAGGAGATCGCCGGCACCGTCGGCATCGGCCTGGTCCAGCCCCACGCCACCCGCCGTTTCGTCCTGCCCTACGACCTGCCCGCCGAAGGCGCCAAGCTCAACGCCGAGGTCCGCTATGAAGCACGCCCGTAGCGGCGCGAGCTTCGTCGTCCTCGCCTTCTGTCTGTCGTCGGCCGCCAACGCGGCCGGCGGCGCGGGCGACACGATCAAGCTGGCCCAAGGCCCCAGTTCCGGACAGAGCGGAACCGTCGTCCAGATCCCGCCGGGGCGGCCCACCGTCACCTCGCCGCCGCCGCTGGTCCAGACCCCGCCGCCGCCCGCGGCGACGCCCGCCGGCGCGCCCGCGGCCCAGCCGGCGACGCCCATCGCCGGGGGCAAGCGCATCGAGATCGTCGTCCCGTTCAAGGAGCGCACGCTCTATATCGGCGACGTCTCGATCGCGGTGACCGTCAAGGGCGAGATGGTCGACATGCCGCTGGACCGGGTCCTGCAGCTGCTCGCTCCGATCGCCTCGCCCTCGATGCTCGACCGCGTCAAGGCCGTGGCCGCCAACCGCGCCCGCATCACCATCGGCGACCTGCAGACCGCCGGCCTCAAGGCCGCCTACGATCCCGCCCTGCTGGAGATCACGGTCGAGGTTCCGATCGAGGACAAGCAGCGGCGCACCCTGGAGCTGGCCAGCCTCGACCGCGAGGATCGCGGCCAGTTCTCGCCCCAGTCCAAGATTTCGGGCTGGCTGACCTGGCGCACCGCCTTCGACTACATCGAAAAGGGCCCGAACACGGGTCTCGCCGACCCGGCGTTCGACCTGTCGAGCGCGCTGCGCTTCGGCTCGTGGGCCCTGGAGAACGAGGCCTTCGTCGACACCGCCGACACCGAGAACAAGAAGTTCTCGCGCCTGGGCACGCGGCTGGTCCGCGACTGGCCGACCTCGGCCATGCGCCTGACCATCGGCGACATGACGCCGTTCGGCCGCGGCTACCAGACCTCGCCGCAGATGGCCGGGATCTCGCTGCTGCAGTCCTACAGCTCGATCCAGCCGGGCCGGAACATCCGTCCCAGCGGCCAGGGCGCCTTCGCCCTGCGCGAGCCGGGCACGGTCGAGGTCTATGTCAACGGCCGCATGGTCCGGCGCATGGACCTGGACAGCGGCACCTACGACGTCCGCGACTTCCCGTTCACCGCCGGCCAGAACAACATCCAGTTCGTCGTCCAGGACCGCACGGGCCGGCGCGAGCTGTTCGCCTACAACCAGTTCTTCGACCAGAGCCTGCTCAAGGCCGGCCTGACCGAATACCTGGCCGCCGTCGGCGTCGAGAGCCCGATGCGCAACGGCGAGCCCGACTATTCCGGCCGCGGCGTGTTCACCGGCTACTATCGGCGGGGCGTCAACGACGACCTGACCCTGGGCGCCAACCTGCAAGGGGACAAGGACAACCGGCTCTACGGCGTCGAGGCGGTCTGGGCCAACCGGCTGGGCATCCTCGCCTTCCAGGGCGCGGCCTCGGAAGGCAAGGCCGGCACCGGCACGGCGTTCCTGATGTCGTTCCAGCGCCAGAACAACCCCGGCCCCGAGGAGGCGCGCCAGTCGTTCGCCTTCACCGCCGAGGCGCGCAGCCGCAACTTCGGCGGCCTGAACACGGCGACGGTGATCAACCTGACGCCGGGCACGCCGACCGCGCCCAACGCCGGCCAGAACCGCACGGCGCTGGACCTGGCGGCCAACTACACCCGCGACATCAGCCGCGACACCAACCTGAGCTTCGACCTCGGCTACAGCTTCGGCCGCGACGGGCAAAAGGATGCGGGCCGCGCCCGCGCCGCCCTCGCCCGGCGCGTCGGCTTCGACACCAGCGTCGGCTTCGAAGTCCGCTGGGACGAGCGCGGCTTCGGCCAGGGCGAGGACTTCGGCGTGCTGGTCACGCTGAACCGCCGCCTCGGCCGCGACCAGAGCGTGCGCGCCTTCTACGACTCCGCCGAGAAGCGGACGTCGGTGGCCTGGCAACGCACCCCGCGCGACCCCTACGGCGAATGGTCGCTGTCGGCCGACGTGCAGAACGCGCCGGACGGCACGGCCTTCAACGCCACCGCCTACCGCCAGTTCAACCGGGTCGAGACCTCGCTGGCGCAGGTCGCCGCCACGGACGGGTCGGGCAAGATCACCGACGTGCGCTCGTCGCTGCGCCTGGCCGGGTCGATCGCCTTCGCCGACGGGACCTGGGCCCTCGGCCGGCCGATCTACGACTCCTTCGCCATCGTCAAGCCGCACGCCAGCCTGGCCGACCGTTCGGTCGTCGTCGATCAGCAGCCCAAGGGCGACGCGGCCCACACCGGCGCCTTCGGCCCGGCGCTGGTGCCCGATCTGTCGGCCTATTCGCGCCGCACCCTGGTGGTGGGGGTCAAGGACCTGCCGCCGGGCTACGACCTGGGCTCGGGCACCTTCGACCTCCTGCCCGGCTATCATGGCGCCTATGTGCTGGAAGTCGGCTCGGCCTATTCGGTCACGGCCATCGGTTCGCTGGTGGACAGCGACGGCCAGCCGCTGGCCCTCACCGCCGGCAAGGCCTTCGACCTGGCCGATCCCAGCCACGCGCCGGTCGAGGTCTTCACCAACAGGCAAGGCCGCTTCGCCGCGCAGGGCTTGCGGCCCGGCCGCTGGCGCCTGGAAATGGGCGCGAGTTCGCCGGTCATCTATGTGATCGACATCAACACCACCGACGGAACGCTGGTGCGCATCCCGCAACCCGTCCGGCCGAGCGCGGAGGCGAGAAAATAATGAAATGGATGCTGATGAGCGCCGCCGCGACCCTGGCCCTGGCCGCGGCGCACAGTCAGGCCCAGGCGGCCCAGTGCTCGCTGACCACCACCTCGCCGGCCAGCGTGACGATCAACTACGACCCGCTGGCGGCCTCCCAGAACGAGACCACGGTCACGGTGATCCGCCAGAACGGCTGCGGCTTCACGCTCTATGACGACGCCGCGGTCGCCAACCAGGACTTCTCCCGGTTCGGGCATAGCGGGCCGATCACCCGCACCAGCTTCGCGGCCACCTATCGCTATCCGGCGAGCTGGCCCTGTGACCTGAGTGGCTCGTTCCTGTGCGAGATCGGCGACGGCGAGCCGCGCAGCCTGCGCGCCAACGGCCAAGCCAACCACCAGCTGAAGATCACCATTCCGGCCGGCGTGTCGCCGCGCAACCTGCCGGCGGCCCTGTCGCTGTACATGCCCGAGCCGCGCTACAACCCGAACGGCAAGCTGGACCAGATGGACTCGCACGAGCTGCGGGTGCTGTTCAACGTGATCCAGTCCGCCTCGCTTTCCTTCGCGGGCGGCGGCTCGTCGCTGACCATGGATTTCGGGACCCTGGCCACCGGCCAGGTCAAGTCGGTCAACGTCATGGCCCGCGCCACCGCGCCGTTCCGGGTGAAGATGACCTCGGACATGGGCTCGGCGCTGAAGCTGAACGGCCAGGCCAATTCGCCCTGGTCGATCCCCTACACCGCCACGCTGAACGGCAGCCCGATCGCCCCGAACAGCGACTATCGCAACCTGACGTCCAACGGTTCGGGCGGGGTCGATCTGGCCCTGCCGTTCCAGGTGACGATCGGCGACGCCTCGGCCAAGAAGGCCGGCGCCTACCGCGACGTGGTCACGTTGCAGATCTCGCCGCTCTAAGCGGCGAGGCCGGCTGATCCTGAAAGCCTTGCGAGAACGGCGGCGGAGCGATCCGCCGCCGTCGTCGCATCAGGCGTCCGTCAGGCGAAGTTGGCCTGGACCCGGATGCGCAGGCTGGACAGGCGGGTGTCGCCCGGCCGGTAGGCGATCTGGCGGCCCTGGCGGGCGGGGCCCGACACGGCGGCGATGACCGCCGAGCCCGAGCCGTTCAGCGCCACTTCGCGGCCGTCGACGATCAGGGCGCCGGCGTCCTGGCCGGCGGCGTAGTCGACGATGACGTTGTAGCCCTGGCCGGCGTTGCAGAACTCCTGCGTCGAGCCGAGCTGGATCACGCCGTCGGCCTGCTCCTGGACCGCCGACTGGAAGTCGGCGCGGCAGACCACGGGCACGACGCCGCGCAGTTCGAACGTGTGGCTGGCCTGGTCCGCGGCGGCGAAGGCCGGGCTGGCGGCGGAGGCGAGCGCGGCGGCCGCCATGATTGCACGCAACATCGAGACACCCCTGGTTTATTGAATATCCTTGATGCGTACAATTAACCCAACGCGTTTCGATAAGATTATTGCTTATGGTTTCAGCAAATTAATCGTCAGAATGACTTGGTAAATAATTCTCAACGCCGCGATTTCATGATTTCGACTTCGTTTACCTTGAAGAACATGCTCCGTCTGCGGATGGCGCCCACGCCCTTCGGGGCCTGCGCCGCCGCCCTCTACAATCGGCCTCAGAGAAACTAGATTGCCTTGGCGGCCGCGAGCCGATTAGGAGCAGCCTCCCCCTGCGACACTCCAAGGCCCGCCGTTGATCGAGCTGAGCGACATCCACAAGACCTACCGGGCCGGAAGCGGCGAGGTCGCCGCCCTGCGCGGGATCGACCTGCGCGTGGCCGCCGGCGAGGTCTTCGGCGTGATCGGCCAGTCGGGCGCCGGCAAGTCCAGCCTGATCCGCATGATCAACCTGCTGGAGCGGCCGACCGCGGGTCGCGTGACGGTGGACGGGGTCGACGCGGCGAGCCTGGACGCCGCCGGCCTGCGCGGCCTGCGCCGGCGGATCGGCATGATCTTCCAGCACTTCAACCTGCTCAGCTCGAAGACCGTCGTCGAGAACGTCGCCTTCCCGCTGCAGCTGGAAGGGCGGCTGTCGCGCGAGGACATCCGCGCCCGCGCCCTGGCCCTGCTGGACCGGGTCGACCTGGCCGACCAGGCCGACAAGTATCCCGCCCAGCTGTCGGGCGGCCAGAAACAGCGCGTCGGCGTCGCCCGCGCCCTGGCCTGCGAGCCCAAGATCCTGCTGTGCGACGAGGCGACCAGCGCCCTCGACCCGGAGACCACCCGCCAGGTGCTGCGCCTGCTGCGCGAACTCAACGGCGAACTGGGCCTGACCATCGTGCTGATCACCCACGAGATGGACGTGATCCGCCGGGTCTGCGACCGCGTCGCCGTGCTGGAGGCCGGCCGCGTTGTCGAGCAGGGCGTGGTGGCCGACGTCTTCCTGTCGCCCCGCCATGCGACCACCCGCCGCCTGATCGAGGAGGGCGGCGACGCCGACGATGCGGGCGCCGGCGGTCCCGGGGCCGGCCGCACCGTGCGCCTGACCTATCGGGGCGAGACCACCTACGCCCCTCTGCTGGGCCGCATCGCCCGCGAGACCGGGGTCGACTACAGCATCCTGGGCGGCCGCGTCGCCCACATCCGCGACCTGCCCTACGGCCAGCTGACCCTGGCCCTGGTCGGCGGCGACGTCGACGCCGCCCTGGCCCAGTTCGCCGCCGCCGGCGTCGCCGTCGAGGAGATCGACCGATGAGCGCCGCCGGGTCCGCGCTGTTCGCCAATGTCGACTGGGCCGAGATCGGGCGGGCGGGGGTCGACACCCTGGCCATGCTGGGCGGCTCGCTGGTCCTGACCGTCGCCGTCGGCCTGCCCCTGGGCGTGCTGCTGTTCCTGACCGGGCGCGGCCAATTGCTGGCCCAGCCCCTGGCGCACGGCCTGCTGTCGGTGCTGGTCAACGTCCTGCGCTCGGTGCCGTTCATCATCCTGCTGATCGTGATGATCCCGGTGACGGTGGTGCTGGTCGGCACCTCGCTGGGCGTGCCCGGCGCCATACCGCCGCTGGTGGTCGGAGCCGCGCCCTTCTTCGCCCGGCTGGTCGAGAGCGCCCTGCGCGAGGTCGACCGCGGCGTCATCGAGGCGGCCCAGGCCATGGGCGCCTCGCCCCGGCAGATCGTGTTCGACGCCCTGTTGCCCGAGGCGACGCCGGGCATCCTCGCCGCCGCGACGGTGACCGCCATCGCGCTGGTGTCCTACACCGCCATGGCCGGGGTGGTCGGGGCCGGCGGCCTGGGCGACCTGGCCGTCCGCTTCGGCTATCAACGCTTCCAGACCGACGTCATGGTGGTGACCGTGGCGCTGCTGCTGGTGCTGGTCCAGGTCCTGCAGATGATCGGCGACCGCGCCGTCGCCCACTTCAGCCGGCGCTGAGGCGCCGCCAACCCGAGAGAACCGCCGTGAACCGACGCTTCCTGATCGCCGCCGCCGCGACCCTGGCCCTGGCCGCCTGCTCGCCGCAGGCCCCGGGCCCGAAGGCGGGACACGTCCTGACGGTGGCCGCCACCGCCGTGCCGCACGCCGAGATCCTGGAATTCGTGAAGCCGCAGCTGGCCAAGGACGGCCTGACCCTGCAGATCAAGGTGTTCAACGACTACGTCCAGCCCAACGTCCAGGTCGAGCAGAAGCAGCTGGACGTCAGCTACTTCGAGACGCTCCCCTATCTGGAGCAGTTCAACAAGGATCGCGGCACGCACCTGGTTCCGATCGTCGGCGTGCACATCGAGCCGATGGGCGCCTATTCGCGCAAGGTGAAGGCGCTGGCCGAGCTGGCCGACGGCGCGACCGTGGCCATCCCCAACGAGGCCTCGAACGGCGGCCGCGCCCTGCTGCTGCTGCAGAAGGCCGGCCTGATCACCCTGAAGGACCCGGCCAACCCGCTCTCCAGCCTGCGCGACGTCGTCGGCAATCCCAAGCGCCTGAAGTTCAAGGAGCTGGAGAGCGCCACCCTGCCGCGCGTGCTGGACCAGGTCGACCTGGCGCTGATCAACACCAACTACGCCCTCGACGCCAAGCTCGACCCGACCAAGGACGCCCTGGCCATCGAGGACGGCAAGTCGCCGTATGTGAACTATCTGGTCGGCCGCGCCGACAACCAGAACGACCCGGACGTCAAGAAGCTGGCGGCCGCCCTGACCAGCCCGGAGGTCAAGGCGTTCATCGCCCAGCGCTATCACGGCGCGGTGGTGCCGGCCTTCTGAGGCTGGATCATGTTGCAGAGCGGGGGGTGACGCGAAAATCCGGGCCCGCCTTTTCGCGTCCCGCTCTATTCCTCCAGCAGGGCCGCCAGCTTGAGCACGGTGTTCCAGTTGCGGCCCGTGCCGGCCTGGCCGAGCTTGCGGGCGATCAGCGCCACGGTCAGCTTCGAGCGGCCGACGCCGTCCGGATAGACCGCGTAGAGATGCCGCCCGCGCGCGGCGACACGCTCCGGTCCGGCGATCGCCGCCCGCAAGGCTTCGACGGCATCGTCGCTCACCGGGGCCTTGAAGGCGTAGATCAGCAGGTGGCCGGGATCGCTCTTCGCCGCCTCGGCGAAGGGATCGCCGTCTATGGCTTCACGCCACTCGGCGGCGTCGCGCACATAGATGTCGGTGGCCAGATCGAACCGCGCCTTGACCGCCGCCTCGAGCCGCCGCTCCAGCGCATCATTGGAGGCGTCGCCGCCCTCGAAGGCCAAGTTCCCGCTCTGCAACAGGGTCTGGCCGCCGGCGAGGTCCAGGTCGGTCAGCATTTCGCGCAGGCCGGCCATCGGGACCATGGCCTTGCCGACATTGACCGCGCGCAGCAAAGCGATGCGTTTCATCCGTCCCTCCGACCTGGGCGGCCAATCAGCCTGACGATCGGCGCGGCTGCAAGCCGCGCGGCGGGCGTCACAGGGACACGGCCTGACCGAACCCCTGCTCGCTCGCCTGCCGGAACAGCCACCAGCCGGCGGCCAGATCCTGCACCACGCTGCCGAGGGACTTGTAGAGCGTGACCTCGTCCGGCGATCGACGGCCGGGCAGGCCGCCGGCCAGGACCTGGCCGATCTCGCCGAGGACGTGGTCGTCGCCGACCAGGCCGGCGGCCTTGGCGCGCAGGAACTCCGCCCCCTGGGCCAGCACCGAGGGACGGTGGTCGGCGAAGAAACGGGCGCGCGCCGTCAGCGCCCCATCGATCTCGGCCGGGCCGGCGCGGCTGGAGCCGACGACGTTGAGATGGCAGCCGTCGGGAACCTGGGCGGCGTGCAGGATCGGCTCGGCGGCGGCGGTGACGGTGCAGATCACGTCGGCGTCGGCCACCGCCTCGTCGACCGTGGCCGCCGCCCGGACGGGCAGGCTGAACTCGGCCTCGGCGGCGCGGGCGAAGGCCTGGGCCCGCTCGGCCGAGCGCCCCCATACCGCGCAACGGTCGAAGGCCCGCACCTGCAGCAGGGCGGCGATATGGCCGCGCGCCTGTTCGCCATAGCCCAGGATCGCCAGCCGGGACGCCTCGGGCCGCGCCAGGGCGTCGGTGGCGACGGCGCTGGCGGCGGCGGTGCGGATCGCCGTGACCTCGCCGGCCTCGATCAGGCAGACCGGCGCGCCGCTGTCGGGATCGAACAGCATCACCAGCCCCTGGTGCGAGGACCGGCCCTGAGCGAAGCGTTCCGGAAAGACGCTGACCACCTTGACCCCGAACGCCTTGTCCGACGCCAGCGCGCCGGGCATCGACCCGAAGGCCCGCCCGGCAGCCAGCGGCACGATCTGCCGCAGCACCTGCACCGCCTCGCCGTGGGACAGGGCGATCATCGCCTCGCGCACCAGGGGGATGCAGACCGCGTAGGTCAGCCGGGCCCGGACCGTGTCGCGGTCCAGGACGATCATCGCCCCCGCCGCCGTGTCCTCGCCGCTCATGCGCCCCAGACGTCCTGGGCGTAGCGCAGGAAGTTGCGGCCGAGGATCTTGTCGATGCGGGAGGACGAATGGCCCCTGGCGGCCAGGGCGGCGGCGAGGTCGCGGAACTGGCTGGGCCGTTGCAGCTCGGGGATGTAGGCCAGCACGTCCGGGCCTTCGCCGGGCGCGGCGACGCCGGCCTTGTGGCGGGCCGCGTACTGCCGGGCGGCGTCGGCCAGCTCCGCCTTCATGTCGCCGGGCGTCGAGACCACCCCGTCGGTGCCGATGCCGACATGGTCCTCGCCGCAGACCTTCACCGCGTGCTCGATGTGGGCCACCACGTCGGCGGTGGTCGGGTGGCTGTCATAGCGCAGGAACGGCATGAAATAGATGCCGACGAAGCCGCCCTTCTCGGCCACCAGGCGCAGCTCCTCGTCGGTCTTGTTGCGCGGCCGGTCCGACAGGGCCTGGCAGCCGGTGTGGTTGATCGAGATCGGCGCCTTGGACGCCCGCGCCGCGTCGAGGCAGATGGCCCGGCCGCTGTGCGACAGGTCGACCATGATCCTGCGCGCGTTCAGCCGCTCGACCACCTCGCGCCCGAACGGCGTCAGGCCGCGCCCCTCGCGGACCATCGAGCCGTCGCCCAGCTGGTTGCGGACGTTGTAGGTCAGCTGGATGATCCGCACCCCGAGGTCGGCGAAGATGTCCACCCGGTCGGCGCGCTTGCCCATCATCGCCGCGTTCTGGAAGCCGTAGATCACGCCGATCTTGTTCTCGCCCTTGGCGCGCAGGATGTCGGCCGTCGTCCGCACCTTGATCAGGTCGGCCGGGCGCGAGCGCACGATCTCGTCCCACACGCCGATGGTGCGCACCGTGTATTCGAACGGCTCCATCGGACCGGACACGTAGCCGAGGGTGACGTTGACCGCGTTCATGCCGGAATCGCGGGCGTCGCGGATCGCCCGGTCGTTGACCGCCGGATGCGCCAGGTCGACGCCGTCGCCGCTCTCGGTCGGCGGCGCGGCCGGGTCCTCCAGGCCGCCCAGGGCGTTGATGATCAAGGGCCGTTCGCCGCTCGTCGTCGCCGTCTTCGCGGCCTTGGCCGACACCGCCGCCGCCAGGGCCGCTCCCGCCGCCGCGCCGCCCGTCAGCAGCGCCCGCCGATCCGTTCCGCTCATGGGTCTTCCTCCACCTGGCCCGCCCGTTGGTCCGGACGCGGCCGGCCACAGGCTGTCCGCACGAAGCGCCGGCCGCAAGCCCCATGATTGAATTCGCGCCGGCCTCAACCGGCGGCGGCTCCCTACTGGAAGCCGCGCACCTCGTCGGCCGCGATGGGGCGATAGTCCTTGCGCGGATAGTCCGTCCCGCGCTTGACCGTCAGCATGACGCTGCGCATGGCCGCGACGTCCCGGGACGGATCGCGCGAGACGAACACGAGGTCGGCCAGCTTGCCCGGCGCGATCTCGCCCATGTCCGCCTGGCCCGCCGCGGCCGCGCCGTTGCGGGTGGCGGCGGCGATCACGTCGAGCGGCGCCATGCCGGCCTTGTTCTGCAGCAGCTCCATCTCGTCGTGCAGGGCCGGATAGGCGCTCTCGACCGGGGCGAAGCCGTCGGTGCCGGCGGTGATCCGCACGCCCGCCTTGTAGGCCCGGGCCGTCAGGGCCTCGGCCAGGGAGGCGGTGCAATAGGGCGGCGGAGCCTTGGGATCGGCGGCGCGCGCCTGGTCCAGCTCGACATAGACGTGGTCGGTGGCGTCCAGGATGGTTCCGCGCCGGGCCATTTCGGCGAACAGGGCGTCGACCTTGGGGTTTCCGCCGTCCTTGAACCTGTCGGCCTCGACCGGGGCGCGGCGATGATAGGCGGCCGGCTTCACGTCCGAAGCCTCGTAGCCCAGCATGCAGACGTGCGACAGCACGTCGACGCCGGCCGCCACCTCCTCGGCGGGGGTGGCGGGGAACACCATGCCATGGGCCCAGACCCGGAAACCCTGGCGATGTGCCTCGGCGACGATCCTCGCCGTCAGCGGGCCGGGCAGGTCGGCGTAGATCTTGATCGCCGAAGCGCCCGTGCCCCGCGCCAGGGCGACGGCCAGCGGCAGGTCGACCTCGTCGGTGATCGCCTGCATCCACGGCGCGCGTCCGGGCTCGACGCCGCGCGCGGCGGCCTGGGTGCGCGGGTCCTTGAAGAAGTCCGGCCCCGCCATCAGGGCGCTGTAATAGACGTCCGGCGCAGCGATCTCGCCCTGGCGGGACGCCCGCGACAGGTCGGCCAGGGCCCGCGCGTCTCCGGCCATGTCGCGCACGGCGGTCACCCCGCCATAGAGCATCCGCCGCATATAGGCCTCGGCCGCCCTGCGGTCGGGCGAGGTCGCCAGGTGGACGTGGGTGTCGATCAGGCCCGGCGTGACATAGAGGCCGGCGACGTCGGGCCGCCGCCCGCCGGCGGGCGCCTGGGCGAGGGGAACCACGGCCTCGATGCGCTCGCCCCTGACCACCACGGCCATGCCGGGGCGCGGCGCCGCGCCCGTCCCGTCGATCACCGTGACCCCCGCATAGACCGTGAGGCCGTCCGGCTCCGCCGCGCGGGCCCCCGCCGCCGCGGAGGCCGACACCGTCAAGGCCGCCGCCAGGATCATCGCCGACCGTCGCATGTCCCCTCCCCGTTTCTGCCCTCGCATCGCCGGGCCATCGATCAGGCGGCCCGTGGGGAAGTCAATCACTTCAGCCGCAGCGGCAGGCCGGCGACGATCAGCACCGCCTGGTCGCACGCCGCCGCCATCCTCTGGTTCAGGCGGCCGGCCTCGTCGCGGAAGCGGCGGGCCAGGGCGTTGTCCGGCACGATCCCCTGCCCCACCTCGTTCGACACCAGCCACACGGGCGCTGCGCAGGCGCGCAGGGCCGCCTCCAGCCGGTCCGTCGCCGCGCCGAGATCGGCCTCGGCCAGCATCAGGTTGCTGAGCCACAGGGTCAGGCAGTCGACCACCGTCGCCTCGCCCGCCGTGCGCGCCGCCAGCGCCGCCGGCAGGTCCAGGGGCGCCTCCGCCGTCGACCAGGCCCCGCCGCGCTCGGCCCGGTGGCGGGCGATGCGCTCGGCCATCTCGTCGTCGAAGGCCTGGGCGGTGGCGATCATCACCGGGCGCGCGCCGCGTCCGGCGGCCCACGCCTCCGCCTGGGCCTGGGCGTAGGCGCTCTTGCCCGAGCGGGCGCCGCCGAGGACGAGGGTCAAGGTCATCGAGGGACTCCGCAATTGACCGTGTGCGCCGCAGCAACTAAGCCAAGCGTCGCGACAGGTTCCTCTGATCGAGGATGAAAAGGGAACTCAGGTGAAAGCCCTGGGCTGCCCCCGCAACTGTAAGCGGCGAGTCCGCGCATCAAAAGCCACTGGGTCGAAAGACCTGGGAAGGCGATGCGCACCGGCGTCGACCCGCAAGCCAGGAGACCTGCCCGTCGCGGTCGTCCTTCGTTCAGCCGGGGTGCGCTGTGCGAACGGGTCCTCCCGAGAGACGACGATCGCCAACCAAGGGCCGCGCCCGCGCGGGCCTCGGTTCCGCCTGGGCGCGTCTCGCCCCTGCGGGACCGGACGCCGCCGGGCCGCCCGTCGTCAGTTCGAGGGGAAGACCTGTGACGAAGTTCCTGTTGTCCACCGCCTGCGCCAGCGCCCTGCTGGCCCTGGCCGCGCCCGCCCTGGCCGAGGAGGCGCCCGCGCCTGATCCCGACGTGGCCGGCCGCGCCGCCGCCGCCGGGGTCGACACCCTGGTGGTGACGGCCACCCGTTCGCCGCAGCGCATCGACCGCATCGGCCAGTCGGTCACCGTGCTCGACGCCGAAGCCATCCAGGCCAGCCAGAAGGCGGTGATCTCCGACCTGCTGGCCATGACGCCGGGCGTCAGCTTCTCGCGCAACGGCGGGGTCGGGGCGACCACCTCGCTGCGCATCCGCGGGGCCGAGACCGACCAGACCGTGGTCGTGGTCGACGGCGTCAAGCTGAACGACCCCACCTCGCCGGGCGGCGGCTACAACTTCGCCAACATGCTGGCTGGCGACATCGCGCGCATCGAGGTGCTGCGCGGCGCGCAATCGACCCTGTGGGGCAGCCAGGCCATCGGCGGGGTGGTCAACATCGTCACCGCCGACCCGACCAAGCCGTTCGAGGGCTCGGCCTCGCTGGAGGGCGGCTCGATGTCGACCGGCTACGCCCGCGCGGCGGTCGGCGGCGCGAGCGAGCGGCTGGTCTGGCGGCTGGCCGGCGGCTACTACACCACGCGCGGCGTCTCGGCCTTCGCCGGCGGCAGCGAGGCCGACGGCTATCGCAACACCGGCTTCAGCGGCCGGCTGCGCTACAAGGTGAGCGACGACGTCACGGTCGACCTGCGCGCGGTCTATTCCAAGGGCCGCAACCAGTTCGACGGCTTCCCGCCGCCCAACTTCGTCTTCGCCGACGACAACGAGTACGGGACCACGGAAGAGTTCGTCGGCTACGCAGGCGTCAACTTCGCCCTGCTGGACGGCCGCCTCAAGAACCGCATCGCCTACGGCTACACCAACACCAACCGCAACAACTACAACCCCGACCAGGAGGTGACGCCGATCACCTTCACCGCCAACGGCAAGAACGAGCGGTGGGAATACCAGGGGACCTTCGCCGTCACCGACGACTGGAACGCGGTGTTCGGCCTCGAGAGCGAGCGGTCGACCATGCGCTCGGCCTCGCCCTCGGCCTTCGCCCCCAACCCGCCCCGGATCAACGGCAAGGTCGGCATCGACAGCGCCTACCTCCAGCTCCAGGGACAGGTGATCCGCGGCCTGACCGTGACCGCCGGCCTGCGCTACGACGACCACGACACCTTCGGCGACCGCACCCTGGGCCAGCTGGCCGCCGCCTGGTCGCTGAACGACGGCGCCACCGTGCTGCGCGCCAGCTGGGGCCAAGGCTTCAAGGCGCCGACCCTCTATCAGCTCTACAGCCCCTACGGGAACACCACCCTGAAGCCCGAGGAGGCCGACGGCTGGGACATGGGCGTCGAGCAGCATCTGGCCGACGGCAAGCTGACGCTGCAGGCGACCTACTTCCACCGCGACACCACCAACCAGATCGACTTCGCCTACTGCACCGGCGCGCCCGATCCCCTGTGCGCGGCCGGCGGGGGCGTGCGGTTCGGCTATTATTCCAACGTGGCCAAGACCCGCGCCCAGGGCGTCGAGCTGAGCGGCGAGCTGCGGCCGGACGACCGCTGGACGCTGCGGGCCAACTACACCTGGACCGACGCCGCCAACGAAGCGCCCGGCGCCAACAACGGCAAGGCCCTGGCCCGCCGGCCCGAGAACGCCGGCTCGGCGTCGGTGGCCTATCTGTGGCCGGCGAAGCTGACGACCACGCTGTCGGCGCGCTACAACGGCGACACCTATGACGACGTCGCCAACAAGTACCTGCTCAAGAACTACACGCTGGTCGACGTGGCGGCGTCCTATCCCGTGAACGACCGCCTCGAGGTCTATGGCCGGGTCGAGAACCTGTTCGACCAAAGCAACCAGACGGTCCGCAACTACGGATCGCCGGGCCGCGCCGCCTATCTCGGCGTGCGGGCCAGGTTCTAGGCCCCGCGATGACGGCTAGGGCGCAAGGCGCATTCGGCCGTCACGGCGGCCGGCTCGCGGCGGCGGCGGCGGCGTTCCCGCACGCCCCGACGCCGTGGGTCGACCTGTCGACCGGGATCAACCCGCACGGCTGGCGAGGCCCCCGCGCCGCGCCGGCCGCCCTGCGCCGGCTGCCCGACCC
>Ga0209762_100105_pt1 | contig 41378 bp, 42 predicted proteins | sample UppTromiDAQMD021_FD_185834 | JGI IMG/M metagenome (GOLD analysis project Ga0209762, IMG submission 185834) | Upper troposphere microbial communities from Maryland, USA - DAQMD-021 (SPAdes) (version 2) | ecosystem: Environmental > Air > Outdoor Air > Unclassified | place: USA: Maryland, Virginia... | reverse complement strand
TTCGGCGGGCGGCGCGGCGGCCAGGTCGGCGGCGGTCACCGCCGGGGTGTCCACCTGCAGGTCGATGCGGTCGAGCAGCGGCCCCGAGACCCGGGCCTGGTAGGTCTGCCGGCAGCGGGGCGCGCGGCCGCACGCGCCCCGGCCGGGGCCGCCATGTCCGCAACGGCAGGGGTTCATCGCCGCGACCAGCTGGACCCTGGCGGGATAGCGCACGTGGGCGTTGGCCCGCGCCACCATCACCTCGCCGGTCTCCAGGGGCTGGCGCAGGCTGTCCAGGGCCTGGGCGCTGAACTCCGGCAGCTCGTCGAGGAACAGCACGCCGTTGTGCGCCAGCGACACCTCCCCCGGCCTGGCCCGCAGGCCGCCGCCCGTCAGAGCGGCCATCGAGGCGGAATGGTGGGGCGCGCGGAAGGGCCGGGCCCGGGTGAGCGTTCCCCTGGCGATCAGGCCGGCGACCGAGTGGACCATCGAGGTCTCCAGCAGCTCGCGCGGGGACAGCGGCGGCAGCAGGCCGGGCAGGCGCTGGGCCATCATCGACTTGCCCGATCCGGGCGGGCCGACGAACAGTAGGTTATGGCCGCCGGCGGCGGCGATCTGCAGGGCGCGCTTGGCTCCTTCCTGGCCCCTGACGTCGCGCAGGTCCGGCGCGCGTTCGCCATCGACCATCGGTCCGGGCGTCGGCGGGCCCATCACCTGGGCGCCCTTGAAGTGGTTGACCAGCGAGATCAGCGAGCGGGGGGCCAGCACGGCGCAGCCGCCGGCCCACGCCGCCTCGGGCCCGCAGGCCTCGGGGCAGATCAGGCCGAGCCCGAGGCCGTCGGCGGCCACCGCCGCCGGCAGGGCCCCGGCCACGGGCGCGATCTGGCCGTCGAGACCCAGTTCGCCGATGGCGGCCCATCCGTGCAGCGCGTCTGGGGCGATCACGCCCATCGCCGCCATCACCCCGAGCGCGATGGGCAGGTCGTAATGGTTGCCTTCCTTGGGCAGGTCGGCGGGGGCGAGGTTGACCACGATGCGCCGCGCCGGCAGGGCGAGGCCCAGGCCGGCGAAGGCCGCCCGCACCCGCTCGCGGCTTTCGGCCACCGACTTGGCGGCCAGGCCCACGATCACGAAGGCGACTTCGCCGCCGGTCAGCTGGACCTCGACGTCGACCCTGCGGGCCTCGACGCCCTCGAACGCCAGCGTGACGACCCGCGCGACCATCTGTTCCGTCCCCCGACTTATCCACAAGCTCAGCACGGGCCGAGGGGAGGATCAAGAACAAAAATGGAACTTTTACAGAAACTATGACGAGGATTGTCGTAAAAGTCGCGGATCAGGTCGCCGCACGCTGACGGCTAGGTCGTCGTGCGGAGGGCTTCGATCCGATCCCAGAGGATCGACGCGGCGTCGGCGCCGCCGAACCGCTTCAACTGCCGCGCGCCGGTCGGCGACGTCACGTTGATTTCGGTCAGATACTCGCCGATCACGTCTATGCCTACGAACAACAGGCCGCGCCGCTTCAGCTCCGGTCCGATGACGGCGCAAAGCTCGCGGTCGCGCGCGGTCAGGTCCACGGCCTCGGCCCGTCCGCCCCGCGCCAGGTTGGAGCGCACCTGGCCGTCGGCCGGCACGCGGTTGATCGCGCCCACCGGTTCGCCGTCGACCAACAGGATGCGCTTGTCGCCCTTGGAGACGGCGGGAATGAATTTCTGGGCCACCACCTGCTCGCGGCCGATCATGGCGTGCAGCTCCAGCAGGGCGTCGAGATTGGGATCGTCCGCCTTCAGCCGCACCACGCCCGAGCCGCCGCCGCCATAAAGCGGCTTGAGGACGATGTCGCCGTGCCGGTCGCGGAAATCGTGGATCGCCTCGCGGTCGCTGGTCACCAGGGTCGGCGGCTGCACGCCGGGGAAGCCGGTGACGAACAGCTTTTCCGGGGCGTTGCGCACCTCGGCCGGATTATTGACCACCAGCGTGCGCGGATGAATGACCTCGAGAAAGTGCGTGGCGGTGATGTAGGCCATGTCGAAAGGCGGGTCCTGCCGCATCAGCACCACGTCGACCTCGGACAGATCGCGCGTCTCCCAGGCGCCCAGGCGGTGGTGATCGCCCTTGACGGCCTGGAGGGTCAGCGGCCGGCCGCGGGCCAGCACCCGGCCGTCCTCCAGGGACAGCTTGTCGGGCGTATAGACCCACAGGGCGTGGCCGCGGTCCTGGGCCTCCAGCATCAGGGCGAAGGTCGTGTCGGTGTCGATGTTGATCCCCTCGACGGGGTCCATCTGGATGGCGACCTTCAAGGCCATGCTAAAAGCTCCGCATAAAGATCAGTTCAGCCTCAGCCGCACGCGTTCGCGCGCGACGCGGGCGGCGATGGAGGCGCCGCCGTCCAACATCTGTGCGCGGGACAGCGCTTGCAAGGCCCCCGCCAGCGCGCCCTGTCCCTCGCGGGCCGCGGCGACGTCGATCCACGGCCGGTGGTCGGCGGGGTCGAGCAGGGCCCGCCTGAGGGCCGATCGCTCGGCGCGGGCGTAGTCGTGGGCCGCCGCCGCGCGGGCGAAGACGTTGTTCTGCAGGCGGATGGCGACGGCCCGGTCGCTGACCGGCCGCATCAGGGCGTCGAGGTCGGCGGCGACGTCGGGGGTGAGCCCCGTGCGCAGGGCCCGCCGGGTCAGTTCGGACGGCAGCACCACCCGGCCCTCGCTGAACGGGTCGAGCGCCATCGGCCCCTCGACGGTCTCGATCCTCAGCAGGAAGTGGCCGGGGAAGTCGACGCCCCTCACGTCCAGGCCGCACCGCCGCGCCGCCTCGATGTAGAACACGCCCAGCGCCACGGGCAGGCCCTTGCGCCGCTGGGCCACGGCGATCAGGTCGGCGTTGGCCGGATGGTCGTAGGTGATCAGGTCGCCGGCTAGGCGCAGGTCGCCGGCCAGGGCTTCGGCCAGGGCTTCCTCCGGCGTCTCGCGGGCCAGGCGCTCGGTCAGGCGGGCCGCAGCCTCGCGGGCCAGGGCGCGGGCCGGCTCCGGGTCGCGGGCCGGGTCGTCGTGAACGGCGCAGGCCAGCGCCGCCTCGAACAGCGGGAAGGCGCCGTCGGCGCATCGACCGGCCTCGGCCAGGACGGTCTCGGCCTCGTCGCGGGTCATGGCCGGCCGGCGTCCTGCCGCCAAGCGTCGGCGACGTGGCGGGGCCAGCGGCCCGGGGCCAGGGCCATCAGGTCGAGGCGCACGACGGCGTCGCGCAGGTCGGCGCGCCGGGCGCAGAGGTTGCGGCCGGCCCGGCGCAGGCGCTCGCGCTGGTCGGGCGACACCGCCGTCAGGGCCTGCTCCAGGGTGGCGCGGCGCTTGACCTCGACGACGGCGACCACGTCGCCCCGCCGGGCCAGCAGGTCGATCTCGCCCTGGGGCGTCTTCAGGCGAAAGCCCAGGATGCGATAGCCCTTCAGCATCAGCCACGCCGCCGCCCAGGCCTCGCCGCGCCGTCCGGACCGGCGCGCCTCGGCTCCGCGTTCGCGGCGATCCTGGGCGCGGCGGTCCCGGGCGGGTCGGTCGACCGAGGTTCCGCGGCCGCTCATTCGGACCGCCCGTGGACGCCCTTGAGATCGAGCGCCCGCCGATAGAGTTCGCGCCGGTTGAGCCCCAGCGCCTTGGCCACCTCCGAGGCGGCGTCGGCCGGACCCAGGCGGGTCAGCGCCTCGCGCAGGGCCTGGTCGGCGTCGTCGGCGCTGGCCGGGGCGGTCTCGCCCGGCCCGACCACCACCACGATCTCGCCCTTGGGCGCCTCGAAGCGGGGATCGGCCGCCAGCACGTCGAGCGGGCCGCGTATGCAGGTCTCGTAGAGTTTGGTCAGCTCGCGGGCCACCGCCGCCGGGCGCGGGCCCAGCACGGCCGCCATGTCGGCCAGGCTGGCGGCCAGGCGCGAGCCGCCCTCGAAGAACACCAGGGTGGCGCGCACCCCGGCCAGGTCCTGCAGGAAGGCCTGGCGGGCGGCCGACTTGGGCGGCGGGAAGCCGGCGAACAGGAAGCGGTCGGTCGGCAGGCCGGCCACGGTCAGGGCGGCCAGAGTCGCCGACGCCCCGGGGATGGGATGGACGGCGGCGCCCTGGGCGATCGCCTCGCCGACCAGGCGGTAGCCGGGATCGGAGACCAGCGGCGTGCCGGCGTCGGAGACCAGGGCCACTCGGCGGCCCTCGGCCAGGGCGGCCAGGATCTTGGGCCGCATCCGCTCGGCGGCGTGCTCGTCATAGCGTTCGATCCGCTTCGACAGGCCGTAGGCCGCCAGCAGCTTGCCGGTGACGCGGGTGTCCTCGGCCAGGATAAGGTCGGCCTGGGCCAGCACGTCGAGGGCGCGCAGGGTGATGTCGCGCAGATTGCCGATCGGCGTCGCCGTGATGTAGAGCCCCGGCGCCAGCGGCGCGGGGCTCAGGGGCGGCGGCGGGACATGGACGGCCAAGGGCGATCTCACGCGGGTGCGAAACGGGCCCCTGGCTTAGCCGTTCGGCGCGCGCGGGGCTAGCCGCCCGCGCGTTCGCGCCGCGTTCGGGCTCTAGGCCGCCAGTTCGGCCGTCAGGCGGTCGAGGACGGCGCGTCCCGGCATGGTGGCGGTCAGGCGGCCGTCCGCGACGGCGACGAGGCCGAGCGCCTGGAGGTCGGTCAGCCTGGCCGGGTCGACGGGGAGGGCGGCCAGCTCGTCCAGGCCGACGCCCTCGACGGTGCGCAGCCCCATCAGCAGGCGCTCCAGCGCCGCCTCGCGCGGGGTCAGGTCCTCGCGGTCGCGCCAGCCGAGGCCGGTCCGCTCCACCGCGCGGATGTAGTCGGCCACCTTGGGCTCGGCGTAGGTCGCGGCCCGGCCGCCGGCCGCCGGCGCCCCCAGGGTCAGGCGGCCATGGGCGCCAGGTCCGGCCCCGACATAGTCCTGGCCGCGCCAGTAGACGAGATTGTGCCGCGAGCGGGCGGCCGGGCCGCGGGCGTGGTTCGACACCTCGTAGGCCTCGAAGCCGGCGGCCTCCAGCGTCTCCTGGGTTGTCTCATAGAGGGCGGCGGCGAGGTCCTGGTCGGGCGGGACCAGCCGGCCGCGCCCGACCAGGCGGTCGAAGGCGGTGCCCGGCTCGATGGTCAGCTGGTAGGGCGAGACGTGCTCGGCCCCCCAGGCGACGGCCTGGGCCAGCTCGGCGGCCCAGGCGGCGGGCGTCTGGCTGGGACGGGCGTAGATCAGGTCGATCGACAGGCGCGGGAAGGCGCTGGCGGCGGCCTCGGCGGCGCGGCGGGCCTCGGCGGCGTCGTGGTTGCGCCCCAGCAGGCGCAGGGCGTCGTCGTCCAGGGCCTGGACGCCGAGCGACAGGCGCTGGACGCCGGCCTGGGCGAAGGCGGCGTAGCGGCCGGCCTCGGCGTCGGTGGGGTTGGCCTCCAGCGTCACCTCGACGGGGCCGTCGGCGGGCCACAGCCGCCTGGCCGCGTCGACGATCTCGGCCGCCCAGGCCGGGTCCATCAGCGACGGCGTGCCGCCGCCCAGGAACACCGAGACCAGCCGCCGCGGCCCCGTCAGCGCCGCCTGGGCCTCCAGGTCGCGGACGATGGCCTGGGCCAGCGCCGCCTGTTCAGGCTGGCCCCGGTCGCGCACGACGTTGAAGTCGCAATAGGGACAGATGCGGGCGCAGTAGGGCCAGTGGACATAGACCCCCAGCGGGGGAGCCCCGGTCGGGCGCGCGCCTCGCGAAGCGGCGTCCTGCGCGGGCGCGGGCGGGCTCAAAACAGCGCGGCCCTGAGCTGTTCGAAGGCGCGGGCGCGGTGGCTCATGGCGTCCTTGGCCGCCGGCTCCATCTCGCCGAAGGTGGCGGCGAAGCCCTCGGGCTGGAAGATCGGGTCGTAGCCGAAGCCCTTGGTCCCGCGCGGCGGGAAGGTCAGGACGCCGTCGACGCGGCCCTCGACCACCACGGCCGGTCCGTCTGGCCAGGCGACGGCGAGAGCGCAGGTGAACCAGGCCGCCCGGTCCTCGAGGCCGGTCTCGGCCAAGCGTTCCTCGACTTTGGCCATGGCCGCCGCGAAGTCCTTGGCCGGCCCCGCCCAGCGGGCCGAATAGACCCCGGGGGCGCCGTCGAGGGCGGCGACGGACATGCCGGAATCGTCGGCCAGGGCGACCAGGCCGCTGGCCTGGGCCGCGGCGCGGGCCTTCAGCAGGGCGTTGCCGGTGAAGGTCGCCTCGGTCTCGTCCGGCTCGGCCAGGCCCAGCTCGGCGGCCGAGACCAAGTCGAAGCGGTCCTCGAGCAGGGCGGCGATCTCCTTGACCTTGCCGGGATTGTGGGTAGCCACGACAAGCCGTGTCGACGGTTCCAGTTTCAGCGCCATATCGCCACCTTGCAAAGGGCCGCATCCGATGAAGCTCCTCTACTCCCCCATGTCGCCCTTCGCCCGCAAGGTCCGCGTCTGCGCGCACGAGCTGGGGATCGCGCTGCCGGTCGCGTTCGTCGATCCCTGGACCGACGAGGCGCTGCGCGGCGCCAATCCCCTGGCCAAGGTGCCGGCGCTGGTGCTGGCGGACGGCGCGCCGCTCTACGATTCCCGGGTGATCTGCCAGTACCTGGACCACCTGGGCGGCGGCGGGCTCTATCCGGCGCCGGGGGCGGCGCTGTGGCGGGCGCTGCGGCTGGAGGCGCTGGCCGACGGGATCTGCGACGCGGCGGTGCGCCGGCGCATGGAGACGATCCGGCAGGACGTCCGCCACGACGACGTCATCGTCCGCCAGGCCCTGGCCATGACCGCCGGGCTGGACGCGCTGGAGGCCGAAGCGGCGGCCGGCCTGACCGGATTCGGGATCGGCGAGATCGCGGCGGCCTGCGCCGTCGGCTATCTCGACCTACGTTTCCCGGACGACCGCTGGCGCGACGGCCGCCCGGCCCTGGCGGCCTGGAGCGAGACGGCGGCCGCCCGGCCGTCCATGGCGGCGACGGTGGTCTCTCCCGCCTGACGCTTCGCACCTGCGTTACGGGAAGGTAATCCATTACGAAGGTTTAATATCGTTTTTCGATAATTTCGTTGATCGAAAAGCGATGCGGGCATATCGATTGTCATCAAGGACGACCTGAGGTCGCCCTGCGGAAGCCAAAGGGAGAGCGCTTCCGTGTTGCAACGCACAATCGAGGGAGTTCCATCATGTCCGCCTTTGTCCTGGTTCTCGACCGTGTCGCCCCCGTCGTCACCGCCGGCCTGTTGGCCTGCCTGCCCATCAGCGCCTTCCTGTTCGTCGCCCCGTCGCTCTGAGCGCGGCGCGATGCGGACAGGACGCGATATCGGCTCGCCGTCCGCGCGACCTTGCCATAAGGATCGGCGGTCGGCGGCGTCGCCGGCGATCGCGAAACTGTAGGGGAGGGGCGCATGCGCGCCTTGGGACCGGGCTCGGTTTCGAGCCTGCTGAAGATTATTCTCGACGTTGTCTATGTGGCGCTGTGGATCGTCGCGGGGGCCGTCCTGATCGGGTTCATCGCCAGCGGCGTGCTGGTGGCCAATCCCGACCTGCTCAAGGGCGCGATCACCATCAACGGCGAGGTCACCGAGCTTAGCCAGCGCGGACCGTCCGTCATGGGCGCCATCGCCGCCGGCGGGCTCTATGTCGGCGGCGTGCTGATCATCGTCGGCCGGCTGCGGCGCATCTTCGCCACCCTGATCGCCGGCGACCCGTTCCAGCCCGACAATGTGCGGCGCCTGCGGGTGATCGGCGTGATGCTGGCCCTGCTGGAGCTGTCGCGCTACGTCGTCGCCGGCCTGTTCGCCTGGCTGGCGCCGGGCGTGAACAAGGCCGACGCCGGGGTCAGCCTGACCGCCTGGTTCGCCGTGCTGGTGGTGTTCGTCCTGGCCGAGGTGTTCCGCGAGGGCGCGCGCCTGCGGCGCGAAGCCGAATTGACCATCTAGGGCGCTGGAGCCGTCGCAATGCCCATTCGCGTCCATCTCGACCGCGTTCTGCTGGAGCGGCGCATGTCGCTGACCGAGCTCGCCGACCGGGTCGGGGTCACCATCGCCAACCTGTCGATCCTCAAGACCGGCAAGGCCCGGGCCATCCGCTTCTCGACCCTCGACGCCCTGTGCCGCGAACTGGGTTGCCAGCCCGGCGACATCGTGACGTTCGAGCCGGGCCCTCCGGATGATCCGGACGGGGGCGAGGACTAGCCCATGGCCCGCATCGAATTCGACCGCCCGACCCGCGAGATGCTGGCGCGCCAGATCGTGCGCCACCTGAAGGAGACGCTGGACGTCGAGATCGCGCCCTTCGACGCGGTCGATCTGCTGGACTTCCTGGCCGAGACGCTCGGTCCGCATTTCTACAACCAGGGCCTGACCGACGCCCAGGCCGTGATCCAGAGCCGCGTCGAGGCGATCGTCGAGGCCGTGTCCGATCTCGAAAAGCCGGTGAAGCGCTAGCCGGGCCGCGCGGCGGGCCAGCCGCCGGCTCAGGCGGCCGTCGCCGCCTTCTGCATCGCGATCAGCTCGCCGATCCCCTTGCGGGCCAGGCCGAACAGGGCGTCGAACTCGCCCTGGCTGAAGCCGCGCTTCTCGCCGGTGGCCTGGATCTCGACGATCTGGCCGGTTCCGGTCAGGACGAAGTTGGCGTCGGCCTCGGCGTTGGAGTCCTCCTCGTAGTCGAGGTCGAGCACCGGAGTGTCGGCGAACACCCCGCACGACACCGCCGCCACCTGGTCTAGAATCGGGTCGGCGGCGATCACGCCCTCCTCCATCAGGTGGCGCGTGGCCAGGCGCAGGGCGACCCAGGCGCCGGTGATCGAGGCGGTGCGGGTGCCGCCGTCGGCCTGGATCACGTCGCAGTCGATGCTGATCTGGCGCTCGCCCAGGGCCTTGAGGTCGACCACGGCGCGCAGGCTGCGGCCGATCAGGCGCTGGATCTCCTGGGTGCGGCCCGACTGCTTGCCGGCGGCGGCCTCGCGGCGGCCGCGGGTGTGGGTGGCGCGGGGCAGCATGCCGTATTCGGCCGTCACCCAGCCCTGGCCTCGGCCGCGCAGGAACGGCGGCACGCTCTCGTCGACGCTGGCGGTGACCAGCACCTTGGTGTGGCCGAACGAGACGAGGCACGAGCCCTCGGCGTAGCGGTTGACGCCGGTTTCGAAGGCGACCGGGCGCAGGAGGTCGGGGGCGCGTTCGGAAGGACGCATGGGGAGGGCCTCGTTATGAGCGATAGCGGCTTTGCCAATGGATGACGCCGCGCTTATCCTAGATCGACAGTCATGACGAGCATCCTTCAGTCCGGCCCGCCGTCGGCGCGCACGCCCACCATCGCCGAACTGGACGGTCGCGCCCGCGACATCTTCCGGCGGGTGGTCGAGACCTATCTGGAGACCGGCGAGCCGGTCGGCTCGCGCACGGTCTCGCGCGGCGGGGTGCACCTGTCGCCGGCCTCGATCCGCAACACCATGCAGGACCTGGCGCATCTCGGCCTGCTGGGCGCTTCGCATGTCAGCGCCGGGCGCATCCCCACCCACGCCGGCCTGCGGCTGTTCGTCGACGGCCTGCTCGAGGTCGGCGACCTGGCCGAGGACGAGCGCCGCGCCATCGACGCGCGGCTGTTCGCGCGGGGCCGGGGGTTCGAGGAGGCGCTCAACGAGGCCAGCAGCCTGCTGTCGGGCCTGGCAGGCGGCGCCGGCATCGTGGTCAGCCCGATCCGCGACGCCGGGGTCAAGCACGTGGAGTTCGTCGCCCTGGGCGTCGACCAGGCGCTGGCGGTGATGGTGTTCGAAGACGGCTCGGTCGAGAACCGCCTGATGACCCTGGCCGCCGGCCTGACCCCGGCGGCGCTGCAGGAGGCCTCGAACTTCCTCAACGGCCGGCTGCGCGGGCGGACCCTGGGCGAGACCCGGGCCGAGATGCGCGGCGAGCTCGACATCGCCCGGCGCGAGCTGGACGAGACCGCCGCCCGCCTGGTCGAGGACGGCCTGGCGGCGTGGAGCGGCGGCGAGGGCGCCGCCCGGTCGCTGATCGTGCGCGGCCGCGCCAACCTGCTCGACGACCGGGCGGCGCTGGAGGACATGGAGCGGGTGCGGATGCTGTTCGACGACCTCGAACAGAAGGAGCAGCTGATCAGCCTGCTGGACGACGTCAAGGCGGCCCAGGGCGTGCGCATCTTCATCGGCGCCGAGACGCGGCTGTTTTCACTTTCGGGTTCCGCCGTGATCGCGGCGCCCTATATGACAGGCCGGCAGCGGGTGCTCGGCGCGATCGGCGTGATCGGCCCGACCCGTCTGAACTATGCTCGGGTGATCCCGCTGGTGGACTATACGGCGAGGGTGCTCGGGCGATTGCTTGAGTCCTAGAGGATTGCGACATGACCGACGACCAAACGCCGGCCCCCGACCATCACGACGCCGACGCCGAGCGGGCCGAGGCCTTCGACGCCGACGCCGCCCTGGAAGCGGCCCTGACCGAGGTCGCCTCGCTGAAGGAGCAGATGCTGCGCGTCGCCGCCGAGGCCGAGAACGTCAAGCGTCGGGCCGAGCGCGAATCCAACGACGCCCGCGCCTACGCTATCCAGAAGTTCGCCCGCGACCTGCTCGGCGTGGCCGACAACCTGGAGCGCGCCCTGCAGCACGCCCCGCGCGATTCCGAGGACGCCTCGGTCAAGAACCTGACGGTCGGCCTCGACATGACCAACAAGGCCCTGCAGGAGGCGTTCGAGCGCAACCAGCTCAAGCGCGTGAGCCCCGAGCGCGGCGAGCGCTTCGACCCGCACCTGCATCAGGCGATGATGGAGCAGCCGGCCGAGGACGTCGCCCCCGGCTCGGTGCTGCAGGTGCTGCAGAGCGGCTACGAGCTGTTCGGCCGCCTGGTGCGCCCGGCCATGGTGGTGGTCAGCCCCAAGGCCGCTGCGCCCGCCCCCGCCCCGGCCGAGACCAACCCCTACGCCCAGAACGCCGCCGATCCCGCCGGCGGCGCCTTCGACACCAAGGCCTGACCTCGCGCGGGCTTCGCTCGCCCGCCCCTTCTCCGCGATGGCGCAGGGGCGGCGGGCGCTCGCCGGGCTTCAGCCGAACGCGCCGCGCTTGGCGCCCGGCTTGACGCCGTTCCTGGCGAACCAGTCGAGCATGCGGGCCCAGGCGTCCTTGGCCGCCGGCTCGTCATAGGTCGAGCGGTAGTCGGCGTGGAAGCCGTGCTGGGCCTCGGGATAGACGATGAGGTCGCCCTTCTTGCGGGCGTCGCGCAGCTTGGCGCGCATGGTCTCGACGTCGGTCAGGGGAATGCCCTTGTCCTTGCCGGCGTAGAAGCCGAGCACCGGCGCGCGCAGGTCGCCGACCACGTCCAGCGGCCAGGGCCGGTCCTCGTCGCCGAGGAACTGGTCCTTGGCCGGCCGCGACAGGCGGCCGTACCAGGCCGCTCCGGCCTTGAACTCGGGGAAACGGGCCGCCGCCATCCACACCGCCGCCCCGCCCCAGCAGAAACCGGTGACGGCCATGCGGCCGCGATCGACGAAATCCTGGGCCTTGAGCCAGGTCAGCACCGCCCTGATGTCGCCCAGCACCTGGGCGTTGGTGGCGGTGGCGACGATCTTCTGGATCTGGCCGAAGTCGGTCAGGGGCGCGGGATCGCCGGCCCGGTGGAAGAAGGCCGGCGCGACGGCGACGTAGCCGAGCTTGGCCAGCCTGCGGCAGAGGTCGCGGATGTATTCGTGGACGCCGAACACCTCGGACACCACCACCACCACCGGATAGCGGCCCTTGGCGTCGGGCCGGGCGACATAGGCCGGCAGGGGGGCGTCGGCCTGCGGGATCGCGACCTCGCCGGCGATCAGGCCGGCCTCGTCGGTGTGGATCGCCTCGGCCTGGGCCGAGACGGCGGCCAGGGCGTAGCCGGCGAAGAACATCGCGCCGAGCGCGCGGCGGCTGGGCGAGAAGTCGGCGTCCTGCGACCCTTCGGGCCGGGTGAGGGTGACCATGGCGAAGCGGCTTTCGTTGGCGATTTTGACCGATTCAATCGCCGTTCCGCCTCCCGCGTCGAGTCATAAATTCGCCGGGCCCGGCCGCGCCCGCCTCAGGGTCAGGTTGATGCGGCCGCCGCCCGGAACCAGCCGCGAGGAGCCCGCCAGCACCCGGTCGACGCCATGGAAGGCCAGCCGCGCCGGCCCGCTCAGCAGGCAGACGTCGCCCGAGGTCAGCCGCACCGAGCGGGTGGGGTCCTTGCGGCTGGTCCCGCCCAGGCGGAACACGGCGGTGTCGCCCAGCGACACCGACAGCACCGGGAAGGCGAAGTCGGCCTCGTCGCGGTCCTGGTGCAGGCCCATGCGCGCGCCGTCGCGATAGAGGTTGACCAGGCAGGCGTCGGGCGGGGCGGCGGCGCCGGCCGCATCCGCCCACAGGTCGAGCAGGACCGGCGGGATCGGCGGCCACGGCGCGCCCGTCAGCGGATGCCGGTCGACATAGCGATAGCCCCGCGCGTCGGTGAACCAGCCGACCTCGCCCAGGTTGGTGGTCTCGACGCTCATGGCCTGGCCGCCGGGGGTGAGCGGCCGGTAGAACGGCGCGTCGGCGGCGGCGGCGAACACGGCGTCGACCAGGGCGCGCTGGACCGCCTCGTCCAGCCGCCCGGGAAACAGTCGAAAGCCCCGATCCTCGATCATCCGCCGCTTTTAGCGCGAAACCGGGCCGGCGGGCGCACAACCCTATCAAGTCTGTGGTCTTCCTCTTGCGGACCCCCCCGTCCTTCCCATATGCGGCTTCTGAAAGCGGATTACGGTCTCGTGAACCGCTGCCGTTTCCGGGGCCCACGACAACGGCCCCATAGTTTCGAACACCGGATCGAACGGGGGCGAGGATCACAAGCGGCGCTTCGGATGAAGGCCCGGAAATCCCCGTCCGCCAGACAGGAGCGACAGACTTCGATGAGCAAGATTATCGGCATCGACCTCGGTACGACCAATTCGTGCGTGGCGATCATGGACGGCAAGAGCCCGAAGGTGATCGAGAACGCCGAGGGCGTGCGCACCACCCCCTCCGTGGTGGGCATCCTTGACGACGGCGAGCGTCTCGTCGGCCAGCCGGCCAAGCGTCAGGCCGTCACCAACCCATCGAACACCCTCTTCGCCATCAAGCGGCTGATCGGCCGCAACTTCGACGACCCCGTGGTCGCCAAGGACAAGGGCATGGTGCCCTATGACATCGTCAAGGGCCCGACCGGCGACGCCTGGGTGCGCGCCCATGGCAAGGACTATTCCCCGCAGCAGATCTCGGCCTTCATCCTGCAGAAGATGAAGGAGGCCGCCGAGGCCCATCTGGGCGAAAAGGTCGAGAAGGCGGTCATCACCGTCCCGGCCTATTTCAACGACGCCCAGCGCCAGGCGACCAAGGACGCCGGCAAGATCGCCGGCCTGGAAGTGCTGCGCATCATCAACGAACCGACGGCCGCGGCGCTCGCCTACGGGCTTGAGAAGAACGACGGCAAGAAGATCGCGGTCTACGACCTGGGCGGCGGCACCTTCGACGTGTCGATCCTCGAGATCGGCGACGGCGTCTTCGAGGTGAAGTCGACCAACGGTGACACCTTCCTCGGCGGCGAGGATTTCGACCTGCGCCTGGTCGACTACCTGGCCGAGGAGTTCAAGAAGGAGACCGGGGTCGACCTGCGCAACGACAAGCTGGCCCTGCAGCGCCTGAAGGAGGAGGCCGAGAAGGCCAAGAAGGAGCTGAGTTCGACCACGCAGTACGAGGTCAACCTGCCCTTCATCTCGATGAACGCGTCGGGCCCGCTGCACCTCAACATCAAGCTGTCGCGCGCCAAGCTCGAAGCCCTGGTCGAGGACCTGATCGCCAAGACCATCGGCCCCTGCGAGCAGGCGCTGAAGGACGCCGGCCTCAAGAAGTCGGACATCGACGAGGTGGTCCTGGTCGGCGGCATGACCCGCATGCCCAAGGTCCAGCAGGCCGTGCAGGACTTCTTCGGCCGCGAGCCGCACAAGGGCGTCAACCCCGACGAGGTCGTGGCGCTGGGCGCGGCGGTCCAGGCCGGCGTGCTGCAGGGCGACGTCAAGGACGTGCTGCTGCTCGACGTCACCCCGCTGACCCTGGGCATCGAGACCCTGGGCGGGGTGTTCACCCCCCTGATCGAGCGCAACACCACCATCCCGACCAAGCGCTCGCAGACCTTCTCCACGGCCGAGGACAACCAGTCGGCGGTGACCATCCGCGTGTTCCAGGGCGAACGCCCGATGGCGGCCGACAACAAGACGCTCGGCCAGTTCGACCTCGTCGGCATCCCCCCGGCCCCGCGCGGCGTGCCGCAGGTCGAGGTCACGTTCGACATCGACGCCAACGGCATCGTCCACGTCACCGCCAAGGACAAGGCCACCGCCAAGGAGCAGTCGATCCGCATCCAGGCCAACGGCGGCCTGTCGGACTCCGACATCGAGGCGATGGTCAAGGACGCCGAGTCGCACAAGGCCGACGACGAGAAGCGCAAGCATCTGGTCGAGGCCCGCAACCAGGCCGACGCCATCCTGCACTCGACCGAGAAGGCGATGGCCGAGCACGGCGACAAGGTCGGCGCGGCCGAGAAGGGCGCCATCGAGACGGCCGCGACCGAGCTCAAGGCCGTCAAGGACGGCGACGACCTCGAGGCCATCCAGGCCAAGACCCAGGCCCTGGTCCAGGCTTCGATGAAGCTGGGCGAGGCCATGTATCAGGCCCAGCAGGCCGCCGGCGGCGAAGCTGGCCAGGCCCATGGCGCGGACGACGGCGTCGTGGACGCCGAGTTCGAGGAAGTCGACGACGACAAGAAGTCGGCCTGAGGCTGACCGCCGTGCCGGCGACCGCATCCCTTTCCGAACATCCGGTCTGGCGGGCGGTCGCCGCGTGCGGCGAACGGCGCGGCGCGACCCGGCTCCGCGGCTTGCGGCGGAGCGCCGCCGCACCCACCTCAAAAACTCATGAAATGACGATCTGACGCCGCCATGCGCGACTATTACGAAATCCTGGGCGTGAGCCGCACCTGCGACGGGGCCGAGCTCAAATCCGCCTTTCGCAAGCTCGCCATGCAGCACCATCCGGACAAGAATCCGGGCTGCACCCAGTCCGAGGGCCGGTTCAAGGAGCTGAACGAGGCCTATTCGATCCTCTCCGATCCCCAGAAGCGCGCGGCCTACGACCGCTTCGGCCACGCCGGCGTCAACGGCGGCGGCGCGGGCGGCCCGGGCCAGGCCGGATTCGGCGACATCCACGACATCTTCAACGAGGTGTTCGGCGACGCTTTCGGCGACATGTTCGGCGGCGGCCGGCGCCAGAAGAGCGGCCCCCAGCGCGGCCAGGACCTGCGCTACGACATCGAGATCACCCTCGAGCAGGCCTATGCCGGCGCCGAGGTCGAGATCACCGTTCCCTCCTCGGTGACCTGCGAGACCTGCGAAGGCTCCGGCGCCAAGCCGGGCACCAGCCCCACCGTCTGCGGAACCTGCGGCGGGGCCGGGCGCGTGCGCGCGGCCCAGGGCTTCTTCGCCATCGAACGCACCTGCCCGCGCTGCGGCGGGGCCGGGCGGCTGGTGCTCGATCCGTGCCGGGACTGCCACGGCCATGGCCAGGTTCGCCGCGACCGCACCCTGCAGGTGCGCATCCCCGCCGGCGTCGACGACGGCGCCCGCATCCGCCTGGCCGGCGAGGGCGACGCCGGGGCCCATGGCGGCCCGCGCGGCGACCTCTACATCTTCCTGTCGGTGCGGCCGCACGAGCTGTTTGAGCGCGACGGCCTGGACCTGTTGTGCACCGTGCCGGTGCCGATGTGCGTCGCCGCCCTGGGCGGCGACATCGAGGCTCCCTGCCTGCTCGGCGGGGCCGACTGCGACGGCGAATGCAAGATCGTGGTCAAGGTCCCCGAGGGGGCCCAGACCGGCAAGACCGTCCGCCTGAAGGGGCGCGGCATGCCCTCCTTGCGCACCCGCGAGCGCGGCGATCTGGTGGTCGAGCTCTATATCGAGACCCCGACCCGGCTGACCGCCCGCCAGAAGGAGCTGATGCGCGAACTGGCCGGCCTGTGCGGCGACCAGCAGCATCCGAAGTCCTCCGGCTTCTTCAAGAAGGCCAAGACCTTCTGGGAAGACATCACCAGCGCCGAGGCCTGAGGCCCGGGCGGCCAAGAATGCGAGGAACGCCATGACCCGTCACGCGACCGGCGTCTTCGACGTCAAGCGCACGCCCCAGACCGCCGCCGACGCGCCGGTGGGGCGGTTCTCGCTGGACAAGGTGTTCCGCGGCGGGCTGGAGGCGACCAGCGTCGGCGAGATGCTGGCCGTCGGCTCGGACACCCCCGGCTCGGCCGCCTATGTGGCGCTGGAGCGGGTCTCCGGAACCCTAGACGGTCGGACGGGCGCCTTCGCCCTGCATCATGTCGGCCGCATGGAGCGGGGCGCGCCCTCGCTGACCATCGAGGTCGCGCCCGATTCGGGGACCGGCGAGCTGGTCGGCCTGACGGGACGGCTGAGCATCCGCATCGAGGACGGCCAGCACTTCTACGACTTCGAATACGACCTGGGCTGAGCCCCGGCGCGCTCAGGGCTTGCGTGGTCCCCGGCGCGGTCCGCCGGGCTTGGCTGGGCCGTCCGGGCGAGGGCCCGGCCGCTTGACGCCCGCGCTTCCGCGGCCTTCGCCCCGCGCCGGTTTCGCCCCGCGCGCCGCCGAGGGACCGCCGGCGAAGAAGCTCTTCTCGCCCGGAACGGCCGGCTTGGGCGCCCGGCGCTTCTTCGGCTTGTCGCCCGCCGCCGCTGTGGGCCGGGGCCGCGCCGCCGCGCGCGCCAGCCGCGCCTGACGGGCGTCGTCGGGTCCGGCCGCCGGCGGCGCCAGCAGCGCCTCGCGCTCGGCCGTCGTCAGGGGGCGCCACTTGCCTTCGGGCAGGGCGCCGATCTCGATCGGCCCGATGCGGATGCGGTGAAGGTCGACGACCGTCAGCTCGACCAGCTCGCACATGCGGCGGATCTGGCGGTTGCGGCCTTCCTTGAGCACGAAGCGCAGCACGCCGCTGCCGGTGTCGGTCACCCGCGCCGGCTTGAGCTGGCGGCCGTCCAGCTCCAACCCCAGGCGCAGCAGGGCCAGCTTCCTGGGCGTGATCTCGCCCGCCACCCGCACCAGATATTCCTTCTCCAGCGCCGCGTCCGGCCCGATCACCGCCTTGGCCACCACCCCGTCCTCGGACAGCAGCAGCAGGCCGCGCGAATCCATGTCCAGCCGCCCCACCGGGGCCAGCTTGCTCTCCAGGGTCGGAACGGTCGCGCCCGGGTCGCCCCACAGCGCCGCGCGGGTGAGCAGGCGCACGGCCGGGACCTGGCCGTGCTCGGGCTGGCTCGACACCACCCCGACCGGCTTGTGGAAGACGATGCTCAGGCTGGCGTCCAGCGTCTGGGTGGCGTCGTCGGCGAGGGTCAGGGTCTGGCCGGAGGCGATCTTGCGGCCGGGGTCGGTCACCGTCTCGCCATCGACGCTGACCAGGCCGCGGCCGATCAGGCCCTCGGCCTCGCGGCGCGAGCACACGCCGGCCTGGGCCAGCCAACGGTTGATCCGCTGGGGCTCGGCTTCTTCGTAACGTCGGGTCCAGGGCATGAACGGTCTCGAAAATGTGTCGGCCTTAGTAGGGTTTGCGGCGCGGCTTGACAATCGGCGGGCGGCGGCCTCCGCTGAACGCCGTTACGGGGGAACGTCCAATGAACAAGTCAGGCTCCATCCTCGCCGCCATTCTGCTCGGCGGCCTTGTCGCGGGAACCATCGACGTCGGCGCGGCGGCGCTGATCAACGGGGCGCCGGTCCCGGTCATCCTGAAGTTCATCGCCAGCGGCCTGCTCGGCAAGGGCGCGCGCGGCGGCGGCGCCGACATCGCCGTGCTCGGCCTCGTGCTGCAATGGGCGATGTCGCTGGTCATCGCCGCCGTCTTCGTTCTGGCCAGCCTGCGCCTGCCGGTTCTGCGCCGCAACTGGCCGGTCTGGGGCCTGGCCTACGGCGTCGGAATCTATTTCGTGATGAGCTACGTGGTCATGCCGCTGTCGGCCGTCGGCCACGCGCCCAAGTTCGTCATGGCCGGCTTCGCCATGAACATGGCGGCCATGCTGGTGTTCGGGCTGATCGTCGCCGGCTGCGCGCGGTGGCGGTTGGGCAAGGCCTAGGCCGCGGGTTCGGGACGTTTCCGAATCCGCTATCCCAGGGGTTGTGTTGCGTCGGCGAGTGCGCCCATGGTGGCGGCCGCGTCGCCGTCGCGGCGCGGGCCTGCATGCGGGGGATGATCCAGTGAACGCGACGATCCGTTGGCGGTCTACGGCCATCCTTGCCGCGGCGGGCCTGGGGTTCGCGCCGCCCGTCTGGGCCGACCCCGCGCCGGCCACGCGCGCCGAAGCGGTCGAGGCGCCCTTCACCCTGGCGGCGGAGCACATCTATGTCGATGTCGAGATCAACGGCCAGGGTCCCTTCCACTTCATCCTGGACACCGGCGCGGTCAACGTCCTGACGCCGGAGACCGCGAGCCGTCTGAACCTCGCGCTCGAGCGCAAGGTCGAGGCGGTCGGCACGGGCGGAACCCAGAGCGCCCGCGAGACCAAGGTCCAAACCGTCAGCATCGGCGGCGCGACGCTGCGCGATCAGCCGTTCTATGTGATCGACCTGCCTCCCGCGGTGGTGGCGAGCCGGCCCGTCGACGGCCTCATCGGGCATGGCTGGCTGAGCCGGACGCCGACCAGGATCGACTACGCCGCGTCGAAGCTGACCTTCTATCCGTCCCAGGGCTGGCGATATGGGGGAGGCGCCCCGGCGACGCCGCTCCATTTCAAAGGGGCGCTGCCGCAGGTCGACGCCGCCGTCGACGGCGTCGCCGGCCGGTTCACGCTCGACACCGGCAGCAGCGGGTCGCTGATCCTTTATCCCGCGTTCGTCGACAAGAACGATCTCATCGCGCGGTATCGGCCGAAGACCGAGATCATGTCCGCCGTCGGCGTGGGCGGGCCGGTCTTCTCGCTCATCACGCGGGCCAAGCGCCTCGACGTGGCGGGAGCCTCGGTCGACGGCCCCGTCACCTTCCTGTCGCGCGCCAAGTCCGGGGCGGCGGCCGACGCCAGGACGGCCGGAAGCTTCGGGTTCGGCGTGCTGCGGCGGTTCACCGTCACGCTCGACTACGCCAAGGGCCAGGCCTTCTTCGAGCCCAACGCGGCGTTGGGCGAACCCGATCTGGCCGACCGCTCGGGCCTGAGGCTCGAAACGGCTCCCGAAGGCTTCAAGGTGACCTTCGTCGCCGTGGACAGTCCGGGCATGCGGGCGGGGCTGCGGGCGGGCGACATCATTCGCGCGGTCGAGGGCGCGCCGGCCGCCGGGCTCGACCTGTCGGCGATGCGGGCCCGGCTGAAAGGCGCCGTCGGCGCGAAGATCGCCTTTGAGGTCGCCGGCAGGACCGCGCCCGTCGTGGTGGAGCTGGGCGACCTCTAGGCCCGACCCTTCGGCGCGATGCGGGGGTCGTCGGCGCCGGCGCTCAGCTGCAGGAGCGGAACTCGCCGGTCTTGCTGAAGCACAACTGCACCTCGGTGAGCACGTGGCCGGCCGTCACGGTCACGACGCCGTCGGTCGGGATGTCCGGGTTCGCCTGCCGGAAGGCCTGTTTCAGCGCCGAGGTCTCCTGCTCGCCGACGGTCCGCGCCGTCGCATAGGCGCTCGGGATGGTCACCGAGCCGCGCAGCTTGTCGGACAGCGCGAAATAGCCGGCGGGGTCCAGTCCGGAGCAGGTGCCGTGCTTGGCCCACTCGTGGTCGATCATCGTGGGGCTGGGATAGAGCGACTTGTACCGCTCGCGCACGTCGGCCGGCAGGGCCGCGCGGCTGCAGCTCGCCGGGAAGGTGCGGGCGTCGTACTGCGGCCAGAGCCCGTGCAGGCCGAAGCCCAGGCCATGGCCGCATTCCACCGGATCGCTGTGGGTGGCGCAGAACCCCGGCGTCCAGGTCAGGGCCAGGACGTAGTAGTTGAAGTTCTTCGGGGCGGGCTTGGACCGCTTGTGCCGCGCCAGGGCCGGATCGGCGCCGGCCAGCGCCAGGGTCAGGCAGAGCAGGGCGGCGGCGCGCGACGGGGATCGGGACGATCGCATGCGGGGGTTCCGGCGGTTGGCGTCGAGACGGTTTCCCGGCGGCCCTCGGCGCGACCGGCACGGCGAAGCTTCACCTCGCCAGCTAACACCAGCCGACGCCGCCTGACAATCTGGGATATTTTGCCGAGATCATGCCCTTTCAGATTGAAATGGCGATCGCGACGCGGCCGGGCGCGCTATCCCGCGCTGGCGGACAACCACCCCGGCAGGTCGTCCCACCGATAGGCGACCGCCGCCACCGAGCCGCCGGCGATGGGCTCGCGGCGGGCCTCGGCCCGGCGGCCGCCCAGGCGCTCGTAGAAGGCGCGGGCGCGGAGGTTGTCGGCCAGCACCCAGATCACCAGCGAGGTCGCGCCGCGCGCGGCCAGGGCGCGGGCCGTCGCGGTCAGGAGGGCGCGGCCCAGGCCCGAGCCCTGCGCGGTCTTGAGCAGGTAGAGCGTGGTGATCTCGGCCTCGCCCGGGACGCCGGCCCGCGACGCCTCGCCCGAGCAATAGCCGACCAGGCCGGCCTCCCCCTCGGCCGCCAGGGTGACTTCGCCGACATGCAGCAGCCGCCAGCGCCAGCGGCGGGCGTGGGCGGCGACCGACATCCGCGCCAGATAGGCCGCCGGCAGGACGCCCGGATAGGTCTCGCGCCAGGCCTGGACATGGACGAGGGCCAACTCGGCGGCGTCGCCGGGCCCGGCGGGGACGATAGCGTAGGTCAGTTCGCTCTGCATCGTCATATGGACGTGGGGCGGGACCGGGCGGGTTCAAGGGGCTTGCGGAGCCGGTCTTTGCGGGGCGCGCCGTCGATTAACCCGCCAAGACGGGGCTGACGCGCGGGCGCGGGCTCTGTAGCTTGCGCCGCGATGAACGCCCCCGCCGCCTTGATTCCCGATCCCGCCGGCGCCACGCCGGTGATGGCCCAGTATTTCGAGGCCAAGGCCCGCCAGCCCGACGCGCTGGTGTTCTTCCGCATGGGCGACTTCTACGAGCTGTTCTTCGACGACGCGGCCAAGGCGGCGGCGGCGCTGGGCATCGCCATGACCCATCGCGGCACCCACGCCGGCCAGCCGATCCCGATGGCCGGCGTGCCGGCCCACGCGGCCGAGGCCTATCTGGCCAAGCTGATCCGCGCCGGCTTCAAGGTCGCGGTCTGCGAGCAGATGGAGAACCCGGCCGAGGCCAAGAAGCGCGGCTCCAAGTCGGTGGTCCACCGCGAGGTGACCCGCGTGGTCACCCCCGGCACCCTGACCGAGGACGGCTTGCTGGACGCGCGCGGGGCCAACCGGCTGGCGGCGGTGGCGATCCGCGCCGGCCAGGCGGCGGTGGCCAGCGTCGAGCTGTCCACCGGCGAGGTCGAGGTGATGCTGGCCGCCCGCGACGGGCTGGCCGCCGCCCTGGCGGCGCTGCAGCCGTCGGAAGTGCTGGTCCCCGACCGGCTGTTCGCCGACGAGGCCGCCTCGGCGGCGCTGAAATCGGTCGGCGGGCTGGTGCAGCCCATGCCCGGCGCCCTGGCCGAGCCCTCGGCTTCCGAGGCGCGGCTGAAGCGCCTCTACGGCGTCGACACCCTCGACGGCTTCGGCGAACTGGGCGGGGCCGAGGTCGCCGCCCTGGGCCTGATCGCCGCCCACCTGGAGACCACCCAGGCCGGCCGCCTGCCGGCCCTGCGCCCGCCGCGCCGCGCCGGCGAGGCCGACGTGATGGCCATCGACCCGGCCACCCGCGCCTCGCTGGAGATCGAGAAGACCCAGAGCGGCGGCCGCGACGGCTCGCTGCTGGCGGCCATCGACCGCACGGTCACCGCCGGCGGGGCCCGCCTCCTGGCCGCCCGGCTGGCCCGGCCGCTGTTGCGGGTCGAGGCCATCGAGGCCCGCCTGGACGCGGTGGAATGGTTCGCGGGCCACCGCTCGCTGCGCCAGGACGTGCGCGAGGTGCTGCGCGGCTGCGGCGACATGGCCCGCGGCCTGTCGCGCCTGGCGCTGGGCCGCGGCGGCCCGCGCGACCTGGGGACCATCCGCGACGGCCTGCGCGCCGGCCACGCCATCGGCGCCCTGGTCGCCGCCCATCCCGATATCCTCGACCCGCCGCCGCCCGAGGTGGGCGAGGCGCTGGACGCGCTGAACGCCGCCCTGCACCCCGACCTCGCCGCCTTCCTGGCCGCGCTCGAGCAGGGCCTGGGCGCCGACCTGCCGGCCCAGCCCCGCGACGGCGGCTTCGTCGCCGCCGGCGTGCGGCCCGAACTGGACCAGGCCCGCGCCCTGCGCGACGACAGCCGCCGGGTGATCGCCGCCCTGGAGGCCCAGCTCCAGGCCGAGACCGGCATCAGCCTGAAGGTCCGCCACAACGCCGTGCTCGGCTATTTCGTCGAGGCCACCGCCAAGCAGGCCGAGCCGCTGTTCGCGCCGCCGCTGAACGCCACCTTCATCCACCGCCAGACCCTGGCCAACCAGGTGCGCTTCACCACCGTCGAGCTGGCCGAGCTGGACGCCAAGATCGCCCAGGCCGCCGAACGGGCCTTGGCCATCGAGGTCGAGACCTTCGAGGTCTGGCGCGCCCAGGCCGTGGCCGCCGCCGCCGCCATCCAGGGCGCGGCCGAGGGCGCGGCGCGACTGGACGTCGCCGCCGGCCTCGCCGAATGGGCCGAGGACGCCCGCGCGGTGCGGCCGCAGATCGAGGATTCGCTCGCCTTCGAGGCCGAGGCCGCCCGCCACCCGGTGGTCGAGGCCGCCGTCACCCGCGCGGGCGAGCCGTTCACCCCCAACGACTGCGCCCTCGACGGCGCCGGGGCGGCCAGCGCCCGGCTGGCCATCGTCACCGGCCCGAACATGGCCGGTAAGTCGACCTTCCTGCGCCAGAACGCGCTGCTGGCGGTGCTGGCCCAGGCCGGCGCCTTCGTGCCGGCGCGGCGGCTGAGGCTGGGCGTGGTCGATCGGCTGTTCAGCCGCGTCGGCGCCGCCGACGACCTGTCGCGCGGGCGTTCGACCTTCATGGCCGAGATGGTCGAGACGGCGGCGATCCTGACCCAGGCGACGCCGCGCAGCCTGGTGATCCTCGACGAGATCGGCCGCGGCACCGCCACCTATGACGGCCTGGCCATCGCCTGGGCCTGCGCCGAGGCCCTGCACGACGTCAACCGCTGCCGGGCGCTGTTCGCCACCCACTATCACGAGCTGGCGCGGCTGGAGACGCGGCTGGCCCACGTCTGCAACCTGTCGCTGCGGGCCAAGGAATGGAACGGCGACCTCGTCTTCCTGCACGAGGCGGCGCCCGGTCCGGCCGACCGCTCCTACGGCGTGCAGGTGGCCAAGCTGGCCGGGGTGCCGGCCGCCGTGGTCGCCCGCGCCCGCGAGGTGCTGGACCGGCTGGAGAGCCAGACCGCCTCGCCCGCGCGCCTGGACGACCTGCCGCTGTTCGCCGCCACGGCGCCGGAGCCGGAACGGCGCGGCCCCAGCGAGGTCGAGCAGGCCCTCGGCGGCCTCGATCTCGACGGCATGTCGCCGCGCGAGGCGATGGACGCGCTTTATCGCCTCAAGGGCCTGCTGCCCTAGGCGGGCGGCCGCTCCCAGGGCGGGGCGGGGGTGAAGGCCTCGACCAGGGCGTCGATCACCGCCCGCAGGCGACGCGGCAGATGCGGCGCGCGCGGCCACAGCGCATGGATCGGCGGTCCCGGCGGCGTGCGTCCCGGCAGCACGGCCTCCAGCCGATCGGCGGCGATCGCTTCCGCCGCCAGCCATCGCGGAACCAGGGCGACGCCGCATCCGGCGACGGCGGCCTGCATGGCGGCGTCGACGCCGCCCAGGCGCAGCCGGGCCGGCGGGTCGATCCGGCGCAGGCGCCCGTCCTCTCCGATCAGCCGCCAGCCGCCGTCGCGCAGGTCCAGGATCGCGTCGTGCCGGGCCAGCGCCTCCAAGTCTTGCGGTCGCCCCCGCCGGTCGAGATAGGCCGGGGCGGCGCACAGCACGGTCTCCTGCCGGCCCAGCGGCCGGGCGGCGAGGCTGGCGCTGTCGCCCGGCTCGCCGATGCGCACCACCAGGTCGACCCTGTCCTCGGCGAGGTCGATGACGCGGTTGCTGAACGAGATGTCGAGGGCCAGGCCCGGGTGGCGGGCGGCGAGGTCGAACAGCGCCGGCAGCACCCAGCGCCGGCCGAACAGTTCGGGCAGGTCCAGGCGGACCCGGCCGTGCGGCTCGCCGCCGGCGGCGGCCAGGGCGGCCTCGGCGGCTTCCAGCCCGGCCAGGGCCGCGACGGCGGCGTCGTAGAGCAGGCGGCCCTCCTCGGTGGCGGCCAGGCTGCGGGTGGTCCGGTGCAGCAGCCGCGCGCCGAGCCGGCGCTCCAGCCTGGCCACCGCCTTGCCGACCGCCGAGCGGGTGAGGCCGAGGCGCTCGCCCGCCAGGGTGAAGCTGCCGGCCTCGACGGCCTGGACGAAGGCCTGCACCCCGGCGAGGTGGTCGTTGGGGATCATGCCGCGCCTTTCATTCCCGAATATAGGGAAATCATAGCCCAGATCGGGACCATGAAGCTCGACTATCGTCGGCCCTTCCCGAGCGAGGAGCTGGCGGCGTGAACGGACGGATGGACGGCAAGGTGGTGGCGGTGATCGGCGGCGGGTCGGGTATCGGCCTTCGCCTGGCCGAGCAGGTGGTCGCGCTCGGCGGCCGGGTCGTCCTCGGCGGGCGCACGGCCGAGCCGCTGGACGCCGCGGTCGCCCGGCTCGGCGAGGCGGCGACGGCCCGCGTGGTCGACGCCGAGGACCAGGGCTCGGTGGCCGGCTTCTTCGCGGGGGTCGCCCATCTCGACCACCTGTTCACGCCGGGCTCGGCCTACGCCTACGGCCGTATCGACGAGATTTCCGACGCGGTCGCCGAGAGCCCGTTCCGCAGCAAGTTCTGGGGCCAGTACTGGGCGGTGAAGCACGCCTTGCCCAAACTGGCGCGGGACGGCTCGATCGTGCTGATGTCGGGAGCGGCCAGCGTGCGGCCGCTGGCCGGGGCGGCGGCCTACGCCGCCTGCAACGCCGCCGTCGAGGGGCTGGGCCGGGCCCTGGCCCTGGAGCTGGCCCCGATCCGGGTCAATGTGGTCTCGCCCGGCACGGTCGACAGCGATCTTTGGCGCCGCCGGCCGGCCGCCCAGCGCGAGGCGGCGTTCGCCGGCTATGCGGGCCTCGCCGCCCTGGGCCGCGTCGGCGCGGTCGACGAGGTGGCGGACGCGGCGCTGTTCCTGATGGGCAACGGCTTCATGACCGGCTCGACCCTCTACGCCGACGGCGGTTACGCCCTGCGCTGAGCCGTCGGCGCCCGGAAAGGCGGCGGACGGCGGCTTTCGCGCGACGCGGCGGTTCGGAGGGTGACGGCGCGGCCGCGACCGCTTACCTAATGAAGGTCATGCCCTCCCGCCTTCGCCCGACCCGCCTGGAATACGTCGTCGACGGCCACCGCCTGCGCGCCCAGTTGTCGGCCGCCGCGCTGGACGCCATCGGCGACGAGGCCGAACAGCGCCGCCGGGCCATCGACATCCTCAAGGGCGCCCTGTTCCGGGGGCGGATGATCGCCAAGGAACGGCTGGAGAACGGCGGCGGCGGCATCGAGACCGCGCGGTTGCTGTCCGGGGTCACCGACGAGGTGGTCTCGGCCCTCTACGACTTCACCACGGTGCACGTGTTCCGCGCCCGCAACCCCACCGAGGGCGAGCGGCTGGCGCTGATGGCGGTGGGCGGCTACGGCCGCGGCACCCTGGCGCCGTTCTCCGACATCGACCTGCTGTTTCTGCGGCCCTACAAGCAGACCGCCCACACCGAGAGCGTGATCGAGTACATGCTCTATGCGTTGTGGGACCTGGGCTTCAAGGTCGGCCACGCCTCGCGCACCATCGAGGAGTGCGTCAAGCTCAGCCGCGAGGACTTCACCATCCGCACGGCGCTGCTGGAGGCGCGGCGCCTGACCGGCGACGAGGTCCTGGCCGCCGACATGCAGCGCCGCTTCCGCGACGAGGTGGTCAAGGGCACCGGGGCCGAGTTCGTCGCCGCCAAGCTCAAGGAGCGCGACGAGCGCCACGCCCGGGCCGGGGCCAGCCGCTATCTGGTCGAGCCCAACGTCAAGGAGGGCAAGGGCGCGCTGCGCGACCTCAACACCCTGTTCTGGATCGCCCAGTACCTGCACCCGACCGACAGCCTGGAGGGCGTGCTCAAGCTCGACATGTTCGAGCGGCGCGAGGTCGCCACCTTCATCCGCGCCTCGGACTTCCTGTGGTCGGTGCGCTGCCAGCTGCACTTCGCCACCGGCCGGCCGGAGGAGCGGCTGACCTTCGACCTGCAGCCCGAGATCGCCCGGCGCATGGGCTACGGCGACCGCGGCGACGCCCCGGCGGTGGAGCGGTTCATGCGCCGCTATTTCATGACCGCCAAGGAGGTCGGCGCCCTGACGCGGGCCTTCACCGCCAAGCTCGAAGCCGAGCACATGAAGAAGCCGCAGGGCCTGTCACGCTTCCTGCCCGGGCGGAAGACCGCGCGCAAGGCGCTGGACGCCCCCGGCTTCCACGAGGACGGCGGCCGGCTGAACATCGACGGGCCTCAGACCTTCGAGCGCGACCCGGTCAACCTTCTGCGGATGTTCGTCATCGCCGACCGGCGCAATCTCGACCTGCACCCGGACGCCTTCACCACCGCCACCCGCTGCCTGAACCTGATCACGCCCAAGCTGCGGCGCGACCCGGCGGCGGCCAAGGCCTTCCTCGACGTGCTGGCGCGCGGCAAGCACGCCTATCGCACCCTGACCCTGATGAACGAGGCCGGCGTGCTCGGCCGGTTCATCCCCGAGTTCGGCCGCGTCGTCGCCCAGATGCAGTTCAACATGTACCATTCGTACACGGTGGACGAGCACACCCTGCGCGCGGTCGGGGTCATCGCCGACATCGCCCGCGGCCAGCTGGGCGAGGACCATCCGCTGTCGGTGTCGATCTGGCCGCTGATCGACGACCACGAGGCGCTGTTCCTGGCCATGCTGCTGCATGACGTCGGCAAGGGCGGCGTCGGCGGTCAGGAGAAGGCCGGGGCCCGCGCCGCCCGCTCGGCCTGCGAGCGGCTGGGCCTGGAGCGCGAGCGCATCGAGCTGGTCGCCTGGCTGGTCGAGCACCACCTGATGATGAGCGACTTCGCCCAGAAGCGCGACGTCGCCGACCCCAAGACCGTCGCCGCCTTCGCCCGGGTGGTGGAGAACCCCGAGCGCCTGCGCCTGCTGCTGGTGCTGACCGTGGCCGACATCCGCGCCGTCGGGCCGGGGGTGTGGAACGGCTGGAAGGGCCAGCTGATGCGCGAGCTCTACGCCGCGACGGAATCGCTGTTCCGGGGCGGGCGGGCGGCCGATCCCGCCGCCGGCCTGCAACGCCACCAGGAAGGCGCCGCCGCCGAGGCGCGCGAACGGCTGCTGGCCGCCGATCCCCAGGCTGGGCCGTGGGCGCGGGCGATGGAGAACGCCTACTTCCTCAGCTTCACCCCCGACGAGCAGCTGACCCACGCCGCGCTGGGGCGGCGGGCCGACGGCCAGGGCGGGGCGGCGGCCGACGCGCGGGTGCGCGACGACCTCAACGCCGCCGAGGTGACCATCGCCGCCCACGACCGCCGGGGCCTGTTCGCCGACCTGGCCGGGGTGATCGCCGCCCTGGGAGCCAACGTCGTCGGGGCCCGGGTCTACACCGCCAGGGGCGGCCAGGCGCTCGACGTCTTCTATGTGCAGGACGCGGTCGGCGGTCCCTACGGCTGCGACAACCCCAGCGCGCTGCGCCGGCTGGCCGACGCGCTGGAGGCCGCCGGGCGCGGGGAGGCGGCCCGCTTCGAGCCGCGCCGCCTGGCCGAGCTGGGGCGGACGGCGGCCTTCGCCATCGCCCCCACCGTCGCCGTCGACAACGAGGCTTCGGAGGACGCCACAGTGATCGAGGTCTCCGGCCGCGACCGTCCCGGCCTGCTGGAGGCCCTGTCGCGCCGCCTGACCGAGGCCAGCCTGTCGATCCAGTCGGCCCATATCGACGGCTATGGCGAGCGGGCGGTCGACGTCTTCTACGTCCACCAGGCCGACGGCCGGAAGCTGGCCGACGCCCGCCGGATCAACAGCCTGAAGACCCACCTGCTGGCCGTGCTGGAGGAGGCCGAGCGCGGACCGCCCGGCGGGCGGCCCAGGCTGGAGCGCGCCCGGGCGAGCGTCGCCCGCTAGGGCCGGGCCGTTAACGCAACATCGCTTGACCGCTCCGGTCGCGGCCGGTACGGCCGCAGGGTGAGCCGCCCCGACGTACCCCTGAACACAGACGCCCCAGCCACGGACGCGCCCGCGGCGGACGACGCCCTGTCGGAGGCGCTGGTCGAACCTCAGACGGTGCGCACGCCCCGGCCCAAGGGGCAGAGCCTGATCCGTTCGTCGATGGTCTATTCGGCCCTGACCCTGGTCAGCCGGGTGATGGGTTTCGTCCGCGACCTGGCGGTGACCTACCGCATGGGCGCCAGCCTGACGCCGGCCGCCGACGCCTACAACACCGCCCTGGCCTTTCCGAACCTGTTCCGCCGCATCTTCGCCGAGGGCGCCTTCGCGGCCGCCTTCGTGCCGGCCTACGCCAAGGCGCTGGAGCGCGACGGCGAGGAGAAGGCCGACATCCTGGCCGCCGACGCCATGGCCACCCTGGCGGCGGCGACGATCATCATCGCCGTGGCCGCCCAGCTGAGCATGCCGTGGCTGATGTACCTGATCAGCCCCGGCTTCGCCTCCGATCCGGTGAAGTTCAAGCTGGCGGTGGTGCTGACCCAGATCACCATGCCCTACCTGCCGTGCATGGCCATCGTCGCCCACCTGTCGGGGGTGCTGAACGCCCGCGGCAAGTTCGTGCTGTCGGCGGCGGCGCCGATCTTCCTCAACCTGTGCACGCTGGTCGCGGTGCTGCCGCAGGACGGCGCGGTCTCCGCCGCCTGGGCCGCCTCGTGGGGGGCGCTGGCCGCCGGCGTCGTCCAGGCCGGCCTGCTGTGGTGGGGCGTCAACAAGTCCGGGGCCAAGGTGCACTGGCGCCTGCCGCGCCTGACGCCGGAGATTCGCGGGCTGATCGCCCTGTCGATCCCGGGGGCCATCGCCGCCAGCGCCACCCAGATCAACATCTTCATCTCCAACTTCCTGGTCAGCCACGTCAACGGCGGCCGCTCGTGGCTGGCCACGGCCGACCGCCTTTACCAGCTGCCGATGGGCCTGGTCGGGGTGGCGGTGGGCGTGGCCCTGCTGCCGCGCCTGTCGCGGGCGGTGCAGGCCGACGACAGGGCCGACGCCCAGACGGCCATGGACCAGGCGATCACCTTCTCGCTGGCCCTCACCCTGCCGGCGGCGGCGGCCCTGACCGCCATGCCGTTCTTCCTGATCGACGGGCTCTACACCCGCGGCCAGTTCACCGCGATCGACGCCCACGCCACGGCCGCCGCCCTGTTCCACTACGGCTGGGGCGTGCCGGCCTTCGTGCTGACCCGCATCCTGGCCCCGGCCTTCTTCGCGCGCCAGGACACCAGGGCGCCGATGCGCTTCGCCCTGATCTCGGTGGCGATCAACATCACGCTGGGGATCGCGCTGTTCCGGCTGGTCGGCGTGCCGGGCGTGGCGGCGGCGACCAGCGTCGCGGCTTGGGTCAACGTGATGCTGATGCTGGGAACGCTGGCCCGGCGGCGGACCTATACGCCCAGCCTGCAGGCCTGGTCGCGCCTGGCCCGCATCGCCCTGGCCACCGCCGTCCTGGCCGGCCTGCTGGCCCTGGCATCGCACTATCGCGGCCATGTCGAGGCGCTGTTCGGGGGCTTGCACGTCGGCCGCGCCCTGGGCGCCAAGGAGTTCGCCATCGTCCTGACCACCCTGGTCGGCGGCGCGCTCTATCCGCTGATCCTGTTCGGCCTCGGCGGGGTCACCCGCGCCGAGTTGCGCGCCGCCCTGCGCCGCCAGCCCAAGGCGGCGGGCGCGGACTCTTCATCGCCGCCGGACCTGCTTTGAGGCGACTTGCCCTGGGGCCGGGTTCCGGCTACGCCGAGGCCATGGATTTGACGCGCTTGCACGCCCAGGGGCGATGGCGTCGCTGACACGCCCCCCAAAACGTCCCCGGCGGCGGAGGTCTCCGCGCGCCCGTCACCCGTTCCCGATCCGAAAAGCGCTCCCATGACCGACCAAGCTCCGGCCGCCTACGCCGGCCCCAAACGCATCCTGTCCGGCATCCAGGCCTCGGGCTCGCTGCATCTCGGCAACTATCTCGGCGCCCTGAAGCGGTTCGTCGCCGTCCAGAACGCCGACACCTTCGTGTTCGTCGCCGACCTGCACGCCATCACCGTCTGGCAGGACCCGGCCCAGCTGGCCGCCCAGACCCGCGAGATCGCCGCCGCCTATCTGGCCTCGGGCCTCGACCCCAAGCTCGCCACCATCTTCCCGCAGTCGGCGGTGCCCCAGCACACCGAACTGGCCTGGATCTTCAACTGCGTCGCCCGCCTCGGCTGGCTCGACCGCATGACCCAGTTCAAGGAGAAGTCGGGCAAGCACAAGGAGCGCTCCAGCGTCGGCCTCTACACCTATCCGGTGCTGCAGGCGGCCGACATCCTGCTCTACAAGGCCACCCACGTTCCGGTGGGCGAGGACCAGAAGCAGCACCTGGAGCTGACCCGCGACATCGCCCAGAAGTTCAACAACGACTTCAACGTTCCAGGCTTCTTCCCGATCACCGAACCGGTGATCGAGGGGCCGGCGACGCGGGTGATGTCGCTGCGCGACGGCGCGGCCAAGATGTCCAAGTCCGACCCGTCGGACCAGTCGCGCATCAACCTGCTCGACGACGCCGACGCCATCGCCTCCAAGATCCGCAAGGCCCGCACCGACCCCGAGCCGCTGCCCGAGACGCTGGACGGACTGGCCGAGCGGCCGGAGGCGGGCAACCTCGTCGGCGTCTACGCGGCCCTGGCCGACCTGACCAAGGCCGAGGTGATCGCCCAGTTCGGCGGCAAGGGCTTCGGCGTCTTCAAGCCGGCGCTGGCCGACCTGGCCGTGCAGAGGCTCGCGCCGATCACCGCCGAGATGCGGCGGCTGATGGCCGATCCGGCCGAGATCGACGGGGTGCTGAAGGCGGGGGCCGAAAAGGCCCGCGACATCGCCGCTCCGGTGGTGGCCGAGACCCGCAAGCTGGTCGGCCTGCTCCAGCTCTGAGGCGGCCCGAGACAGCCCGCTTGCGCGCGGGGGCGGCAAGCGCCACCCTCGCGCCATGAGCGTGCGCAAGTTCCTGGTCATCGCCGACGACAGCCCCGAGTTCCAGGCGGCGCTGCGCTACGCCTGCACGCGGGCGCGCTCCACCGGCGGCCGGGTCGCCCTGCTGCGGGTGGTCGAGCCGGCGATGTTCGAGCACTGGTCGGGCGTGCGCGAGGAGATCGAACGCCAGAGCCGGGCCGAGGCCGAGGGGCTGTTGCAGCGCCTGGCCGAGCAGGTGGTCGCCGCCACCGGCCATCCGCCGGAGTTCCTGATCCGCGACGCCGAGAACACCAAGGCGGCGGTGCGCGCGGCCTTGGCCGAGGACCCCGACATCAAGATCGTGGTGCTGGCCGCCGCCGGCGGCGGCCGGGGGCCGGGGCCGCTGGTCTCGTCGATCGCCAAGGACGGCGTCAGCTGGGGCGCGCGCAAGGTGCCGGTGACGGTGGTGCCCGGCGACCTGACCGACGACGAGATCGCCGACCTCGCCTAGGCGGCGGGTCCGCCTCCGGCCGGAAGGACGGCCGCCGCGAGCAGGGCCGCGCCATAGAGGCCGAGGCCGAACACCAGATGGTTGGCCAGGCTGCGCAGCCTGGCCTTGCCTGGCGAGGGGGTCCTGGAGGCGGCGATCCCCATGCCCATGCCGGGCTGCATGGTCAGGAACGGCGCGGCGACGGTGGCGAGGCCGAAGAGGACGGGAGCCAGCGGCGTCGGCCGCTGCGCCCAGCCGGGGCCGGCGATGGCCAGCAGCGTCGCCGCGAAGATCAGGCCGATGGCGTAGTGCGCCGCCCAGCCGATGACGCGCTCCCCGGCGACCGGGGCGGCCTTGGCGATGCTGTCGTGGACGAAACGGCCCCTGGGGAAGTGCCCGATCCAGCGCCCGACCAGCCCCCAGTTGGGCGGCGGGGCGCCGGTGGCGCGCCACAGGGCCTGGCCCCACAGGTCGGACGTCGCGGTCGCCCCGACGCCCATCGCCGCGGCGCGGATCGCGAACTCCAATCCTTCGGTCATGACGCGGATGCTCCTGTCGACGTCCGGCCGTCGTCGGACGCGCCGGATCGATATATCAATCAATAGATTGATTGAATGATGGGGAAGGGCTAGGGTCGTGTCAATGCGCGATCCGCCGTCCCCGCCGATCTTCCTCGAACTCGCCGAGTTGGCGCGCAGCCTGGCGCACCCGCATCGGCTGGCGCTGCTGGAGCATGTTTCGCAGGGCGAGCGCGCCGTCGAGCGGCTGGCCGAACTGACGGGCCTGTCGATGGCCAACGCCTCCCAGCACCTGCAGCACCTGCGCCGCGCCGGCCTGGTCCAGACCCGCCGCGACGGCAAGCGGGTGCTGTACCGTCTGGCCGAGGGGCCGGTCGAAGCCCTGCTGGCGGCCCTGCGCCGGCAGGTCGAGCACGCCCGCGGCGAGGTCCGGCGGCTGGTCGCCGACAGCCTGGACCGGCGCGAGCGGCTGGAGGCGGTGTCGCGCGAGACCTTGCTCGCCCTGATGCAGGCCGAGGGCGTCACCCTGCTCGACGTCCGCCCCGAGGACGAGTTCGCCCAGGGCCACCTGCCCGGCGCCCTGAACATCCCGGTCGAGGAGCTGGAGCGCCGGCTGGCCGAGCTGCCCCGCGACCAGGAGATCGTCGCCTATTGCCGGGGGCCCTACTGCGTCCTTTCCGTCGACGCCGTCGCGGCCTTGCGCGCCCGCGGGCTGCGCGCGCGCCGCCTGGAGGACGGTTTTCCGGACTGGAAGGCGGCCGGGCTGCCCGTCGAGGCGGCCTGAGCGCCGGATCGGCGCTTCAGCCCGCCCGCCCGCGCAGGCGGCCGGCCAGGTGCAGCGCCGAGGCCAGGGCCGCGCCCAGGCCGGCGCCGACCAGGGCCGAGATCGCCGCCGTCGTCGCCCAGCCGAGGACGCCGCCGACCCAGGGGACGCGGCCGGCCGTCGCCGCGGCGGCTTCCACGGCGTGGGGCAGGGCGGCGAGGCCGAAATGGTCGAGGCCGTGGACGATGATGCCGCCGCCGACCCACAGCATGGCCGCGACCCCGACCGTGGCCAGGACCCGCATCGCCGCCGGCATGCCGCGCACCAGGGCGCGGCCGAAGGCGCGGGTCAGGCGGCCCTGGCGGCGGGCCAGGTTCAGGCCGATGTCGTCCATCTTCACGATCAGCCCGACCACGCCGTAGACGCCGACGGTGATGAGCAGCCCGACCAGGGCCAGGGCGGCGGCCTGGATCGCCAGGGGGCGGCCCTCGACCGAGGCCAAGGCGATGGCCATGATCTCGGCCGACAGGATCAGGTCGGTGCGGATCGCGCCCTTGACCTTCTCGGCCTCCAGCGCCTTGGGATCGGCCGGGGCGGGCGCGGCCTCGTGCTCGGCTCCATGGGCGCCGAACGCCTCGATGATCTTCTCGGCGGCCTCGAAGCACAGATAGGCGCCGCCGACCATGAGCAGCGGCGTCACCGCCCAGGGGGCGAAGGCGCTCAGCAGCAGGGCGCCGGGCAGCAGGAACAGGAACTTGTTGCGCAGCGAGCCGACGGCGATCTTGGCGACGATGGGCAGTTCGCGTTCGGGGGCGAAGCCCATGGCGTAGCCGGGGGTGACGGCGGCGTCGTCGATCACCACCCCGACCGCCTTGGAGCCGGCCTTGCCGGCGGCCCCGGCCACGTCGTCGAGCGAGGCCGCCGCGACCTTGGCGATGGCGGCGACATCGTCCAGCAGAGCCACCAAACCCGACGCCATCCCGTTCTCCCCGTTCCGATGCGGCCGCGAGGGCCTCGTTCGGACCTACAGGAGCGGGGCGGCGGTTGTCGACGCCCGGGCGAGGCGCGCATGGCGAAAAGGCCGCCCGCGGGGCGGACGGCCTTTCAGGTCTCGGATCGCAGCGGCCGCGGCCGGCCGGTCAGAAGCTTTCCCAGCCGTCCTCGTCCTCGGCCGCCGCGATCTTGCGCGCGGCCGAGCCGTGATAGGCCGGCGCCTGGGCGGCGCGGCGGGGCTCGGGCCGGGCCGGCGGGCGCGGGGCCTGCCGGTGGGCCGGAGCGGCGGCCTGGACCATGCCGCCGCTGACGCGGAAGCGGCCGACGCGCTGGTTGAGGTCGATGGCTTCCTGGGCCAGCGAGTGGCTGGCGGCGGTCGACTGCTCGACCATGGCCGCGTTCTGCTGGGTGATCTGGTCCATCTGGTTGACGGCGGTGTTGACCTCGTTGAGGCCGGTGGCCTGCTCCTGGGCCGAGGCGGCGATCTCGACCACCAGGGTGTTGATCTCGCTGACCTTGCCGACGATGCGGTTCAGGGCCTGGCCGGTCTCGCCCACCAGGTTGGCGCCCGAGGCGACTTGCTGGCTGGAGGTCGAGATCAGCGACTTGATCTCCTTGGCGGCGTCGGCCGAACGCTGGGCCAGGGCCCGCACTTCCGAGGCGACCACCGCGAAGCCCTTGCCGGCGTCGCCGGCCCGCGCCGCTTCGACGCCCGCGTTCAGGGCCAGCAGGTTGGTCTGGAAGGCGATCTCGTCGATGACGCCGATGATCTGATGGATCTGCTGCGAGGACTTCTCGATCTGGCTCATCGCCTCGACCGCGCGGCGGACGATGTCGCCCGACTGCTCGGCGTCGCCGCGGGCGGCGGCCACCGTCTCGCGGGCCTGGTTGGCGCCGTCGGCGGTCTTGCGGACCGTGGCGGTGATCTCGTCGAGGGCGGCGGCGGTCTCTTCCAGGCGGGCGGCCTGCTGCTCGGTGCGCCGCGACAGGTCGTCGGCGGCCTGGCTGATCTCGCCGGCTCCCGAACGCATGCCCGACGAAGCCGAGACTATGGCGCTGAGGGTTTCCTCCAGGGCCTCGATCGCGCCGTTGAAATCGGTGCGGAGCTTCTCGTATTCCGGCGCGAACGGGTCGTGCAGGCGGAAGGTCAGGTCGCCCTTGGTCAGGTGGTCGAGGCCGAGGGCCACGCCGTGCACGGCTTCGGTCTGCTCGCGCTCGGACTTGGCGCGGGCGGCCTCCTGCTGCTCGCGGCTGGCGGCGTCGCGGGCCTGCTGGGCCTCCTGCTCCTGGTGCATGGCGGCCAGGCGGACCTGGTTGTCGCGGAACACCGTCAGTGAGCTGACGATCGCGCCCAGCTCGTCCTTGCGCTTCAGGGCGTCGACGTCGACGCGGTTGTCGCCGGCGGCCAGGCGCTCGGTGGCCGAGGCGATGCGGCCGACGGCGCGGCGGATGTTCATGACCAGCACCACGGCCACCAGGCCGACGGCCAGAAGGGTGGCGGCGACGATGGCCATGCTGAGGCCGCTGAGGGCCTGGGCGTTCTTGGCCGAGGCCTGGGCGCGGGCGTTGGTGTCTTCGGCGGCGGCGTCGACGGCCTTCTTCAGGGTGCCGTTCATGTGGGCGTACTGGGTTTCGAACGGCACGGTGAACTGGGCCGCGGTGGCGGCGTCGGCGGTCAGCATGGTGGTCACCACGCCGATGGCGTCGTCATAGGCCGCCAGCTCCTTCTTGAGCGCGGCCAGGGGCGCCTTCTGGCTGGCCGGCGCGACGGCGAGGGCGTTGTCGACGTCCTTGCGGATGGTCTTGACCTGCGCGTCCAGCTCCTTGATCTGGCCGTCGATCTTGCCCGTGTCGATCGAGGCCGACTGGTGCGTCAGCAGCACGTAGAGCTCGCCGTGGGCGGCGGTGATCCGCTGCGAGATGTCGGCCAGGCGCAGGCTGTCGGGCATGTCCTGGCTGACGACGCGGTTGAGCGTCGCGGTCTGCCCGCGCAACACCATGATCGAGCCGCCGGCGATCAGCGCCAGCATGACCAGGGCGAACACCGGGGCGAAGGCGATCTTGACGATCAGCGGCATATCATCGAGGCGCAGGGCGCGCATGCGTGGCTCCATCATGGCCGTGCAAGGTCTGTGACATTCTGTCTCGCATCGAGACAATGACCGTTGAGTAAACGCCGATACGGGAATGCCTGGAAAATCTTCCGGCCGGCGGCGAAGTCAGAATCCAGACGTGAAAAAGGGGCGGGATCGCTCCCGCCCCGTCTTGGATCGAGAAGACTCCGAGAAGCCTTCCCATCTGTCGGCCGGCCCGTCCGCCAACGGGGGCGCGCGCTCCGAACGAGGCGCGCCGTCCGTGACGGGACGGGCCCGGCGTCCCGCCGCGTCAGGCGCCGGGGAAGCGCACGGGAACGCGGATGGTGCCGGTCTTGCCGCCCATCGGCAGGGCCTGGGCGACGCACATGGCGGCGGTCTCGAAGCCCTTGGACGGGGCGTTGCTCTCGACGACCTTGCAGGCCGACAGCTTGCCGTCGGCGGCGGTGCATTCCAGCATGACGTTGGCGGCCTGCTGGGTGTTGGCGTGCTTGGTCAGGCACGAGTCGATCTGGGCTTGCAGGCCGGCGGCGCTGGCCGAGCCGGCGAAGGCGAGGGCCCCGGCGAAGCCGGCGGCGATGAGGGTGGGATATTTCATCCTGAACAGCTCCTTTTGAGCAGGTGACGAGAAGGAGCGTGTAGGGCCAAGGTGTTAAGGACGCCTTTCAGAGTACGCCGTTCTCTCTACGAACCGCGGCGGACGTTGCGCCGGCGGCCTCGGCGGGCCATCTAGCGTGCGACGGAGTTCCTTGCGATGTTCATTCAGACCGAAGCCACCCCCAATCCCGACGTGCTCAAGTTCCTGCCCGGCCGCGACGTGCTAGGCGAAGGCGCGCGCGAGTTCCGCGACCTGGACGAGGCCCGCGCCTCGCCGCTGGCCGCGGCCATCTTCGCGGTGGACGGCGTGGCCCGGGTGTTCTTCGGCCCCGACTTCGTCACCGTCAGCAAGCGCCCGCACGACCTGGAATGGCCGCAGCTCAAGGCCCCGGTGCTGGCGGCGATCATGGAGCACTACACCTCCGGCGCGCCGCTGTTCCTGGCCGAGGACGGCGCGGCCGGCGCCGAGGACCACGACGCCGACGTCTACGAGGGCGAGACCGCCCAGATCGTCGCCGAGATCAAGGAGCTGCTGGACACCCGCATCCGCCCGGCTGTGGCGCAGGACGGCGGCGACATCCTGTTCAACCGCTTCGACGCCGCGACCGGAGTGGTGTGGCTGCACATGCGCGGCGCCTGTTCGGGCTGCCCCTCGTCCTCGGCGACGCTGAAGGCCGGGGTCGAGAACATGCTCAAGCACTATGTGCCGGAAGTGACCGGGGTCGAGCAGACCCTCTGACGGCGTCTCGACCAGGCCCGGCGGCCGGCCGGGCTGGCCAATCGGCGCCCGCGGCTATATAGCAACCCGTCTTGTTGCGAATAGGAGCCGGCCGATGTCCGCCACCCCCCTCGACGACCGCGCGCTGGACCAGCTTTTCCGCGAGGCCCGCACCCGCAACGGCTGGCGGACCGAGCCCCTGCCCGAGGCGCTGCTGCGCCAGGTCTACGACCTCGCCCGGATGGGGCCGACCTCGGCCAACATCAGCCCGGCCCGCTTCGTGTTCGTGACCAGCGACGAGGGCCGCGCGCGGCTGGCCGGCCTGGCCTCCGAGGGCAACGCCCCCAAGATCGTCGAGGCGCCCTGCACGGTGATCGTCGGCTACGACCTCGACTTCGCCGACCACGTGCCCAAGCTCTTCCCGCACAATCCCGGCGCCAAGGACTGGTTCCCCAAGGGCGCGGCCTCCACCGAGCAGGCGGCGTTCCGCAACGGCTCGCTGCAAGGCGCCTATCTGATGCTGGCGGCCCGCTCGCTGGGCCTGGATTGCGGGCCGATGTCGGGCTTCGACAACGCCGGGGTCGACGCGGCCTTCTTCGCCGGCACGGCGGTCAAGTCGAACTTCATCTGCTCGATCGGCTACGGCACCGACAAGAACCTGTTCGCGCGCAGCCCGCGGCTGGCGTTTGAGGAAGCCTGCAAGATCGTCTAGTCAGCGGGCGTGCTGATCCTCGCCCTCGACACCGCCTCGCCCGCCTGCTCCGTCGCCGTCCTGCGCGACGGGAAGACCCTGGCCGCGCATGTCGAGCCCATGGCGCGCGGCCATCAGGAGCGGCTGGCCGGCCTGACCGCCGAGACCATGGCCGAGGCGGGCGCGGCCTTCGACGCCCTCGACCGGATCGGCGTCGGCGTCGGGCCGGGCTCGTTCACCGGCCTGCGGGTCGGCCTGGCCTTCGCCAAGACCCTGGCCCTGGCGCTGGACCGGCCCTGCGTCGGGATCGGCTCTCTGGAGGCGCTGGCCGCGGACGAGCCCGGCTTCAACGCCGCCGTGATCGACGCCAAGCGCGGTCAGGTCTACCTGCAGGTGTTCGAGGACGGGCGCGCCCTGATGGCGCCGGACGCCCTGGACGTCGGCGTCGCCGCCGCGCGGCTGGCCGAGCTGTGGCGCGGCGGCCCGGCCCGGCTGATCGGTTCCGGCGCGGCCTTGCTCGACGGGGTCATCCCCGGCGCGGCGCTGACGGCGCGCGAGGCTCCCGATCCCGTCGCCCTGGCCCGCATCGCCGCGCGGCGCGCCAGCCTGACGCCGCCCCGGCCGCTCTATCTGCGCGCGCCGGACGCCAAGCTTCCCGGCGGGATCTCGCCGCCGTGATCCTGCGGCCCGCCCAGGCCTCCGACCTCCCGGCCCTGGTCCGCCTGCACGCGGCCGCCTTCGACGCGGCGTGGAGCGAGGCCGACCTGCGCGGCCTGCTGGAGGCCGAGGGCGGTTTCGGCGTGGTCGCCGAGGACGGCGACCGCGCCCTCGGCTTCATCCTGTGCCGCGCCGCGGCCGGCGAGGCCGAGGTGCTGACCCTCGCGGTCGATCCCGCCGCGCGACGGCGCGGCTGCGGCCGGGCCCTGGTCGAGGTCGGCGCGGCCGGCGCCCGGACGCGCGGGGCGCTGTCGCTGTTCCTGGAGGTCGCCGCCGACAACCCGGGCGCCCTGGGGCTCTATGAAGCCGCCGGCTTCGCGCGGGTGGGACTGCGGCGCGGCTACTATCCCCGGCCGGGGGGACCGGCGGCCGACGCCCTGGTCCTGGCGCGGGCGCTGCCGCCGGCCTGAGCCGGACCTGTTTCCACGAGGGGCCGGGCTTTTGCTCGACGGCCTCTCGGCCTATGTTGTGGCCGCATTCAGTCTGGGATTCGCCGCGTGGACCGCATCGAGAAACTCTGCATCGAAAAAGGCATGCGCATGACGGACCAGCGCCGCGTGGTCGCGCGCGTGCTGTCCATGGCCTCCGACCATCCGGACGTGGAAGAGCTGTACCGTCGCGCCCACGAAGTCGATCCGCACATCTCGATCGCCACGGTCTATCGCACCGTGCGCCTGTTCGAGGAGGCCGGCATCATCGCCCGCCACGACTTCCGCGACGGCCGCTCGCGCTACGAAGAGGCGACCGAGGTCCACCACGACCACCTGATCGACATGAAGACCGGCAAGGTCGTCGAGTTCGTCGACGAGGAGATCGAGGCCCTGCAGGCGGCCATCGCCCGCAAGCTGGGCTACAAGCTGGTCGACCACCGGCTCGAACTCTATGGCGTGCCGATCGAGGAATAACCCGCCCCGTCCGCGACCGGGCGAAACTTGCGTCGCGCCCCCCGCGACCCCATAACGCCGTCCATGACCGATCAAGCGCCGCAAAAGCGGCTCTACATCAAGACCTACGGCTGTCAGATGAACGTCTATGACAGCGAGCGCATGGCCGACGTCCTGCGCCCGCTGGGCTACGGCGTCACCGACCAGCCCGAGGGCGCCGACCTCGTCGTGCTCAACACCTGCCACATCCGCGAGAAGGCCACCGAGAAGGTCTATTCCGAGCTCGGCCAGATCCGGCGGATGAAGGAACGCAAGGCCGAGGCCGGCGGCCAGATGACCGTGGCCGTGGCCGGCTGCGTCGCCCAGGCCGAGGGCGAGGAGATCATGGCCCGCCAGCCGGCCGTCGATCTGGTGGTCGGGCCGCAGTCCTATCACCGCCTGCCCGAGCTGATCGCCCGCGCCCACCGCGCCTCGGGCCAGCGCCTGGCCGCCGACTTCTCGGCCGACGAGAAGTTCGACGGCCTGCCGGCCGAGCGCCATGTCGCCGGCGTCACCGCCTTCCTGACCGTGCAGGAAGGCTGCGACAAGTTCTGCACCTTCTGCGTGGTGCCCTACACCCGCGGCGCCGAATATTCGCGCCCGGCCCAGGACATCCTCGACGAGGCCCGCCGCCTGGCCGACAAGGGCGTGCGCGAGGTCACCCTGCTGGGCCAGAACGTCAACGCCTATGCGGGCGGCCAGGGAGGCGGCTTGGCCGAGCTGGTCCGCCGACTGGCCGATATCGGGGGCCTCGACCGCATTCGCTACACCACCAGCCACCCGCGCGACATGGACGACGACCTGATCGCCGCCCATGGCGAGATCCCGCAGCTGATGCCCTATCTGCACCTGCCGGTGCAGGCCGGCTCGGACAAGGTGCTGAAGGCGATGAACCGCGCCCATACCGCCGAGAGCTACCTGCGCCTGGTCGAGAAGATCCGCGCCGCCCGCCCGGACATGGCCATGTCCGGCGACTTCATCGTCGGCTTCCCCGGCGAGAGCGACAAGGACTTCGAGGCGACGCTCGAGCTGGTCCGCGCCGTCGGCTTCGCCAGCGCCTTCTCGTTCAAATATTCTCGCCGTCCGGGCACGCCGGCCGCGGCCATGCCGCTGCAGGTGGCCGAGGAGGCCAAGGAAGAGCGCCTGGCCCGCCTGCTCGACCTGCTCGACGAACAGCAGCGCGCCTTCAACGCCGCCTGCGTCGGCCGCACCCTGCCGGTGCTGTTCGAAAAGCCCGGCCGCCACGCCGGCCAGGTGGTCGGCCGCAGCCCCTACCTCCAGGCGGTCCACGCCGAGGCGCCGGACGGCCTGATCGGCCAGATCGTTCCCGTACGGATCGAGAGCGCCGCCAAGATGAGCCTGGCCGGCGTCCTGGCCGGGCATGCCGCGATGGAGCCCGCTTGAGTTCGGCCGGTCAGGAGTTCGTGCCGCTGTCCGAAGCGGCGCTGTGGGCGGTCTCCGGCCCCAACAGCCGCCACGCCGCCCTGATCGAGGACGGCTTTCACGTGCTGGTCGAGACCCCCGGCGGCGGGGTGTCGCTGTCGGGCCAGGCCAAGGACCGGGTGGCGGCCAAGCGCGCCGTCCAGGCCCTGGCCCGGCGCGCCGACGCCGGGACCGAGGTCACAG
>Ga0209762_100098_pt1 | contig 45549 bp, 40 predicted proteins | sample UppTromiDAQMD021_FD_185834 | JGI IMG/M metagenome (GOLD analysis project Ga0209762, IMG submission 185834) | Upper troposphere microbial communities from Maryland, USA - DAQMD-021 (SPAdes) (version 2) | ecosystem: Environmental > Air > Outdoor Air > Unclassified | place: USA: Maryland, Virginia... | reverse complement strand
CGTCCTGCCAGGCCTTCCTGCGGGCGGACTATGACTACCGCCGCTCCACGGGCGAGCTGCGTCAGCGCGTGCGCGGCATCTACGAGATTCCCGGCCGCGGCTATGGCGACGACCCCACGGCGCGCGTTCGCACCGTCTCCGATCGCGACTGGGTGGTGACGCTGGACATCACGGCGGACGAGTACTACGGCGCCGAGCAGGTCAAGCGCGCCCTGGTGCGCTATCCGATCAAGGTCACGCGGGTGGACGTCGATCCCGCCCGCAACCCGTTCGGCCTGGCGCTGGACTGCTACGACGGCGCGCCCCAGCGCATCAGTGCACCGGAACCGACGCGCCCGGCGCCGAGTGGCCTGTCTCCGCAAGCGCCTCAAGGAGGAAACACCCCATGAAGCATCCTGTATTCGCGCTGCTGGGGCTACTGGCCGTGGCCGCGGCACCCATCGCCCATGCAGTGGAGATCCTGCGCTGGGAACGCATGCCACTGGCAGTGCCGCTGAAGGTCGGTCAGGAACGCATCGTGTTCATCGACCGGAACGTGCGCGTGGGCGTGCCCGCGGGCGTGGGCGAACGCCTGCGCGTGCAGAGTGCGGGCGGCGCGGTGTACCTGCGCGCCAGCGAGCCGATCGAGCCCACGCGGTTGCAACTGCAGGACGCTGACACGGGCGCGCTGATCCTGCTGGACATCGCAGCCGAACCACCCAAGGACGGGGAAGCCGAGCTGGAGCCGGTGCGCATCGTCGAGGGTGACAGCGCACCGGGACGCTATGGCGAGCAGGCCGACAGTGTCGAGGCCCCGGCACGCGCCCAGGGCCAGACAGGTGCGCGGACCGCGCGGCGCGAAACCCCGGTCCCTGTCGTGCTGACGCGCTTCGCCGCGCAGAACCTTTATGCGCCGCTGCGCACGGTGGAGCCGCTTCCCGGCGTCATGCGGGTCAACCTGCCCCGCGACCTCGACCTGGACACACTGATGCCAACGCTGCCCGTGCGTGCGGTCGCGCTCGCGTCGTGGCGCCTGGAGGACCAGTGGGTCACTGCCGTGCGCCTGACCAACGGCAGCAGCGGCTGGGTCACGCTCGATCCGCGCGTGCTGCAAGGCGATTTCCTGACCGCCACCTTCCAGCACGAGGCGCTCGGCCCGCGCGGCACGCCGGAGGACACGACCGTCCTGTACCTGGTGACGCGCGGCCGCGGCCTCGCGCAATCGCTGCTGCCAGCCATTCACCGCTTCGACCCGGCCGTGCACCTGCCGCAGCCGGACGGCGACGAGAACGCCAAGGAGGCCCGCCATGCGCAGTAACGGCCTGCTCAAGTGGCTGATGATCCCCGTCGCCATCCTCGTGCTGTTCGTCGGCATCCGCCTGTTCTCGGGGGGAAGCAACCCAGCGCTGCCCGCTGCGGACAGCGGCGCCCAGCTCACACCCGATGAAATGAAGGCGCTGGGCATCGAGGGCGATACCCCGCGCGACACCGTGGCAACGCTGGTTGCGCAGGTCAAGCAATTGCGCACCGAACTTCAGACCGCGCTCTCGGACAACAAGTCGCAGCGCGAAGAGAACCAGCGGCTGCGCCAGCGCGAGAACTCCATCGACCAGCGCATCAACTCGGCGCTCGAATCCGAGCGGTCCAACCTGCGCCGCGACCAGGAACAGGCGGCCAGCGCGCGCCAGCAGACCGAAGGGCTGCTCGCCGACCTGCAGCGGCGCCTGGACAGCATCGGCGGGCGCGGCGGCGGCCATGCGGACCTGCCGGTGGGCCTGGGGCTGCAGGGGGGCGACGAGGCCGGGATGGAAGGCGGCATGCGCTGGGTCGAGCCGGACGATGCGAAGCCCACCGCGGGACGCAATAGTGGTCGTGGCACGGGCAGCGGCATGAGCTTCCCGACGAGCTTCGGCCCCGCGCAAAGCACGCTGGAAACCACGGCCGAGACCGTGGCGAACGCGGGCGCTCGCGCCGCAGGCGTCAAGAGCGCCAAGCCTGTCTATACCGTGCCGACCAATTCGACGCTGATGGGATCGGTGGCGATGACGGCGCTGATCGGCCGCGTGCCGATCGACGGAACCGTCAACGACCCGTACCCCTTCAAGGTGCTGGTGGGGCCGGACAACCTCACGGCGAACGGCATCGACATTCCCGACGTGGCCGGCGCCGTGTTCTCCGGCACCGCCTCGGGCGACTGGACGCTCTCGTGCGTGCGCGGCCAGGTGCGCAGCATCACCTTCGTCTTCCACGACGGCACGGTCCGCACCATCCCCGAGGACCGCGAGGGCAACCAGCAGAACAACCAGCAACGCGACGGCTTGGGCTGGATCAGCGACCCCTACGGCATTCCGTGCGTCAGCGGCGAACGGCGCAGCAACGCCCAGCAGTACCTCGGCTCGCAGGCCCTGATCACGGCGGCCGGTGCCGGCGTGGCCTCGCTCATCGAGAGCGACAGCGGCCGCATGTCCTATGTCGGCTCGGACGGCTCCATCGGCACCGTGGGCATCACCGGCCAGGAAGCGGTCGGCCAGATTCTCGCGGGCGGCGTCCGGGACATGTCGGCATGGGTCAACAAGCTCTACGGCCAGGCGTTCGCCGCCGTCTATGTGCAGCCCGGCGCGAAGGTGGCCGTCCACCTCGAAAAGCCGCTCGCCATCGACTTCGATCCCGAAGGCCGCAAGGTCGATCATCGCGCAGGAGAAAGCCATGCCCTCGAACTTGACTGACTTGTCCCGTGGCCTGGCGCTGGTCCTCACCATCGCCGTGCTCGCCGGCTGCGCCACCAGCAAGGAAAAGCTGCTGCCCCACGGCGACAACACCATGATGGACATCTGGCAGCAGGAGGCCGGCGACGGCGGTGGCGCAGCCGGACGGAACGCCGGCCGCCAACTGCTCGATGCGCGCCAGAGCCTGCGTCGGCCGCTGACCGACGCCGATATGCAGGCCGCACCTGCCGAGCAGATGCGCTACACGCGCACCGCCCGCAACGAAGTCCATCGCCAGTTCCAGCGCCTGCCCAATCCCGATCTCGTGATGTACGTGTACCCGCATCTGGCCGGCACCGATCCCGTGCCGGTGCCCGGCTACACGACCGTCTTCCCGCTGTACCAGCGCATTCAGTACGCGATGCCGGGCGAGCGCGTGGAGGACTACTGATGCGGTGGAAACTTCCCTGGCCGAAGCTGGCGGGCGCCGGCACCAGCGGCACGGCCGGCGATGAGCAGCCGAACCGCTGGCAGTGCCACATTGAGGCCTTGCGCCAGGCCGGCATCCCCGAACCCGGCTCGGCAGTCCGGGGCCGCAAGCCGGCGACGGAGGCCGACGAGCAGGCGCTGTACGACGTCGCACCATCCTTCGTGGAACTGCTGCCCTGGGTGGAGTTCTTGCCCGAGTCGAAATCGATGCTCCTGGAGGACGGCCAATCGGTGGCGGCGTTCTACGAGCTGGTGCCGCTGGGAACCGAAGGCCGGGAACCCGGCTGGCTCGCGCATGCCCGTGACGCCTTGGAGAACGCACTTCAGGACAGCTTCGATGAGCTGGACGAGAACCCCTGGGTGCTCCAGCTCTATGCCCAGGACGAGCCGAGCTTCGACCAATACATGCAGACCCTGGGCGAGTATGTGCAACCGCGCGCCCGCGATACGGCCTTCACCGAGTTCTACCTTCGCTTCTTCGGTCACCACCTGCGCGCAGTAGCCAAGCCGGGCGGCCTGTTCGAGGACACGGTGGTTACCCGTCTGCGCTGGCGGGGGCAGACACGGCGCGTGCGCATGGTGGTCTATCGCCGTGCCACCGGGCAGGCAAGCCGCCGCGGCCAGACGCCCGAGCAGATGCTGAACATCGTCTGCGACCGCCTGTGTGGCGGGCTGGCGAACGCCGGCATCCAGGCACGGCGCATGGTCGCAGCCGACGTCCACGACTGGCTGCTGCGGTGGTTCAACCCGCGTCCCACGCTACTCGGGTCTGGCGCTGGGGATCGGGAGCGCTTCTACGAGTTGGCGCGCTACCCGGACGAGACCGAGGCCGGCGAGATCGAACTGGCGAGCGGGCGGGATTTCAGCCAGCGGTTGTTCTTCGGGCAGCCGCGCTCGGACGTGGCGCAAGGGGCCTGGTATTTCGACGGCATGCCGCACCGCGTGCTGATCACCGACCGGCTGCGCATGCCGCCCGGCACCGGGCACCTGACCGGCGAGACCCGCAAGGGGGACGCGATCAACACGCTGTTCGACCAGATGCCCGAGGACACCTTGATGTGTCTCACGATGGTCGCCACGCCGCAGGATGTCCTGGAATCGGATCTGAACCACCTGGCGAAGAAGGCCGTGGGCGAGACGCTGGCGTCGGAGCAGACCCTCAAGGACGTGCACGAGGCCCGCTCCCTGATCGGCAGCGCGCACAAGCTCTACCGGGGCACGCTGGCGTTCTACCTGCGCGGGCGCGACGAGGCGGAACTGGATCGGCACGGCCTGGACCTGGCGAACGTCATGCTCAACGCCGGCCTGCAGCCGGTGCGCGAGGACGACGAGGTGGCGCCGCTCAACAGCTACCTGCGCTGGCTGCCGTGCTGCTACAACCCCGGCAAGGATCGGCGCCGCTGGTACACGCAGCTGATGTTCGCCCAGCACGCGGCGAACCTGTCGCCGGTGTGGGGCCGCGCCCAGGGCACGGGGCACCCCGGCATCACGATGTTCAATCGCGGAGGCGGAGCGATTACGTTCGACCCCTTGAACAGGTTGGATCGGCAGATGAATGCCCATCTGTTTCTGTTTGGCCCTACGGGCTCGGGCAAGTCCGCCACGCTCAACAACCTGCTGAACCAGGTGACGGCCATCTACCGGCCGCGGCTTTTCATCGTGGAAGCCGGCAACAGCTTCGGCCTGTTCAGCGACTTCGCGCGGCGCCTGGGCCTGACCGTGAACCGGGTCAAGCTGGCCCCCGGATCGGGCATCAGCCTGGCGCCGTTCGCCGACGCACGCCGGCTGATCGAAACGCCCAGCGACGTGCAGACGCTCGATGCCGATGCCCTGGACGAAGACCTGCCACCGGATGCCTCGGCCATGGAGGCGGATGAGCAGCGCGACGTGCTCGGCGAACTGGAGATCACGGCACGGCTGATGATCACGGGCGGCGAAGACAAGGAAGAAGCGCGGATGACGCGGGCCGACCGCTCGCTGATCCGCCAGTGCATCCTCGACGCCGCCGAACAATGCGTGGCGGAGAAGCGCACCGTGCTCACGCGCGATGTGCGCAATGCACTGCGCACCCGTGGCCAGGACCCGACGTTGCCCGAGATGCGCCGTGCGCGGCTGCTGGAGATGGCGGACGCGATGGACATGTTCTGCCAAGGCACGGACGGCGAGATGTTCGACCGCGACGGCACGCCGTGGCCCGAGGCCGACATCACGCTGGTCGATCTGGCGACCTATGCCCGCGAGGGCTACAACGCGCAGCTCTCCATCGCCTACATCAGCCTGATCAGCACGGTGAACAACATCGCCGAGCGCGACCAGTACCTGGGACGGCCGATCGTCAACGTGACCGACGAAGGTCACATCATCACCAAGAACCCGCTGCTCGCGCCCTATGTCGTGAAAATTACAAAAATGTGGCGCAAGTTGGGCGCCTGGTTCTGGCTGGCGACGCAGAACATCGACGACCTGCCACGTGCAGCGGAGCCGATGCTCAACATGATCGAGTGGTGGGTGTGCCTGTCGATGCCGCCGGACGAGGTGGAGAAGATCGCGCGCTTCCGCGAACTCTCGCCGGCGCAGAAGGCGCTGATGCTCTCGGCACGCAAGGAAGCGGGCAAGTTCACCGAGGGCGTCATCCTCTCCAAGAGCATGGAAGTGCTGTTCCGCGCCGTGCCGCCAAGTCTCTACCTCGCGCTCGCGCAAACCGAGCCCGAGGAGAAGGCAGAACGCTACCAGCTCATGCAGCAGCACGGCGTCAGCGAGCTGGATGCCGCCTTCAAGGTGGCTGAGAAGATCGACCGGGCACGTGGCATCGAGTCGCCGACCCTGGACCTGCCCTGAATCTGCCGTACACCGGAGAACGCCATGGAACAGAAACGTCCTTCCATTCCGATGCAGGTGCAGGCGTTCCGCCGTCGGCACTGGCGGCCCAGCTGGCCTTGGACAGTGGCCGCAGCGCTGGTTGCACTGCTGCTGATCTGGCTCGTGTCCCGTTGGCCCGGGCAGTTCACGCCTCAGACTTCAGCGCCAGTCAGCGAGACGCAGGTGGCTGGGCCTCCGTGGCAGATGGGCAATCCGGAAGGACGCTTCACGCTGACGCTCTACGCGGACCTCGAATGCCCGTTCTGCCGGTCCTATTTCCCAGTGCTCAAGCGTTGGGTGGCCGGCAATGCCGACGTGGCCTTGCAATGGCATCACCTGCCGTTGGCCGCGCATGAGCCGGCCGCGTCCGCGGAAGCGCGCCTGGCGGAATGCGCGGGCGAAGCCGGCGGCCATGCCGCCTTTTGGCAGGCCGTCGAGTGGGTCTATGCCCACACGCGCAGCGACGGCCAGGGCTTGCCCGAGGGCCTGCGCTACCCCGACCTTACGCCAGCCATCGAGCAGTGCATCGCGAGCGAGCGGCCCGACGCGGCGATTCGCACCCAAACTGCGGAAGCCACGCACAGCGGCGTGACCGCCACGCCGTCGCTGCGGCTGCACGATCGCGAAACCGGCAAGGCGGTCCTGCTGCAGGGTCCGATCGAGGGCGATGCCTTGCTGTCGGCCATGGACATGCTCGCGGCCGGCGATCCCGCCGCCACACCTACATCGGAAATGCCTGCCGACGTCGTTGGCGACATGCCCAGGTAGCCCCGGTCTTCAAGGCTACGGCGCAGTCCGCTGCGCTGACCGCAACCCGTTCGCCTCGCATCCTGGCCGCGAACGATCACCGCTGCCGCGGTGATGGATGCACCTTGTTCGTTCCCCTGGAGGGCTTGCCCTCCCAGGGCGCGCGCCCTCCGATCTCACCGTCTGGAGGTTCGCCATGTCTTTCGCCGTCAATGACTCCTGCCTGGAGTCGCTTTCCGCCATCGCTACCCAACACGAGGACTGGATCATCCAGCAAGCCATCGTGCTGCTGGACAGACGGGTCTTCAAAGCTGGACCGTGCCTCAGCCAACCGGCCGCTGTGCGGGACTACCTGCGCCTGAAACTGGTCGCCGAGCCCAACGAGATATTCGCCGCTGTGTTCCTGGACAGCATGCACCAGGTGCTGGCCTACAAGCCGTTGTTCAGGGGCACGATCAACGCGACTTCGGTCTATCCGCGTGTCGTCGTGCAGCGTGTGCTGGAGTTGAATGCCGCCGCGGTGGTCTTCGCACATCAGCACCCCTCGGGCATGTCCGAGCCGTCGATCGAGGATCGCGTGCTGACCCAGCAACTGCAGGCCGCCCTGGCGCTCATCGATGTGCGGGTACTGGACCACATCATCGTCGGCCAGGGTGCCCCGTTCTCCTTTGCGGAGTCTGGTTTGTTGTAGGGGTTGCTCTGCTTCGTTGATCAGCGCGGGGGCTTCGGCCTCCGCTTCTTCTTCGCGGCGGCACAAGCAGGTATGCGGGGTGGCCGCGATGCGCATTGTTTGTTGGGGCCACATGGGGTTCGGCGTTTGACTATGGCCCTGATCAACTTCCGGGGCGCAAGACATGCCAGCAGCTTTGTCCAAGTTAGCACCAGGCTGGCGAACCCTTGGCCTGGCCATCGTGCTGCCGGCGTCGTTCGCTGCATTCAGCCCGGCCGCACTTGCCGCCGATGTGGTGGTCGTCACCGACAGCCGCCACCCGGTCAAGACCATGGGCGGTGAGCGGCTGATCGAGTTGGACCGGGCATCCGGGCTCGAAGCAGAGCTTTCCGCAGATCTGCCAGCCGACCCCGAGCGCGCAGCAGCCATCGTCCGGCAACGCCTGAACCAAGGCGGCACCGATCTTCAGCGCCGCATCGGCACCGCCTACCAGGGCGTCGCTGACGCATGGAGCCTGGGCGTCACCTCCATCCCGGCCGTCGTGGTGGATCAACGCTATGTGGTCTATGGCGAGCCGGACGTGGCCCGGGCCGTTTCCCGCATCGAGCAACACCGGAGGACGCAGCCGTGACCCATCGCCCATTCGACCTGCTGCGCCGCCTGCGCGTCGCCGTGGCCTCGCTGCTGCTGGTCAGCGCCACGGGCAGCTACGCCCTGAACACCGCCACCATCGTGTCCTCCGTTATGTCGCCGGACTGCCTGGAGTACCGGGTGGTGGGCATCTGTTACTGGCTGTATTGCACCTGGACGGGCTGCACGGTGCGCACATCCACCAAGGTCCGGCACTACGTGCCCGATGCGGTCGTCTCCAGCTACAGCAACACCGGAGAGAACCCCTGGGTCGAGGTGCAGGCGATGAGCACGCCCAACCCCTCCGCACAGGCTGGCGGCGATGGGACCACGAACGAAGACCACGAAAACAACCTCGCCAAATTCAAGAACGCCGATGTCATCGGCCATCCCGGCGGCGAGGTGTTCAACCAGTTCGCGTCGTCGTCGGGCTATTTCTGCCAAGGCGCGGGCACGGCCTTCATGCCGTATCTACTCAGCACCCTGGACACGCTGGCCTGGCGCTACAACGTGCCCGAGATGGCCCACCCGGAGGCGCTGATCCCGGGCCGGCGCGAGGTCGGTGCGCGCACCACGATGAACCTCTGGGGCAATGTCTATCCGCGCGGCGGCTTCCTGCACCAGACCGACGACCACAAATCCGGGGCAGTGGTGGCCCAGCGCGCGGGCGATGTCGTCACGCGCCGCGGGCAGATCCACGTGTACCAGCCGCTGCTTGCCAACGCCCGCGACGGCTACTGGCCGGCCGGCGCGCTGATGGAGGGTGATGCCTCTACGGGCAAGTGGCAGGAGCTGACGCCGCGCCTGTCCAACACCTGCGTGGTGTTCCCGCACAGCGGCACGCTGACCCAGGCCCAGCAAGGCGACTACGCCTGGGCGCTGTGGCGCCCCTATGCGTGCTGCGAACGCCGCGGGCAGGTGTTCCTGGGCAGCGTCGATTTCCTATGAGGTGCCACGATGAAGCGTCCTGAACCGATGAACCTTTCCGCCAAGGCGTGCCGCCTGCTGCGCCCGACGGCGCTGGCCGGCACGCTCGCTCTGGTCTGCGGCCTGGCGTGGGCGCAGGTCGGATACCAGAACAGCGGCCCCGTCCTCGGCGATGACGTCATGTACTCGATCGGCGGCGGCAGCGCGGTGTCCATGGGCCGCGCGGCCGGCATGCGCTCCATCGGGGTCGGCGTGGGGTGGAACAGCAACCTGATCTGCGGCGACATGAGCATCCAGACCACGCTGCGCAACCAGCTCAATGGGATCACGAACGGCTTTCAGCAGATCATGAGCAATGTGATCCAGAGCGCGACCAGCGCGGTTGCATCGCTGCCGGCGCTGATCATTCAGCGCGCCGATCCGGGCCTGTACAACCTACTGACCAACGGCGTGCTGCAGGCGCGGCTGGACTTCGACCGCTCCAAGCTGACGTGCCGCGCCATGGCGGAAAAGATGGCCGAGACGGCGGGTGGCCAGCTTGGCTGGAGCCAGATGGCCGAAGGTATGGCCTTGCGTGACGCGGTTGGCAGCAACGATGCCGTGTCGGCCGTCGAGCAGGCCGAGACGCGCCGCGGCAACGACGGCGTTCCCTGGGTGGGCGGCAGCAATGCCGGTGGCGCAGGCCAGTCCGCCATCCGGGTGGTCGGCGACGTCACCCGCGCGGGATACAACCTCGTCAATGGTCGCGGCGTGACGGACACATCCTCCATCGCGTCCACCAGTTGCGCGAGCCTGTCCTGCCAGACCTGGACGTCGCCGCAGCAGGCGACCGAATGGGCTACGCGGGTTCTCGGGGAGCAGGTGCAGCGCACGTGCGATTCGTGCACCAAGACCGAGACGGTACCTGGCGTTGGGCTGACGCCGCTGATCCAGGAGGAGTACGAAGCCAAGCTGGAGGTCTTGCAAGAGCTGGTTTCGGGTGCGCGCAATACCACCTTCGAGAACTTGCGCGAGGCCGGCAGCACGTCGCTGCCGATCACGCGCGGCGTCATCGAGGCGCTGCGCGACGAGCCGGACCAGGACTTGCTGGCGCGGCGCCTCGCGTCCGAGGTGGCGCTGTCGTCGGTGCTAGAGAAGGCACTGCTGCTCCAACGCACGCTGCTCACCGGCAAGAAAGAGCCCAACGTGGCAGCCAACGAGTTGGCGGTCGAGGCCGTGAACCACGAGAGCGACACGCTCGACCGGGAGATCCGTAACCTCAAGACCGAACTTGAACTGCGGCGCGAGCTGGCGAACAACTCGCCGATGGCGATCATCCAGCGCCATGGCACGCGCGCGGCAGGCTCGCGCGGCATCTATGAGGGCGATCCGGTGCCCGACCGCCTCGACCAGTTGCAGAAGGGCAATCCGGGAGGCCGGCCATGAGCGCGGCACGTATGACCTGGCGCCCCTTGCGCTGGCTGTTCAGCCGGCGTGCGGCGAAAGCACTGCTGTGGGCGGTGGTGCTCGTCGCCGCTGCCGTGGGCGCCAACATCGTCGGCATCTACCTGGTCGGGAGCGTGGCCGGCTGGGAGCGGTGGCTCGCGGCCGCATCGGGCTACTTCTTCGTGTGGCGGTTGTGCCTGTACGGGGCGACGGCCTATGGCTGGGTCTGGATGCGGCGTCGGCTGCTGGCGCGCGAGGACAGCACGCTGGCCCGACGCCGGCTGATTCGCGCTGAGGTCGCCGGCATTGTTGCCATCGTGGCGCTGGAAGCCAGCCTGTTGATGCAAGGCTGAGAGGAGATTCGGGCCATGACGCTGTTCACGACCGACTACCTGGAGTACTACCTCACCCTCGTGTCCTGGATCGTCAACAACGGCATCTGGGCGGTCCTCGTATCCAGCGGGGTATTCGCGCTGCCTTTCGTCGCCATCATCGTGCAGGAGTGGTTGAAGGCCCGTGCGGAAGGCGCCGACGAGGGCAATAAAGGCGTGCTGAGCGCCGCCCGCATCGAGAACCGGGTCTTCGTCGCCATCGTGGTGGTGATGTTCGCCGGCATTCCGTTCATCGACGTGGACCTGAACACCATCCAGTACGACGGCTCGCGCTCGGCCCAGTGCCAGGTCAGCGTGGCGCAGCCCGCGGATACCGGCTGGTCGCAGTCCTTCAGCACCATCAACAGCCAGTCGGCGAAGGTGCCGGTGTGGTGGGCGTTCATGCACGCGCTCTCGCGCGCCGTCACTGGCGCCTCGGTGGCGGCAATTCCCTGCGGCACCGATCTGCGGCAGATGCGCATGGAGATCGACGCCACGCGCATCGATGACCCGGTGCTGGCTCAGGAAGTAGCGGATTTCTCGCGGGATTGCTATGGGCCTGCACGGGCCAAATTGTTCATGCAGCGTCCTCAGCTTGATGAGCAGCAGATGCACGACGTGACCTGGATCGGGTCCCGCTTCTTCACGGACACGGCCGGCTACTACGACAACTATCGCTCCAGCACACCGCGCACCGACTGGCCTTATGACAGCACCCGCGACGCCGGGCTGGCCCAGGTGTCCGGCGGCGGTGGCTACCCGACCTGCAGGCAATGGTGGGCCGATGGCAGCAACGGTCTGCGGGCACGCCTGCTGGGACAGGTGGACCCGAGCCTGCTCAACCGCCTGGCGGGCTGGGCCGGGTTCCTGAGCCGAGCCGAGGTAGACGACTCGGTGATCCGCACGATCGCGTCACCGCGGCAGCAGAAATTGAACCAGGGCAGCGTCTATACCGACTACGGCGGCCAGATCGACAAGACCCTGCCGAACATCGTGACGCGGGCCACGGGCGATGTCGGGATGGCAGTCGGCGCGATTGCCGCGTTTCCAGCCTTGGACGTCGTGAGACAGGCGCTGCCCATGGTGCTCGCATTGCTCAAGATGGCACTGGTCATCTGTATCCCGCTCGTGCTGGTCGTCGGCACCTATGACCTGAAGACAGTGGTCACGGTCAGCGTCGTGCAGTTCGCGCTGTTCTTCACGGACTTCTGGTTTCAGCTTGCGCGCTGGATCGATTCGACGATCCTTGACGCACTTTATGGCTGGGGGTTCGGCTGGAACCGGCCGCATACCAACTTCGACCCATTGGTGGGGCTGAACAACGCCTTCGGAGACATGCTCCTGATGTTCGTCACGGGCACGATGTTCATCGTACTGCCCACATTCTGGATCATGGCCTTGGCTTGGGCGGGCGTTCGTGCGGGTAACGTGCTGCAGGGCCTCGCTGGTGCCACCGGAGATGCTAAGGCCGCTGGCGGGAGGGGAGGAAGCATTGCAATCAATGCAGTGTCGAAGAAGTGATCACTGCTAGTCGTCCTCGACATGAGGATCAATGCGAAAACCGTCGTAGGTGTATAGGCCGAATCCTGCTGGTCCGTTTCGCCACTCTGGCTCGGGCAACTCTTCGCCTAGGTCGGCGTTGCGGGCCATCCAGGCAACGATCATGACGCACACCAGCAGCATGGCCAACCAGAAAGTGGTGTACAGCAGCACCCCGAGCGCAACCAGCTTGACCACCCACACGAGCGCGGTGGCGCCGGCAGCCGGCACCCCCTTGGACACCAACCAGCTCGATGCCCGGCGTTCGCCGCGCACGTAGGCACGCCATCCGCGACCCAAGGTGCGGCCAAGGCGTTCTGCGGTGCTGATGCGTGTCGTGGTGTTCATGGTCGTCTCCTGCTACTGAGGAATGCCTATTCCAGTTTGCTCCAATCCTGCTTGCTTGCCTGTATCAGCGCGTGCCAGTCGTCTGGTGGGTTCCCGCGTCCGAGCATCTTCTCGAACACGACATACGGGTCCGATTTGCTACCCGAAGACCGCAGGGTCTGTTCATCGTTGACCCAGGCGTACACAATGACCTTCGCCTTCGAGTCGTACCGGAAGAACAGCCGGAACCGCCGTCCGATCTTGGCCCTTCGCCAGTGGCGGTGGGCAGGTCCCAAGGTATTGCCCTGGCGGTACTCGTCGCGTGCCGGATCGCCTGGCACCACATCCAACATCAACTGGCTCAAGGCCCGGAAGAGCTTGACGTTGGCGTTGGACTCGAAGCCCGCCGGATCGTTCTCCTGCGCGCGCCTCGCGGCCGCATGCAGTTTCTGCAACTGCTCGATCACGCAGTCGTGGAAGAGCAGCGTCCAGCCATGCCGTTGCATCAGAGTTCCACTTTCCCGTCGATCTCCTCGTCCAGGTTCACACCGTGGCCAGCATGCTCCAGCATGGCGCGAGCCAGATCCTCGGGCAGGCCCTGGAGGTTCCGACCCGCTTCGATGTCTCGGGCCAGCAGGCTCAGGAACGCGCCGATGGCGGGATCCTCGTGCTCGGCATCGACGCGGGTGACGACGACTTCGCTGCCCCGCAGATCGAACGCGAGCTTGCCGCCGGCATCAACGCCGAGCGCCTGCCGGATAGGCTTGGGCAGCGTGATCTGGCCCTTGGAGGTCAACGTGGCGACTTCGTGGATGGCAGGCATGGCGGCTCTCCTGATTGCAATACCTGGATTGTAAGGAAATTTCCTTACCATGTCAATATGAGGCTTCACGGCGTTCTCCCGAGTCCAAGAATCGGCCCATCGTAGGGCGTGAACAGCCAGCCTTCCTGCATCAATCCGGCCCTGCCGCAACCCGCATTGGCGGTGGACGATCAGGACCCGTCGCTCTATACCCAAAGGCTGTAAAGGGCCGAAATGGCAAGGGAATGGGTTGCAAAGGGAAAGGCTCTATCCCGAAAAGGCAAAAAGGCCTCCCGCTCGGCCCGCGACAGGACACCCGCATGCTCTCTCTGTTCCAGCGAAAACGGCCCGCGGTCGCTACCGCTGCGACGCCACCTCCCGCATCCGACCTCCCGAAAGGGTTGATGCGGCCCGAGTCGGCCGCTTCGCTGCTGGCCACCCCGCGCCGGCAGAAGCTGCTGGAGCACATCTGGCAGCGCACGTCGCTCTCACGCAGGCAATTCGCCACCTTGTATCGGGCGCCACTGGAACGCTACGCCGAGCTGGTCCAGGCTTTCCCGGCTTCCGAGGCGCATCATCACGCTTACCCTGGCGGCATGCTGGACCACGGCCTGGAAATCGTCGCCTACAGCCTGAAACTGCGGCAGTCCCATCTGCTGCCCATCGGCGCCAGCCCCGAAGATCAGGCGGCGCAGTCCGAAGCCTGGACCGCCGCCATCGCCTATGCCGCGCTGCTCCATGACATCGGAAAGGTGGCGGTCGATATGCACGTCGAGCTTGCCGACGGCAGCACCTGGCACCCGTGGCACGGCCCGCTGCGCCAGCCATACCGATTCCGCTACCGCGAGGATCGCGAATATCGGCTTCACAGCGCTGCGACCGGCTTGCTCTATCAGCAACTGCTCGACCGCGATCTCCTGGACTGGCTCAGCGACTATCCGTCCCTGTGGTCGCCGCTGCTCTTCGTCCTGGCCGGTCAGTACGAGCACGCCGGGGTGCTGGGCGAGCTGGTCGTACAGGCCGACCGCGCTTCCGTGGCTCAGGAGTTGGGCGGCGATCCCGCGCGCGCTATGGCCGCGCCTAAGCACTCGCTGCAACGCAAGCTGGTCAACGGACTGCGCTACCTGCTCAAGGAAGAGCTGAAGCTGAACCAGCCCGAAGCCTCCGATGGGTGGCTCACCGAGGACACGCTGTGGCTGGTAAGCAAGACGGTATCGGACAAATTGCGTGCGCACCTGTTGTCCCAAGGCGTCGATGGCATCCCCGCGAACAACACTGCGGTGTTCAACGTCCTGCAGGATCACGGCATGCTGCAGCCCACCCCCGACGGCAAGGCGATCTGGCGCGCGACCGTGACCAGTTCCACCGGCTGGTCCCACTCGTTCACCCTGTTGCGCCTCGCGACCGCGCTGATCTGGGAGCCAACCGAGAGGCCGGCGCCGTTTACCGGCACGGTGTCGGTCGACGCGGCGGCCACAGCCAAAGAGGCCAATGTGCCCGCCGCCATTCCGCCGGCAGACGCGCAGTTCGCTTCGGAGGGGCAAGGGGTTCCGCCATGGGAGAAAGGTAACTCCTCTCCTCCAGCGGAAGGTGAGCCACTGCCCGACGCGATGGAAGACATGCTTTCGATGGTGGGCATGGGGGATTCACCCGCGACCCGGCAGGATGCTGAAGCACTTTCTGAGCTGGTGTCTGCCGCGCGTACCGACGCGCCACCCTTGACCGCCCCTCAGCGTTCGTCCCCAGCGCCGACGCCCAGGACAAGGCAGTCATCCGGAGAGCACTTCATGGCGTGGCTGAAACAGGCCATCGCTTCCCGCCGGCTCATCATCAACGACGCGAAGGCGCTCGTGCATACCGTGAGCGGCACCGCCTATCTCGTCAGCCCAGGCGTGTTCCAACGCTATGCGCAGGAGCATCCGCAAGTGGACGCACTGGCCAGGCAAGAGCAGCAACAGGATTGGCAGTGGGTGCAGAAGCGCTTTGAAAAGCTCCAACTACACGTCAAGCATCCCAATGGCCTGAACATTTGGACGTGCGAAGTCACCGGGCCAAGAAAGTCCCGCCGCCTGCACGGATACCTTCTGGAAAATTCGAGCCTGCTTTTCCCGGAAACGCCTCCGGGCAATCCCTATCTATCCCTGTTGGGTGAGACCAAACACGGCGACGAGACTTCAGGAAGGTGACGAGGGTCAACATGAACTTCTCAACTTCGCCGGGACTGACTCCCACGCCATACCTTCATTCGGACGGAGTCAAAGGCGTCATCAGCGCAGCGATGATGGGACAAGGCAGCGCCTCTCCCGTCTCTTCGCACCTCACCAGCATGTCCCGCAGAGCGCCTCGCATGCGCTCAAGATCGCCGACCTTCTCGTCGATCTGGTCAAGGCGCCGCCGCGTCACAGTTTGAATGGCTCGGCGATTCCGTCCATCCTCCAGGTCCAAGAGGGATTTCACCTCGTCCAGCGAAAACCCAAGACTCTGAGCGCGCTTGATGAAACCAATCCGCTGGATCATCGAAGCGGGGTAGCGCCGGAAGCTGCCCGCGGTCTTCGGGATCGGCAAGAGCCCGCGTCCTTGGTAGTAGCGGATTGTCTCTACGCCGACACCAGCGACCTTCGCCAGCCTGCCGACCGTCATCCAATCACCAGGACCTTCTTTCATTGAGGGATCCACTGTCTTATTCATGACCAACAAAGAATAACGCAGCACTGCGTAGTTGACCCCTGCGTCCATTTGATCCAAATCAATATCCCGCAGCTCATTTGGGCCTAGGATGACCAGTGTCAATGGGCAAATAGGCCGCACATGCGCACACTTCTCAACCACCGCAGGATTCGCGCCATCGCGTGGATGCTGCTGGGGGTATGGCTGTTTGCGTTCGGGGCCGGGGTGGCCAATGCCTGCCTTCTGGAGTCCCCGCAGCAACACTATCATGCTGCCGGATATGAGCATGTCCCATCGTCCGTGCATGGAAAGCATGAGGGCGGCCATGGTCAGCACGAAGAAGGGACCCACGACCCGTCGAAGGCTCCCTGCCTGAAGCTGTGCGGCGAGGTCAACCAGTCCGCCATTCAGAAAGCGCCAGCCTTAGCGTTCGACCTCGTCGGTTTGGCGCCTCCCTCTTATGCAGACCAACTGCTGGCTCCGACGTTGGCTCTTCAAGCCATTCCATCGAGAGGCCACGAGCGGCCTCCTCCAAAACAGCCTTCCTGGCTGCTGTTTGAGCGTCTCGCGCTGTAGCGCCTCCTTTGAGTTGCCGTGTCGGTCACACCCGGCGCGCGCCTCATATGCCTTGACTCTGTATCCGACTACGGAGTTTTCATAGGGATTTGTCCGCTTGCGGCGACATCTGGTTCGCCCCACTTGCAGGCACCCGTGGCTAAAGGAGAGAGAAATGAAATTCACGCATTCGATCGCGGCCATCGTTGGCACCGCACTGGTCACCTTGTCTGCTTTTGCGCAAGACAACCATCAGGCCCATCACCCTGCAGGTTCGAGTCCATCCGCGGCCGAGACGCCACGGGCGCCGAGCACCGAGGGCATGGATGCGCAACTGAAGTCGATGCAGGCCATGCACGAGCGGATGGCGTCGGCGAAGACGCCTGCTGAGCGCAAGGCGCTCATGGCCGAACACATGCAGGTCATGCGGGCTGGCATGTCCATGATGGGCGCAATGAAGGATGGAGCCGGGTCGGCGCCGCCGGCTGAGCGACAGCGAATGCTGGAGATGCGCATGGACATGTGCCAATCCATGATGCAGATGATGATGGATCGGACGCCTGAGCCGGCGAAGTGAGGAGGACGACCATGACAACTTCTCACCGCACCGGGCCGAGGTTTTGGCGCTCGCGATGGTTCCTGGGCTTTCTGGTCTTTCTGAGCGTGAGCGTGTACCTGCTGCTGACGGAACACCGGGCGCACTACTTGGCCGCGCTGCCGCTGGTCCTTTTTGCTACGTGCGTCATCACCCATGGCCTGATGCATCGCCATGCCGCACCGGGTGATGGTCGCAAGCCGAATTCTTCGCCCCAGGGAGATCGCAAATGAACCACGATACGCCCGCCTATGGGCTTTGGCTGCTCGTCATCGTGAACTCGGCAGTCTTCATCATGTTCGCCTTCAGCTTCTTCAAGCCGCAGACCTCGCGGGACTGGCGAACCTTCGGGACTTTCGCAGCGTTCATCGTTGCCTTGTTCGTCGAGATGTACGGATTTCCGCTGACGCTCTATCTGCTGTCCGGCTGGCTGCAGACGCGGTACCCGAGTCTGGACTTGCTGGCCCACAACAACGGCCATCTCTGGTCCACTCTTCTGGGCGACAAGGGCGATCCGCACTTCAGCCCGCTGCACATCGCAAGCTACGTCCTCATCGGCGGCGGCTTCTGGCTTCTGTCGAGCGCCTGGACGGTGCTGTACCACGCGCAACGGCGCGGACAACTCGCCGTAAGCGGCCCGTACGCCAGGATTCGGCACCCGCAGTACGTGGCCTTCGTGGCCATCCTTCTTGGCTTCCTGCTGCAGTGGCCGACGCTCTTGACGCTGCTTATGTTCCCCTTCCTCGTCGTTATGTATTCGCGGCTGGCAGTCAACGAGGAGAAGGACATGCGCAAGCAGTTCGGCGCCGAGTTCGACGCCTATGCCGCGCGCACGCCGCGCTTCCTTCCCTCCCTCTCGGACACGCGCCAGCGAGGCTGACATGAAGAAGACCCGCTGGCGTCAGCTCATCAATTGACCGTACCTGGCTGCAGACTACGGACAAGGCGATGGCTGCGGCTCCCGCTCGGATGCGGACATGAGCGCCGCGCCCCGCCGGGCGTCGACACACGCAATGCTGATCGCCTGCGACCAGACCTAACGGAGAACCCATGGCAAAGAACAAGAAGGGTGCCAAAGGCGCCAAGCACAAGGCCGATGTGGACGGCACCGGCACTGCCCACGGCTCAGCGCGCGACGAGACAGCGACACGCTCGATCGGCCGCGAGGACTACGAAGCACAGTTGCACATGCTGCAGATCGAACTGGTGAAACTGCAGCGGCATTTCATCAAATGCAACGACCGTATCCTGATCCTCTTGGAGGGAAGGGACGGCGCAGGCAAGGACGGCAGCATCAAGCGGCTGGTCGAACACCTGAGTCCTCGGGAAACACGGGTCGTCGCGCTAGGAAAGCCCTCCGACCGGGATCGCACGGGCTGGTACTTCCAGCGCTACGTCCCGCACCTGCCGGTTGGCGAAGAGCTCGTGGTGTTCAACCGCAGTTGGTACAACCGTGCGGGCGTGGAACCGGTGATGGGCTTCTGTACCGCCGAGGAGCACGAGGAATTCATGAACTCAGTGCCCAAGTTCGAGGAGATGCTGGTCAACTCCGGCATCAAGCTGCTGAAGTATTACCTCGACATCGGCAAGAAGGAGCAGAGCCGCCGGCTCGGGGAACGCCGCCGTGATCCCCTCAAACAGTGGAAGTCGAGCCCGGTGGATGCCGTCGCGCTGAAGCACTGGGACGGCTATACACGGGCGCGCGACGAGATGTTCATGCGCACCCATACGGCCGCAGCGCCCTGGTCTGTCGTGCACGGCGACAACAAACGGTTGGCGAGGCTCAACCTGATCAGAGACATCCTCTCCCGGCTGCACTACGCCGGCAAGAAGCACAAGGTCATCGCTCCCGACCGGGAGATCGTCTTCGAGTTTTCGCAGGACTGCCTGGACTCGGGCCGACTCGCTCGTTGAGACCACGTACACAGCGAACAGGAAGAACATCCATGAAGTCGATCAACGTTGAAGTCGGAGGGCTCGTATCGAGCCTGAGCGCGGAGGGAGTACGCCGCAAGCTGCTGCAGCTTCCCGGCGTCCATCATGCAGATGTCAACTATGTTGCGGGAAGCGCAACGGTCCATCTCGATGAGGGACAACTCAGTGTCGAGGATCTGCGCCAGCGCATCGCCGAATGCGGCTATCACTGCCGTGGCGAGCAGACGCCCAAGCACGTGTGCGCGCCCGCCGCTGGCGTCTCTGCCGACCCCAGCCATGCGGTGCACGGCCATCACGGCGCACCCGCACGTCAGGCGCAAGAGATGGGGCATGAGGGGCACCACGCGCATGCCCCCGCCACGGCCGCACGCGCGAAGGCTGCGGCCACGACGCCCGCCGCCCATGCTGCGCACCAGGCCCACGCAGGCGACCCTGCGATGGCCGACATGATGCACGACATGGGCCACGGGTCGGGCTCGATGCAGGACATGGCCCGGGACATGCGCAATCGCTTCTTCGTGGCCCTGGTCTTCGCCATTCCCGTGTTCTTCTATTCCCCGATGGGGAAGATGTTCGGCGACTTCCAGACGCCGTTCGGGCTGGACGACAAGCTCTTTCTTTTCTTCCTCGCAAGTGCCGCGATCATCTATCCAGGTTGGCCTTTCTACGTGGCGGCGTGGCGCGCGCTACGCAACGGCGTCGCCAACATGGCCACGTTGGTCGTGCTGTCGGTGGGCACCGGCTACCTGTTCAGCATCGGCGCGACCTTCTTCTACGAGGGTGAGGTGTTCTATGAAGCGGCATCGGTGCTGCTGGTCTTCATCCTGCTGGGGCACTGGCTGGAGATGCGCGCCCGCGCGGGCGCATCCGACGCGATTCGCGCGTTGATGGATCTCGCCCCGCCCATGGCCACGGTCGTGCGCAACGGGGTGGAGACCAAGGTACCGACCGCCGAGGTTGCAGCCGGCGAACTGGTCGTGATCAAGCCCGGCGACAAGATCCCGGTGGACGGCGAGATCGTCGAGGGCGCGTCGCAAGTGGACGAGTCGATGCTGACGGGCGAGTCCATGCCGGTCAAGAAGGGCGTGGGCAGCACCGTCGTAGGCGCCAGCATCAACAAGAGCGGAAGCTTTCGCTACAAGGCCACGAAGGTCGGCGCGGACACGGCCTTGGCGCAGATCGTCAAGCTGGTCCAGGAGGCCCAGAACTCGAAGGCCCCCGGCCAGCTGCTGGCCGACCAGGCATCCCAGTGGCTGGTGCTGGCGGCGATCGTGATTGGCCTGCTGACCTTCAGCGTCTGGTACTGGGTGATGGGACAGACATTGCTGTTCGCACTCACCTTGACCATCACCGTGTTCGTGATCGCCTGCCCTGACGCGCTGGGGCTGGCCACCCCGATGGCCATCATGGTCGGGACCGGGCTGGGCGCAATGAACGGCATTCTCTTCAAGAATGCGGCCGCATTGGAGAACGCCACCAAGTTGACGGTCGTGGTGTTCGACAAGACCGGCACCTTGACACTGGGGCAGCCCGATGTCGTCGAGATGGTGGCCGCGCCCGGTGTCGAGGAGACGCGGCTTCTGGCGACGGCCGCCGCGGTGGAGAAGTTCTCCGAGCACCCCCTCGCGCTCGCAGTGCTCAAGCGTGCGGGAGACATGCCGACGGAGGTCACCGAGAACTTCACCAACATCGATGGGCAAGGCGCACGGGCCACTATCGGGGGCGAGACGGTGCTCCTGGGCAACCGGCTGCTGATGCAGTCGGAACAGGTGGATCTGGCCCCCCTTGCCAGCGAGGCGGCGCGGCTGCAAGGCGGGGGGCGCACTGTGGTCCACGTCGCGCGCGGTGGCCGGCTGATCGGCCTCATCGCGATCGCCGATGCCGTGCGGCCGACCTCGCGCGAGACGATCGCCAAGCTGCAGGCACGCGGCGTGAAGGTCGCGATGCTGACCGGGGACAACCAGGCGACCGCCGAGCGCATCGGCAAGGAACTGGGTATCGACATCGTGCTTGCGGATGTGTTGCCCGGGCAGAAGGCCTCCAAGATCAAGGAACTGCAGCAGCAGGGTCACAAGGTCGGCATGGTCGGCGACGGCATCAACGACGCTCCGGCGCTGACGCAGGCCGACGTGGGCTTTGCGATTGGCGCGGGGACGGACGTTGCGATGGAAAGCGCCCAGGTGGTGTTGATGAAGAGTGACCCCTACGACGTGGTCGGGGCCATCGAACTGTCCCGGGCGACGCTGCGCAAGATGCACCAGAACCTCTGGTGGGCCGTGGCCTACAACGTGATCGCCTTCCCGCTGGCGGCCGGGGTGCTGTATCCGTTCACCTTGTCGCCCGAGGTCGCCGCATTGTCCATGTCGGGCAGTTCCGCGATCGTCGCGATCAATGCGCTGATGCTCAAGCGCACGCGCCTGCCGGGGATCAAGCGCGTGACGTCGCGTGCCAGTGTCCCAGCGGCCGCGTCAGCCTGAGCGGCGGGCCACCATGGTAGAGAGCCGCGCCATGCGATCACCGCGCGAATCCGGGCCCACCCGCCAGCAAGACCTCGGCGTCGCGCAGCTGGGTTGGCTCGCTGCGGCCGTATTCGTCGTCTCGGCCGGATATGGGGCACTGATGCCCTTGATCCCCGACTGGCTGCGGCCCTTGATGGGCGACGCGGATCCTGCGGCGCTTGCGCGCCATGTCGGCTACCTCAGCGGCATCTACACGGCGGGCATCCTGCTGGGTGCGCCCCTGTGGGGCATGCTGGCGGACAGGCGGGGGCGTGCCCGCGTGTTGCTGGTGGGCCTGATCGGCTACGTGGCCAGCCTGCTCCCGCTGCTGCGCCCCGAGTCCCTGGGCGTGGTCGGCATCTATGCGCTGCGCGGCGCGACGGGCTTTTTTGTGGCCGCGGTCGTGCCGGTGGTGCCGGCGCTCGTCGCGCAGTACACCCCAGAATCGATTCGCGCCAGGCGCTTTGCATGGCTGGGTGCGATGTCGCTGCTCGGGTTCCTGTTCGGCCCCGGCCTGAACGCCGCTGCAGAACGGCTTGTCGGCCTGGGCTTCTTGAGCGTGCTGGTACAGGGCTCATCGACCACGCTCGTGATCGCACTCTCGGCCGCGCTCGGCGCGCTGATGATGCTGGGCCTGGCCGCAACGCTTCCCGCACCTTCCTCCCTTGGAGAGGCGGACGCAGCCGATCACGACGGAGCACCCCGGAGCCGCTCCCTGGCGCTCTGGATTCTCAACGGTGTGGTCATGTTCGTGCTTGCCGGCTTTGAACTCGGCATCGTGCTGCAGGGCCAGCGCCACCCCGATCTCTCCTCCCGAGAGGTGTCGTTGATGTTCGCCGAGTGCAGTCTGGTGATGCTGGGCGTCAACGCGGTGCTGTTCTTCACCGGCCTGCTGGAGCGCGCCGACCCACGCCGCGTACTGGCCTGCGGCATGGTCCTGGGCATCGCCGGGCTCCTGATGCTGGCCCGCCATGGCAGCGAGATGTGGCTGTACGTCGGCGTGAGTTTCATGGCTGCGGGCACGGGTCTTGTGCTCCCCACCCTGGCCTACCTCGCTGCCGGCACCTCGGCGCGGCGGCTCGGTATAGCGATGGGAGGGCTCGCCGCGGCAGCCGGCCTCGGACAAACACTGGGATCGGCCGCCACCGGATGGCTATTCGGCGCTGTGATGCAGAGCACCTTTGCGTGGCTGTCGATTCCACTGGCCGCCACACTCGCGCTGCTGCTCATTCCGCGGCATTGGTGGCCAGCCAACCCCGTCCTGGTGAGCGCTTCACCGTCCCGCACTTTTCTCACTTCCACGGAAACCGAACCATGAGACTGATCCTGATGTCCCTGCTCGCAGCGCTTGCCCTGTCGCTGAGCGGATGCGGCTACAACGACTTCCAGCGGCTAGACGAGCAGACCAAGTCCGCCTGGTCCGAGGTGCTGAACCAGTACCAGCGGCGCGCCGACCTGATCCCGAACATCGTCGCGACCGTCAAGGGCGAGACCAACTTCGAGCAGGAGACGCTGACCCGGGTGGTCGAGGCCCGCGCGAAGGCGACCTCGATCCAGGCCACGCCGGAACTCGTCAACAACCCCGAGGCCTTCCAGAAGTTCCAGGCGGCACAGGGCGAACTGTCCGGCGCGCTGAGCCGGCTGCTGGTGGTGAGCGAGAACTACCCGCAACTCAAGGCAAACCAGGCTTTTCAAGACCTGCGTGCCCAACTTGAGGGCACGGAGAACCGCATCACCGTGGCGCGTGGGCGCTACGTGAAGGCGGTGCAGGATTACAACGTGCTCACGCGCAGCTTCCCGACCAACATCACGGCCAAGCTGTTCAGCTACGACGTCAAGCCCAATTTCTCGGTCGCCGACGAGAAGGCCATGGCGGCGCCGCCACAGGTCGATTTCGGCGCCTCGGCGCCGGCGGCGCGCCCCTGACATGAGAACGCCCAGAACAGCGGTGCTCTCTCCGGCGGCCCCTCTTCGGCTGGCCCACGCTCTGGCCTGGCTGCTGCTGAGCCTGTTCCTTTCGGTCGCGTCCGCGCAGGAGTTGGTCGCCGTTCCCCCGCTGCAGGCGCGCGTCACCGATCTCACGGGCACGCTCGCCGCCGATCGTGTCGCCGCGCTGGATGCGCAGCTTCGGGCCTTCGAGCAACGCAAGGGCGTGCAGATCGCCGTGCTGATGGTCCGCTCGACGCGGCCCGAACCCGTCGAGCAGTACGCCCTGCGGGTGGTAGAGCAATGGAAGCTCGGCCGTCGCAAGGTGGACGACGGCGCGTTGCTCCTGGTGGCCAAGGACGACCGCACCGTGCGCATCGAAGTCGGATACGGCATCGAGGGTGCGCTGAGCGACGTGGTGTCGCGGCGCATCATCGACGAGGTGATCACGCCGCGCTTTCGCCAGGGCGATTTCGACGGCGGCATCGCCGCAGGCGCCGAACAGATCATGCGGGTGGTCGATGGCGAGGCCCTGCCTGCGGCGGACCCACGGCGGCGGGGGCAGACCAACGACATCGGGCGGGCCTGGCCCTTCCTGTTCGTCGCGGCCCTGATGCTGGGCGGAGTGCTGCGCAACGCCCTCGGCCGCCTTCCAGGCTCCCTGGTCACGGCTGGCGTGCTGGGTGCCGCTGCGTGGCTGTTGGTGGGCACCCTCGCGGTGGCCGCGGTGGCTGGACTGGCGGGATTCCTCGTCACGCTGCTGGGCATCGGCATGGGTGGCCACGGCGGCATGCACGGGCGCCACCGGGGAGGCGGCTGGCCGGGCGGAGGATTGGGCGGTGGTGGCGGTGGATTCCGCGGCGGCGGCGGCGGCTTCGGTGGCGGCGGCGCGTCAGGACGGTGGTGAGATGAACATGCAACGACTTCTTCGCCACCTTGCGACCACGGATCGCGCAGTCCGCCGCGCCTTCCCCCCGCGCGCGCTAGATGCGATCGAGCAGGCCATCCGCACGGGAGAGTTCCAGCATGGGGGCCAGCTGCGCTTCGTGGTCGAGGGTGCGCTGGACGGATCGCCACTGTGGCGCAATCAATCGCCGGGTGAGCGGGCGCTGGACCTGTTCGCACGCCTGGGTGTGTGGGATACGGCGCACAACAGCGGCGTCCTGATCTACGTGCTGCTGGCCGACCGGGCCGTGGAGATCGTGGCCGATCGCGGCATCCATGCCTGTTGCGGTGCCGAAAGGTGGTCGGCTGTGTGCCAGCGCATGGAAGCCCAGTTTGCGCAGGGACGCTTCGAGGCCGGAGCCCTGGAAGGCATCGTGGCCGTCAGCCACCTGCTGGTGCAGCACTTTCCGCGGGGCGCGGACCACGGCAACGAGTTGCCGGATCGGCCGGTCCTTCTTTGAACGACAACATCCTTGGAGACCTACCATGCAACTTCAATTTCTGGGTGCCACCGGCACCGTGACCGGTTCCAAATACCTGCTGCGCCATGGCGACGCGACCATTCTGGTGGACTGCGGCCTGTTCCAGGGATTCAAGCAGCTGCGCCTGCGCAACTGGGAGCCGCTGCCGGTCGCGCCCAAGACCGTCGACGCGGTCGTGCTCACCCACGCCCACATCGACCATAGCGGCTACCTGCCACTGCTGGCGCGACAAGGCTTTCGCGGCCGGGTTTACTGCACGTCCGCGACGCACGAGCTGTGCAAGATCCTGCTCACCGACAGCGGCCATCTGCAGGAGGAAGAGGCGAAGTTCGCCAACCGGCACGGTTTCTCCAAACACCAGCCCGCGCTGCCGCTGTACACCCGTGAGGACGCCGAGCGCTGCCTGAAGCTGTTCGCGCCACGTCCGTTCTCTCAGGACTTCGAGGCGCTGCCCGGACTCACCGCGCGGTTGACGCCTTCCGGGCACATGCTCGGCTCGGCCTTCGTGCACCTCAACGATGGCCGGCGATCCGTGCTCTTCTCCGGCGACATCGGCCGGCCTAACGACCCGGTGCTGCGCCCGCCGGTGCAGGTCCCCGGCGCCGACTACCTGCTGGTGGAATCCACCTACGGCAACCGCAAGCATGAAGCGTCCGACGCACTGGCGCAGCTGGAGACTGTCATCAACAAGACGGCCGCCCGTGGAGGGGTCGTGGTGATCCCAGCGTTCGCTGTCGGCCGAGCGCAGAGCCTGATGTACGGCATCTACCAACTCAAGAAGCAAGGGCGCATCCACCAGCACCTGCCCGTGTACCTGGACAGCCCGATGGCCATCGATGCCACACGGCTGTACCACGCCCATCGCGACGAGCACCGGCTCTCGCCCGAGGAATGCGAGGGCATGTGCCATGCCGCGAAGATCGTCAACAAGGTCGAGGAGTCCAAGGCGCTCAGCGCCGGTCGTGGACCGATGGTCATCATCTCCGCCAGTGGCATGGCCACGGGAGGCCGCGTGGTGCACCACCTCAAGTCATTCGCGCCCGACCATCGCAACACCATCCTGTTCGCCGGCTACCAGGCGGGCGGCACCCGTGGCGCCGCGATCGTGCACGGCGCGTCCACCGTCCGCATCCATGGCCAGGACGTGCCGATCGGCGCCGAGGTGGCCTCGCTCGACAACCTTTCCGCCCACGCCGATGCCGACGAGATCCTCGCGTGGATGCGCGGCTTCACGCAAACACCGCGCCGAACCTTCGTGACCCACGGCGAGCCGGAGGCGGCCGATGCGCTGCGCGCGCGGATCGACCATGAACTGGGCTGGTCGGTTGCCGTGCCCGAGTACCTGCAGACGGTGGATCTGGTATGACGGCGCACCTGCACGAGACCGGCACCGGAGAGGATGGCGTGAACACGCTGCAGGCGTGGCGCACCGGCATCGACACCCATCAGGAGCCGGTGGTCTACATGCGGCGCGACTGCCCTGTCTGCCGGTCGGAGGGTTTCACGACCCAGGCGCGCGTGCAGCTGACGGCCGGCCGCCGCAGCATCGTGGCGACGCTCAGCGTCGTCGATGGGGATTGGCTGGCCGAGAACGTCGCTGGCCTGTCCGAATCGGCATGGGCGTCGCTGGGGGCGCAGCCGGGCCAGCTGGTCACGGTGACCCATGCACCGCCGCTGGATTCGCTCAGCCATGTCCGGGCCAAGGTCTACGGCAATGCCCTGGGCGATGCCGAGTTCAGCGCCATCATCTCCGACGTCGCGGCGGGCCATTACTCGGACCTGCATCTGGCCACCTTCATCACCGCCTGCGCCGGCGATCGCCTGGACCTCGCGGAGACCGTCTCGCTCACGAACGCCATGATTGGCGTCGGTGACCGCATCGATTGGGGGCGCCCGCTGGTGGTGGACAAGCATTGCGTCGGCGGCCTGCCCGGCAACCGCACGACCCTGCTCGTGGTGCCCATCGTGGCCGCCTGCGGCCTCACGATGCCCAAGACCTCCTCGCGCGCCATCACCTCGCCGGCCGGGACGGCCGACACGATGGAGGTGCTGGCGCCGGTGAACCTGGATGTGCCGAGCATGCGGCGCGTGGTCGAACGCACGGGCGGCTGCATCGTCTGGGGCGGCTCGGTACGGCTCAGCCCCGCCGACGACATCCTCATCCGCGTCGAGCGGCCGCTGGACCTGGACAGCGAGGGCCAGCTCGTCGCCTCGGTCCTGTCCAAGAAGGCCGCCGCGGGCTCGACCCATGTGCTGATCGACCTGCCCGTGGGTGCCACCGCCAAAGTGCGCAGCGCGCAGGCCGCGGCGGCGCTCGGTCGGCGCCTGCAGGAGGTGGGCAGCGCCATCGGCCTGCACGTGGCCTTGCGCGTCACCGATGGTGAGCAGCCGGTCGGCCGCGGGATCGGCCCGGCACTGGAGGCCCGCGACGTGCTGGCCGTCCTGCAAGGGACGCCCGAGGCCCCGGCCGACCTGCGGGAGCGAGCGTTGCGGCTGGCGGCGGACATCCTCGAAATGGGCGGTGCAGCGCCCGCCGGCGGCGGCCTGACGCTCGCCACGCAGGTGCTGGCCGACGGCCGCGCCTGGGCCACGTTCCAGGCGATCTGCGCTGAGCAGGGCGGCCTGCGCAGCATCCCGGTGGCAACGCATCGGCACACCGTCGCATCGCCGTCCACGGGACGGGTCTCCCGAATCGACAACCGGCTGCTCGCGCGGGCGGCCAAGCTCGCCGGAGCACCGACCGCCGCTGCCGCCGGCATCGACGTGCATGCGCGCCTGGGCGACCAGGTCGAAGCGGGACAGCCGCTCTTCACGCTGCACGCCCAGGCGCCGGGCGAGCTGGCCTATGCGCTGCAGTTCGTCCGCTCGCGCCCACCGATCTTCCAGATTTTGGAGAACCTATGAAACCTCTCGTTTTTCACCTGCCGGGCGACGAAGACTTCGCCGATGGACTGATCCGGGCGTTGGGCGCGCAGCGGGCTGCCCTGCAACTGCACCGGTTCCCGGACGGCGAGTCGCTGGTGCGGCTGGACGCCGACGTGACCGGCCGCACCGTCGTGATCGTGGCCAGCCTGGCACAGCCGGACGCCAAGGCGCTGCCCTTGTTGTTCGCCGCGGACGCAGCGCGCGACCTCGGCGCCACCCGCGTGTTGCTGGCTGCCCCGTACCTGGCGTACCTGCGTCAGGACCGGCGCTTCAACACGGGCGAAGCCATCACGTCCCGCACGTTCGCTGCGCTGGTGTCGACGGTGTTCGACGGTATCGTCACCGTCGATCCCCATCTGCACCGCTACCGCTCGCTCGGCGAGGTCTACCGGGTGCCGACCCGTGTGGTCCTGTCCGCGCCCGCCATCGCGGCCTGGGTCGCAGCCCATGTGGACCGTCCCGTGTTGATCGGACCCGATGCGGAAAGCGAGCAATGGGTCCAGGAAGTCGCGCGCTTGGCTGGCGCGCCGTTCACGGTGTTGCAGAAGATCCGCCGGGGCGACAAGGACGTGGAGGTCAGCCTTCCCGACACCGCGGCCCTGGCAGACCGCCAGCCCGTGCTCATCGATGACATCGTGTCCAGCGCGCGCACGATGATCCAGGCAATCGCCAGTGTGCGCAGCGTGGGATTGCCGCCACCGGTGTGCATCGGGGTGCACGCCCTGTTCGCCGCCGACGCGTACCACGCACTTCTTGCGGCAGGGCCCCAGCGGGTGGTGACCTGCGACACCGTGCCGCATGTCTCCAACGGCATCAGCGTGGTGGCACCGCTGGCGACAGCGGTGCAGGAACTGATGGAAGCCGGCGCGCCATGAGCCGCTGCGCCGCGCTCGCCATGACGCTCACGATCGAGGGGAGATGACTGCCCATGTGCTTTTCCGCACCCGCCAGTTTCACGGCCGCAGCGGTTCTGCTGGGCCTGGGGACCGTCACCATGCGCCGGGCCCGCTCACGGCGCGAACTGCCGTATGCCGCCATCCCGCTGCTGTTCGGGGTCCAGCAACTGCTCGAAGGCATGCTGTGGCTGACGTTCCCCGACCGCGCGCCCTTGCTGAACGTGGCGCTGACGCATCTCTACTCGTTCTTCTCGCACGTCCTGTGGCCGATCTACGTCCCGCTGGCTGCGCTGGCGCTGGAGAGCGTCCGTTGGCGCCGTCGGGTTCTGGTGGCCATTGCAGTCGCGGGCGCGCTCGTCGGTCTGTACCTGCTGGCGATGCTGGTGAAGCTGCCCATCACGGCCCGCGTGGTCGGCCAGCACATCCTCTACGACTCTCCGCACTTCTACGTGATGACCACGATGGCCCTGTATCTGATCGGCACCTGCGCAAGCCTGATGGTTTCTAGCCACCGGCGCGTGGCGGCTTTTGGGGTGGCCGCCTTTGTCTCCGCAATCGCCGCCTACATGTTCTATGCAACCTGGTTCATCTCGGTGCGGTGCTTCTTTGCCGCTGTGCTCAGCTTCATCGTGCTGTGGCAGTTCCGTGAGCCCCGAGCGAGGCTGGCCGTGCCATGACGAATCCTCCGGCCAGATTCAAGCCCGCACTGGCCTACGCGGACTGCGGCCGCACGCAGGGCCCGATGCGCCGCGCGGCGTTCTTCACGGTTCAGTTGCTCGACGGATTCGAGACCATGCGCGATGCGGTCGCCGGCCGGCTGCCGACGGTATTCGCGCAAGCGGAACTCGCGCAAGGCACCAAGACCGGGCACTTCATCGCCGCGTTCTGCATCCTGTCCCTGCACCGGGTAATCGAGGAGGGCTCATGACCGCACAAAACCGTCTGTCCGTTCTGTTCTCCGACATCGCACCGGCGGACCATGTCGCGCTGCAGCAACGGCTTCCGACCCACTGGCACGCGCACTTCGTCCAGAACGAACGCCTGGTGGTATCCGATGTCGGCGATGAAGACACCGAGGTGCTGTGCGTCTTCGTGCGCACGCGCGTTGACGAATCGGTGCTCCGGTTGCTGCCGCGCGTGCGGCTCGTGGCAACGCGCTCCGCGGGCTTCGATCACATCGACCTGCAGGCTTGCCGCCGACGCGGCATTGCCGTGTGCCACGTGCCGGACTATGGGTCTGCCAGCGTCGCCGAACATGCCTTCGCGCTGCTGCTGGGCGTGGCTCGCCATCTGACACAAGCCCACGAGCGGGCGCGCCAAGGTTCTTTCGCTTACCGCGGCCTCACCGGCTTCGAGCTGGAAGGAAAGACGCTGGGCATCGTCGGGCTGGGCCGGATCGGGCGCCACGTGGCCCGTATCGCCCTGGGCTTCGGCATGGAAGTTCTCGCGTACGACCCGGCCCTCGCCCCATCGCTCGACATCACGGCAGCACCCATCGCCGGCGTCCGCGTGGTGACGTGGGAGCAGATCCTGCAAAGCAGCGATGTTCTGAGCCTTCATGTTCCGGCCACGCAGGCCACGCACCACCTTCTCGATGGGCAGGCCTTCGCGCGCATGAAACCGGGCATGGTACTGATCAACACGGCACGGGGTGCGCTCATCGACGAGGCCGCCCTGCTGCACGCACTGGAGGCAGGTACCGTCGCCGCAGCAGGACTGGACGTGCTGGAACAGGAAGGGGATCTGTCTCCCGAAGTGCCCACGGGCTGCGGCGGACTGGGTTGCGATACCGGCTGGTCCGCATCCAGCCCACTGCTGACGCATCCGCGTGTGCTCGTGACACCGCATGTCGGGTTCAATACGTCGGAGGCGATCGCGCGCATCCTCGACGAGACCATCTCGAACATCGCAGCCTGGCATGCGGGCCGCCTGCGCAACAGGTTGGATGAGCTATGACGCGACCGAACCGCCCCGTTTCCACCGTGCGTCTTGCGGGCCGCCCAACGCAACGCTCGGCGCTGCGCCGGGCCACGCAGATCGCTATGGCCCTGAGCGGGTTCCTGCTCTGGGTGGCCTGGCACCGGGGCCTGATGCGCTGCGATACCCACCGGGCGGCCGACCGCTTCGCCGAAGTGCTGCAGCGATTGGGCACGACCTTCGTGAAGCTGGGCCAGCATCTCAGCCTGCGGGCCGACATTCTGGCGCCCGATGCGCAAGAGGCTCTGGCCAGCCTGCAGGCCAATGTGGCGCCGTTTCCTCCCGAGCAGGCGGTCCAGGAGGTCGAGGCGGCGCTCGGCCGCCCATGGCAGCAGGTCTTCGCACGCTTCGACATGCACGCGCTCGCCGCGGCCTCGATCGCCCAGATTCATCGTGCAGCCCTGCCGGACGGGACGGAAGTGGTGGTGAAGATCCGCCGCCCTGGCGCGGCCGAGCAGGCCGAGACCGACATGCGCATCCTGCGCCGCATCGTCCTGGTCATGCAGGGGCTCGTGCCCTCGCTGCGTCGCTGGGGGCTGGCAGCCATCGTGGACGAGGTTGCGGCCAACTTCCGCTACGAGATGGATTTGTCGCGCGAGGCAGCTTCCGTGCGACGTTTCGCCGACGCCTGGCGCGGCTCTGCCGACATCGTGATCCCCGACGTGGTGGACGGCCTGTGCACGCCGAGCGTCATGGTCCAGCAGTTCAGCCACGGAGCTCACCTGCACGGTCTGCCTTCGTCCACCGCGGTGGCGGCCGCGGGCAAACTCGTGGACAGCTACTTCGCCCAGATCTTCCGCGATGGCTTCTTCCACGGCGACCCCCATCCCGGCAACGTCTTCGTGATGGACGATGGCCGCATATGCCTGCACGACTTCGGCATCGTGGGCCGGGTCGACGGCAACATGCGGCGGGCGCTGGTGGCGTTCGCCCTGGCCTTCGTCGAGCAGGATGCCGAATGGGTGGTCGATGCCTGGCTCGACCTGGGCCTGCTCGGCGACGGCACCGATCGGGCCGTGTTCGTGCCTGTCGTGCGTGCCCTGGTCGCAGACTGCGCACAGAGGCCGCTGAAGGACTGGTCGCTCTCAGGTGCTCTCGCGCAGCTCGTGGCGGCGGGCCGAACCCAGGAAGTCCGGCTGCCCAGGGACCTCCTCGTGCTCACGCGTACCCTGTTGTTGCTCGAAGGGACGGTGCGCCTGCTGGCACCCGAGTTTTCCATCATCGAAGCCATCTCTCGCCACACGACCACGGGCGTCTTCGACGAGCCCAAGTCTGCGGCATCGCAGCGTCTGCCCTATGAACTGGGGAACGCGGCCCACGCCCTGCCCTCCCTGATGGCGCGGCGTCTGCACAGCGTCTTGCGGCAGGGTGACCTGCTGCAACTGTCGATCAAGCCGGATGTCAGGATGCTGAGCGGGATCGACCGCCTCGGCCGTCGCGTCGCGCTGGCGCTCGTGACGCTCGGCCTGTACATCGCATCGAGCTTGTTGATGCAGCACGGCGTGGGCCCGCGCTGGGGCGACATGCCGGTACTCGCGCTGCTGGGCTATGCGCTGGCGATCCGGTTCACGTTTTCCATCGCGCGCAGCCGCGGCTGAAGCGCCTCATCAAGCAAGGAGTCAGGCATGAACAAGGTCAGAGTGGCGGTGAACGGATACGGTGTGATCGGCAAGCGGGTGGCGGATGCGGTCGCACTCCAGGAGGACATGGCGCTGGCCGGCGTCGCGGACGTGGTGCACGACTATCGCCTGCAGGTGGCCGCGCAGCGCGCTTTCCCGATTTACGCGGCGACCGCTGAAGCCGCACAATCGATGCGTGCTGCGGGGCTTCCCGTCGCGGGCGATCTGGCCGACCTGCTCGCCAACGCGGACGTCGTGGTCGATTGCACACCCAAGAAGGTCGCCGCGGTCAACAAGAGGGCGTACGACGCTGCCGGTGTGAAGTCCATCTTCCATGGCGGCGAGTCCCACGCGTTGACCGGTCATTCGTTCGTCGCGCAGGAGAACTACGCAACCGCGATCGGCCGCACCTCCACCCGGGTGGTGTCCTGCAACACGACGTCGATCGTGCGCACCCTGGGGGCGCTTCGGACAGCGGGCCTGCTCAAGCGAGCCCGCGGGACGCTGATCCGCCGGGCTTCCGACCCGTGGGAGGCGCATGCGGAGGGCATCATCAACACGCTCTTGCCGGAGAAGACGATCCCCAGCCATCAGGGACCGGACGCGCGCACTGTGATCCCGGACCTGGACGTCGTCACGATCGCGGTCAAGGCACCGCACAACAGCAGCCACCTGCACACCTGGTGGGTCGAACTGACGAGGCCGGCCACGCGCGACGAGGTGCTGGCGGCCTTTCGCGCTGCGCCACGGATCGCGTTCGTGCGATCCTCGGATGGTCTCGTGGCCCTCAACAGCACGGTGGAACTGATGGCCGATCTCGGCCGCCCGCGCGGCGACCTGTGGGAGGTCGCGTTGTGGGAGGACGTGCTTTCGGTCGATGGCGATCAGGCGTACTACACCTACCAGGTCTTCAACCAAGCGATCGTGATTCCCGAAACCATCGATGCCATTCGCGCCTTGAGCGGCATCGAGACCGATCCCCAGGTGTCGATGGCGCGCACCGATGCTTCGCTGGGACTGCAGCGTGATTTCATCCGCGACCGCGTCCAGGTTCGACGATGAGTGAATTCGATGATCCCGCGCTGGTCGGGCTCGGGCTGGCCCTCGCTTCGGGACTTCTGATCGGCCTGGAACGGGGATGGCAGCAACGCGAGCGGCCCGAGGGACATCGCGTCGCGGGCGTTCGCACCTTTGCGCTGATCGGCCTGCTCGGCGGCCTTGGCGGGCTGCTGGCCCAGCGCTGGGGAGCCGGCATGCTCATCGCGCTGCTCGTACTCGTCGGGGTGTATCTGGTGGTGGGCTACCTGGTGACGGCGCATATGCATGCCGTGATGGGACTGACCACGTCCGTCGCCGCCCTGGCGACTTTCGCCATCGGGGCGCTGGCGACCAGTGGCGCTTGGCGCGTTTCGGCGGTCGCCGCCGTGGTCGTGCTGGCGCTGCTGCGTTTCAAGCAGCTCTTGCACGCCGGCGTCGGCAAGCTGTCCGAGGCGGAGATCAGCAGCGGCACGCAGTTGCTGTTGATCAGCGTGGTCGTGCTGCCGGTGCTCCCTGACCGTGGCTTTGGCCCCTATGAGGCGCTGAATCCCTATCGCCTGTGGTGGGCCGTTGTCCTGCTGGCTGTGCTGTCGTTCACTGGGTTCGTCCTGATGCGCTCGCTCGGCAGGAAGCGAGGGCTAGTATTCACAGCGCTGCTCGGGGGAATCGTGTCGAGCACCGCCACCACGGCCACGTTGGCTCGGTGGGCCGGGCAGACGCCAGGGTGGCGTCCACTGGCAGCGGCGGGTGCGGCGCTCGCGTGCGCAGCCATGTTTGCCCGCATGGCGGCCCTCGTCGCCATCGCGGCCCCCGGCATCGGCTGGGGCCCGGTGGTCATCTTTGTGGCCATGGCCGCAGTTGGCGGTGTTGTGGGGACGTTCCTGGCGGCGCGGTCGTCAGCCGAAGACTTGCCCGAACTGCAACTTGGAAACCCGTTGCAACTGCGCTCCGCGCTACAGTTCGCGGCGTTCTTGGCCACGGTGATGCTGGCAGGCCGCTTTCTTGCCGATCGCTTCGGGGATGCCGGAGTCATGCTCACCGCCGCCGCCTCGGGTCTTGTGGACGTCGATGCGATCACGCTCTCGATTGGCCGTCTGGTAGACGAAGGCGCCGTCACCGCCGCATCGGCCACCCTGGCGTTGTTCATCGCGGCGTCCGTCAATCAAGCCACCAAACTTGTCCTGTTAACGTCGTTGGACGGAAAATCGCTTGCGTGGAGAGTGTTCCCGTCGTATGCGGCAATGGCTGCGGTTGGCTTCGCAGTCGCCTTGGCCCTGACCTGACGGAATGCCAGGGGCAACGGGACAATGGCGGTCTTGCGACTCCAGCATGGGCCGCCGCGACATCCGACCACACCCATTCCACCAGACGGCGACCCGCGGCAGGGCGGTCTGTCGCTGCAGACCGCCGATAAATCCGGTCGCGCCATGTGACCAAAAGGGGTTCAAGCCGGGGCCATCACCACGCGCGGGTCGCCATGCCCCTGCACGGCCGCCAACTCCTCGACGCTCAGCAAGCTCACCGGATCGACACCGAGCCCTTGAGCCGCCTCGGCCGCCACGTGCGCCCAAGTGCAACGGTTCGCGAACAGCATGCCGGCCACATCGAGCGTCCCGCCGCGCGCCTGGTAGCCCAAGGCACGGGTCTGCCGCGCCCCTGTATCGATCCGGCGCATCAGGCCCAGCGTCGGCTCGGGTCGCATGTGCGACACGATGACGCGCACGGCGGCAGTCTCCGGGAACAGGCCGCGCAAGGCCTGGTCGCCGGCCACAAAGTCCTGCTCGCGTTCGTCGCGGGGCGCTCTGAAGCGGCCCGGCTCGATGACGCAGGTCACTGCGGTCCGATGTCCAGCGGCTTCGAGGCGCCGCGCCGCAAGCAGGGCCTGCTGCAGCTGGTATGCGCCGATGGCAACCAGCAACACGTCGGGGGCGTCGCAGGGCTTCACCACCCAACCACCCTGATCGACCAAGCGTTCGGCCTGCTCGGCACTCAACTGGCTCGCGACGGCCCGCTTGGGAACGACCAATGTCCAGAACTGGCCGTGCGAGGCGTAGGCCGCGCGCAGCGCCGCAACGGCACTGTTGGCATCGACCGGGAACAACACGCGCGAGGTGTCGGACATTTCGCCCAACAGCGCTTCGGCCAGCGTCGGATCCTGGTGCGACTGCTCGTTCTTGCCGTTCTCCCAGGTGTGGGACGTCACAACCGTGACCACCGACAGCCATCCGGGTGGTGTGCCTGCCTGCGCCTGGTGTCGCGCGAACAGGATTTCCTGGCGCAGCGCGCCCAGCATCTTGACGGCAAATGCCTCGTAAGAGACGACCAAGTTGATGCCGCCCTTGTTGCCCAGCGCCGCGCTGACCACCGCTTCTTCGTTGAGCGCCGTGATCACGGCGCCATCGACGGCCTCCGCCAGGCCCGGTTCGGGCGTGAAGACGCGGTGTTTGAGCAGGTCCAATGTCTGGCCCATGCGGTTGCTGCGCAGCTCGTCCGGATTGCCTACCCGCGGACGCAGCTGTGGGTTGGCTTGGACGAGGGCCGCGAAGGCTCCGTCGAGTGCCGCCATTGGCGAGACCTCGCCCTGGCCCGCAACATGCCACTGCGGAACCGGAAGTCTGGGGGCCGCCACCTGGCGGTGCGCCAGGGCATGGTCCCGCTCCAGGGGACGATGCTGCACTTCGTGCCGGCACAGTAGTGCCACCGCTTCGTCGAGTTCGTGCGACGGCACGAAGAGAGCGCGAGCACCCTCGTTGAACTGCTGAAGCGCTATCTGGTCGACCCGGGGGTTCCCCTCCAGCGGCAGGTTGTGCGCGGCATTGGTTCCAGCACCGGGGAAGCCGAATCCCTTGGGCGCTTCGGCGATGGTGTAGTGGAGGGGTACCGGGTACTGAACGGTGCCCTGCGAAACTCCAGCCGCGCAGGCCGACAACCGCTCCTCCATCGCGTGAACGGCCCAGGCGAACGCGGCGGGGTCGGTGCCGTCGATCTCCATCGGGTCGAAGCCGTTCAGCCGCAGATGCTGGTGGAACCATTCTCGGCCCCCCTGCTGCTGCATGGTGCTGCGCTGTTCGATGCGGCGGCCGTTGAGGATCATGAACGGAGCCACGAAGCCGCTGTCTTCTGCCCGCCACCAGCGCGGCGCCCAGTCACTGCCACGCTGCTCCTCGAAAGCGCCGTCGCTGAGGAACACCACCAGCCGCTCGCCGGGCAAGGGCATGTGCACGTACTGCAGTTCGGCAAAGCCGAGATAGCCGCCCTCGGACAGACCGCCTGCCGTATTCGGGCCGACGTGGCTGCCCAGCGGCGAGGCGGGACGCCCCTGTGCGTCGATCGCGTAGCTATAGAAATCCCGGGCAAAGCGCGTGAGGCCGCTTTCGCTGCGGTCGTATCTCTCGGCGTGGCGCGGCGTCATGTTGCCCACCAGCAGGTTGCAGGCATCAATGCCCGCGACGCAATGGCCCTGGCCCATCAACCAGCCACGCGTCAACCCACTGAGCGCGTTCGCGGCCAGGTAGCCGACATAGGCCGGCACGATGTTCAGCGACCCACCGGTATGCCCCTCCGGCGTCTCCTTGAAATCCTCGGCTCTCATCCCCCGGCCATCGGGATAGACCCGGTCGGCATAGGTCATGTGAACCGTCAACCACATGCCTGCCACGGCCAGGCGGTCCGCCGACCAGAGCGTGCGATACACCGCGGTTGTGTCGCTCGCCTTGCCTTCGGCAACCAGCACCTGTGCGAGATCGTGGACTCGCAGTTGCGTGAGATCGTTGTGGGTGATGGGGCCGTGGCCGCGCGCCCAGCGGGCGAACTCGGGATTAGACTCGCGGAACACGCGGACGCGCTCGGCGACCCAGGGAAGCTCGTGGTTCATGTGGAAAGTCCTTGAGAGCCGGCACGCAGGTAAGCGCGACGGCGAGATTGGGAAGGCTGGCGTCTGCGATCGTCTTTCGCGCGCCAGCGGCACGGCCATCTAGCGTTCATGGCTGGTGTTCTCCATAAAGATCAGAGCGAGTCAAGGGCACGGGCCAGCTTCCGCCGTCGCGTTTGGACGCGACGATCTGGTAGATCCCAGTCCCCCCGGCCTCGAATTCCAGTGCACACGCCGCCATGTACAAGCGCCAGATGCGGAAGGTCACCTCATCGACCTCCCGCAAGGCCTCCTCCCGGCGCGCTTCGAGCCGCTGGACCCAATGACGCAAGGTCAGCGCGTAGTGGGGTCGAAGACCTTCGACGTCATGGATCTCGAAGCCGGAGCGCTCCATCCCTAGCTGGATATTGCTGACGCAGTCCAATTCGCCGTCGGGGAAGACGTAGCGGTTGATGAACTCGGTCGCGACGGTTCGGTTCCAGCCCTCCTCGTCATGGGTGATCCCATGGTTGAGGAAGAGTCCTCCTGGCCGCAAAACCCGCTGGACCACGGCGTAGTAGGCCGCTAGGTTCGCGAGTCCCACGTGCTCGAACATGCCAATGCTTGACACCTTGTCGAAAACGGCCGTGCCTTCGAGGTCACGGTAGTCGCGCAGTTCAACGGTGACGAGATCCTGCAGGCCCTCCGAGCGGATGCGCTCGCGCGCGTATTCGAGTTGCTGTTGGCTGAGCGTGATGCCGTGCGCACGGACGCCATGTTCTCTTGCCGCCCAGCACACGAGCGCGCCCCAGCCGCAGCCGATGTCGAGCAGGCGTTCGCCTCGCTGCAGACGCAGCTTGCGGCAGATGTGCTCCAGCTTGTTGCGCTGAGCCTGGTCCAGCGTGTCATCCGTCGCCTTGAAATAGCCACATGAGTAGACCCTCTCGGCATCGAGCCAGAGTCCATAGAACGCGTTGGACACATCGTAGTGAAAGGAGATCGCGGCCTGATCGGTTTGACGCGAATGGCGATGGGAGAAGCGACGTGCGACGCGCGAGGCCAGACTCCGCGAGGGCTTCAACACGTCCTGGTCGGACACGCGCAGCAGCAGTGCGTCGCGCAACAGGGCCAGTTTGTCGCGCCAAGAGAGCGAAAACCTCTCGAAATGCGCCTTGAGCCCGAGCGCGGTGTACAGGTCTCCCTCAATGTCGATGGTGCCGCGGAAATAGGCTTCCGCCAGCAGCAGCGGATCCGGGCGCAGGACCAAGCGACGCAGCAGACCCGGGTCACGGATGATCAGGGTGTATTCCGGGTGCGATTCGAGCTCGTGCAAGAGCATATCGCCCAGACGCAACGCCGGCGGGCGCTCGATGCCGGCCAGCAGCCGGCGCAAGATCCGTAGCGCGGCGGCATATCCGTCGGGCGATACGGTTCGATCCCGTGTCGTGAGGTGGCTCATCGGGGGCGCCTCACTCGCTCGTGTGCAGCGGATGCTGCGAAGTGGATAGACGACTCACACTTGGCGCTGGCGTGATCGGCACGACCACAACCGCTGCACCGCATGTACGTAGAGCGTCGTGATGCCGGGGAATGTCGACGATGATCAGAGCGATTCATGCGCGTACACGACGGGACTTCGCGCGCACCGAATTGCGCTGAACGTCCGCATCCGCTCCTTCGATCAAACCGCAGACGGAATGGCCATCCGGGACGCCGTCCGGCAGCCGCTTCCAGTCGCGCTCTGCCTGCTGCATGCGGCGATGCAAATCCGTCGCCTCCTTCAGCCGCCGGGCCTGCTCGTCAAGCCGTTTGCTCAGCAGCGCCCGCGCGCGCGGACACGGCGATGCACCGCGCTGGCTCATCTCGACAAACTCTGCAGCGTCCTTGAGCGTGAAGCCGAGGGCCAATGCATTGCGTATGAAACGCACCCGGACGACGCTTCGATCCGAGAATGCGCGGTAGCCGTTCGTGCCCCGGCCATCGGGCACCACAAGCCCCACCCGAAGGTAGTGACGCAACGTGTCCGGTGTGACGCCTGCCGCCTTGGCGCATTCAATGAGTTGCATCACCATCCTCCAGCAAGGTTGTCTTGAATCCCTTCACTTTCGAGCGAGTTTGAACCCAGGTGCTGCACATGGGTCAAGGGCCCGGCGTTTGAACCGCTCCGTTTCTTCCTTCAACGTGCGGTTGGATGGGCAACTGGACCATCTTCGGCGCGAGCATCAACGGGCGTGGCTCCCGGCCCGGGGGACGACTTATCGTGGTCTTGTCCCAGTTCATTGCCTATACCAAACCACTTGCCTGGTCATTCAGCGCTCGGAACGTCTCACGCGCGATCGCTAACTGCTCGCGTGCTTGAACCACCAGCACGGCGACGGCGGATCGGGATGACTGCAACTGGGCGACTTCAGTGTTGGGCGAGTAGGCGCGATTGCGCTCTTCGTCTAGTTCCAGGCCGATGAACTCCAGGCCATCAACGATGCGCCGACGCAACGCGGGCGAATTTTCTCCAGCTCCGCCAGTGAAGGCCACAGCATCGCAACCGCCCATCGCGGCGGCGTAGGCGCCGATGTATTTGCGCACGCGGTACGCGTGAACCTGCATTGCCAGTTGGGCGGCTGCGACTCCTTCTCCCGCGCGCTTCTCCACAATCCGCAGGTCCGAACTCTCACCCGACAATCCTTTGAGTCCACTGTCGCTGTAAAGCGCCGCCTCGATCTGCGCCAACGTCAAACCCAGTGCGCGTGCGACGAAGCCGGGTACGCCAGGGTCGAGGTCTCCACAGCGCGTGCCCATCACAAGACCTTCAAGCGCGGTCATTCCCATAGATGTATCGACCGACCTTCCGCGATCGATCGCGCAGACGCTGGCGCCGCTTCCAATGTGGCAGCTCACGATACGAAGTTCTGACGGCGGCCGTTTCAGCTCGGTGCTGACGGCGGCCAGTACACCCTGGTGGGACAGGCCATGGAAGCCGTATCTCCGTACCCCTGCCGCGCGCCACGATGGCGGAACAGCATAGGAATGGGCATATTCGGGCATGTCGTCATGGAAAGCGGTGTCGAAGACCGCGACGTGGCGCACGCCGGGCCAACGCTCACGGGTCAGGCGTATGCCGGCCAATGCGGCAGGATTGTGATGCGGCGCCAGAGCCGAAGCCTTGCCGATCTCGCGTTCGACTTCTTCATCCACGAGCACCGCGTTGCTCAACAGTGGGCCACCGTGTGCGACGCGGTGACCAATGCCATCGAGCGTTGTGACACCCGCCCTGTGCAAGTGCCGCTCGATCTCCTCGAAGGTCGCAGCATCCACCGCAGGATGATCAATCGCCGAGTCGATCAATGGCAAGGTACGAGCCGACTTGAAAACTCCGAACTTCAGGGTCGCACTGCCGGCATTGATGGCGAGGACGCGCATGTCGGAGCTCCGTCAGCGCCGGTCAGTGCCGACGTCGCCGCCGTTGGCAACGTTCATCAGATCGAATTGCCAAGTTTCGCTCGGCGCTAGCAGCACGCGAGGCCGCCGATCAGGCCCATGCTTCCGATGCTGTAGCGCCGTTGCTGGCGTCGTGATACGGGAGAATCCAACTTTGATCCGTGCCTGGACGACGCTGATAAGCGGAATCGGCCGTGGCAGGCGCATCGCCTCCGACAAGGAGCGTGCTGCTTGCGACCCGTGAGCGTCTCTTTTTGCAGCCACAGTGGAGGGTCGTTCAGTTGGCATAGGCCTGCTCGAACACAAGCTCAGCCCACAGGTCCCGGCTCTTGCGCCATGATTCCATGGCCTGCCCAATCGCGTCTGCACCAGTTCGCTCAAGCTGATACCAAGGATTTTCGACCCGATGGGGATCCTGCGCACCCCACTGCTCAAGCCATCGTTGCACCCATGGCAGCAGCGCCAGGGCCGGGGTCACCTGCTCGGACCAGACCTTGCGACTGACGCGCATGGGGTGCAGCGCGCGAAGTTCACGAGCCGAGTCGGGGGTGACGGCGAAGCGGACCCACGGCGACACCCACTGCGAATAGAAGCGCTCGGTGATCTCCGAGAGTGCTTCGACCTTGTCGAACCCCGCCGGGTTGGCGTCGTAAGGCAGGTCTTCCAGCCGCCGCGGCTGGAACTGCGCAGCGGCGGCCGACTCCGAAGAGGCGCTGTCCTCCAGAACCATCTCGTAGAGTCCAGGCTTGAGTGCCTGGATCGATTCGGCATGATGCAAGATGGCGCGGTGCTCGCGTCGCGCCACCCCCGCGGAGACGAAGATGCCAAGGTGGCCAACATGTTGGTGCAGCAGGTACACCACGCGCTGGCCCGCCGCCACCAGGTCTGCGGTCGTCGGATATACCGCTTTGAGCCAGCCGAGCGCCTGGTGGGGCGGTGTGATGTTGTCGCCGTTGGAGCAAAAGACCACCAGCGGTGCGCCAATGCGGCTGAGATCCGCGCGGCAGTGGCCATCGACCACGACCTCGCCGCTCTCCAGGTGATTACCTACGAAAAGATCGCCTGCGATCGACAACATTTCCTCGCGTGCAAGCTGGTAGAAGCCATTCCACCAACGCTCAAACTCCAGGAAGCGATCGCGCTCAGTCTCCGGCTGCGCGAAGAGCGTGTCGTACTTCTTGAACACGCCCTCGGGCTGCAACGCTTCGAAGTTCTGGACCAACCAGGCACCGTCGAAGCGCCCGGCGCCGAGGTCCGACACCCAGTGCGCCGGCCAGATGCCGCCCGTGAACCCACCGAGCAGCCGCATGGGGTTGACGCCTCTCTCGCCTGCCCAGTACGACAGCGGCGAGCCATTGAGCACTGCCAAGGCGGCACGGTGCTCGCAGTGCGACAGCGCCAGCGTGATCGCCCAACCGCCTTGGCAGTTGCCGTAGACGATCGGGGCCTTGCCTCGGTGGCGCTTGGCCACCATGTCGATGAATGTGGCCAGGGTCTGGACGACTGCGCCCATGGTCTGGCCCTCGACGGGCTCCGGATCGAACACTGCGAAGTACACGGGATGGCCTTCGAGCAGTGCCATGCCAACTTCAGAATCGCGTTTGAAGCCGCCGATGCCAGGGCCGTGGCCGGCGCGTGGATCGACCACCAGCACCGGTGCGGCGCCTTTGCGCACATGTTTCTCCAAGGCGTCGGTGCCACAGCGAGTGACACGCAGGAGCCGGTAGTTGCTCGCTGGCTGCAAGTCGTGGCCGTCGGCCACCTGCTCTGACTCGAAGTGGAGAAGCGGCGGCATACCCGCCGCTTCGTGTTCGGTCATGTTGTTGGCGCGCTGCCTCAGCGCTTCGCCTGACGCGACGGTCCGCCACAGCATGTCGCCCCAGTAGGCGGCAAAGAGCGCAAGCGGTGCGGCGGCCATACCCTGGGAGTTCGTGCGGGTGTCCATGGCGTCGATCAGCGGCAGCAGCAGCCGCCATGCCCCTTTGAACGGGCAGCGGCCGGCGCATGGGAGGCACCGGCACCCGCCGCAATGCCCGGCGAGGAATCAGCGGATGCCTCGTAGCCCGCGGCAGCTAAGGCCGCGATCAGCTCAGGCGTCTTCTGGGCCGTCTGGTCGCCGGTGACACTCGCTGCGCCGCGAGCGAGATCGACATGCACGTCTTGCACACCAGCTACGCGCTTGAGCGCCTTGCTGACCGAGTTCGCGCAGGAGGCGCAGGTCATGCCGGCAACCTTGAGTTCGATGGTTTCCATGATGATGCTCCGGTGGTTTCAGTGGTGGTGCCCGGACTGGCCGACGGATTTCGGGCGGCTCCGGTCGTCTGATTGGCGCGCAGGCGAACCCTCTTCATCGCCCCGAGGCGGCTGATCTTGATGGTCATGACCACCATGTGCGCCGTGACTGCCATGGCCGAAGATGTGTATCAACGGACAGGCGAGGATGAAGAGGAAGGGAAGCAGTTGCAGAAGATGGGCGTTGTGGCGGTAGAACATCCAGGCAACGGCGGCGGCGAGGCCGAGCCACAGCAGCCACTGGTTGATGCGAGACCAGTTCGGGCTGTTTCCTGTGCTCTTACTTCGATCGGGCGGAATATTCATGGCGATGCTCCTTCGTGAAGTTGACCCTTGTCGATTGGCGAGATTCCCGCATTCGAGTGCCGTGCAGGGCGCTGATCAGGCCCATCCATGAGACAGGTATGCCAGAAGAATGGGGCTGAACACCGGAGATTTCCATGGCCCCGGGCTAAAAAGTCCTCGATAGTTTCTGAGCATGATCGACCCGTGCCAAATGTGGCTTGTTAAGCTCAGCATAGAGCTGAGGTAAAGGCAGTACCTTGATCTTGATCAAAAAGACTCTCTGTACCCAGCTACGGGGTACATACCCCGCGCAGCGAACCAGCAGACCAGCTCACCTCAGGGGCTCAGCGCACACCGCCAAGTGAGCGCGCGACAGATGTGCCGAGCAGGCAGACGTTCGGCACCGATCGGAGGCTATCTACGAACGGTGTCCGGAACTGTGACCGGATCGCGGCCGAGCAAAGGCCCTCGCGTGCGGTGTGGACGTAGCGATGGGATACACAAGCGCATGATGTCGGCGCCTGCCGCTAGGACTGGGCACGTGGCAGTCACGGAGAAAAAATGTCCCGCTCGCGTAGCAACGTGGCCGGCCGGGTAGATCCCAGAATCAGGCAAAGAGATACGCCAGTTGGCTGGACGGACCGCAGCGCCCTCGGACTACTGCCGCAGATGGGGCAATACCAAGTCAAACCTGGTGACAAGCTCACTGGAGGTCACGGCAACGGAGCCACCATGTGCCTCCGCAATCGATTTCACGATGGCAAGGCCAAGACCGGCGCCCGCCGTATTTCGTTGCCGTGCCGGATCAACTCGGTAGAAGCGGTTGAAGAGCTTTGGTAGATCGCGCTCAGGAATTCTCTCACCGGGATTGACCACACTGATCGTTGTCCACTGCTCGTCCTGCGAAAGCAAGACCGTGATGCTCTTGCCGCGAGGCGTGTGTCGAATTGCATTCGAGAGAAGATTGTTCAGCGCCCGGGTGAGCATTTCCCGATCCGCCGCTATGCTGCCGATCGCCCCTTTAACACCAAGCGTAATGCCGCTATCTTCTGCCAGCGCCTCGAAATAGTCGAACAGACTCCGCACCAATTCGGACAGATCAATGGTAGACAGACGCAAGTTGCGGGGATCATTTTCCGTTTGGGCAAGAAACAGCATGTCACCAATCATGCGTCCCATCCGATCAAACTCTTCCAAATTTGAATAGAGGATTTCTCTGTATTCCTCGTTGCTGCGCGGCTGGCCAAGCGCCACGTGAGTCTGCGTGACCAGGTTGGTGACGGGCGTGCGCAACTCGTGCGCGATGTCTGCGGAAAAGTGTGATAGCCGGGTGAAGCCTTCCTCGATTCTCGCCAACATATCGTTGAAGGCGAATACCAGTTCCGCCAGTTCGATCGGCACATCCCGAGGATCCAGCCTCACATCCAGCTTTGAAGAGCGAATCGCCCGAATCTCTTCATTGACCTTGCGAATCGGCAGGTGGCCCCACTGCACCGCCAGCCAAGCCACACCGAGCGCCAGGCACATGACCAAGCCGGTTGCCCACCAGAGCATGCGCTTGAACTCCGCCAGGAAGTCGAGATGAAAGCCGATGTCCATGGCAGCGACGATGCGGTAGCCGGGCGCCGCTGAATCGTCAGCAGGCAGTTGCAGCACCACACCTCGATATGACCTCTGATCCTCCTGCCACACGATCAAATCGTCAGCGGTGATGCGGTTGACCAACTTTTTGCTACTGGCAAGTTTAGACAGGTCAGGACCGGGCGTGGCATAGATGCTATTGCCAGCCCCATCGTAGACGCCGTACGTCATCCCATGATGTCCTGCGACTGCGTTGGCCAAGTGTTGCTTCAGTTCGTCGCTTGCGATGTCACTTGCAAGCTGGTGCAAGGGCTGAGCCAAAGCGGTTGTCACTGCCTCCAGTTCGTGGGCATCCTGTTGAGCAAAGTGGTGCTCCAACGACCGGAGAATGACCCAATTGAACACAAGAAACACCAAGGTCGTGGCGATACCAACGAGGGCCGTGACCCTCAATGCAAGCGACGCTGGACGGCTTTGCCGCGGCTTATGGCGCAGGGGCATCATCGGGCGCATCGAGCGTGTATCCCATTCCACGCACGGTGTGGATGAGCTTCGGATTGAACGCATCGTCTATCTTC
>Ga0209762_100090_pt1 | contig 52134 bp, 51 predicted proteins | sample UppTromiDAQMD021_FD_185834 | JGI IMG/M metagenome (GOLD analysis project Ga0209762, IMG submission 185834) | Upper troposphere microbial communities from Maryland, USA - DAQMD-021 (SPAdes) (version 2) | ecosystem: Environmental > Air > Outdoor Air > Unclassified | place: USA: Maryland, Virginia... | reverse complement strand
GCCGCGCCGCCGCCATGACGACGGCCGCCGCCGCCCGGACCGCCCGGGCCGCCCTGGTGCGGCTTGTCGCCAGGCAACTGCACCCGCGCGCCGTCGGTCAAGCGGTCGCCGCCCTCGGTGACCACCCGCTCGCCGAGCTTGAGGCCCTGGGTGATCGAGACGTTGTCGCCGCTGCCGGGGCCGCGCGTCACCGCGCGCAGGCTGACCGTGCGATCCTGGTTGAGGACGTAGACGAAATCGCCTTGCGGCCCGTGCCGCAGCGCCGCCGCCGGCACGACCACGGCGCCGCTCAGCGTGTCGAGCAGCATGCGGACGTTGACGAACTGATTGGGGAACAGCGCGCCGTCGCCGTTGGCGAACCGGGCCTTGGCCTTGACCGTGCCGGTGGCGGCGTCGACCTGGTTGTCCAGTGTCAGGAACTGGCCCTGGCCGAGGGTCGTGGTCCGCGTGCGGTCGAGCGCGGTGACGGCGATGGCCGCGCCGGCCTTCACCCGGGCCTGGATGCGGGGCAGGTCGTCCTGCGGCACCGAGAATTCGACGTCGATGGGATTGACCTGGGTGATCACCGCCACGCCGGCGGCGTCGCCGGCGGCGATGTAGTTGCCCATGTCGACGACGCGCAGGCCGATCCGCCCCGAAACCGGGGCGGCGATGCGGCTGTAGCCGAGATTGAGCTGGGCCGAGCCCACGGCCGCGCGGTCGGTGGCCACCACCCCTTGCAGCTGCTTGACGGTGGCGGCCTGGGTGTCGACGTCCTGGCGGGCGATGCTGTCCTGGGTCAGCAGGGTGCGATAGCGGGTCAGGGTCAGCTGGGCGACCTGGAGCTGGGCCTCGTCGCGGGCGAGATTGCCCTGGGCCTGGCCGAGGGCCAGCTGGAAGGGACGGGGATCGATCACCGCCAGCGTCTGGCCCTTTTCGACCATCTGGCCCTCGCGGAACAGGATCTGGGTGATGACGCCCGCGACCTGCGGGCGGACCGTGGCGGTGGCCGGCGGCGTCACCGCGCCCAGGGCCTCGATGGTGATGGGGATGTCGATGTTCTTGGCCATGGCGACGCCGACGGTGGTGGTCGGCCGCCGCCCGCCGCCGGGGCCTCCCGGACCGCCGGGACCGGCCGGCGCGCGGTGCGTCAGATGCCAGGCCAGGGCGCCGAGCGCGGCGAGCCCGCCGACCGCCAGGGCCGCCCCGATCACCCGGCCGCGAGACTGGCCCGCTCGCCGTGCCTGGGTTGACCGCCCCTGCTGCGATCCGCCTTCCATCGGCGCTGGCTGCCGGTCCATGAGGTCTCCTCTTGACGCATTACCGCAGGGCGAGTGGGCGCTTATGCCTCAGCGGCCCGACTCAAAAGAGGCGGCGGTGATACAACTCCCACACATCCCTTCGGCCTCTATGTCGGCGCTGAAATGAAGCCGTCCGCGAAGTCTCGCCGAAACCAGGGATTTTGTCGCCTGACGAGCGCGGCCTGGACCGCAAGGGGTTTGGCGGCCGCACGGCGGCGTCTTCGGCCGCGGAGGCGGCCGGCGCGGATGCTCAACCGATGGAGGTTCGACGCTGGATTGCGGCGGAGGGCCGGGTTCAGCCGCCCAGGAAGCGCCTGAGCCAGATCGCCACGCGCTGGGAGTCGTTGGGCTGGGCCAGGCTGGCGGTCGCGGCGGCGGCCTGCGCCTCGTCGATGCTGCGGCCCCGGCGGGACTCGATCAGCGCCGCGGCGTAGTCCGGACTGAATTCCGGATGGGCCTGGAACGACGCCGCCAGGCGGCCCGGATAGGCGAGGGCGGCGTAGGGGGTGAAGTCGCTGGCGGCGAGCACCACGCTCTGCGGCGGCGGTTCGACCACCTGATCCCGGTGCGAGGCGGGCAGGGAGAAGGTCTCGACCTCGTCCATCCAGTAGGGCCGGTTGGTCACCGCATAGGTCTGGAGGCCGAGGCCCCAGCCCTTGGCCGACTTCTCGACCCGGCCGCCGAAGGCCTGGGCCAGCAGCTGGTGCCCGAAACAGACGCCCAGGATCTTCACGTCGCCGTCCAGGCCGCGGACGAACGCCTCCAGCGCGGCGATCCATGGGTCGCCGTCATAGACGCCCGAGGCCGAGCCGGTGATCAGGTATGCCTCGCAGGTGCGGGGCGAGGGGGGCAGGTCGCCGTTGCGGACGTCGAACATGGTGAAGCGGAAGGCCGGCCCGAGCAGGCGGCGGAACATGTCGCCATAGGAGCCGAAGCCCTCGTCGAGGGGCGTCGGCGGCGAGCCGGTTTCGAGGATGCCGATGTTCATGACGACGGCTCCGTGCGGGTCAGGGTGACGTAGAGTTCGGATTCTATGACCCATTGGCCGACGGATTTGCGCCAGACGGCCATGTAGGCCCCGGCCATCGCCGCGTCGCGCCAGACGCCGGTCCACCGGCCGTTCTCGGCGGCGCGGCCGCCGTCCTGGTCGGGCGTGACCGTATCCGGCGACCGTTCGTATCGGACGAAGCCGGATTCGCGGAACTGGGCCGCGAAGGCCGCGATCACCGCATCGGCCCCGCAGATCAGCGCGCCGTCGCCGACGACGACATTGACCTCGGGGGCGAAGAACGGCCGCAGGCGTTCGGCGTCATGGGCGGCGATGAACTTGTTCGTCAGCCGCCGGCGGGCGCGGATCGCGTTCTCGGCCGTGGTCATGGCGCGCGTCCGGGCGCCGGGGCGCCCGGATCAGGCTCACATGCGGCCGTAGGCGGCCAGGCGAGAGGCGCGACGGGCCTGGGCCTCGGACTTTTCGAGCGCCTTGCGCTCCTTGCGTTCGCTACGCTTGACCTCGAGAGCGGCCTGTTCCAGCGCGGCCTGGGCCTCTTGCTCGGCGGCGACGGCGGCGGCGCGGGCGGCGCGGGCGGCTTCGCGTTCGGCCTGACGGGCGGCGCGCACGGCGTCCAGTTCGCGCTCGCGCTCAGTGGCGCGGTCGACGAAGTCGTTGGCGGTCACGGCCGGCTTGGGCTTGAACTTGGCGAGCAGGGCCTTCTTGGCCTCGGCGGATGCTTCGCGGCGTTCGGCAAAACCGGTCGTCTTCAGGTGTTTCATGCTTGTCCTAGGTTTTGATGGGGTCCGGCCGCGCGCGTGAAAGCGTTACGCAGCCTGGACGGCGCGTACTTAAGGCCAGATGGCCGCCAGGAAAAGATGGTTCGCGCGAAAACAGCGTCGAACGTGGCGTCAAGGCCGCACTTTGTGGTCAATCGGCCCGGAAGATCGCCGCGACGTCGGCCTCGGACAGCAGCCGCCAGGCGCCGGGCTCAAGGTCGCCAGGCAGGTCGAGGCCGCCGATTCTGTCGCGGTGCAGGGCCGTGACGTGGTTGCCCATCGCCGCGAACATGCGGCGGACCTGATGATAGCGGCCCTCGGTGATGGTCAGCAGGGCCGAGGTCGGCGACAGCGTGGTCATGACCGCCGGGGACAGGGGCTTGTCCTCGCCGTCCAGCATCAGGTCTCCGGCCGCGAATACCGCCGCCTCGTCGCCGCGCAGGGGGCGGTCGAGGTCGACGCGATAGCGCTTGGCCACATGCGCCCTGGGCGAGATCACCCGGTGCAGCAGGCCGCCGTCGTCGGTCATCAGCAAGAGGCCCGAGGTGTCCTTGTCGAGACGGCCGATGGTCGAGACGGCCGGCTCGCGTCGCCGCCAGCGCGACGGCAGCAGGTCGTAGACCAGCGCGCCCGCCTCCTTGTGCGAACAGGTGACGCCGAGGGGCTTGTGCAGCATCAGCGCCAGCCCCGGCGGCGGATCGAGGGGACGGCCCTGCACGCGCAGGCGCTGCGACAGCTCCGGGGCGACCGGGACGCGAAGATCGGCGTCGGCGACTGCGACCCCGTCCAGCGTCACCTGGCCGGCGCGGGCCAGTTGCTGGATCTCCCGCCGCGAGCCGTAGCCCATGTTGGCGAGCAGGCGGTCCAGCCGCATGGCGGCGGGCGCCTTGCTCATCGCCGGGCCTCGTAGACCTTATAGCCGCCGGCCTCGGCCTTGAGCGTCGCCTTGGCGAAGGCCGACGACAGCTCGGCCTCGTAGGGCAGGTGCCGGTTGGCCACCAGCCAGCAGCAGCCGCCCTTGCGGAGCAGGGCGGCGGCGTGACGGATGAACGCCTGGCCCAGGGTGCGGTCCTCGGCGCCGCCGTCGTGGAACGGCGGGTTCATGACTACGAAGTCCAGCGTCTGCGCCGCCGGTCCGCCGGCGCGGACGTCGGCCCATTGAAAGGTCGCGCGCGGATCGTCGACATTGCGCCGCGCCGCCTCGACCGCGCGGCGGTCGATGTCGACCAGATGCAGGCGGGTCACCGCGGCGGACGCCAGGACACGGCGGGCCAGCACGCCGACGCCGGCCCCGAGGTCGGCGCCCGCGCCGGTCATCGCCGGCAGTTGCGCCGCCAGCAGGGCGCTGCCGGGGTCGACCCTGTCCCAGCTGAACACGCCGGGCTGCGACCAAAGGTCGAGGCCCGGCGGGCGCTGCATCGCCCCGGCGGCGATCGCCGCATCGAGCCCCTGGGGCGCGGCGGGTCGGCGGACGACGCAGATGCGGTGGTGCCGCTTGGCGGTCTCGATCACCTCGCAGCCGAACGCGGCCAGCTCCTTGCCGAGGCGCGAGCCGCCCTTGTCCTTGGGCGCCATCGCCGTCAGCGGGGCGTCCGGCGTAAGGGCGCGCAGGGCCAGGGCCAGGACGCGCCGGCGCTCGACCGCGCCCGGCGGGGCCAGCATGGTCATGGCCGCGAGGCTTTCCGGCGCGACCTCCTCCAGAGCGGCGGCGCCGGGAATCAGCGGAGAGAACTGCGCCGCCCCCGCGCCGGCCTGCGCCAGCGCCCGGGGCGGCTCGCCATAAACGCCTTCCATCACTCGATCGTCATCCGCCACGGTGTCGCCTGTGTTGATTTGCGGCGTCTACTATCGCGACAAGGCCGGAAAGGACAGGTTCGGAAGGTTCGCGCCTGTCCACGAAATGACACGAATGATCGTCATTTATCCGTCGCTCCAAGATGTTTAGGCTTGTCGCGCCATGCCCACGTCCGGTCTTCACTATCCGACCCCAGCCGCCAAGTGCGCCGACCTGTGCGTGCATCTGGCCGGGCTGGCGCTCGCCCTGTTCGGCGGCGGGGTGCTGCTGGGCCTGGCCCTGGGCGGATCGATCGGTCAGGTGGTGTCGGTGTCGATCTACGCCGTCGGCCTGGTGCTGATGCTCGGGGTGTCCACCGCCTACAACTTCGCCAAGGCGTCCTGGCGGCCGATCCTGCGCCGGTTCGACCACGCCGGCATCTTCCTGATGATCGCCGCCTCCTACACGCCGTTCACCACCCAGCGCCTGACCGGGGCCTGGAGCGTCGGCATGACCGCCGCCGTGTGGACCGTGGCCTTGGCCGGGGTGGCGGGAAAACTGTTCCTGCCGGGCCTTGGGCGCCGGTTCTGGGTCGGGGTCTATCTGGCGCTCGGCTGGCTGGTGCTGGTGGCGATCAAGCCGATGATCGCCGGCCTGTCCTGGGTCGCGCTGTTGCTGCTCGCCATCGGCGGCCTGGTCTATTCGACCGGCGCGGCCTTCTACCTGATGAAGCGGCTGCGCTTCCGCCGGGCCATCTGGCACGGCCACGTCCTCGGCGGCGCGGGACTGCACTACGCGGCCGTGCTGATCGGGGTGGTGCTGGCGCGCGCCGGCTCCTGACCCCCCCGAGGGGCTGGGGCCGCTTGTCTAGACCGCCTGTCCGGCGGCCCAGCCCGACGACCAGGCCCACTGGAAGTTATAGCCGCCCAGCCAGCCCGTGACGTCGACCACCTCGCCGATGAAATAGAGGCCGGGCGCGCGCCGCGCCTGCATGGTGCGCGAGTCGAGCTCGTCGGTGTCCACGCCGCCCAGCGTCACCTCGGCCGTGCGATAGCCCTCCGAGCCGACCGGCTTGAAGCGCCAGGCGTTCACCGCCTGGTCCAGGGCGCGCAGCGTCCGGTCGGGAAGGTCGGCGAGATTGCCGGTCGCGCCGTGTTCCTCGGCCAGAAGCTGGGCCAGCCGCCTGGGCAGCAGGGTCGCCAGCGCGGTCTGGGCGGCCTGTCTGCCGTTGGCCCGCCGCGCCTCGCGCAGGCGTTCGAACACGTCGACGCCCAGCGCCATCGACACGACGATCTCCTCGCCCTCGCGCCAGTAGGACGAAATCTGCAGGATGGCCGGGCCGCTGAGGCCGCGATGGGTGAACAGCATAGCCTCGTCGAAGGCGGTCCTGGCGCTGGCCGCCCGGGCTTCGACCGCGACGCCCGCCAGGGGCTTCAGCCGCTCCAGGGCGCCGGTCTCCAGCGTCAGCGGGACGAGGGCCGGACGGGTCTCCGTCACCTTGAGCCCGAAGCGCGCGGCGAGGTCGTAGCCGAAGCCGGTGGCTCCCATCTTGGGGATCGACTTGCCGCCGGTGGCGACCACCAGCGAGGCGCAGGCGATCCGCCGGCCGCCGGCGGCCAGCTCGAAGCCGGTCTCGGTCCTGGACACGTCGGTCGCCGTGGCGCGCAGTTGCAGCTTCACCCCGCGCCGGGTCATCTCGCCCAGCAGCATGTCGACGATCTGGCGGGACGAGCCGTCGCAGAACAGCTGCCCCAGCGTCTTCTCGTGATAGGCCACGCCGCTGCGCTCGACCCAGGCGACGAAGTCGTGCTGGGTGTAGCGCCGCAGCGCCGAGATGCAGAACCTCGGATTGCCCGAGATGTAGTTCGCGGGCGCGGCGCGCAGGTTGGTGAAATTGCAGCGTCCGCCGCCGGAGATGCGGATCTTCTCGCCGGCGGCGGCGGCATGGTCGAGGACCAGAACCGAGCGGCCGCGCTTGCCCGCCTCGATGGCGCACATCATGCCGGCGGCGCCGGCGCCGATCACTACGACGTCGAAGGCGTCCACGCGGCGGGGCTCAGCGACGCTCGCGGTTGGCCTTGGGCGGCTTGCCGCGGAACGGCGGGCGCGCGTCGGGCCGGTCGTTCGGCCGGCCGGCCGGCTTGCGCGGCGCGGCCTTGAACGGTTTGGCGGGACGCTCGAACATGCCGTCGGCATCGGGCGGCGCGGTCGGCTCCAGCCGGATGTCGTCCTCGGCGGAAGCCTTGGCCGCCGCGGTGAACTTGGCCTCGACCTCGCGGGCGACGCCGAACTTGGTCTCGCGATCGAAGATGCGGATCTGGCCGATCTCCTTCTTGGTGACGTGGCCGAGGCGGCAGATCATCGGCAGCAGCCATTTGGGGTCGGCGTTGTTGCGACGGCCGACGTTCAGACGGAACCAGACCACCTCGTCGGCCCCCATCCGCGCCGGACGAGGCGCGTCGGGATCGGCCGCGCGTGCGCCGCCGTCGCGGGGGCGATCCTCGCGGAACAGCTCTTCGGGCGCGGGCAGCTTGGCGCGGTAGAGCCGCACCAGCACGCCGGCGATCTCCTCGGCGGAGCGGCTTTCCAGCAGGCGGCGGCCCTGGGCCAGTTCGTCCTCGCCCAGCGGGTCGGTCAAGGTCGCGTCCTGCAGCATGCGGTCGTGATCCTTGGCGCGGATGGATTCGGCGCTGGGCGGATCGTTCCACGCCGCCTGGATGTGGGCGGCGGCCAGCAGCTGTTCGGCTTTGCGGCGGCGGGTGTAGGGCGCGATCAGCACCGACGAGCCCTTGCGGCCGGCGCGGCCGGTCCGGCCGCTGCGGTGCAGCAGCGTGGCCTTGTTCTGCGGCAGGTCGGCGTGGATCACCAGGCCGAGGTCGGGCAGGTCGAGCCCGCGCGCGGCCACGTCGGTGGCGACGCAGACCCGCGCCCGGCCGTCGCGAAGCGACTGCAGCGCGTCGGCGCGCTCGCGCTGGCTGAGTTCGCCCGACAGGCCGACCACGGCGAAGCCGCGTTCGCGCAGGTTGCTGTGCAGGTGGCGCACCGCCTCGCGGGTGGAGCAGAACACCAGGGCGCCGGGCGCCTCGAAATAGCGAAGCACGTTGACGACGGCGTGCTCGATCTCGTTCGGGGCCACGCGGATGACCTGATAGTCGATGTCGCCGTGCGGCTCGTTGCGCCGGGTGGTGTCGATGCGGTGGGCGGCGCGCTGGAACCGCCGGGCGAGGGCGGCGATCTCCTTGTCGATGGTCGCCGAGAACAGCAGGGTGCGCCGTTCCTCAGGCGCGGCGTCGAGAATGAACTCCAGGTCCTCGCGGAACCCGAGGTCGAGCATCTCGTCGGCTTCGTCCAGCACGATGACCGACAGGTCCGACAGGTCGAGGTGGCCGCGCTCCAGGTGGTCGCGCAGGCGGCCCGGCGTGCCGACGACGATATGGCAGCCGGCGGCCAGCAGCCGCTGTTCGCGACGCGCGTCCATGCCGCCGACGCACGAGACGACCCGCGCCTCGGCCTTGGCGTAGAGCCAGCTCAGTTCGCGGTTGACCTGCAGGGCCAGCTCGCGGGTCGGGGCGATGATCAGCGCCGAGGGCGCGCCGGCCGGGGTCAGCGGTCCGTCGCCGGCGAACAGGCTGGAGGCCATGGCCAGTCCGAAGGCGACCGTCTTGCCGGAGCCGGTCTGGGCCGAGACCAGGAGGTCGACGTCGCCGGCGCCTTCCTCGAGCACGGCGGCCTGGACCGGCGTCGGCTCTTCGTAGCCCTGGGCGGCGAGGGCCTCGGCCAGGGCGGGGTGGGTGAGGGGGAAGGGCATCGAAATCCTTTGCGGCGGCCCGGCGGGGACGCCGACGGAACTAGAATACACGTTCCGGCGGCCATTCGGGCGCGGACGTGCGGGAGGTTGGCGAGGGGAGGGCGTAATGGGCGTGCGCGCCGCGTGGGCGGCGAGGGTCAGATCGGCGTGCGCGTCCTGTGGGGAGGCTTTGATGTGGTCGGGCGGCGTGGGCGCCGTCGCTCTCCGCGCCGCGCCGTTTGGCGCAGCCGCGTCGTGGAGGCGAGCCCCACGCCGCCGCTGATAGCCTCGATCGCCGCCAATGTCACGCGATCCGGCCGGAAGCGCGCCTTTCGGGCCGTGGTGGAAGGCGGTCGTGCGTTTCGGCTGAAGGCGGCGTGGCGGGCGGTTGGACATTATCCGTCCGCATGCGAGGCTTGGCGGCGTTGTGGCGGTGAATGGCGCTTGATTTCCGCGCAAGCGCGCCGATACGGGGTGAGAGAATGCAGCTCGACAAGCTTGACCGGCGGCTCCTGAACCTGATGCAGGAGGACGCCGGGCGTACGGCCGAGGTCCTGTCGGCCGAGATCGGGCTGTCGGCCTCGGCGGTCCAGCGCCGCCTGCGGCGAATGCGCGAGGAGGGGGTGATCGCCCGCGAGATCGCGGTGGTCGATCCCCGCAAGGTGGGGCGGCCGACCTTCTTCATCGTATCATTGCAGATCGAGCGCGAACGCCCTGAATTATTGGCCCAACTGCGCAAATGGCTTTCCGAGCAGGAGCACGTCCAGCAGGCCTTCTACGTGACGGGCGAAGCCGATTTCATCCTGGTGGTCTCGGTTCCAGACACCGAGAGCTACGACGCCTTGATGGCGCGGCTGGTCAGCGAGAACCCCAATGTCCGCCGGTTCACGACCAATGTCGCGCTCAACGTCGTCAAGCGTGGGCTGACGATTCCGGTGTCCTTGAGCGAGGACGATTGAGCGTCGGCTTTTTTCGGCGTTCTGATACGGCCTGATGCACGTTTTAGGCGTAGGCGTCCGATCTTCGCGGCGCGGCGTCCACGAAGATCGTCATCCTCGCGGCATGACCATCATGACCGACGCCGGCTTGGCCGAAACCGCCTTCCATTTCCTGGAGACCTTGCAACCGACGCGACTGATCGCCTCGCCCGAACTGGCGCGGCGGACGGGGGTCGGACGCGTCCTGCTGAAGATCGAGGCCGACCGGCCGCTCGGCAACTTCAAGCAACTCGGCGGCATGTTCGCCGGCCTGCTCGCCCTGGCGCGCCGCCCCGCCGGCGCGCCCGCCCACCTGATCTGCGCCAGCGACGGCAACCATGGCCTCGCGGTGACGGCGGCGGCGCAGTCGGCGGGGGCCAAGGCGTCGGTCTTCCTGCCGGACACGGTCACGGCGGTGCGGGCCGAGCGCATCCGCGGGCTCGGCGGCGAGGTCATCTGGGTGGCGGGCACCTATGACGACGCGGTCGAGGCCGCCGCCGCCTTCGCCGCGCGCGGCGAGGGCGTGCTGATCGCCGACACCGCCCCCGATCCGGCCGATCCGGTGGTGCACGACGTCATGGCCGGCTACGCCGCCCTGGCGCGGGAGCTCTATGACCAGCTTCGCGAAGCGGGCGCGTCGCCGACGCACCTGTATGTGCAGGCCGGCGTCGGCGGGCTGGCCGCAGCCCTGGTCGACAGCCTGGCCGAGACCATGAGCGGGCCGCGACGGACCTTGGCCGTCGAGCCGCGGGCCGCCGCCTGCGTCGCCGCCGCCCTGCGGGCCGGGCGGCCGGTGCAGATCGACGGCGACCTGCACACCTCGGCCGAGATGCTGTCCTGCGGGCTCGCCTCGGCTCCGGCACTGGAGGTGCTGCGGCGTCGGGGGGTCGGTTCGGTGCTGGTGGATGAAGATCGCCTGGCGGCGGCGGTGCGCGCCTTGGGCGACGCGACGGGCGTGGCCTCCACCGCATCCGGCGCCGCGGGCCTGGCCGGCCTGCTGGAGGTCGCCGAACAGCCGGCCCTGCGCGTCGAGCACGGGCTGACCGAAGACAGCGTCGTCTTGCTGGTGGTGACGGAAGGCGCGGCGGAGTGACCGCCTCGCGCCCTTGGCCGCCGATCAGATCACTTGCGGAGAATGGTGGGTGTACAAGGATTCGAACCTTGGACCCGCTGATTAAGAGTCAGCTGCTCTACCAACTGAGCTATACACCCGAACCGTTGCGCCATAAGGCGTTTCGGCGTTCCCTGAAGCGGCGTCGGCTGGCCTTTCCGATGGTCGGGAACGGCCGGGCCCCGTCAGGGAGGCGTTCTGTTAGCCGCGTTTCGATCGGATCGCAAGCGTTGATTTCGCACGATCCGCCGGTCTCGTCTTGGCGCGTCTTCGCCTGTAGGGATGGGCGGGTCGAGGAGATCGCCGCCATGAAAGCACAGTCGCGTCCCGCCGTCGCCGCCATCGCCGCGGCCCTGGCCAACGGCAAGGCCTATGGCGCCGTCTATGATCACGCCGCGGGGGGATATGTCCGGATCACGGCGCGCGTCGTCCAAGGGCGGGTCGAGGCCTATGACCACCAAGGCGCCTTCGCCATCGGCGGCCCGCTGCCGGATCGCGTGTTCAATCACGGCGAGCAGGCCTATCTGACCTTCGGCCTTGTCGAGGGCCGGGTCGAGGGGTTCGACTACAAGAGCAACGCCCATTACAGCGCCACGGTGACGGGGGACCGGGTCGACCTCTACGACTACGAGAGCAGCGCCTATCACCAGTTCAGCGTCGCCGATTGATGCGGGGGTTCAGGTGATGAGCTTGGGGCGGGCGCGGCCGGCCGAGGCCGCCGAAGCCTCTGGTGTAATGTTAACGAGTTTTATCTTTTCGATCATGTGGTTTGTCGAAAAACATCATGTTCATTCCCCGAAGAGGGGTCAGAAAACCCTCTCGCGGAGCGATCGGGTTTCACCCGGCGCCGCTGACGCGGTAGGGCGGATGGGCTAACCCATTCGAAAACAGATACAGCCGCGCCGACGGCGCGGCGGCAGGACATCGCTTTCAGGAGCTCGCGGCATGGACACCGCCAAGATCAAGTCGTTCATCGAGGGCCTGTGGGACGCCGAGATCGTCCCCGAACTGGTCGAGTACATCCGCATCCCCAACAAGTCGCCGATGTTCGATCCCAAGTGGGTCGAGCACGGCTACATGGAGCAGGTGGTCGGCCGCTTCGAGGCCTGGGCGAAGGCCAAGCTCGCCGGGCTTGCGGGCGCCTCGGTCGAGGTCGTGCGCCTGGAGGGCCGCACCCCCCTGATCTTCATCGACATTCCCGGCGCCGGCGCCGAGACGGTCCTCCTGTACGGACACCTCGACAAGCAGCCGGAAATGACCGGCTGGGCCGACGACCTCGGGCCGTGGACGCCGGTGATCAAGGGCGACAAGCTCTATGGCCGCGGCGGCGCCGACGACGGCTACGCCATGTTCGGCGCGCTGAGCGCCATCCTGGCGCTGCGCGATCAGGGCCTCGACCACGCCCGTTGCGTGGTGGTGATCGAGGCCTGCGAGGAATCGGGCAGCTACGACCTGCCTTACTATGTCGACCACCTCGCCGAGCGCATCGGCGCGCCGTCCCTGGTGGTCTGCCTGGATTCCGGTTGCGGCAACTACGACCAGCTTTGGCTGACCACCTCGCTGCGCGGCATGACCGGCGGCGCGCTCAGCGTGCAGGTGCTGGAGGAGGGCGTGCATTCGGGCGACGCGTCCGGCGTGGTGCCGTCGAGCTTCCGCATCCTGCGCGAACTGCTGTCGCGGCTGGAGGACCCGGCCACCGGCCGGATCCTGCCGGCGGCTCTCCACGCCGAGATCCCCGAGGAGCGGGCGGCGCAGGCGCGGCGGGCGGCCGACGCCCTGGGCCAGGAGGTCTTCGCCAAGTTCCCGTTCGTCGAGGGCATGCAGCCGGTGACGGACGACGTAACCCAGCTGGTGCTCAACCGCACCTGGCGGCCGCAGCTGGCGATCACCGGCCTCGAAGGCGCGCCGAACCTGGAGAACGCCGGCAACGTGCTGCGGCCGATGACGGCGGCCAAGCTGAGCCTGCGTCTGGCCCCGACCACCGACGGGGCCACGGCCGGCGAACTGGTCAAGACTCTGCTGGAGCGCGACCCGCCCTACGGGGCCAAGGTCGAGTTCAAGCTGGAGAAGGCTTCGACCGGCTGGAACGCCCCGGCCCTGGCGTCGTGGCTGGAGCAGGCGGTCGAGAAGGCCTCGCAGACCGCCTTCGGCCGCCCGGCGGCGATGATGGGCGAGGGCGGCTCGATCCCGTTCATGGGCATGCTCGGCGAGAAGTTCCCGGCGGCGCAATTCGTCATCACCGGCGTGCTGGGCCCGCACTCCAACGCCCACGGCCCCAACGAATTCCTGCATATTCCCACTGGCAAACGGGTGTCGATCTCGATCGCCAGCATCCTGGTCGATCACTTCGCCGCGACCCGCGGCTGATCGCGGCGGGCTGGGAGGCGTCATGGCGCGGCGAGACATCACCGGGGCGGTGGATTTCGACTACCTGGAGCGTTTCGCCGCCGGCGACGAGGCCGTCGTCCAGGAAGTGCTGGGCTTGTTCCGCGAGCAGGCGCGGCTATGGTCGGCGATGCTCGACCCCGGCTCCGAGGGGTGGCGGGACGCTCTTCACACCCTGAAGGGGGCTTCGCGGGGGGTCGGCGCCTTCGCCCTCGGCGACGCCTGCGAGACGGCGGAGCGGCTTGGCGCGTCCGGCCTCGCCGCCGTCCACGACGCCTTGAACGCGGTGCTGTTCGACATCGCCGCCTATCAGCACGAACTGGTGCTGCGCTCGCTCAAGGGATGATGCCAAGGGATGAGGCGCGGGGGCGTGCGCTCCTGCGCGGGATCAGCGCTTCAGCTGGTCCCAGGCGTTGAACTCATAGGCGATGCAGCGGTCGATCAGGGTGCGCCACACCGGCTCGGCTATGGCTTCCGACAGGCCGGCCTCGCGGGCGGCGGCCTTGACCTTGGCGACCACGTCCTCGATGCGGGCCCGGTCGTGGACGACGTTGCGGTCCTGCTTGATGCGGGCGGCGGCGTCCATGAAGCCCTGGCGTTCGACCAGCAGGCGGACCAGGGCGCGGTCGAGGGCGTCGACGCCCTGGCGGACCTCGGCCATGGTCGTGCAGTCCGCCGGCGCCTTGTGCGGGTCGACATGGATGAGGGTGGCGTCTGAGGCGGCCGCGACCCGGGTCGCGGCGAGAGCGGAAGAGGACATGCGGGATTAGATTCCGGCGCCGTTGTCGATGGTGAGAAGCGCGGCTTCGTGAGCCTGGGCCTCCGCGGTCAGCCAGGAGACGAACGCCTTGACCTGCGGCAGACGTCCCTTGGCCTTGGGATGGACGACGTAATAGGCGAAGTCGACCGCCGTGGCGATCTGAAACGGCGCGACCAGCCGGCCGGCGTCGAGGTCCGCCTGGGCGAGCGCGCGCTTGGCCAGGGCGACGCCCCGGCCGTTGACCGCCGCCTCGATCACCAGGCTCGACTGGTTGAAGCGCGGTCCGCGCGCGCCGTCGACGCCGCGGATGCCGCGCGCGGCCAGCCACATGGTCCAGTCGGGGCAGCTGTCGTCGGCGTCGGGAGAGCCGTCGTGCAGCAGGATGTGGCCCGCCAGTTCGTCTATGTCGTTCAAGGGGTTGGCGGCCAGAAGCTCAGGCGCGGCGACAGGGATCACCGTCTCCTGCATAAGCCGGGCGACCTCGAGCCCCGGATAGCGGCCGGCGCCGTAGCGGATGGCGATGTCGATCTCGCCCGAGGCGAAGTCGACCAGCTCCATGCCGGCCGAGACCCAGACGTCGACATGCGGATGGGCCTCCTCGAACTTGCCCAGGCGCGGCACCAGCCACTTGGCGGCGAAGGACGGCGCCACCGACACCGTCAGCCGCCGGCCGTCGACGGCGGCGGTCAGCATCGAGGCGGCCTCGGCCAGGCGGTCGAAGGCCTCGCGCAGGGCGGGCAGGGCGGTCTGGGCCGCGTCGGTCAGCAAAAGGCCCTTGGGCGTGCGCTTGAACAGGGCCGCGCCGACATAGTCCTCCAGGTTCTGAATCTGCTGGCTGACGGCGCCCGGGGTGACGGCCAGTTCGTCGGCGGCGCGGCTGAAGTTCAGATGCCGCGCGGCGGCCTCGAAGGCCCTCAGAGCGTTCAGGGGGGGCAGGCGCCTACGTTCCATGAGTTTTGCTAAAGCCCCCGGCAGAAGTCCTCGTTTGCGAAATGGCGGCGTTCTCCCGATTTTGCAACCACCGCCGCCGCATCGGCCCTTTTCGACGGCGGACAAGGACGGGGCGGACCGCGAGGTCCGTCCCGTTCACCCATTTGGCGGGCCAGCGTTTAGAGGACCTAAACCGGATGAGTGGTCTGTCCGGCCGTCGCGCCCCCGTGAACCGCCTGGTCGTCCTGGGTCGGTCGTCCTCTCGCCCCGCCGCGCCGCCGCGAGCCGGCGAGGTGTGGCTGGTCGGCGCCGGGCCCGGCGATCCCGAGCTGCTGACCGTCAAGGCCCTTCGCATCCTCCAGTCCGCCGACGTCGTGGTGCACGACCGTCTGACGCCGCCGGCCATCCTCGACCTCGCCCGGCCCGACGCGCGCCTGATCGACGTCGGCAAGCGCAAGTCGCGCCACACCCTGCCGCAGGAGGACATCAACCGCCTGCTGACCGCCCTGGCGCTGGACGGCCTCACCGTCGTCCGCCTCAAGGGGGGCGACCCCTTCATGTTCGGTCGCGGCGGCGAGGAGCTGGAAGCCTGCCGCTCCGCCGGAGTGGTCGCCCATGTCGTGCCCGGCGTCACCGCCAGCCTGGCCGCCGCCGCCGCCGCCGGAGCGCCGCTCACCCACCGGGGCCTGGCCCAGGCCGTCACCTTCGTCACCGGCCACGCCGCCTCGGGCGAGACGCCCGAGCTCGACTGGACCAGCCTGGCCCGCACCAACCAGACCGTCGTGGTCTATATGGGCCTGTCCACCGCCCCGACCGTCGCCGGCAATCTGATGGCGGCGGGGCGGGCGGGGTCGACCCCGGTGCTGATCGTCGAGAACGCCAGCCTGCCCGGCGAGCGCCGCGTGGCCAGCACCCTGCTGGGGCTGGCCCAGGCCGTGGAGGGCCTGGACGGTCCGGCCATACTGATCATCGGCGAGACGGCGGCGTTGGCCGACGTCGCGCCGCATGTCCGCGAACCCGCGGCCGTTCCGGCGGCGCTGGTCGGAGGCGTGCGGTGATGAAGGCCCTGACCGCCAACCGCCTGGTCGACGGCGAAGTCGTGTTCTGGTCCCAGGGCCGCTGGGTCGAGCATTTCGGCGACGCCGAGCTGTTCGACGCCGAAGCCCCGGCCGAGGCGGCCGCGACCGGCGCCAAGGCTCAGCCGAACGTGGTGATCGACCCCTATCTGATCGACATCGAGCAGGGCGAGGCCGGGCCGGCGCCGATCAGCTATCGCGAGCGCCTGCGCGCGCTCGGACCGTCCAACACGCCCCAGCACGGCAAGCAGGCCGAAGGCGGGGCCGAGGTGGCCGCGATCCTGGCCGCCCACGGCGCGGCGCGCTCCAGCGGCCGCGTCAACCTGATCAAGCGCAAGTGAGGCCGGCGCCATGTACCAGTACGACGCCATAGACCGCGAATTCCTGACCGACCGGGCCAACGAGTTCCGCCACCAGCTCGCCCGCCGCCTGTCGGGCGAGCTGACCGAGGACCAGTTCAAGCCGCTGCGGCTGATGAACGGCCTCTATCTGCAACTGCACGCCTACATGCTGCGGGTGGCCATTCCGTACGGCACGCTCAACCCGCGCCAGCTGCGCCGGCTGGCCTGGATCGCGCGCACCTACGACAAGGGCTACGGCCACTTCACCACCCGCACCAACCTGCAGTTCCACTGGATCAAGCTGAAGGACGCGCCGGACATCCTCGACGCCCTGGCCGAGGTCGACCTGCACGCCATCCAGACCAGCGGCAACTGCATCCGCAACACCACCGCCGATCCCCGCGCCGGCGCTACGGCCGAGGAGATCGACGATCCGCGCGTGTGGGCCGAGGTGATCCGCCAGTGGTCGACCCTGCATCCGGAATTCTCGTTCCTGCCGCGCAAGTTCAAGATCGCCATCACGGCGGCGGCCAAGGACCGCACAGCGGCCAAGCTGCACGACATCGGCCTGATGCTGCGTCGCTCGCGCGACGGCGCGCTGGGCTTCGAGGTGATCGTCGGCGGCGGCATGGGCCGCACGCCCCACGTCGGCCCGACCATCAAGGAGCACCTGCCGGTCGGGCGGCTGCTGTCCTATCTGGAGGCGGTGCTGCGGGTCTATAACCGCCACGGCCGCCGCGACAACATCTACAAGGCCCGTATCAAGATCCTGGTCGCCGCCCTCGGCGCCGAGGAGTTCGGCCGTCAGGTCGAGGAGGAATGGGCCAAGATCGACGCGGCCCAGGTCGACCTGCCCGACGTCGAGCTGGCGCGCATCCGCGGCTTCTTCGCGCCGCCGGCCTTCGACGTGCTGCCGCGGGTCTCGGCCGCCTTCGAGGAGGCCAAGTCCCAGGACGCCGATTTCGCCCGCTTCGCGCGCAACAACGTCCAGCCGCACAAGCAGGCCGGCTACGCAATCGTCGACGTTTCGTTGAAGCGCCCCGGCGACACGCCCGGCGACGCCACCGCCGAGCAGATGGAGGTTGTCGCCGACTTGGCCGAGCGCTACGGCTTCGGCGACATCCGCATCACCCACGAGCAGAACCTGGTGCTGCCGCACATCAGGCTCGACGACCTGCCGGTGGTGCACGCCGCCCTGCAGGCGGCGGGGCTGGCCACAGCCAACATCAATCTGGTCAGCGACATCATCGCCTGCCCGGGGCTGGACTACTGCGCCCTGGCCAACGCCCGCGCCATCCCGATCGCCCAATCGATCGCCGAGCGCTTCGCCGAGCCGGACCGCGCCGAGGCGGTGGGCGAGCTGAAGATCAAGATCAGCGGCTGCATCAACGCCTGCGGCCACCACCATGTCGGCCACATCGGCATCCTGGGCGTCGATAAGAAGGGCGAGGAGTTCTACCAGCTCACGCTCGGCGGCTCGGGCGCCGAGGACGCCGAGGTCGGCAAGATGCTCGGGCCGGCCCTGCCGGCCGGCCGCGTCGCCGAGGCGGTGGACCAATTGGTGGAGGTCTATCTGCGCGAACGCCAGGAGGGGGAGCGTTTCCTCGACACCTTCCGCCGCGCCGGCGTCGCCCCGTTCAAGGAGGCCGTCTATGCCGAAGCTGATTAAGCTGACCGGGCCGCGTGCGGCCGCCTGGGCCAACGACCGCTTCACCGTGGTCGCCGACGACCAGGCCCTTCCCGCCGGCGGAGTGATCCTGTCCCTGGCGCGCTTCCAGGCCGAGGGCGACGCCCTGCTGTCGGAAGGCCGCGAGGTCGGCGTCGTGCTGCAATCGGACGAGGCGGTCGAGGCCCTGGCCTATGACCTGCCGCGCCTGGCGGTGGTGGCGCTGGCCTTCCCCAAATTCCGCGACGGTCGCGCCTTCACCTCGGCCCGCCTGCTGCGTGAGCGCCTCGGCTACGGCGGCGAGATCCGCGCCGTCGGCGACGTATTGCAGGAGCAGGCCCAGTTCATGGTCCGCTGCGGCTTCGACGCTTTCGAGCCCGCCGACGGATCGACGCCGGAGGCCTGGGTCAGGGCGGCGTTCCGCTTCCGCCACGTCTATCAGCGCTCGGCGGACGGCCGCCGGCCCGCCTTCGAGGAGCGGGCCCATGGCGTTTGAGGGCGTCGAGAGACTGAACTCGGCGTCGGCGCTCGACGCGCGACTGCGCGAGGCCGACCCGGCGACCATCCTCAAGGTCGCGGTCGAGAGCTTCGGCGACCGGCTGGCGCTGGTGTCGTCGTTCGGGGCCGAGTCGGCGGTGCTGCTGCACCTGGCGGCGCGGGTGAAGCCGGACATTCCCGTGCTGTTTCTCGACACCGGCATGCTGTTCGGCCAGACGCTCGACTATCGCAAGCAACTGGCGGCCAGCTTGGGCCTGACCGACGTGCGCGACCTGCGGCCGCAATATCAGGACCTGGCCATCCACGATCCCGACGCCGACCTGTGGAAGTCGAACACCGACGCCTGCTGCCATATCCGCAAGGTGTTGCCGCTGGACCGGGCGCTGGAGGGCTTCGACGCCTGGATCACCGGGCGCAAGCGCTTCCATGGCGGCGACCGCCTGCGCCTGGCGGTGGTAGAGCAGGGCGAGGCGCACGTGAAGTTCAATCCCCTGGCCAACTGGGACAAGCCGTTGCTGGACGCCTATGCGGCCGAGCACGGCCTGCCGGCCCACCCCCTGGTCGAATTCGGCTATCCCTCGGTCGGCTGCTGGCCCTGCACCCAGGCCGTGGACGAGGGGGGCGACGTGCGCTCCGGCCGCTGGGCGGGTTCCGAAAAGACCGAATGCGGGATACATGTGAGCCGGGCCAAGCTGAAATCCGGCGATGTTGGCGGCGATATTTGATCGCTGCTGATTTTCATTCGCATATAGCCCTAACAATCCACAGACCCCGCACCTAGATCCTCGCCATGACCGACGCCTCCGCCGCCCTTGCCCCCGCGCCCGCCAAGGCCCGCGGCGCCTTCAATGTCGAACGCGTGACGTGGCTGCGCCACTGGACCGACAGCCTGTTCAGCCTGCGCACCACCCGCGATCCCGGTTTCCGTTTCCAGAGCGGACAGTTCGTGATGCTCGGCCTGGAGGTCGAGGGCAAGCCGCTGCTGCGGGCCTATTCCATCGCCAGCCCGGCCTGGCACGACGAGTTGGAATTCTACAGCATCAAGGTCGAGAACGGCCCGCTGACCTCGCGCCTCAAGGCGATCCAGGTCGGCGACGAGGTCCTGGTCGGCAGGAAGCCGACCGGCACCCTGGTGCTGGACGGCCTGAAGCCGGGGCGGACCCTCTATCTGATCGGCACGGGCACCGGCCTGGCGCCCTGGCTCAGCCTGGTGCGCGACCCTGAGGTCTATGAGCGTTTCGAACAGGTGGTGGTCACCCACACCGTGCGCGAGGTCGCCGACCTGAACTATCGCGAGTTCCTGTCCGAGGAATTGCCGAACGACCCCGATCTGGGCGAGCTGGTGGCCGGGCGGCTGCTCTACTATCCCACCGTGACGCGCGAGCCGTTCGTCACCAACGGCCGCATCACCGACCTGATCCAGTCGGGCAAGGTGTTCGCCGATCTGGGCCTGCCCGATCTCGACCCGGCCGCGGACCGGCTGATGCTGTGCGGCGGCCCGTCGGTGCTGGCCGACCTGAAGGCCATCCTGCTGGCGCGCGGCTTCGAGGAGGGCTCGATCGCCAACCCCGGCGACTTCGTGCTGGAAAAGGCCTTCGTAGAGACCTGAGCCTCCGCCGGCCGGCCGGCCGAAACGAAACCTGCGCAATCGAAAAAGCCCTCCCGAGAGCGTCGGGAGGGCTTTTTTGTACGTCCGCTTTCGCCCTGCGCCAAGCTGGGCGGGGGCGGGGAGAGGCGCCTATTTCGGGGGGCAGCCCTGGAAGGTGCCGATCTTGGCGGCGTTCAGCGCGCCGCTGGTGAGGCCGCGCTGGAAGAACTGCTGCATCGAGCCGGAGCCCTTGCCGGTGAACAGGTCGATGCGGTTGCCCTTGATCGCGCCGCCGATGTCGGTGGCGTACCACAGCCCGTCGTGCTTGCTGCCGTCGGGCAGGGCCATGCCGACCGTCTCCTTGATGAAGACGATGGTGCGGCGGGGGATGACGGTCGGATCGACGGCCAGGGTGCGCATCGGGGTCACCGAACAGCCCAGGGAATCCAGGCCGCGAATGCCCTTGGCGCCGGCGTGGTACAGCGTCGCCTTGAGCACGAGGTCGGTGGATGGGAAACCGATGACCTTGCCGATCAGCTCGCCGAGCGGATCAGTGGAAGCCGGTTGTTCTGCTTGAGCGCCGCCTGAAAAACCGGCGGTAGCGATCGCCAGCGTGGCGAGGCATGCCAGGATACGCTTCACAGCGCCCCCCTGTTGTTCTCGTCTCGATGTGGGCAGGACTCCTAGCGGAGATGGATCGAGAATCCAACCCCCGAGGCGCCCGGAGGTCGAATCCGGTAGTAAGATGGCGGCGTTCCCCGCGGAGGATCGAACTGTGCTCAAGGTCTACGGCGACTCGATTTCGGGTAACTGTCTCAAGGTCAAATGGGTCGCCGAAAAGCTTGGCGCGCCTTACGATTGGGTCGAGACCGACGTGCTGGCCAAGGCCACCCGGACGCCGGATTTCCTGGCGCTGAACCCGGCCGGTCAGGTGCCCCTCGTCGTACTGCCGGACGGCCGGCCCCTGGCCCAGTCCAACGCCATCATCCTGCACCTCGCCGAGGGCTCGGACCTGATTCCAGGCGACTCGTTCGAGCGCGCCAAGATGTTCGAATGGCTGTTCTGGGAGCAGTACAGTCACGAGCCCTATGTGGCCGTGGCCCGCTTCCAGGTGCGCTATCTCGGCAAGGCCGTCTCCGAGCTGGAGCCGAGGGTGGTCGAGCGCGGCCGGGCCGCGTTGCAACGGCTGGAGGACGCGCTTAAGGAGACCGACTATCTGGCGGGCGGGCGGCTCAGCCTCGCCGACGTCGCCCTGGTCGCCTACACCCGCGTCGCCCATGAGGGCGGTTTCGATCTCGACGACTATCCGGCCGTCAAGGTCTGGGTCGGCCGGGTCGAGGCCGAACTGAACATCGCCTGACCGGCGTTCCGGAGCTTTGAGCATGATCCGCAAGGTTTTCGCCGCCGCCGGCGTCGTCGCCCTTCTTTCGGCCGGGCCGGCCCTGGCCTGGGGGCCGGAGGGCCACCGCCTCGTCGGCGTGCTCGGCGCGGCGGCGTTGCCGGCCGATGTCCCGTCCTTCCTGCGCACGCCGCAGGCGGCGGCCGACATCGGCGAGTACGCGCGCGAGCCCGACCGCTCCAAGGGGGCGGGCAAGACCCACGACACCGGCCGCGACGCCGGCCACTTCGTCGATGTCGACGACGCCGGCAAGGTGATGGGCGGCCCCGACCTCATGGCCCTGCCGACGACGCGAGCGGACTACGAGACGGCTCTGCGCGCCGCCCAGGCCGACACCTACAAGGCCGGGTATCTGCCGTATTCGATCGTCGACGGCTGGCAGCAGCTGGCCAAGGACTTCGCTTACTGGCGGGTCGATTCCGTCGCCGCCAAGGCCGAGAAGGACCCGAAGAGGAAGGCCTGGTACGTCGCCGACCTGCGCCGCCGCGAGGAGCTGATCCGGGTCAATCTCGGCGTCTGGGCGCACTTCATCGGCGACGCCAGCCAGCCGCTGCACCTGACCATCCACTACAACGGCTGGGGCGAGGGGCCCAATCCCGAAGGCTTCACCACCGACCGCCGCACCCATTCGCGTTTCGAGGACGCCTTCGTCGGCCGCTTCGTCACCGCCGACATGGTCCGGGCCAAGATGACGCCCTATCAGGCCTGCTCCCAGCCGGTCGACGCCTGCACGGCCCGCTACCTGCAGACCACCTGGAAGACCGTGGTTCCCTTCTACCAGTTGGAGAAGGCCGGCGGGTTCAAGGACGGCGATCCGCGCGGCCAGGCCTTCGCGGCCGAGCGCCTGGCGGCCGGCGCCTCGGCGCTGCGCGACTTCGTGGTCGACGCCTGGAACGCCAGCGCCAAGGGAACGCTCGGCTACCCGCCCGTCAGCGTCGAGGACATGGTGGCCGGCAAGGTCGATCCCTGGGACGCCCTCTACGGCGTCAACTGACGATGGCCGGCGCGGCGCCCCTGCAGTTCGGGGTCGCGGAGGCCGGGCGCGCCTACGCGGACCGTCCCGCCGCCTTCGGCGTCGCCGAGCGGGACGGCCGCATCGCCCTGGTCCGCGTCAGCCGGGCGGGTGAGGCCAGCTATTACGACCTGCCCGGCGGTGCGATCGATCCCGGCGAGACCGAGATCGAGGCCCTGATCCGCGAGTTCGGCGAGGAGACCGGCCTTGTGGTCGAGGCCGGCGACCTGCTCAGCCGGGCCGACCAGTACATGGTCAAGACCGACGGCCAGGCGGTGAACAACCGCTCGGGCCTGTTCCTCGCCCGCGTCGTCGGGGAACGGCCGGGCCTGAAGATCGAGGACGACCACGAACTGGTGTGGATGGAGCCCGACGCCGCCCTTCGCCTCCTGCGCCACGACAGCCACGCCTGGGCGGTGGCCCGCCGGCTGCGCGGCGGCGGAGCCTGATGGCGGCTAGGACGCGGCGCGGCCGCGGGCGGCCAGATCGGCGATGGCCGGGCCGATCAGGCTCCAGGGCTCGACGAAATAGCGGGCGAACAGACGGCGCGGCTCGGCGGCGAAGCGGAACAGCCACTCCAGGCCGACGCGCCCGCTCCAGCGCGGCGGGGTCGGCACGGCGCCGGCCTCGTAGTCGAACGCCGCGCCGATAGGAAAGACAACGCCGGAGTCCAGCCAATCGTAGGATGCGGCGATCCAGCGTTCCTGGCGGGGCATGCCCATGCCGACGAACACCACGTCCGGACGGAAGGCGTTGACGGTCTCGATCACCTCGGCGCAGACCGCCGGATCGTCCATGTCGAAGAAGCCGTCGCGGACCGCCAGCCGGACGCCCGGCCAGCGGTCGGCCAGGACCTCGGCCCCCTTGGCCGCCACGCCGGGCGCGCCGCCCAGATAGAACACCCGCCAGCCCCGTTCGGCCGCCAGCCGCCAGAAGTCCTCGCGCCAGTCGAGATAGGTGCAGCGGTGCGCCCGTCCCACCGGCCGGCCCAGCAGGCGGCCCCACAGGATCAGCGGCGTCGAATCGATCTCGACGAGGTCGGCCGAGGCGTAGAAGGCGCGCATCGCTGCGTCGCGGCGGATCAGGTGCAGGCTGTGCAGGTTGTGGTTGGCGACCACCGCCTTGCGGCCGGCGGCGATCCGGTCGGCGGCGAAGGCCATCACCTCGGCCGGCGTGACCACGTCGACCTCGCCGCCGAGCAGTCGTAGGCGCGTCGGCGTCGAAGGGGGCGGGGCCGCCCCGGCGGCGCGAGACATCGGATCCGTCATGCGTTCACCATGCCGGAGCCCGCCTTAAGCCTGGATTGCGAGACAAGGTAAACGCTCCGCCGATATTTGTCCGGCTAGGAGATCGCCGTGAACATCTCTATGTCAGTTCCTGACGGCTGTCCGGCCGAAGCCGAGGGCAACCTCCGGCAAGCTGCGGCGTTGTCGGTTGACTTGTTCGAGTCTTGTGGACCTCTCTCCGGCATGGACATCCCCGCCGATTTCGCCATCGACGACGCCGACGGAACCCGGACAGCGGTGTTCACCGGGGACTGGACCGCCCATTGCCTGGGCGACGCCGCCGTGCGGCTGCGCGCCGCGCTGGCCGGCGCGCCGTCGGTCGCGCTCGACCTCAACGGCATCGGCCGTTGCGACACCTCCGGCGCCTATGGCGCGATCAGCGCCGCCGAGGGGCGGCCGTTGTCCCGGGCCAATGTCAGGGCCCGGCCCGAGACCGTCCGGCTGTTGCTGCTGGTCCACGAGGCGATGCAGTCCGAGCCGACCCCGGAGCCGCGCCGGCGGGGCGTGGTCGACATGCTCGAACGCATCGGCCGCGGCCTGTTCGGGGTCGGCCGGGACTTCGTCGGCACGCTGGCCTTCTACGGCCGGCTGCTAGTGGTCATCGGCAAGATGCTGGCCAATCCCCGGCGCATCCGTTGGGCGGCCTGCTTCAGCCTGGCCGAGCGCGCCGGCTTCGACGCCATACCGATCGTGTCGGTGACGGCCTTCTTCATCGGCGCGGTGGTCGCCCTGCTGGGCGCCAACATGCTCTCGCAGTTCGGCGCCCAGGTGTTCGTGGTCGAGCTGATCGGCATCGCCGTCCTGCGCGAGTTCAACATCATCATCACCGCCATCCTGCTGGCCGGCCGCTCGGCCTCCAGCTTCGCCGCCGAGATCGGCTCGATGAAGATGAGCCAGGAGGTCGACGCCATGGTGGTCATGGGCGTCGATCCGTTCGAGGCCCTGGTGCTGCCGCGCTTCCTGGCCCTGCTGTTCACCATTCCGCTGCTGACCTTCGTGGCGACCCTCGCCGGCCTGGTCGGCGGCCTGATCGTCACCTGGGGCGTCCTCGATCTCGGGCCGGCGTTCTTCCTCCAGCGCATCCTCGACAACGTCGGCGCCGTCCATTTCTGGATCGGCCTGTCCAAGGCCCCGGTCATGGCCGTGGTCATCGCCGCCATCGGCTGCCGCCAGGGCATGGAGGTCGGCGGCGACGTCGAATCCCTGGGCCGGCGGGTGACGGCCGCCGTGGTCCACGCGATCTTCTCGATCATCATGATCGATGCGGTGTTCGCCCTGATCTACATGGAGCTCAAGATATGAGCGGCGAACAGGGCGATAGGGGCGACGAGCGCCTGATCGACGAGGAGGCTCCGCCCATCGAGGTCAAGGGCCTGCTGTCGCAGTTCGGCGACCATGTCGTGCACAAGGACCTCGACCTGACCGTCCGCCGCGGCGAGGTTCTGGGCGTGGTCGGCGGATCGGGCACCGGCAAGTCTGTGCTGCTCAACACCATCATCGGCCTGAAGCGGCCCGAGGCCGGCAGCGTCAAGATCTTCGGGCGCGACCTGCGATCGGCCTCCAACGCCCAATGGAGCGCCATCGAGCGCCGCTGGGGCGTGCTGTTCCAGCGCGGCGCCCTGTTCTCGAACCTGACGGTCAAGCAGAACGTCGCCGCGCCGATGCGCGAGCACACCGACATGCCCCGGGCGATGATCGACGAACTGGCCGAGCTCAAGATCGCCCTGGCCGGCCTGCCCAAGTTCGCCGGCGCCTTGCAGCCGTCCGAGCTGTCGGGCGGGATGATCAAGCGGGCGAGCCTGGCGCGCGCCCTGGCGCTGGACCCGGAGCTGCTGTTCCTGGACGAGCCGACCTCGGGCCTCGACCCCATCGGCGCCGGGGCCTTCGACCAACTGATCGCCGACCTGTCCGAGAGCCTGGGCCTGACGGTGTTCATGATCACCCACGACCTCGACAGCCTCTATGCGATCACCGACCGCGTCGCCGTGCTGGCCGACAAGCAGGTGGTGGCGGTCGAGCCGGTCCGCGAGCTGGAACGCTCGGACCACCCGTGGATCAAAGAATATTTCGGCGGCCCTCGCGGCCGCGCCGCCGCGGCGGCGGAAAGCCCCACGACGCAAGCGCAGCGGAAAAATCCGCAAGGAGCGGCCTGATGGAAAGAAACGCCAACTACGCGCTGGTCGGGCTGGCGTCCCTGATCCTGTTCGCGGGCATGGTCGCCTTCGTCGTCTGGCTGGCCCGGGTGCAGTTCACGCGCGACTACGACATCTACGACATCGTCTTCGTCGGTCCGGTGCGGGGTCTGTCCGAGGGCGGCGAGGTGCACTTCAACGGCATCAAGGTCGGCGAGGTGACCAAGATCGCCCTGGACCACGCCGACCCGACGCGGGTCATCACCCGCGTGCGCATGACCTCGGACGTGCCGGTCAAGACCGACAGCTTCGCCACCCTGGAGCCCCAGGGCATCACCGGCGTCAACTACATCCAGATCACCGCCGGCAAGGCGACGACGAAGCTGCTCAACGACGTGACGCCCGAGGGCAAGATCCCGGTGATCCAGAGCCAGCGCAGCACCTTGCAGGACCTGCTGGAAGGCGGCGGCACCGTGTTGACCCGCACCGTCGAGGCCCTGGACCGGGTGAACCGCATCCTTTCGGACGGCAACATCAAGACGCTCAACGCCACCTTGCAGGACATCAGCGCCGTCACCGCGGAAGCGCGCCGCCAGAAGGCCATCATCGCCGACGCGGACCAGGCCCTGAAGTCGATCGACCAGGCGGCGACCAATATCGGCAAGCTGAGTGAATCCAGCCAGCAGCTGGTCAATGGCGACGGCAAGCGCGCCATGGCCCAGATCGCCGACGCCGCCGCCGAACTGAAGACCGCCGCCCAGGAGACGCGCGGCATGATCGACAAGCTGCAGGGGCCGACCTCGGACTTCGCCTCCACCGGCATCCCGCAGCTGCAGTCGGCCATCGTGACCTTGCAGGGGGCCGCCGAGTCCCTCGACCGGCTGGTCGGCGAGGTGGAGCAGAACCCGCGCGGCCTGGCCTCCAAGGCGCCGGCCAAGGAAATCGAGGTGAAGCCGTGAGCATCCGCAAGATCCTGCCCGTCGCCGCGTCGATCCTGGCCCTGGGCCTGGCCGGTTGCATCACGGTCTTCCCCAAGACCAAGCCGGCCCAGCTCTACCGGTTCGGCGGCGAGCCTTCCGCGGCGGCCAGGCCGGCGGCGGCGTCGACCCGGTTCACCGTGCTGCGCGGGCCGACCGGCTTCACCCGCGCGGCGGCCACCGACCGCATCCTGACCGTCAACCGGCAGCAGGCCGCCTATATCGCCGAGGCCCGCTGGCTCGCGCCGGCCGCCACCCTGTTCGACGAGGCCCTGCAACGGGCGTTCGACGCCTCCGACGGCCCCGCGCGGCTGGTGCAGCGCACCGACGTCACCCGCGCCGACTATGTGATCCGCCTCGACGTGCGGACCTTCGAGGCGCGTTACGACGAGGCCGGCAAGGGCGCGCCGACGGTGGTGGTGCAGGTGCGCGCGGTGATGGCGCGGCCGAGCGACCGGGCGCTGCTGGGCGACAAGGTGTTCGAGGGGCGCAGCAGGGCGGCCGACAACCGCGTCGGGGCCATCGTGCCGGCCTATGACGCGGCCGTGGGCGATGTGCTGGGCCAGATCGTCGCCTGGACCGACCAGACCGGCGCCGCCAGCCTGGCTCCCCGAGGGAGCGCCGGCGGCGGCCAGTGACGAGGAGAGGCGTCAGGCGTTCTGGAGCCCGAACAGGCCTTTCAGATAGGGATTGAGCAGCCGTCCGTCCGGGTCCAGGCGTCGCCGCAGGTCGAGGAAATCGTCCCAGCGCGGATAGAGCGCCTGGAGCTGCTGGCCGTGCAGGCTGTGCAGCTTGCCCCAGTGGGGGCGGCCGTCATGGCGGCGGAAGATCGGCTCGATCAGCTCGAACAGGAAGGCGTAGTCGTCGCGATAATAGGCGTGCACCGCCACCGAGCCGCGCGGCCCGGCGTTGAACGGCGACAGCCACGCGTCGTCGGGCGCGATGCGCCGCACCTCGATGGGGAAGAACACGTCCGGCCGCTTGGCCTCGATGGCCGCCACCACCTCCTTGAGCGCGGCGAGCTGGGCGTCGACCGGCAGGTGGAACTCCATCTCGTTGAACCGCATGGGCCGCTCGGTCGACAGCAGCTTCCAGCCCTCGTCGACGGCTTCCTCCGGCTGGGCGGCGGCCGACAGCAGGGTCTTGGCCGCCGCCTTGCGCAACGGCGTCGAAAAGCCGAGCAGGTTGCGCATGGCCCGGAGCATGTTGAGGAAATCGGTGTCGGTGTCCGGGCCGCGCGGGATCGCCGGCGCGTCGGTCTCGTCATGGGTGATGTTGGCGGCCAGGCCCGTGAACGGCACGGCGTAGAATTCGTAGTTGCGGTGCCGGGCCCAGCGTTCCTCGGCCTTGGCCAGGGTCTCCTCGAAGGGCTCGGCGAACACGCGGCGATGCAGGCGGCGATTGGCCGTGGTGCGCAGGCGGGCCTGGGTGATGACGCCGAGAGCGCCCAGCGAAACGCGGGCCGCGTCGAAGATGTCGCGGTTCTTGTCGGCGTCGCATTCGAGGATTTCGCCGCTGGTCGTCGCCAGCCTCAGCGCGGTGACGTCGGCGTGGATCGCGACCAGGGTCTTGCCCGTGCCGTGGGTGGCGGTGCTGAGCGCGCCGCCCAGCGACTGCTTGTTGATGTCGGGCAGGTTGGCCATCGCCCGGCCCTTGGCCGCCAGGGCCGGGCCGAGCTGGCCCAGGCGGGTGCCGCACCAGACCACGGCCTGGTCCTCGCCCTCCCAGCCGGCGATCCCTGCGAGGCCGTCCAGCGACATCAGGCTGCCGGCGGTCGGCACCAGGGCGGTGAAGGAGTGGCCGGCTCCCACCGCCCGGATCGGGCCGGGGGCGGTCTTCAGCGCCTGGGCGACCTCGTCTTCGGACTTCGGCGCCAGCCGCGCCTGCGGATAGCTGTGCTGGATGCCCGACCAGTTGCGCCAAAGAAGCCGGCCCTGATTGTCGGTCGAGGGCGGGGCGGCCGGCTCGGGTTTGTCGTGCTTGGCCACGGCGACCGCGCCGGCGCCGGCGCCAACTACGGCGACGGTCGCTCCGCCGGCGATCAGGGCTCCGCGACGCGAGATCATCGGCCGTCTCCTTCGCGGTCGGCCAGGAAGCGGATCAGCCGCTTGAGGTCGTCGGGCGCGCAGCTGGCGCATTGGCCCAGGGCCGGCATGGCCTGATAGCCCTGGACGACGTGGTCGAGCAGCACCGGTTCGCCCTGTCTCCAGCGCGGGTCCCAGGCGGCGTGGTCGTGGACCAACGGCGCGCCGGTGTCGGCCTGGGCGTGGCAGGCCTTGCAAGAGGCGTCGTAGAGCTGGGCCAGCCGCGCGTCGGCGGGGCGCAGGGCGGCGGCCTCGGCCGGCGTCGGCGGCTTCTTGGGACCACAGGCGGCCAGGCCCAGGCCCGCCGCGGCGATGATCAGCAGACGACTCACGCCGTTCCTCCCCCGTCTTTCGCGTTTTCGGCACTGTAGCGAAAACGTCCGGGCAGGAAAGAAATAGCTAGAACTACTGTACGGCGTCCGACCGGTCAGGCCAGGCCGCTCCGCCGCTTGGCGGCGGTCAGGGTGTTTTGCAACAGGCAGGCGATGGTCATCGGCCCGACGCCGCCGGGGACGGGGGTGATCCACCCGGCGACCGCCTTGGCCTCGTCGAAGGCCACGTCGCCGACCAGCCGCGTCTTGCCGGCGGCGGCGGCCTGCGGGTCGCGGGCGGGGAAGCGGGTGATGCCGACGTCGATCACCGCCGCGCCCGGCTTGATCCAGTCGCCCTTGACCATCTCGGCGCGGCCGACGGCGGCGACGACGATGTCCGCCTGGCGGCAGATGGCCGGCAGGTCGCGGCTGCGCGAATGGGCGATGGTGACCGTGCAGTCGGCCTGCAGCAGCAGTTGCGCCATCGGCTTGCCCATCAGGTTCGAGCGGCCGATGACCACGGCGTTCTTGCCCGTCAGGTCGCCCAGGGCGTCGCGCAGCAGCATCATGCAGCCCAGCGGCGTGCAGGAGGTCAGTCCGGGCAGGCCCGAGGCGAGGCGGCCGGCGCTGATCACGCTCAGGCCGTCGACATCCTTGTCCGGATCGAGGGCGGCGATCACCGCCGCCGGGTCGAGGTGGGCGGGCAGGGGCAACTGCACCAGCACGCCGTGGATCGCTGGGTCGGCGTTGAGCTGTTCGACCAGGGCGATCAGGTCTTCCTGCTGGGTGTCGGCGGGCAGGCGGTGGGTGACCGAATGCATGCCGACGGCCAGGGTCTGCTCGCCTTTGTTGCGCACATAGACCTGGCTGGCCGGGTCGTCGCCGACCAGCACCACCGCCAGGCCGGGGGTCAGGCCGTGCTCGGCCTGGAGGCTCGCCACCTCTTCGGCGATGCGCGCGCGCAGGCCGTCGGCGAAGGCCTTGCCGTCGATGATGCGTGCTTCGGCCATGGCGGGGCTCCGGATGCTGCGGGATGTCGGCGCTCCCTAAGCGGTTCCGGCGCGCCAGCGCAAGCCCGCCGATCGGTTTGCCTTTCCAGACAGGCCGTTCGGGCAGGCCGTCGCGCCGCCTTCATAATTGAAATTGATTCTGAGAATGAATTGCAATAACTCCTCGCCATCTTGGATTCTCATTTGGGGGTGGCGATGCGTCGCGTGCTGATGTTGACGGTTCCGGTCTGGGTTCTGGGGTTCGCGGCGGCCCAAGCCGACGAGGCGACGCCGGTCGAGCCGGTGACGGTGACCGCGACCCGGACCGCCAAGCCGGTCGATCAGGCGCCGGCCACGGTGAGCGTCATCTCCAGCCAGCAGATCGACGACCAGCTGGTCAACGACATCAAGGATCTGGTCCGCTACGAGCCGGGGGTGGCCGTCCGCCGCAGCCCGGCCCGCTTCACCGCCGCCGGCTCGTCCACCGGCCGCGACGGCGACAGCGGCTTCAACATCCGCGGCCTGGAAGGCGACCGGGTGCTGATCCAGATCGACGGCGTGCGCATCCCCGACGCCTACAGCTTCGGTCCGCAATCGGTCGGCCGGGGCGACTACGCCGACCTGGGCCTGCTGAAGTCGGTGGAGATCCTGCGCGGCCCGGCCTCGGCCCTTTACGGCGGCGACGGCCTGGCCGGGGCGGTCAGCTACGTCACCAAGGACCCGGAGGACTTCCTCAAGCCAGGGCAGGTCTGGGGCGGCCAGGCGCGCGTCGGCTACGCCTCGCAGGACGACAGCTGGAGCGAGGGGGCGACCGTCGCCGGCCGCGACGGCCCCTGGGGCGTGATGCTGGCCTATACCCGCCGCGACGGCCACGAGCTCGACAACAAGGGCTCGAACGGCGTCGCCAATATCGACCGCACCACGCCCAATCCCCAGGATTCCGGCTCGAACGCGGCCCTGGCCAAGCTGGTCTACGCGCCGTCGGACACGCATCGCGTCCGCCTGACATGGGACCACCTGGACAGCCAGCTCGACACCAACGTGCTCAGCGCCATCGCCAAGCCGCCGCTGACGGCGACCAGCGCCGTCGGCCTGCGGGCGCAGGACGACATCAAGCGCGACCGCCTCAGCCTCGACTACCGCTACAAGGGCGACGGCGGCCCGATCTCGGCCGGCTACCTGGTCGGCTATTTCCAGACCAGCCGCACTGAGCAGTTCTCCTTCGAGACCCGCAACACGGCCCTGGCCCGTACGCGGCTGAACACCTTCGACAACCGCGTCTATGGCCTGTCGGGACAGCTGGAGAGCCGTCTGACCACCGGCGCCGTCGAGCATCACTTCGTCTATGGCGGCGACGTCTCGCTGACCCGCCAGACCGGCGTGCGCGACGGCACGGTCCCGTCGATGGGCGACAGCTTCCCGACGCGGGCCTTCCCGGTCACCGACTACGTGCTGGCAGGCCTGTTCGTGCAGGACGAGATCGGCCTGATGGGCGGGCGGCTGAACCTCTATCCGGCGCTGCGCTACGACTATTACGACCTCGACCCCAAGGCCGACCCGCTGTTCACCACCTTCACGCCGCGCGCCCAGAGCGACGGGCGGCTGACGCCGAGGCTGGCGGCGGTGTTCCAGGCGACGCCGAACATCGGCCTGTTCGCCAACTACGCCCAGGGCTTCAAGTCGCCCGAGCCGTCCCAGGTCAACAACGGCTTCTCCAACCCGATCATCAACTACCGCTCGGTTCCCAATCCCGACCTCAAGCCTGAGACCAGCCAGACGTTGGAGGCGGGCGCCCGCTTCAAGGGGCGGCGGTGGTCGGCGAGCGTGACCGGTTTCGCCGGCTGGTACGACGACTTCATCGAGCAGGTGCAGGTGTCGGGCTCGTTCACCCCGACCGACCCGGCGCTGTTCAAATACGTCAATCTGGGCGAGGTGCGGATCACCGGCGTCGAGGCCAAGGCCGAGGCGGAGCTCGGCCACGGGCTGACCGGGCGCCTGGCCGCCTCCTACGCCCGGGGAACCCAGAAGTCGGACGGCGTCTCGACGCCCCTGGCCAGCATCGAGCCGTTCAAGCTGGTCGCCGGCCTGGGCTGGCGCGAGCCGGCGGGACGTTTCGGCGGCCAGCTCAGCGCCACCTATTCGGACGGCAAGAGCCGGTCGCGGACCGGCGGAACCTGCGCGCCGAACTGTTTCACCCCGCCCAGCTTCACGGTGGTCGACCTGACCGGCTGGTGGAGCCTCGGCGACCGCGCCGTGCTGCGCGCCGGCGTCTTCAACCTGTTCGACCAGAAATACTGGTGGTGGAGCGACGTGCGCGGGCTCTCGACCGCCTCGACCGTGACCGACGCCTACACCCAGCCCGGCCGCAACGCCGGCGCCTCGCTCACCGTGCGCTTCTGATCCGCCGCCATGCACGCCGACAAGGACGACAAGACCATGATCCAAGTTCTCGCCCAGGCCGCGCTCGCCGGCGGCCTGCTCCTCGCCGCCGCGACCGCCGCCCAGGCCGCGCCGGCCCAGGGCGGGCCCGGCCAGGCGGCGCCCGCCGCCGCGACGGCGCCCAGCGCCCGCTACGAGCGCGACCGCCAGGCGATCCTGGCCATGGCCGGGACATACAAGGTGCGGTTCGATTTCCGCGAGACCGCCGCCTTCACCCCCGGCTACCAGCCCATCCCCGCCAAGATCAGCGGCGGCCACGAGGTGGTCCGCGTCATCGAGGACCGCCCGGGCCTCATCCGCCTGCAGCACCTGCTGGTGGTCGAGGACCACGACGGCAAGCCCGCCGTGGTCAAGCACTGGCGTCAGGACTGGGTCTACGAGCCGCAGTCGGTGCTGACCTATGGCGGCAAGGGGCGCTGGGGGCTGACCGCCGTGGCGGCCGCCGAGCGGTCCGGCGCATGGTCCCAGACCGTCTGGCAGACCGACGATTCGCCGCGCTACGGCGGGGTCGGGCGCTGGGTCTATGACGACGGCGTGGCGCGCTGGACCAGCAACGAGACCTGGCGCCCCCTGGCCCGGCGCGACGCGGTCCGCCATCCGGTCTATGACCGCTATGTCGGGACCAACCGGCACGCCCTGACCCCGACGGGGTGGGTGCACGAACAGGACAACGCCAAGATCGGGACCAAGGACGGGGCCAGCGTCACCTTCGTGCACGAGGCGGTGCTCAACACCTACCAGCGCGCAGACGATTTCCCGGTCGCCGCCGCCGACGCCTACTGGGCCAGGACCAAGGACTATTGGGCCGAGGTCCGCGCGGCCTGGGACGAGGCGATCCGGCGCGGCGGCGGGGTTTCGGTGACCGAGGAGGCCGAAAGCGGATCGGTGCTGGCGCCCAAGCTGATGGGGATGGCCGACGACATCGCCGCCGGCAAGGCCGAGGTCGCCGCCTCAGTCGCCGAAGCCCGCAAGCTGATCGCCGCGGCGCGATAGGGGCGCGTCCGCCTCGCGAGGGGCTTGCCTTCGGCGGCGAGGCCGATCAGCCTTTCCTCAAAGCGGCCAGTAAGTCCGCAGGCGAGGAAACCCGATGTCGAATATCGCCGACGCCGAGCTGGAGGCCTGGCGGCCGCCCAGGCTGGCCAGCGCCGCGGCCCTGTTCATGGGGGTGGCCGCCCTGCTCGGGGCGGGGGTGCAGCCGATCCTGTTCGGGGCGATGTCGGACGCCCATCGCATCAGCGCCGCCCAGATCGGCGAGGCGGCGATGCTCGAACTGTTCGTCATGGGCGTGGCGGCGGCGGGGGCCGGGGCCCTGTTCAAGCCGCACCACATGCGCCTGTTCGGCGTCGCGGCCGCCCTGGCGCTGGCGGCGGCGAACCTGGCCACCATGCACGCCGCCGGCGCGGCCATCCTGCTGATCCGGGGGCTGGCCGGCCTGCCGTCGGGCGTCCTTCTGTGGATCACCATCAGCCTGATCGGCCGGCAGGCCTCGCCGGAACGCTGGGCCGGCGTGTTCTTCACAGTCCTGACGGTGCTGCAGCTGACCGTGGCGGTGATCATGGCCAAGCTGATCGCGCCGCGCCTGGGCGTCGAGGGCGGCTTCGGCTTCCTGGCGGCGGGCGCGGGCCTGGCCGCCCTGATCGCGCTCTTGGTTCCGCACCGCTATCCGCCGCTGGCCCACGAGGGCGGCGTCGAGGGCCTGCCGCCGCCGCGCGGCTGGATCGCGCTGCTGGCCACGCTGATCTACACCGGGGCCGGGGTGGCGGTATGGGTGTACATGGCCTCGCTCGCGCACCAGTCGGGCCTGGGGCCAGAGGTGATCGCCATCGCCGCGCCGGCCTCGCTGGGCGTGCAGATCCTGGGGGCGGCCGCCGCCACCCTGGTCGCCGAACGCATCACCTATGTCGCGGCCTTCGTGGTCTCGGGCCTCGTGTGCCTGGGGGCCTACGCCGTCCTGGCCATGGAGCCGTCGGCGGCGGTGTTCGTCGCCTGCGTCGCCGCGACCGGCTTCGTCGGCATGTTCGTCTCGCCCTATCTGGTGCCGCTGGCCATCGAGGCCGACCCCAGCCGGCGCGCGGCCATGCTCAGCGGCGGGGCCCAACTGCTCGGCTCGTCGCTTGGCCCGCTGGCGGCTTCGTTCGTGGTCAACGACCGCGACGCCCACGGCGCCCTGGGCATGGCCGCGACCTGGATCGTGGTCGGGGTGGCGATCATCGTCGGCCTGCACGCCACGCGGCTGCGCCGCGCGCCTTCGCCGGCGTAATCAGATCGATCGTGGGAAGAAGGATGGTGGACGCGGCAGGGATTGAACCTGCGACCCTTCGCGTGTGAAGCGAATGCTCTCCCGCTGAGCTACGCGTCCGCCGGGGAAGGCCGGTGGGCCTCGGGAGGCGACGCCTATAGCCCGACCGCCTGCGCGGAGCAAGGGGCGATGAGCGCCTCGATCGCATCGACCAGTTCGGCGTAGTCGTCGATCAGGACGTCGGCCCCCAGGTCGATCGGCGGAATCTCGGTGTAGCCGAAACTGACCAGCACCGACGGCACGCCGGCCGCCCTGGCGGCGTCGACGTCGGCGGCGCTGTCGCCGACCATGATCGCCCGCTCGGCCGATCCGCCCGCGGCCTCGACCGCGGCGATGACATGCCGCCGGTCCGGCTTGGGCGCGGGGGCGGCGTCGGCCCCGACGACGACGGCGAATCGCTTCTTGAGACCCAGGGCGTCCAGCAGCGCCGCCGACAGGTCCGTGCGCTTGTTGGTGCAGACGCAGAGCCTGGCGCCCTCCGCCGCCAGGGCGTCGAGGGCGGCCTCGACGCCGGGAAAGGGCCGGCTGTCGCGGGCGATGCGTTCGCGATAGAGCGCGATGAAGGTCTCGGTCAGGCGTCCGGCGCGCGCCTCGTCGAGCGGCGCGTCCTCGGCCGCGAAGCCCCGTTCCAGCAGCCCGCGCGCGCCGCGTCCGATCATCAGCCGGGCGGCTTCGTAGGGCAGGGGGGCGAGACCTTCGCCGGTCAGGACGATGTTGAGCACATCGACCAGGTCGGGGGCGGTGTCGACCAGGGTGCCGTCGAGGTCGAAGGCGACGGTGAGGCCGTCGAATCGGCGGGGAGCGGGGCGGTCGGTGTTTGAGGTCACGGCGATCTCCGGTCGAATCCCGCTGCCGTTTCCGCTAAATCCCGCGCAAGCGCAATCTTTCGAGTCGAAGGACCTGATCTCCATGAGCTCACGCGCCGCCGTCATCCTGGCCGCCGGCCAGGGCACGCGGATGAAGTCGCCGCTTCCCAAGGTGCTGCACCGGGTGGGCGGGCGCGCCATGCTGGACCGGGCCATAGACGTGGCCGAGGCCCTCGGCTGCGAGCGCGTGGTGGTGGTCGCCGGCGTGCATAGTCCGGCCGTGGCCGAGCATGCGGCGGCGCGCCTGGGCCGCGGCGCCGTGGCCATCCAGGACCCGCCGCTGGGCACCGCCCACGCCGTGCTGGCGGCGCGCGAGGCCCTGGCCGGGTTCGAGGGCGACGTGGTCGTGACCAACGCCGACTGCCCCCTGCTTTCGCCGGACGACCTTTCGCCGCTGTTCGATCTGCGCGCCGCCGGGGCGGACCTGGCGCTGCTGGCTTTCGAAGCCGCCGATCCGGCGCTGTACGGCCGGGTGCTGCGGGCCGCCGACGGCCGCGTCGAGCGCATCGTCGAGGCGCGCGAGGCCAGTCCCGAGCAACTGAAGGTGACGACCTGCTACGCCGGCATGCTGGCCGCTCCGGCCGGGCTGTTGTTCGACTGGCTGGGCCGGGTGCGCGACGACAACGCCAAGCGCGAGTTCTACCTGACCGACATCGTCGGGCTGGCGGTCGGCGACGGCCGCGCGGTGCAGGCCGCCGTCGCGCCCGAGACGGCGGTGATGGGCGCCGATTCCCAGGCCCAGCTGGCGACGGCCGAGGCGGTCTTCCAGCGCGGGCGCCGCGCCGCCCTGATGGCCGCCGGCGTCAACATGGCCGCGCCGGACACGGTGCACCTGTCCTGGGACACCGAGATCGCCGGCGGCGTCGTGGTCGAGCCCTATGTGGTGTTCGGCGCCGGCGTCACGGTCGAGAGCGGGGCGGTGATCCGCGCCTTCAGCCACCTCGAGGGCTGCACGGTCGGCCCCGGCGCGCTGGTGGGGCCCTACGCCCGCCTGCGTCCTGGCGCGGACATCGGACCGGAGGCCCACATCGGCAACTTCGTCGAGGTCAAGAAGGTGAAGGTGGGCGCGGGGGCCAAGGCCAACCACCTGGCCTATCTCGGCGACGGGACCGTCGGCGCGGGGGCCAACATCGGCGCGGGGACGATCTTCTGCAACTACGACGGCTTCGACAAGTTCGAGACCCATGTGGGCGAGGGGGCCTTCATCGGCTCGAACACCGCCCTGGTGGCTCCGGTGCGGGTCGGCAAGGGCGCCATGACCGGGTCGGGCTCGGTCATCACCCGCGACGTGGCCGACGACGCCCTGGCGATCGAGCGGACGCAACAGACAGAGAAGCCGGGCTGGGCCGCGCGCTTCCGGGCCTTGAAACTGTCGGGACGCAGGAAATGAGCGCAGAGAACCACAAGCAGATGGCCGGCGAGGCCGCCGCCGCCTTCGTGCAGCCGGGCATGGTCGTCGGGCTGGGCACCGGCTCGACGGCGGCCTGGTTCGTCAAGGCGCTGGCGGCGCGAAGCCTCGACGTCGTCGGCGTGCCGACGTCTCAGGCCACCGCCGATCTCGCCCTGTCGCTGGGCCTGCGGCTGGCCGACCTCGACGAGGTCCGCCAGATCGACCTCACCGTCGACGGCGCCGACGAGATCGGTCCGGGTCTCGCCCTGATCAAGGGCGGCGGCGCGGCCCTGCTGCGCGAGAAGCTGGTCTGGGAGGCGTCGCGCCGCTGCGTGGTGATCGCCGACGCGGCCAAGCAGGTGCGGACGCTGGGCCGGTTCGCCCTGCCGATCGAGGTGGTCGCCTTCGGCCATCGGTCGACGGCCCTGCGCATCAGCGACGCCCTTTCGGAATGCGACATCGGCGTCGGGGCCCGCCTGCGGGTCAAGGACGGGGCGCCGGTGCGGACCGACGGCGGCAACCTTATCTACGATGCGCCCTGCGGGACGATCGAGGACCCGGCGATGCTGGCCGACGCGTTGAAGAGCGTCACCGGCGTGGTCGATCACGGCCTGTTTCTCGATCTCGCCGACGAGGCGTTGATCGGCACGGACGCCGGCGTCGTCTCCCTGACGCCGTGATCCAGTTGGGAGCCTGTTGATGGCCAAGACCTACGACTACGACCTGTTCGTCATCGGCGCCGGCTCCGGCGGCGTGCGCGCCGCGCGGCTGGCGGCGATGGGCGGCGCCCGGGTGGCGGTCGCCGAATCCTACCGGGTCGGCGGCACCTGCGTGATCCGCGGCTGCGTGCCCAAGAAGTTCATGGTCTACGCCTCCGAGTTCTCGCACGGTTTCGACGTCGCCGAAGGCTTCGGCTGGACTGTGGGCGAGCGGTCGTTCGACTGGGCCAAGTTCGTCGAACGCAAGGACGTCGAGATCGCCCGCCTGTCGGGCATCTACACCACCAACTTGGAGAAGGCCGGGGCGGAGCTGTTCCACGCCCGCGCCGTGCTCAAGGACGCCCACACCGTCGAGCTGGTCGGCAAGGACAGGACGGTCACCGCCGACAAGATCCTGATCGCGGTCGGCGGCAAGGTGTGGCTGCCGTCCCCGGACGCCGTGCCGGGCATAGAGCACGTCATCACCTCGGACGACGCCTTCCATCTGCCGCATTTGCCCAAGAGCATCCTCATCGCCGGCGGCGGATACATCGCCGTCGAATTCGCCGGCATCTTCGCCGGCCTGGGGGTCGACACCACCCTCGTCTATCGCGGGCCCAACATCTTGCGGGGTTTCGACGAGGACGTGCGCACCCATCTGGCCGACGAGATGGAGAAGCATGGGATCAAGATCGTCCTGGGCGCCCAGCATCAACGCATCGAAAAGACCGACAAGGGCCTGGTCAACCACCTGACCAACGGCCTGGTCTGCACGACGGAACAGGTGATGTTCGCCGTGGGCCGCCGCGCGGCCACCGAGGGCCTGGGCCTGGAGACGGCGGGGGTCGAGGTCGAGGCCGACGGCACGGTCAAGGTCGACCGGTTCTCGCAGACCACCGCCGCCAACATCTGGGCCGTGGGCGACGTCACCGGGCGCATGAACCTGACGCCGGTCGCCATCCGCGAAGCCGTGGCCTTCAACCAGACGGTGTTCCACGACACGCCCACCGCGTTCGACCACGACAACGTGCCGACGGCGGTCTTCTCGCAGCCGCCGATCGGCACGGTCGGCCTGACCGAGGCCGAGGCCCGCAAGAAGTGCGGCAAGGTCGACATCTATGTCACCCGGTTCCGACCGATGAAGCAGGCCTTCATCGGCGGCCAGGAGCGCATGCTGATGAAACTGATCGTCGAATGCGCCACGGACCGGGTGGTCGGCGTGCACATCGTCGGCCCCGACGCGCCGGAAATGATCCAGATGGCGGCCATCGCCGTGAAGATGGGCGCGACCAAGGCCCAGTGGGATCAGACCTGCGCGCTGCACCCGACGGCGGCCGAGGAGATCGTCACCCTGCGCGAGAAATACGTGCCGCACGAACTGGCCGCCGCTGAATGACCTTGACCTGGGATCGCGCCGAAGTTCCGGCGCAGACGTACGACGCGTTCGAGGAAAGCCAGACCCCGTGGTCGGGCGGCCTGACCACGGCGGTCTTCGCCATCGCGGCGGTGATGGGCTATGTCGCCAACCTGGGCTACGCGCCGATGGTGGCGCTGGCCGGCATCCTGGCCGTTCCCACCCTGCGCTTCTCGCGGCCCTGGCGGCCAGTGGTGTTCGCGCTGATCGTGCTGGTGGTCTGGGCCCTGGTCAGCATGAAATGGAGCCTGGCGGCCGTCGATCCGGCCAGCCTGCGCAAATACAAGGACTTGGAGCGGCTGACGCCGGCCAAGCTGGTGCTGCAGCTTGGGTTCTATTGCGCCTTCGTCGCCGCGGCCGCGAGCCTGTCGCGGCGATGGGCCGAGCGCGCCGGGCTTGTGCTGGGGGTGGGGGTGCTGGCCCTGGCGGCCATGATCGCCTTCGAGGCGCTGCGGGGCGCCGAGCTCTATCTGTGGATCAAGCAGGCGCTGGGACAGCCGACGCGGCCGGACCTGGCCGCGCGCAACGTCGCGCGCGGCGGCTATGTCGGCGTGATGCTGATGTGGGTCGCCTGCGCCTTCCTGATGGAGCGCGGCTCGAAGGCGGCCGTGGTCTTCCTGGTGGGCCTGCTGTTCGTCGGCGTCGCCGTCTTCAACACCGACGCGGTGCTGGCGGCGATGGGCGTCGGTCTGGCGGTGTTCCTGTGCGTGCGCATGCTGGGCCCGATCGGCGTCTGGCTGCTGGCGGCCGGCTCGGCGGTCTATTTCGTCGCCGCGCCCTATGTCGTGCTGGCGGGCGTGCAGCATGGCCTGTTCGCCTATCTGCATCCCCATGTCGGCCCGTCCTGGGGGGCGCGCCTGAACATCTGGAGCTTCACCGCCGCCAAGATCGTCGAGAAGCCCTGGACGGGCTGGGGCCTCGATTCCAGCCGGATGTTCGGCCTGGCCATCCCGCTCCACACCCACGACGGAGCCTTGCAGATCTGGCTGGAGCTCGGCCTCGTCGGCGCGCTGATCGTGTCGGCGATCTGGGCCTGCATATTGGCGCCGGTGGCGGTCTTCGCCCGCACCGACCGGGTGCTGGCGGCGGTGTGCGCCGCCACGGCGGCCAGCTACCTAACCGTCGGCGCGCTGAGCTTCGGCGTCTGGCAGGAGTGGTGGCTGGCCCTGGGGGCGCTGGCCTTCGCCGCCTGCGCCGTCCTGGCGCGCGCGCGCGCCGAACGGTCGCCTCCGGAAATCACTTTCCTGGAACCGCTTTAGTCGGCGCCAATTCAGGCATATTTTGCCTAAACGCGCGGCTTGCGATAAAAGCCGCGCCTTCCTTCCGCGAGTAAGATCATGACCGAGCGTTGGACGCCGTCGTCCTGGAGACAGAAACCCGCCAAGCATCTGCCGACCGATTATTCGGACATGGCGGCGCTGGAGCGTGTCGAAAACACCCTTCGCTCGATGCCGCCCCTGGTCTTTGCGGGCGAGGCGCGTCGGCTGAAGTCGCTGCTGGGCGAGGTCGCCGACGGCAAGGCCTTCCTGCTTCAAGGCGGCGACTGCGCCGAGAGCTTCAAGGAATTCCACGCGGACAACATCCGCGACACCTTCCGCCTGCTGTTGCAGATGGCGGTGGTGCTGACCTTCGCCGGCGGCAAGCCGGTGGTGAAGGTCGGCCGTATCGCCGGCCAGTTCGCCAAGCCGCGCTCCGAGCCGACCGAGACCATCGACGGCGTCACCCTGCCGTCCTATCGCGGCGACATCATCAACGGCATGGCCTTCGAGGCGGCCGAGCGCGCCCCCGATCCCGAGCGCCTGCTCAAGGCCTATGGACAGTCGTCCTCGACGCTGAACCTGCTGCGCGCCTTCGCCGGCGGCGGTTACGCCGATCTCTACAACATCCACCGCTGGACGCTGGGCTTCGTCGCCGACAGCCCGCAGGGCGCGCGCTACCGCGAACTGTCGTCCAAGATCTCCGAGGCGCTCGACTTCATGGCCGCCGTCGGCGTCACGCCCGACAGCCATCCCGACCTGCGCCGGGTCGAGGTGTTCACCAGCCACGAGGCCCTGCTGCTGGGCTTCGAGGAAGCGATGACCCGCGTCGATTCCACCTCGGGCGACTGGTACGACACCTCGGCGCACATGCTGTGGATAGGCGAGCGCACCCGCCAGCCGGACGGCGCCCACATCGAGTTCATGAAGGGGGTCAAGAACCCCATCGGCATGAAGGTCGGCCCGACGCTGGAAGGCGACGAGCTGCTGCGCCTGATCGACATCCTCAACCCGAAGAACGAGCCCGGCCGCCTGACGCTGTACGGCCGCTTCGGCGCCGACAAGATCGCCGACCGCCTGCCGCGCCTGATGGCCGCCACCAAGCGCGCCGGCCGCGCCGTGGTGTGGGCCACCGACCCGATGCACGGCAATACGCTCAAGGCCGCCAACGGCTACAAGACCCGGCCGTTCGACCGCATCCTGTCGGAGGTGAAGACCTTCGTGGAGGTGGCCCAGGCCGAGGGCGTGCATCCCGGCGGCGTCCACCTGGAGATGACCGGCCAGAACGTCACCGAATGCCTGGGCGGGGCGCGGGCGTTGAGCGAGGGCGACCTCGCCGACCGCTACCACACCCATTGCGATCCGCGTCTCAACGCCGACCAGGCGCTGGAGCTGGCGTTCCTGGTGGCGGAAAAGCTGAAATCGACCCGCGAGGCCGAGCGTCAGGCCGCCGCCAGCTGACGCCGGGCGGCCAGGCTGGCGACGGCGGCGGCCACCAGGGCCGCCGCCGCGACCAGGCTGGGAAGGGTGAAGTCGCCGGTCTTCTGGGAGACCAGGCCGGCGAAGCTGGGCCCGGCGATCTGGCCGACGCCGAACACCGCCGTCATCGCCGCCAGGGCGCGGTGTGGCTCCCCGCCGCTCTCGCGGGCGGCGACCAGGCCCAGGGCGGTCATGCCTATGAAGGTTCCGCCCAGGATCACGCTGGCCAGCACCACGCCCGCCGCCGTCGGCTGCAGCACGCTGACCGCCACGCCGCCCGCCTCCAGCAAGGCGGCGAGGGCGTAGGCCGGCAGCGGGCCGATGCGCCGGCTCACCTTGGTCCATAGCCACACCGACGGCACGGCGGCGAGGCCGACGAGCAGCCAGACGACGGGTTCGACGTTTCGCGCGGCCGGAGAGGCGCGCACGATGGCCATCAGGAAGGTGGCTGTGATCACATAGCCGAAGCCGAACAGGCCGTAGGCCGCCAGCAGGGCCGCCGGCAAACGCCCGGCGGGGGGCGGGGCGGCGGCCCTGCTGGCCGCGGGAACGGCGGCGGCGTCGGGCGGCAGCAGCTGCAGCGCCGCCAGGGCGCCCAGCAGGGAGAGCGCGCCGCTGGCGGCCCACAGCATGCGCCAGTCGAGACCGGCCGCGCCCAGGCCGGCCACCAGCACGGCCGAGGCGGCGATCCCCAGGCCGACGCCGGCGAAATGCAGGGCCGACCATTGCGGCTGTCCCAGGCGGGCCAGGCGTTCGAGCACGGCCGTGGAGGCGAAGACGAGGACGAAGGCGCTGGCGACGCCGCCAAGGAAGCGGATGGCCGCGAAGGCTATGCTGGTCGAGGCGGCGGCCATGGCCAGGGTGGTCAGGCCGCTGGCGAACAGGGCCAGAAGCATCCATCGCCGGGCCGATCCCTTGAACCCCGGCGCGGCGGCCAGCAGCGCCCCAGCCAGATAGCCGGCGAAGTTGGCCGAGGCGATCCATCCCGTCTCGGCCTTGGTCAGGTGCAGCGCGGCGGCCATCACCGGCAGGATCGGCGTGTAGACGAACCGTCCGAAGCCCATGCCCACGGCCAGACTGATCAGGCCGGCGCAGGCGAGACGGGCGGGCGAGGGGGCTTGGCTCATGCCTCCTCGTATCCTTCGACTCGGCCAGTGTCAGCCAGCGGCGGCCTTCAAACGCTCGTGGGCGGATCTGCGAGCGCCCTTGGCCTCGACCAGGCGGCCCGCCGCGCCCAGCCCATAAGGCGGCATGTTGTTGTAGAAGGCCTCATAGGCCCCCGGCCTGACCAGATAGGTCTCGTGCCAGATGCCGACGTCGCCGTTGGAGGCCACCGCCTTGTTGAACGCCTGCCAGGCCGGCAGGTGCGCCGCGTCCGGGCTGCGGGCGTAGGCCTCCAGCGCCTCGAAGCTGCGCCAGTACTGCACCACCAGCACGTTCGGAAAGCCGAAATGGGTGCGGGCGTGCAGGAGGCCCAGCTCCGGCTTCTTCGCCAGTTCGATCAGCATGCCCGGCATGGCCGTCGCCACCGGCAGCCATTTGCCGATCTTCCACCAGCGGTTCACCCTCATGCCGATCAGGAAGACGACGAAGTCGCCGTCGATTTCGGCGCAGACACGGTCGGCGATGATGGCGGGCATGGCGGGGCCTTTCATTTACGCTGTATCTAATCGATGTTTAGATTCTAAGGCAAGTCCTTTCGTCGCCTTCGGGCTGTGACCCTGGGAACACCCCGGCGGGCGAAGCGTCGTCGCCATGGTCGGAGGGGTTGCATCCTCGATGGCGCTCCGTCAGGCTCCGCGCCTCTTTGAAAGGCTTGACCATGGCGCGCGATGCCGCCGCAGCGACCCCCCGCACGGGGCGGGGCCTGTTTGCTTTCCGGCGTAACCCTCAGAACGATCCGATCCGTAACGACCTCGGCGAACTTCTCCGGCTGGCCGGGCCGGTGGTCCTCGCCCGCCTGGGCATCATGACCATGGGCCTGACCGACGCCATCGTCGTCGGCCGGTTCTCGGCGGTGCAGCTCAGCTACCACGCCCTTGGCTGGGCGCCGACCTCGGTGGTGCTGACCATGGCCGTCGGCCTGCTGATCGGCGTGCAGGTGATGACGGCGCGCTATATCGGCGAGGGGCGGCGCGCCGACACCGGCGCCGTGCTGCTGCGCGGGCTGGTCTACGCCTTCTGGATCGGCATGGTCTCGGCCCTGGCCATCTTCTTCCTCGGACCGCTGTTCCTGCACGCCCTGGGCCTGGAGAAGGACCTCGCCGACGGCGCCACCCACGCCCTGCGCGTCTTCGCCTGGTCGCTGCCGACCTATCTCGTCTCGGTGGCCGCGACCTTCTACCTCGAGGCGCTGTCCAAGCCGCAGCCGGGCATGTGGGCCATGTGGGGCGCCAACGCCGCCAACCTCGTCCTCAATCTGCTGCTGGTGCCCGGCGTGTTCGGCCTGCCTGCCATGGGCGCGGTCGGCGCGGCCTGGGCCACCTTCGGCGCGCGGCTGGTGCTGATGATCTGGATCCTGGCCTACATCGCCCGCATGCCGGAGGCGCGGGCCCTCGGGGTGTTCCGCAAGCCGGTCAATGACAAGGCCGACGCGGTGGCCCAGCGCAAGGTCGGTTACGGCGCGGGCGCGTCCTATTTCGTCGAGGCGGGCGCCTTCGCCGGCATGAACATCGTCGCCGGCTGGCTGGGCGAACTGGCCGTGGCCGGCTGGGCCATCGTGCTCAACGTCGCGGCCGTGATCTTCATGGCGCCGCTCGGCCTCGCCACCGCCACGGCGGTCCTGGTCGGGCGGGCCTATGGCGCGCGCGACCGCGGCGGCGTGGTCAGGGGCGGGGTGCTGGGCTTCGGCGTGGCCGCCGTGGTCGGCCTGGTGGTGGCCTTGATTGTCTGGCCGACCGCGCCGCTGATCGCCCGGGTCTACACCACCGATCCGGCGGTCATCGCCATGACGGCCGCCGCCCTGGTGCTGTGCTGCCTGTTCTTCGTCGCCGACGGGGTGCAGGTGGTGGTGGCCCAGGCCCTGCGCGCGCGCGGCGACATCTGGGTGCCGACGGCGACCCATGTGCTGAGCTACGCCGTGGTCATGGGGCCGCTTGGCTGGTGGCTGGCCCATCCGATGGGCATGAGCCTGGACGGCATCGTCTGGGGCGTGATCGTCGCCAGCCTGATGTCGGCCGGCCTGCTGCTCGGCCGCTTCGCCATGCTGGCGAGGAGCCTCTGAGGCCGGGCGGTCAGACGCCGAGTATCCAGCCCTCCTCGCGCTCGACCACGCCGACCAGTTCGGCGTCGGCGGCCTGGGCCGGCGAGGGGGCGAACAAGGCCCCCAGCTTGCCGGCCTCGTCCAGCTTGGCGAGGTGGTAGGCCACGGCGCGCACCTGGGCGCGATCGGCGATCTCGCCCGGCTCCGGCGCGGCCTTGGCCAGGGCGGGGCTGATCTCGGCGATCACCGCCGACGACGCGGCGAGGTCGGCCGGCGTCAGGGCCCGCCATCCGGTGGTGAACGGCCAGACCGCCGCCTTGTCGCCCAGGTCGGCGACCAGCCGCTTGACGGCCGGCATGCCGACGATGGCCTGGCTGCCGACGGTGCCGTTGCCGAACACCTGCCAGACCGTCTTGGCGGCGGCCTTGCCGTTGCGGTCCTGGGCGGCCGCCTCGGCGCGCCGCTGCTGCGGCGGCAGATGCGCGCCGTGCTCGGCCGGCTTGGTGGTGGTCAGCCAACGCTGGGCGTCGTTGGCGGGGCACCCCCAGAACGGCGAGGGCGCGTCGGTCATCAGCCGGTTCATCTTGGCCGCGACGGCGAAGCGGTTGTTCACGTTGCCGGCCTTGTCGACCACGTTGGCGGCCAGGAAATCCCAAAGGCCGGACCAGTCGGGCCGCGCCAGCTTGAGCGCCGAGGCGGTGCCGGCCGGATAGCCCAGCGCGAAGTCGAAGCCGATCAGGGCGCGCTCGCCGCGTCGCTGGAAATCGGCCAGCAGGTCGCGCAGCAGCTTTTCCGCCTCGACGCGGGTGGCGGGATTGTGCGCCTCGAACGCCAGCTTGAAGCGGACGTCGCGCTTGACCACGCCGATCCAGACGGAATCCTTGCCCGTGCGCGGCTTGGCCGCCGCGCTCCAGTCGGCGATGACATAGGCGTTGAACAGACGCGACACCGGAATACCCACTTGGCGAGACCTTCCGGGCTTTTAGCGCCTGAGACGGGACGGGCCAATCGCGCCGCCGCCGAAATCGCGCCGGGCCGCCCGGGACGGGGCGGCCGGCCCGGTTTCAGCGCGAGGCGACGCGGGCGCTGCGCAGCTCGAGTTCGACCTGCTGGGTCCAGATCGGCGCGGCCGGCGGCGTCTCCGGCATCGCCGGCAGGCCGGCCTGGGCCTTGCGGACGATCGGGGGCGCCTGAAGCTCCTCGGGCGTGAGGAACAGGCCTTCGCGCCGGGCCTTGAGGCCCCAGTCGGCGCGGGCGGTGACGTAGATCAGCAGCGAAGCGCAGGCGAGGCCCAACAGGATCGGGGCCATCCAGAACACCAGGTCCGGATAGTAGGACAGCCCGACATAGGCGGCGAGGCCGACGAAGCTGATCCAGCCCATATGCGCCCACACCTCGACCAGCGGCAGGCGGTCGCATTCGCGCCGCTGACGCTTCCAGCCGGAGTCCTGGCCGGTCATGATCTCGATCAGGGCGCGGGTCTGGGTCATCATCACGATGGGGGCGACCAGGGCGGACAGCAGGGTCTCGACCAGCACGCCGCCCAGGATGGCGCCGGCGCCGCCGAACGCCTTGCGCTCCTTGGCGTTGAACAGCACCACCGCCGCGCCCATCAGCTTGGGCCCGAACAGCATGGTCGCGGTCAGGCCGATGGCCGCCAGCAGCACGCCGGCCTGCGACCAGTCGATGTGATGGTGCTTGATCAGGTCGACGGTCAGGAACTTCTCGGACATCAGCACGCGCGCGGCGACGCCGACCACCAGCGACAGCGCCCACAGCGGCGACAGCAGGTAGGTCATGATCCCCAGCGACAGGTGCAGGCGGCTCATCCAGTGCAGGCCGCCGGCGCCCAGCAGCGGGATGTGCTGGATGTTGCCCTGCGCCCAGCGCCGGTCGCGCGCGGCGAAGTCGGGCAGGGTGGGCGGGGCCTCCTCGTAGGAGCCCTCCATGAACGGGGCCAGGTGCACGCCCCAGCCGCCCCGGCGGATCAGCGCCGATTCCAGGGCGTCGTGGCTCATCACCTTGCCGCCGAAGGGGCGGGGCCCCTTGAGGTCGGGCAGGCCGCAGCAGTCGGCGAACGCCTGCACGCGGATGATGGCGTTATGGCCCCAATAGCTGCTTTCGGCGCCCGACCACCAGGACAGGCCGGCCCAGGCGACGCGGCTGTAGAGGCGCGAGCCGAACTGCAGGCAGCGGGCGAACAGGGTCTCGCCGTTGATGACCAGCGGCAGGGTCTGGATCAGGCCGGCGCTCGGGTGGCGCTCCATGGCCGAGACCAGGCGCAGGATGGTCTCGCCGCTCATCAGGCTGTCGGCGTCGAGCATCAACATCTGCTCGTAGGCGCCGCCGAAGCGGCGGACCCAGTCGGCGATGTTGCCGGCCTTGCGGCCGACATTGGCTTCGCGGCGGCGGTAGTACACCGCCGAGGCGGCGTTGGCGCGCAGGCGCTCGAACGCGGCGTACTCCTCCTTGGCCACGGCCATGTCGGTCGTGTCGCTGAGGATGAAGATGTCGAACTGCGGATTGGCCCCGTACTCGGCCAGCGAGGCGTCCATGGCCCACAGGCGGGCGAGCACCGCCTCGGGGTCCTCGTTGTAGACGGGCATCAGGATGGCGGTGCGCGTGGCCGGACGGGCCGGCCAGGCTGCAGCGTTGATGCGCAGCGGATCGCCGCCGCCCTTGATCAGCACGCCGAGACCGGCGATCGAGCTGCAGAACCAGCAGGCGAGCACGGCGTAGGGCGGCCCGATCAGCGCCAGCCCGACCCATTCCAGCGGGCTGATGCCTTCGCGGCTGACCGCCTTGAAGGCGATGGCGTAGGCCAGCGCCAGCAGCAGCGCGGCGAAGCCGAACAGCAGGGCGCGGCGACGGACGATGTCCGAAGGCGTGGATTTCGGCTTGGCGCCGGCCTCGACGTCGCGCGCCATCGACTGCACCGGCATGTCGAGAGCGGTCTCGGCGGGCAGGTCGGCGACGCGGCCGCGGCCATAGCGGACTTGCGGATCGTACTGCTCCAGCACAGTCGCGCTGGCCCAGCGATCTTCTGCGGCGAACCTCATCGCCCGATCATTCCCTCTTGGCCGATCCGACCCGTTCGCGACCGCTTAAGGACCACCATCCGGCTCCTCGCCTTGACGCCAAAGCTGCTCGCGTTCCCTGATCGACCAGGGACTCACGCTTCCGTGATGACTTCATATCACAGACTTGTGATCCGTCACGGCGCCGCAGCAAATTTTCCGAAGAAAAATTTCGAGGGGAGGGATTTCATGCGTCCCGAACGGGCGCTCGACGCCCGATTTCCGGGCGAAACGCCGGCTTGGCGGGAATTAAGACCGGCCGCGACGCGGCCGGTCTACGCCCAGGCTAGGCCAGCTTGACCAGCATCTTGCCCAGATTTTCGCCGTTGAACAACTTGATGAAGGCGGCGGGGGCGTTTTCGACGCCGACGTCCACCGTCTCGCGCCACTTCACCTTGCCCTCGGCGATCCAGCCCGACATGTCCTTCACGAAGGCGGGCATCATGTCGAAGTGGTTCGAGACGATGAAGCCTTCCAGGCGCAGGCTCTTGCCGACGGCCAGGATGATGTTGCCCGGCCCCTTGGCCTCGCCGGTCTCGTTATACTGCGAGATCATGCCGCAAAGGGCGAAGCGGGCGAACGGGCGGGCGGCGTTGAGGGCCGCCTCCAGGTGGGCGCCGCCGACGTTCTCGAAATAGACGTCGATGCCGCGCGGCGCGGCTTCGGCCAGCGCCTTGGTTAGGTCGGGGGTCTTCTTGTAGTCGATGACGTGGTCGACGCCGATCTCGCGCAGGAAGGCGGCCTTGTCGTCGCCGCCGGCCGAGCCGATGACGGTGCAGCCCTTGATCTTGGCGATCTGGCAGACCACCGAGCCCACGGCCCCGGCGGCGGCGGAGACGAACACCACGTCGCCGGGCTTGAGGGCCGCGATCTTCAGCAGGCCGACATAGGCGGTCAGGCCCGGCATGCCGGCGACCCCGAGGAAGGCCTGGGGCGGCAGGCCGTGGGTGTCGATCTTCTGCAATGCGGCTGCGGGGGCGTTGAAGACCTCGCGCCAGCCGAACATGGTCGAGACGATGTCGCCGGGCTTGAGCGCCGGGTCGTTGGAGGCCGTCACCTCGCCGATGGCGCCGCCTTGCAGCGCCTCGCCGATCTGGAACGGCGGCACGTAGCTCGGCCGGTCGTACATGCGGCCGCGCATGTAGGGGTCGACCGACATCCACAGATTGCGCACCTGGACCTCGCCGGGGCCGGGCGCGGGCACCTCGACCGAGGCCAGGTCGAAGGCGGCGGCGGTCGGCGTGCCGACCGGCCGCGACTTCAGGCGGATTTCACGCGAGACGGTGGTGCTCATGGGCGCTTCCCTCGAATTGTCCGTATCATGGCCCGATACGGTTCAAACGGATGTTTAACGCTCTTCCGGCGCGCGCGCCAAGGGGCGATCTCGCGCCGGCCGCCCCGGCGACCCGGCTTTCCCTTGGGGACGAACCGCGCTAGGCCGCCTTGCAGGTGCGTGCAGCAGGATAGGCGCTGATGAGCGACGTTTTGAAGGCCGGCGTGGTCGGCGCCGGAATTTTCGGCGGCTACCACGCCAACAAATACGCGGCGCTGCCCGGCGTGACCCTGACCGCCGTCTTCGACCCGCACGTCGAGCGCAGCGAGGCGCTTGGCGGGCCGCTCGACGCCGAGACCTTCACCGACCTCGACGCCTTCCTGGCCGCGGTCGACGTGGTCACTGTCGCTTCGCCCGCCCACACCCACGCCGAGGTCGCCCTGGCGGCGTTGCGCGCCGGGCGGCACGTCTATGTCGAAAAGCCGCTGGCGACCGCGATGGACAAGGCCGACGCCCTGGTGACGGCGGCCGCCGCCTCGGGCGTGGTCCTGGCCTGCGGCCACCAGGAGCGCATCGTCTTCAAGGCCATGGGCCTGTTCGACGCGCCGGAACGGCCGCTGCGCCTGGAGGCGGCGCGACGCGGGCCGTGGAGCCCGCGCGCCACCGACGTCACCTGCGTGCTGGACCTGATGATCCACGACATCGACCTGGCCCTGCAACTGGCCGGCGGCGAGCCGCTGACGGTCGAGGCCGAGGGCCGGATCACCCACGGCCCGTTCGCCGACGAGGTCCGGGCCGAGGTCCTGTTCGCCGACGGCATGACGGCGGTGTTCGACACCTCGCGCATCGCCGACGAGCGCAGGCGGGCGATGCGGCTGGTCTATCCTTCGGGCGAGGTCGAGGTCGACTTCCTCAGCCGGACCTTCCGCAACACCACCGGCTTTGCGCTCGACGCCGATTTCGCCAAGAGCGCGACGGGCAAGGACCCGCTGGGGGCCAGCGTAGCCGCCTTCCTGGCCGCCGTGCGCGGCGAGGCGGCCCGCCCGGCGGTGACCGGCGAGGAGGCCGCCCGGGCGCTCGACCTGGCCCTGGCCGTCGAGCACGCCACCGGGCTCTAGCGGACCTGCGCCGTCGCGCTAAGCTGGCCTTCGCGAAAACCCCGGAGGCGGCGATGAGCGACGGAACGGCCTACGACTTCGACTTCACCAGCATCGAAGGTTTGCCGCTGCCCCTGTCGGGGTTCGGCGGCAAGGTGATGCTGGTGGTCAACACCGCCTCCAAATGCGGCTTCACGCCCCAGTACAAGGGACTGGAGAGCCTGTACGAGACCTATTCCGGCCGGGGGCTGGTGGTCATCGGCGTGCCGGCCAACGACTTCCTGTGGCAGGAGCCGGGCGGCGAGAGCGAGATCAAGGCCTTCTGCGAGCTGCGCTTCGGGGTGACCTTCCCGCTGACCGCCAAGGCGCACGTGAAGGGCGGCAAGATCCATCCCTTCTATCGCTGGACCAAGGCGGCCATGGGCGAGGCGGGGACGCCCAAGTGGAATTTCCACAAGATCCTGATCGGCCGCGACGGCCGCCCCGTCGCCGGCTTCGGACCGCGCGTGACGCCCGACGACCCCAAGCTGATCGGGGCCATCGAGGCGGCCCTGAACGCGCCTGGGGCCGGCTGAAGGGCGCTCAGCCGAGCGGCGAGACCCCGAACAGCAGCGGGTGGGCCCACAGCACGGCGGCCCAGACCAGCACCGCCAGCAGGATGCGCCAGGCGCCGATCTCGCCGATCTTGAACGACTGCCGGCCGGCCGCGATGGCGGCGAACGGGACGTTCGAGGTCATCGCCTCGAAGGCGGCGTAGCGGTCGCCGAGGGCGGCGCGCCGCTTGGCGTCGATGCTGGGCGGCCCCAGCAGCGCCAGGGCCAGCAGCGAGCCGAACAGGATGAGATCGGCCAGCCGGCCGTTGACCAGGAGATGCCCGGCCGCCCAGACGGCGACGCCCCACAGGAAGGGGTGACGGGTGACGCGCAGCATGCCGCGAGCGACGTCCGGATCGTCCAGGGCGCCCTCTTGCTTGACGCTGGCGGGGTTCTTGGTCAGCAGGCCGGGCACGATGAACAGGAAGGCGACAAGCTGGATCGCCGCCGCCAGATGCCGTGTCGGCCGCGCGGCCGACCACCAGCCGACGTCGCCGGCGCCGCCCCGCGCGGCGGCGAAGGCCACGATCAGCCAGGCCAGGCCGCCGACCGAGGCCAGGGAGAACAGGCCCATATAGGGCCCCTCGCCGATGGCGCCGACCAGCGCCCCGCGCAGGCGCGTGCCCGAGACCAGCAGGTGAAGCAGGACGAAGAAAGCCGCCGCCGCGATCAGGTTCAGCATGTCATCCCTCCCGGTGCGCGAGCTTCGCGCGAGTGCGAGGATGGGCGCCGGCCGGCCGCTAGAGCAAGCGCCGTTGGACGCCGTCGTCGGCCAGGACCTCTTCCTCGGGGGCGTCCTCCCAGGGCGGCCTCGCCTGCGGTCTCATCTGAGGCCGGGCCGGGACCAGCGCCGGCGCGGGCGTCGGGGCCGGCGATGGCGGCGGCGGGGCGGCGGCGGAGGGAGGCGCCTCCTGCGGCTCG